>ERZ795052.5057-NODE-5057-length-13095-cov-4.012270_pt1 | contig 13095 bp, 6 predicted proteins | sample MGYA00375136_ERZ795052 | MGnify/ENA primary metagenome ERZ795052 (study PRJEB30181, sample SAMN05720156) | activated sludge metagenome | isolation source: Anaerobic digester | place: Japan | collected 2015-05-26 ... | reverse complement strand
CCTACAGTTGCAGCACCCGCTGCAAGAGCCAAACCTGCTATGATTCCAATATATGAAACCGTAACAAAAAAGATAAAAGATGAAAAAGGAAACATAAAGCTTATTGCTTCTCGCGTTAAAATTGGTGAAGTGCTCGCACCAACCACCAAAGAACAACCAACGCAACCAGGCACACAGCTGTCTGCCGTATCTGATAGCGTAGCCCTTGAGCAACGCATGAAATTTATCGGGGAAATGCGCAATGAACTCAGGAAACAGTTTGGCTTTGATCCATTTGAAAGCCCGCATAATAAAGCTGTTGAATATACCGAGAAATTGTTCAGAGAAATGGGAGCCTACATGCCCGGCAATTACAAGGACATGGATGAATTCTATTCCAAGAAATTAAAAGAGTTTACAGCGCAACAGCAAGAAGCGCTTGCTGTGCTCAAAGCGGGGATGGAGATGTATGATGCGCAGCATGGTATCAAGATGATACCCAATACTCAGTATGGTGGGCTATTGGCACAAGGGAATAGAATCATAGGGTCTCTGCCTGCTATCCAGAACCCGGTAATAGGTGAACGTGGAGCAGTAGTTAACGGCCAGCTATATATGTTCCCTCCTGAGCAGAAACTGGTTCCTTTTGGAGAAGGTGGAGGAGTTGCGGCTTTAACGCCAATAGGTATTGTTACTGCCGGTGGCGCTTCGGTTCCCAGTAAGCATCAACTCAATCCGCAAACAATGAATGCCATTGTATCGCAAACTTACGCAAGACTTACAAATTTGGCTAATAAGCTTGGCATACCTCCGGAAAAGATTAGAGCAGCGGAAAGCAATGCAGCAGCCAACAGCATTCCTCCCGGATCTTATGCGCATCTGAATGCAGTCTGGGGGCCTCTTCTTACTGAAAAAGGATATGGCAAGCAGTTCGCTGAGATCATGAGCCAGATCAGTAATCCCTATGGACAAGCTACTGATCAGGCTGGAACTCAACCTGTGGCTGCTCCTGCTACACGGACTGGCCAGTTCAGAAGAGGAAGTGACGGCTATATTTATACTGTTAATGGGGAAAACACTGGATACCGCTGGACGCAGTAACATAGGAGGACATCATGGCAGTAACTCTTGGACCACCTGAACTTATGACCATTGGACCTAATGGTATTACAGTTGGCGCTGCCGGGCAAATAGCAGCTTCTGGGGTTGCTCCGGCAGAAACATTCTCCAACGATCCATTTGCCTCCTTAGAATATGCAGCAAGTGCTGCTCCTATAGCTCCAAAGAAACAGGAATTCACATTACCAAGCCTGCTCGATATTCCCGTTGGTCTGTATGAAGGTGTAAGGCGCAGGCTCCCGGAACAGATAGGTCAAGCAATGCAAATGTCCGGCGTTGCTCCCGATGCTGGCAAAGCTCTCGTTGAATGGGCTCGTAAAGGAGAATCTCAAGAACCAAAGAGCTTTGTCCGGGAAGGCGCAGAAATGGTCGCTCCAAGCATAGGAGTTCCCGGAGCTCTGTATTACGGAGGGAAACTTCTAAGCGCACTTCCTCATCCGGCAGCAAAAATTATCGGAACCGGAATGAAACTGGCTGCTCCTATAGCTGGCCCCGGCGTAATGGGTCTTGCTCAGGCACAGTCCACTAAAGAAACCGCAGAACAAGCGGGAGTTGATCCTGGTAATGCACCACTTATCAATGGACTCATTGAGGCCGTTGGAGAAACGATAGGAACTGTATTCCTTGGCAGGCTATTCGGCATCAAAGAACTGGGCGGAGAAGTAAAGCAAACATTCAAGGAGTTTCTCAAGGACGCTTTGTTCAAAGTTGTGCCCGCTGAGAACATCACTGAAATGGCACAGCAGTTTGGGCAGTCGCTTGTTGAGAAGAAGTATCGCATTAGGCCAGATGCAGATCCGATATCTGAAGCCATGAGCGTAATTGGGCCTACAACTGTTATGACATTACTCACCGGCGCTGCCAGTGCTACTCATCGGGCATATACCGGAGGATTTGCTAAAGAGCAAGCAACACCAGGTGTTGATATTACTGCTGCTCCTGCTGCAACGGGTGCTGCTGGGGCTGCTGGTGCGCCTGGGGCTGTTGTTACGCCTGGGGCTGCTGGTGCTACACCTGTGGCTACCGCTGTTCCAGTTGAAGTTGCCGCTCAAGTCCCAGACATCTATACCATGTCTCCTGAAGTATCTCAGATATGGCAGGAACTGATGGCTGCTGAACAAGCTGGGGCACCCTCCGTAGAAAAGCAGACATATGAAATAACCCCGGAGAGCCATCCTCCTGGAAGCACTGTCAGGCTTGGTGATTATGACTTTATCGTAGATAAATACACACCGGAAGGGGTAGAGGGCAGAAGAGTAATCAAAGAAAGAGTCGGTGGCTTACAGGGAGAAGCTACCGAAGATGTGATAAAGCTGTACTCAGCGGCAAAGAGCACCTTGGATTATTACGACAGGAAGGCCGGTAAGCGTGATGACCTCAACGATCAATCTCCTGAAGCTCAGGCCAAGCGGCTTACTGAAAGAGAGAAGCAGGTGCAGAATGTTGTTCTTGAACTTATTACCAGGCCAAAGGCTCCAAACTATACCCAAGAGGAGATTGACACAGTAACAAAAGCACTGCTCAACCCTGTGCGTGAGGAAACATCTACCACGGATATTGAGAGCTATCCCCTTGAAAAGCTGCGCTCAAAAACTGTGCGGATAATTCCTCCTGAGCAGCACAACCTTACCATGGAGGATCTCAAGCGCCAAGACTTCAAGCATATAGATGACATTGTAAACTACATCGGCGAGAAGAAGCGTGCCGGGATAAACGTAAATACTGTAGTTAAGGCACTCAGCGATGAAGATGTGATGCTTTCATTGTTGCCACAGGAAAAAGTGGCAAAGAAACCAATTGCTGTGCCTAACCTGTTCATGAGCACTCCCAAGGAAACAGTCACCGAAGAGGAGATAGATGCTGCTATCGAAGCTGGAGCACCGTACAGAACCATTCCGGAAATGACCAAAGATGGCAAGAAAACGGGTAAGATGGTCATTGACTACTTCCCACGTGACTTCCGCTTCTTCTTCAAGAAAAAGGATTATCCAAATACAGAAGAAGGCAACAAGAAGCTTAAAGAAGCTGTTGATGCCAAACGTGCCTATTTGCAAGCCAAGCTGGATTCATTCAAGCGTCCTGAGTTCTGGCAAATCTATGAGGAGAGAGACGAAAAAGGTCGCATCAAGTCTATCAAGATGGCCAGGCTGGTTCCTGAGTATGTAAAATCTACATCAAAGTGGATGGCACCTACTGCTGCCAAAGTCCTTGATGAAGCAAGAAAGGCTACCCCTGAGCGCAGACGTGCCCTTGCTAGTGATATGTACAAGGTACTCAAGGCTTACCTTTCTTCAAAGTATCTCGCTGGAGAAAAGGTCTTTATTCCTTCTGAGAAAGAAGTAAACATTGCAGAGACTTTGAGTAACTATCTGGAACGCAATAGAAGCAAGATCTCCCCGGCAAACATTAAGAAGATTGAAGAGTATCTGAGAAAAAAGGAAGAAGCTTCCGAAGCCGAAATGGATAAACTGTTCGGGCCTGTGGGAGAAGAAGCAGCCGATGAAGTGTTCAACCTTGGCGGAGGAGAGCCCAGCGCAAAAGCACCAACAGCCGTCCCTACCACGGCAATTCCAACCATGCCTGGAGAAGAAACTTTTGATGTTACTACTGCACAACAGCAGCTGAAGGAAGAGCCTCCGGAGCAAGGAGTGCGAAGAATAGTTGCTGCTGGCAAGATGATGGAATCGCTGGATAATTATATCAGAGGCAAGGGAAAAATATCTGAGAAGAGGTTCGGTGATATAGCCTACAATATCCTCAGATTCAAAGGAGGTAGAGATGTAATTGCCAACTTCCTGGCTGGAAAGGAAACCGGCGCAGAAGTTGTAAAGAAAAGCGAAGCAAAGGAAAAAGCTGCTAAAATTGCAAAGGGAGAAAAAGTAAAACTCACAGATGAGCAATGGAATGATTACCGTGCAGACGTAAGAGAACAGCTTGCCAAGATCAGTAATATTGATACAAGCAAGAAGAGGCTCAAGATATTGTATCAAGATGTTGTTGATTACCTGGTTAAGAACAAAAAGCTATCAAAAGAAGAAGCCACAAAGCGCATTGAAGCTATAAGAAAAGAAGCAATGGCCAGGGCATTAGGATCAGTTACTGCTGCTGAGGTGGCAGCTTCTAAACCAGCAGCGCAGGCTGCCAAACCATCTGGCGGAGAAGAACTTGAAAAGGTTGATGAGCGCAGACCACTGTACACACGGCGCAATGATCTCATGCGTGCAGCTCTTATCAAGCTCACCGGACTTGATGTGGCCAAAGAGGATAATATCAAGAAGATAGCCAAATCCGTAATCGACGTTCCTGTTGCTGAAGGCAAGGAAATGGTTGATGAGGACAAGTTCAAAGAACTCAACAAGATAGCATACAAAAAAGCCAAACAGGAATTTGAAGCCGGGATGTTAGGCAAGCCGGAAGGACAAAAGCCTGCTGCTCCTGCTCCCAAGGCTCCGGCACCTAAAGCCCCAGAACAGAAGGCTCCAGAATCCAAACCAGAGAAAGCAAAAACTAAGGCAACAAAGGTCGAATGGGATGACTTTGGAGAAGAAGGCCAGGAGTATTACAAGAACCGTATCCGTGCTGAATTTAGTAAATTGACAGGCAGGAACTTCGCCAATGTGCAGCTTGGAAAGGTAAGGGAACGGGTACTTGATACAACAGATATTCACGGCAAAAAGATAACCAAAGAAATCATTGCCGGAATTACATCCAGAATATGGGATGAAACATCAAACAAGTTTGCTCCTGAGAAGTTTGCTACTGTGCTTGCAGAACGGAAGGCCGAAGAAGAAAAGGCGCGTGAAGCTCCTGAAACAACCAAGAAAAGAACCCTGGAACAGTACCATGCACTGCGCAAAGAAGCAATTGAGCTTGGTATTAAAGTCCCAAAGGGAACAAAGATCGATGCTCTGGAAGCAATGATAGCTGCCCACAAAGCTGGCAAATCCCCCGTAGCCGCGGCAATGGCAGTTGAGGCTGCCAGAGCATCAAAAAAAAAATCAGCCGCTGAAGAGGAGATAAGCGAGGAAGAAACCGAAAGAGCTTATGAGGCTCTGTTTGGAGAAGGTGAGAAACCAGAGGGCAAGAAGCCTGAGGTAAAGAAACCAGAAATCAAGAAACCAGAAATCAAGAAGCCTGAGCAGGGCAAGCCTGGCAAGCAGGGAACAAACAATCAGAAGTTAGCAAGCAAAGCAACTTCCAAAGATCTAATTCCTGGGGCTACGATTGTTGGTGAAGACGGAACAGTATTTTCTATTATTGCTGACAAGTATGAAGACAAGATAGGCGCAACATATAAAAAGGGTGGAATTGAGCATAGCATTAGAGGTTCTGCCGCTGAAGTTCTAAATGCAATAAAAGAAATATCTTCCAAACCTGAAAAGCCCAAGCCTGAGAAGCAAGTCCCCAAATACGCTTCTCTCCCGGATAACATGGTTATTGCCGGTGAGTTCAAGAGCCTGGAAAATGCCGAAGAATCTATGCGTCGCATTCTCATCGTCGATCCAAAGAACACTGGAGGCTATGAAGTAGCGCTTATCGGCGATAAGCCTGTATTGCTCAGGGGAAAGATCATTACCAAGCCCGCTGCCATTACCGCAAATGTTCCCACGTCAAATGAGACCATTGAAAGACGGCAGGCAAGTGAAGCTGCCAAGCAACGTAGTGTAATCAGAACGACCATAAAAGAGTTCTTGCGGGTAGTTAATGTCAATCGTGACGATGACAAGAAACTTGTTCTCGACAAAGATGAAACGGAAGCTATTGTCGAGAATATCCATAAGTATTTCAGACAGGCTGGCGGCGTCAGCAGAAAAGAACTTGCGCAATATGCGGCTACCAAGATCAGAATCAAGTTTGGGCTACCTGCTTCCGGAGAACCTGCAATAGCAAACGAGCTATTGAATATTGCCGAAGAAACAGGAGTAGATTTGGGAACTCTTGAGGTAATGCAAGAAGAAACCAATAGAACAATGAGCCGCGAACAAGAACTTGCTTATCTTATCAGTTCGCAAAAAGAAGACATGGAGGGAAGAGAGGCTCTAAAAGTCACAGAGATACCAAATATAGATGATCTCACCGGCAGGGAAATCTATGAGTTTATGGTGCGCGATATCAGCAGTCGCATTCCAATGGTAAAAGACCCGGTGCTGCGTACCAGATTAGAGCACATGCTGAAGATAGACCTTAGCCGCACAGATACCAGATGGAAACAGGCTGAACGTGATGCAATGGAGCTCATGGCGCATTTCGGCAAGACAACCCGCCAGGCAATGAGCGATGAGTACAGAAGTAAGGTAATGGCCTATATCCATCAGATGCGTATGGTCTATGGACGTATGATGGCCAATCCGGGCATCTATAAGATAGCGGAAGCAATGACCAAGGCCAAGTATCCTAAGGCTGATGTCGAGGATTTTATCTGGACCATTGGGGCTCCGTTCTACTATCGCCCTGTGGATATAAACTATTGGATCAAACAGCTCAAAGACCCCAGCTACACACGAGCCAGTATGAAAAAAAATTCCACGGTAAAGCAACGTGAGAACTGGATGTGGCTTGGGAAGCACTGGGCAATGCGCAAGGATATTAACAATGGGAAGGGCAAACCGTTGTATTACTTTATGGTAGAGCTTACCCCTGAGATGAGAAGCGCTATTGGCATCACAGAAGAAGATGTGAACCGGGCTGCTGAAAACAACAAGGCAAGGTACAGACCAATAATGCATGATACCGTTATATCTGTGGATACTGCGCATGGTTCATATGAGGTTATCCGCAAGTATAACAGAGAGTTCATTGCCGTGGATAGAGAGAGCATGCTCAATGAGAACAATGTGGCTATGTTCAAATTGATCGGGATGGACATTGCCAACAAAGAAATAGAATCAAAAGAACGGACAAGCGTTACCGATGGCACTATTGAAACTGCCAACAAGCTCAAGCAAGGCTTCCAGAGAAAAGTTATTCCGCTCACAGTAGAATCTCTGCGCAGAGAATTGCCAACTGCAACTGTTGTGTATGAGAAAGCTCCCGGTACGTTCCATGTGGGCTTTAACAATTTCAGCATTGAGATCAGAAACTCTGAGATTCAATACTATGCACTGAAGAATGGAAAGATAGTCAGGATTGATGGCAGATGGAAAATTGCAGAGGGCGGCAAGCCAATCATTGAGATCTCAAAGCTGGCTCCGGGTGCAGAAGATGTATACAAGACCCTGCGCCATGAGATATTCCACATGGCCTGGGATATATACCTTTCTGAAAAAGAGCAGAGTATGCTCCTTGATCTCCATCGCAATGCCGAGAATGAATCTGTGAATGACATTATCGAGCGGGTAGCCGTTGCATATGAGCACTGGAATGCAAGCGATAACATTACTCCGGAGTATGATGGGCTGTTCACGAAGATCATGAATGGCATTAGAGATATGCTGTGGAAACTGCATGGGCTGTTCTTCGGCAAGAATTATCATAGCCAGAATGAACTGTTCAGAGCTGTGCGGTCAGGAAGCATATACGCAAGAGCTCCAAAGCTCAATGTATCCTTGGATCGAAGATTGAAAAACGGAGTTATTGTCGGTGGCAACACAATGCCTGCGGTTATCAGGCCAAAAGGCTTGTCTCCAATAATCAGCGACCCGCATGTAGATGCAAAAGCTGAGTGGTTTAATCCCAAAGAGCCAAGGCAAGATACGCCATTGAGCAAAACCATAGAGTCAACCGGGCTTGTTGATTACGGTGCGCTTGATGCTATTGGAGAAAGGCTGAAAGAAACAAATGTGCTTGCCACCATGAATGAGAATACGCTGCCATATGACAGATCTGTATGGCGGCAGGCTATCGATTGGCTCAAAAGCACGGCAAGCATGAAAGATATTGGTAAGCAACTTAGCGGTCGTGAGGTTGGTAGAGTAGAACACTATCTGTCCAATCCTTTGTTCATGGCTACCAAATTCGTAGAATGGGCCAAAGCAATAGCCATTGAAAAAGAGCGTTCTCGTAATTTCCAATCCGACAAGTATATGTTTGCAAAGAGAACCGCTAATTTCCAGGAACTCAAGCCCAATGAGCAAGAATCTCTTGATCCGCTATGGGTATATGGATCGGCAATATCTCATGAGTATTTCACGGAAGAACAACTGCGTGATGAGAATGTTATCCGGAAAGCATATGAGGCTGTGGGAAGTAAGCTCAAAGAATACAAGCTCACAGACAAAGCAATCAAGGCATATCTTGAGATAGTCGATGCATCCAAGAAACTGTGGGCAGAGAAACTTGAAATGGCAAAATTCAATATGCTCAAGCCGTTTGCGCAAACCATGAGCACCAGTGAGTTTTCAGAACTTACCAGACTATTCAAGTTGCTCATTGCCAACAAGGAACCAAAGAATATCAAAGAGATCATAGGCGACAAGAAATGGGAAGTTACATATGAGAAGGACGGCAAGGAACATAGGACAAATAACCTGCGTAAAGCCTACAATAAACTGAAGAAGAGATACTCTGATGTGCAAGAAAGGTTCTCGGATAAGCAGTTCCTGGATGGCTATGCTCCATTGCTACACGGATCCGGTCCTTATTATGTGGCTGTAAAGAGCACACGCAAGGATGAAAACGGCAAAAGCAAAGAAGAATATGTGTGGAGTCATCATGCAAAAACGGAGCAGCACAGAGATGAACTTGTAGCTGCGGTCAAGAAGCATCTTGAAAGCTACACTCCAGCCGAGAATGAAACCATTGAGGTGCTAAGCGGAAGATCTACCCAACCTGAAGATTCCGTATACTTCATGGTTGGGGATATGAACATGGTCCGTATCCTCGATCTGGCAATCAACGAGATGAGGAATGATAGCAATGGTAAAATGTCCATAGAGCAGGCAGAAGCTCTACTGGATTACATTACCGACGCTATAGTTGATGTTCGTAGAATCAGAGGCGCTGGTGTCCATGATATTCATAGACATATGATCAACTGGAATGAACAGAAAACAGTTGGTGGATACCAGACAACAGGATTCAAGGATATATGGAATAGTTACTTCTTTGGATACTATGGTATGCGCAATAAGTTCGATGCTTCAATGAAGCATATGGAACTGCTCAAGGAAGTCAAGCGCAATACCCCGTTACTCTTTGATGATCTGGTGCAATATGCAAAGGATAACATGCGCAACAAGGACCAATATGACAGAGCCATAGGCCTGGTAAAGAACGTAGTGTTCTATTGGTATCTTGGCGCAAAGATTTCTACTGCTCTGCTCCAGCTCACACAGAACTTTGTTGTGGCCATACCACGCATGGCCATGGAAATGCACAGAACAAAGGATGCAAAGCATGCAATGTTCGCTGCGGAGGGATATTTCCTGAAGGCCATGTTCGATACCGGCCTTATGCGGAAAACATCTATAAGCATAAGCCCCAATGAACGTGCCATGCTTGAGTATATGGAGCGGCGTGGTGAGCTTATGGATCGCTTCATGCAAGAGATCAAGATAGCGGCATCTACTTTTGGCAATAAAATGATCATGAGGGCTTTGGAAGTTCTCGGCTGGCCAATGACATATACTGAAATCTTCAATCGTAGATCAACTGCTTTGGCTTACTATAGATTCCTCAAAGATCGCGGTGGACTATCAGAGCAAGAGATCTACGATAAGATTGATGACTTTATCGATAAGACACACTGGTGGTATGGGCCTGCAAATTCGCCTACAATAGCCAGAGGTGGAGGTGCTTTTTCGAGGCTTGCGCAACTGGGTTATACGTTCAGGCCATTTACACATCATTATGTGCTGTCGTTATGGTATGCATTCCAGAATTATGGTGGTAAAGCGGGAGCTGTATATGCTGCCAGATCATTTGCATGGTTGATGTTGCTGGGTGGTATTCCAGCATTGCCTTGGATTGATGATTTTATCGAATTCGTGACAAGAAAGACCGGCATACCCATTAGAATGGAAGCTCAGAAAGCAATTCGCAATTCATTGGGCAGGGGAGCGGAGAAGTTCTTTGCAAGCGGAGCTATTGGAGGGATTGCTGGCATTGACCTTTCCGCTGCAATAAACCCAGCTGGATTGCCCTGGCCATTATCAGGAACGCTTTCAGAAACTACAATGGGAGTATATGCTGGGCTTGCAAGCAAATTCAATAGAGCATTGGAAGCTGGCAAAGCTAAAGACTGGCTGAAATTATCAGAGGCCATGTCTCCTGTTGTTGCAGAAAATATGATCAAGTCATATAGGCTGGCAACGCGTGGGCTTACAACTGCTACGGAGAAGTCGGTCTTTGGCCCTACCGGAGAGAAGATAAAACTTGATTCTAAGGAAGCATTGCAACAATTTGTTGGGTTAAAACCATATAACTTATCAATGACACAGCGAGAGCTATGGGAGCACAAGATTATCAAAGAAGCATGGGACCGGAGAAAAGAAGAGTTGCACAAGATGCAAAGAATAGCGCAAAGCTCCCATGATTATAAGAAGCTGCACGAGGTGGCAAAGGAATTCACAAAGTTCAATATGGGCATACCGCAAGAGTTAAGAGGAATAATTACACCAATCAAGTGGGCCAAGCCAGATCGTATTGACAAGCGTATGGGTATGTTCTGGGGCCAGTTTGGGCATGCTGCGCCAGAGTAAGCATGGTATTGGTCAATGGGATATAGTGAGCATGGGGAGGAGAGTATCCTCCCCGTTGCTCTGGGTGTTCTGGATGCTCTGGATATTATGTCGCTCTGGTTAGCAAGGCTTATTTCCTCATCTTTCCACAAACATAACCTATCCATAGGATTATCACGATTGCGGCAAGGTTGGTGATAAAGAACTCCATAATCACCTCCTATGCTTTGCCGACTATTTCGGATTCCGGCATATGTTTTAGAATCTGCTCTATGGATAGATCGTTGATATCTCGAATGGCTTCATTGTAGCGTTCCTCGGTATCCACCTGGTATGACAACGCATTGAGCGCTGACATCATGATCGTTGCGTCCAGATTAGGATACATTTCAAGAAGATGAACGATATGCTTCAATACCATTGTCGAGAAATCACCTGCATCTTCTGGCGTATTCCATTTGTATCTGGGTTCTTGGGATATGGATTCTTCTTGTTCTTCGTATTGATAGTCGTTCATAGCACCTCCATAACTGCGGCGATATAGTCATCATCCTCGGTAAGATCCATTTCAAATACATCACAGTTATCACCACGGATCTCTGTGTCTGTGGACATATCATCGTAGTCCACGACAATTACTCTGATGTTCTGTTGATCATGGTTTGCGTAAACGGTTTGCACACAGCCTCCCTCAACTAATATCACAATGATTGTATCTTCCGGCATAGTTCCTCCTTAGTATGCGTGATTCCACAAACGCTGTTCGAGTTGTTTTTCTATGATGGCATCTCTTCTGATTGCTTCGATCTCTTTCCAGATAGCTTCGGTAAATTCATCAGACTCGAAGATATGCATGCATAGACGCTTTGCCAGATTGCTGGTCATTGGAATTGGTTTCCAGCCGTCCACGGTGTTGATAGAAATGGCTTCTATGGAGTAATCTTCGATGTAATCGTGGTCGTGATCGAAGCTCCAGTGGCTGCCGTATTGTGTCCAGCCAACGCCATCGTTGCCTATGCTCAGTTCTTCTATTTCCACGAGCAGATTCAGGTCTATGCCATATAGCCTGGTGTTATATGGGATGATCATATATCCTCCTTCATATTACGCAGAGCGGTCTTGATTGCATCAAGCGTATTGGCTGCTGCATTCAGTGTTTGGAGCTGTTTAGTTGTGGAATCAACCTGATCTTTGAGCATCTTGTTTTCCGCTTTGAGCGCAGAGATAGCATCAATGAGATCCACAATGATATTGTCTATTGGAGTAGCTGTTACCTTGCTTACATTGATGCTGGCGATTGGGGATTTGGTGGCCTTTTTCCATGTGTATCCACGCTTGGGAATGATCTCTGTTATTGGACCGAGTTCTTTGTATGCATAGATTCCTTTGCGGGCAAGGTGGATTTGGCTTCTAATCCCTGAATCTGTGCGGGTAGAGCCTGGAAAAGCCAGGCGATATTGTTTACAAAGATCATTGACGCTATTGATGCGTCGCTTTGCAGCGTTGTGGAAGAACAGAGCTTCTTCTTTGGATATTTTTTCCCATGTCATGCTACTCGTGTATAGCTTTCTGACCTTGTTCTTTGCCGCTTCTATACTCAACTTTTCGCTATCTGTGCTCAATCTCTCATCTTCCATTATGCTTCCTCCAATCAGATATAGTAGTTATGATGTTTGTTTCCGAACACCAGAGAGTGTTTATACATGCTGTCCAGTGTTCCCCTTTCCCATTGATAGCCAAAGTTACTCCACCTCCTTCCGCTGGCATCAATATGAAAATCACCTATGGTCAATATGTTCCCATCGCCATTGAGTATGGCGAACTTATTGAATCCTGGCGGGAATATTTCTTTGCGCAACTTGATCATCTCCTCGAATTCATACTTCCATAGCTTCTTGAGTATGAACATTTGCGAATCCGATAGCTCATCTTGGGTGCATTTATATGGCGCTATTCCATTATGGGCTACACCTGTGCGCCAATAGATATGGGTGCGTTTGAGCCATTTTTGCTTACGTGAATTGGGAAATGGATGGCAGTTAGCCGAGCTTATCTTTCCCGATGTCGCCAATCTAAAGTGTAATATTACGGGTAGCTTATCCAGCGAGCATTGGAGTTCTGATTCTGTGGATGCTATGGATTGTTTTAAGTCGGCTACGGTAAAGAATCCTTTGCGTATATACACCAGATCATTGTGTGCATACATATATCCGGATCCATGTGGGTTTGAGTTATGGCAGTTTGTTATCTCTTTGGTACTGGGCATTGGAATGCCTGGTTCTTTTATGCAGATGATACACATATTGCCTCCTTTGTGGTTAATCGGGTTATCTGTTTGTTGTTCCCCTAAGTGAGTAAACTATACTCAAACAGTTTTTGC
>ERZ795052.5054-NODE-5054-length-13101-cov-5.688640_pt1 | contig 13101 bp, 14 predicted proteins | sample MGYA00375136_ERZ795052 | MGnify/ENA primary metagenome ERZ795052 (study PRJEB30181, sample SAMN05720156) | activated sludge metagenome | isolation source: Anaerobic digester | place: Japan | collected 2015-05-26 ... | reverse complement strand
GAAGTGACTGTACTTCCATAAGAGCTTATCTTGCCTATATCGAACAAAGCATAAGTATTATCTCCTACGAAACGTATCTGACACCCTATGCCTCTCAATATCATCTCTAATGCCTCATACAAGGTACCTTTTTCGAAAATCTCTGAGAAGACAACGCCAGAGAGGATACTTACGTTATTCTCATCCTGTTTCAAAACCCTCGACGTATCGAGCGAGCAAAGGAAACCTATCTTGTTGAAAACATAAGTAAGAAAATTACTTATCGAAAAATATCTGTAAGGATAATCAAAATCTATATTTGACAAAAGACCAATGTTATCCCTTACTGTCAAGACAACATCTGAACGATAAGATAACGACTGTGAAAAGCTGTCAGGAGTTACATATCCTCCCCAAAGAGTACTTCCGTCAACCTTTATTATAACCTTATATTTTGTTGCATCAGACGTGAAAAACTCTGTATAGTCTATCTGTGCAGTGTCTTTTATTGTTATCGTTGCAGACGTCTTAACAATCGGAGTTAAAGGTTCGCCATCGATGTTGTCTGTCTCAATAACCACTGCCGGCACTCCCATAGCTGTTATCTCCATAGCGGAAGAGGAGAAACCTTTCTTCCATATCTCCACCCTTATCGTCCTTCCACCTTTGCTTTTTATCTCTTTATAGAGATACAGACCGTGTGTCGGAGTTATCGTAGTAGTAGGAGCAATAGTCGTCGTAGGAACTAAATCCGATTTCAAAGCTATTCCCTGCTCTAATACTATTCCGTCAAGGATTTTATACCACTTATAATGCGTTTCATCGTAGTTGGCAACGAACATACCAGTTGCAAGGTCTATATAAGCATCATCGAGGTACCAAACATTTTCTCCATCGTTGTATAATGTAACCAATACAAAATCCCAATCTGGTACACTATAAGCCACCTCCTCGTTCGACACTGTATAATCTTCATAATACATCGCACAATCGATAGATAAGAGAAAAACGGTAGTTGTAGGGGCTATCGTCGTAGGGGAAACAGTAGTTGTCGGAGCTATAGTTGTAGGAAATGCTGTAGTAGTAGGGGAAACAGTAGTTGTCGGGGCAATTGTTGTAGTAGGCTGTATCTGATTTACTTCTGTATATACGTTAGCCGGATTATCCCAAGGATTTCCTCCTAATGTTGTCAAATAAGTGCCATTGTTCGCCAAATCGGTTCCTTCTGCTGTCGTATAATAGAAATTATCTACGCTATCAAGATAGATGTATCCTATTATCGCCTGTCCATACGCATACAAAGCCTGATTAAAACAAGATTGTTTTGCTGAATCTCCATAGAAATCCACATAACCGTAATATCCTATCTGTGTCCTCATCTTGCTCTTTTTTCACTCGCCCTCTCTGAAGAGAGCAATATATCTTGTCCTGAAAGCCTCCCCTCGACAATTATTTTCTGTGTTGCAAGAGTAACTATACCTCCATTAGATGTTCCTCCTGAATATACGTAATTGTCTTGTGTCTGATTACTACTCCCTGCCGAAGATGCTACAGAGGAGAACGCTGCCGATGCTGCAGAAGCTAAAGCTACGAGGGCTACACCAGCTATGATAGCCGTCTTAGGGTTTTTCACTAATTTCTTTAGTGCTTCTGCCCCAAGTCCTGAAGCAATGAGTATCTCTCCGAGTTGTCTTGCCATAGAGAAAAACGGCTGAAGCAAGGCTTTAACAACACTTGCAGTGTCCACCTTACCTGTCTTCATGAGAGAAGTGACCAATGACTCCACTGCTCCTCCAATTGAATCTGTGAGGGTATAAGCTATAGAATTTCCTGATATTTCTATCTCTTTTGCAGCGTCTTTTAAATCTGATGAAAATTCTTCCCAAGAAGGCATCTTAACTTTATACTCTGTCGTAACAGAAGTTCCTTTTATGCCTGAAGAAGGTACTTCAAGAGGAGTGAAAAGTTGAGACTTCAATTGCTGCTGCTTCTCATATTCTTTAGTCGTCAACCGTAACGATGCCAACCTCTTGTCTATAGCTGCTATCTCTGTGTTTAGAGACCTTATTACAGTCTCATCAGTTGCAAAACTTAAAAGCTTCTGCCTCTCTTCTTTCTCTCTCTGAAGTTGCGGTATCAACCCGTTAGCTATAGCTGCAGCCTCTTCTTCTCTCTTCTCTTTTGCATCTTTTGCAGCGTTAGCCTCATTGATATATGCTTCTAATTTCTGTCTTACAAGAGCAGATAATTCCGACTTTGATTTCTTATCTATAGAGGCAAGCATGAACTCTGCATCAGCGACAGACTTTACAGACGAGACGATGTTGTTAGCATTTGCTTCGAGCTCTTCCTGATATTTTTTGTTTCTCTCAAACTCTTCGTTAGCAAGTCGGAAGGCTTTCATGTTTCCTCCCAACACGGCAGTCAACTTCTGCCAGAAACTTAAATCTTGAGATTGAAAGACCTTATTTAGAGAGTTTATCCAATCTGTAAGGCTCTTTGCAAAGCCTTTAGTCTTCTCCGTTCCTTTTCCTATTGTCTCTAACAAGTCACCAAAAGCATTTTTAAGTTGCTTCCACGACCCAGCAGCAGTGTCCGCAGCTGCCTTTGCAGCTCCTCCAAACTTCTTCTGAACCTCTGCGAGGATAAGCATCTGAGCTTCATACTTCTTCCCCTCATCAACGAGCTTCCTAATATTTTCTGTCTGTTCTTTAGTGAAGATGACACCTGTCCTGCGTAACAGTGTTAAACCCATGTTCGGGTCTTCAAGAGCTTTCCCGAGCTGCAAGACAGCAGAGTTGAGGTCTGTGCCCATTATAGTAGCCAAGTCCTGAGCAGAAGCTATTGCTTTCTTGAAAACATCACCTTGTATCGAAGTGAAAGATAAAAGCCTTGTCATAGCCTCTATAGTCTCCTCATCACCAAAGGTTGTCACTTTCTGAAGCTCTGAAGCGTAGTTCTGAAGCTCTTTAGCTGTCATACCTACTGCATTGCCTGTAGCAGTAAGCTGACTCTCGAGCTTTGCAGCTACGACAGAAGCTTCGTTGTATGCCTTAACGATGCTCTTTCCGAAATTTACGATAGCCCTTACAGAGAAAGCAGCTACGACAGCAGTGCCTACCTTGCTTAAGAAGTTTTTGAACTTGCTCGTCTCTTGCTTGCTCTGCTCTATGCCTTTCTTGAATTCAGAATTATCAAGACCCAGCTTAACAAATATCCTACCTAACAGTCCCATCCTTTTTACTCTTTTATCAGACCTATCCTTTTCAGCTCACTTATCTCGTAATCAGAGATAGTATAAATCTCTGTCTGTCGTATCTCGTTCGGAAGACGAAAGATGTCTTGCGGTCTTCGCGGAGGGTTCTTAAGTTCCGGTGTCAATATCCTCGCATTCCATCCAAGCCATCTGACCATCTCCCATTTGTTTATAATCTCTTTATCATGCGCCTCTTTCCTTAAGAGGTACTCCCGATAGGTCACCACACAAGCATCTCTCTCACTCAATCCCTGACCTATCAGGAACGCCTCAATAGTCTCGTAATCGCCGACAAGAGAGAACCTCTCTTTTTTTTTTCTTCTTTCTTCTCCTCCTCCTTTGCCAGCTGTTCAACACTCTTCCCAGAAAGCAACTCGATAGCTTTCTTTATCATCTCTACAAACTCGGAAGGGTTACTAAAAGACCATATCTGCATGTCCATAAGAGTTATGTCAAGCTCAGGGATAGAGGAGTCATCGAAACGTCTTATATTGTTAGCATTTATAGCTGCTGCATATAACAAACGTATATATGCCTGTTCTATATCCGCCAAATCTGTTGAAGATTCTATCACCCACCCCCTCTCTTTACATACCCTGTAAAGCGAAGGAGTGAGTAACAGCTCTACCTCCTTTCCTTTAACAACTATCTTCTGCAAAGGGTTAAGCATAACCTTTTATCCTAAAGTCGTTGTCGGAGCAACGGTTGTTGTAGGAGTAGTGATAAGTTGTAGCTCTCCTACCCCTGTGAAAGAAATGTCCCACGTTACCCTGTCCGCATCGTCATTAGTAGCTGCTATGCTCGCCACTAAAGCATTGCCTAATACACCAGAGGTCTGCGTGCCAGCTGCAACTTCTCCGATGAATAAAGACACCTGCGAACCAGCCTTTAAGCTCTCAAAAAGTTGCTCCTGATTACTGCCTTTCTGATAAGAGAAAGAAGCCGAAGCCTCCCAGCTCTTATTGCCCATCATCCCCTTGAACCACTCGCTGTCCTTGTCGGATATGTCTATCACATTTCCATTGACTGTCCAATTGCTGGACAGCTCCCCTACTATTGCGGTGTTGGTGCTCGAACCTGTCACCATATACACCCTGTGTTTCTTTCCTGCTTCTGCCATCGTATTAAAAATTTATTTTTGTGTAACTTGAAATCTTACTCTTTGTAATTGTCTGAATATATGTTTGTTGTTTTCGTCTATCTCTTCTATCTCTGTTAGCGTCTCCCAAGTAACATTCCACACCTCGAAATGTTCTACAGACAAAGTCTCTTTTACGTTTTCTCTTATCTTCTCTATCATGTCGAGGCTCTCTGCAACATCTGTATTGTCACTTATGACCTCTATTATACATGTCACCGCCCATTCTACCAGCGTCTTTATGCCCTCCGGTGTTGTGTCCCAGCTGTGCACCTCCACCCTCGGTAAAGAACCATATGTCCTGTATCCAATCGACTTTATAGCCGTGTTCAGGGCTTTCGCTAAATACTTATGTGGTAGAAATGTGCTCATACTACTCTGTTTATAGCATCCTGAAGGATTTTAATAACTTCGTCTTCGTTTTTTCTAAACGCTGGATAGAGGAATGGTCTTGCCTTTGTACCCTTTCTCTCTATGCTCTTTGCTATAGCAAAAGCTAAAGATTTAGCTCTCGTCTCGTAGTCTTGCTGCTTAGCTGAAGGTCTTTTTGTATTTATGTTTAAAGTACTAACTATATGTTTCTTCTTTACCCATTCGAAGATAGGCTTCCACGGCTGCGGAGTCCCTCCTTTCCTTCCAAACTCAACAAAATATGCGTAATCTGTATCGAATCCTACTTCCACATCGAAACTACCCCTTGCATCAACAACCTTACCACTGTTTATCAACTTGCCTGTTGCAATGCTGTTGTTTTTTTTAAGATTGCCTTGAGCGTCAGCGAGGATTTTCATGCCTACCTTGTTTAAACCATCTCCAGCAGCCTTGTTTACCTTCTGCGAGAGAGAATTGAACTTCTTGTTTAGAGCTTCTATCTCACTGCTTCTTATTTCGAATCCTGTGTTTCTCATGACTGCGTGGTTGTTGGAGCAACAGTTGTAATTGTCTCAATAATATCGCTGCTCATCAAAAAGCTTCCTGTTATTACCTGAAACTCGCCTCTGAAATTCGACTTTCCGAAAGCGTCTGTAGTGACAATAGAGCGAGGAGTGATAGTGCTTTTGTTATATACTATTTTTTTTATTTCAAAATCTACTTTCCTTATCTTTATGATTACAGGGTAAGCGTTGCCCTCCTGCTGATAATACAAAGCTCTCGTCCCCGACAATATTTCCACGTTTGCAGGGAAGATACCTTCAGAGATGTAAGTGATGACCTCTTTCCCGTAGTCGCTCTCTGTAGAGAAAGCAGAGAAGAGCTCCACACTGTCGAGAAACTGTCTTGCATTAATCATAAAACATTTTGTATTTTACTCAATATCTTTCCTAAAACGTTATTGTCTGCCACACCATCGAAGAGCGCAGAACAATATTCTAAAACATTATGTTTGTAAATCTGAATGTTTATGTCGAGCGGTTCAGTGGTGTATTCTATAACAACATCATAAGGTTCTGAAAAAAATACCTGACTCTTATCACAGTCTTCTTTGTAACTAACATCCTCCCCTGTTACAGCATCCTTGCAGCTTACTATAGTCTTAACAGGTAACAGATACAGTCTCTGTCTTGTGACGGCTCCCTCTGTGATAAGACGTAAGTTGTTAGGAGATAAGGAAACATTAAGTATATCCTCTACTTTACATATAGCAGACAGGAGCATAGATGAGAGCTCCTCATCCCTGCTCGTGCCTGTTATGTTAGCATAAGTCTTAATATCCTCAAGAGTTATCTTTTCAGATATTGTCTTAGAAATCCTCTGAAGTCGCATATCTCCACATCTTTTTCTCAACCATCATCTTTACTATCGGGGCTGTGCTCTCAATGACACTCCCTGCCTTCAGCCCGTCATGTTCAATGAGAACGACGGCTTTGTCGAGGAAGACAGTAGGCTCTGCCTTATTTTCATAAGGCAAAGCCTCTTTCTTCTCTTCTACAGGCTTGACGGTTTTATTAACATTTTTTATTGTCTTTGCCATCGTATTTTTATATTATGTCCCTGATGTTGTCGTAGGAGCAATTGTTGTAGTAGGAGCTACAGTTGTGGTAGGAGCTACAGTTGTGGTAGGAGCAGCTGTTGTAACCTCAACTACAGGGATAGGCGATGAAGCTTTTGTTACAGAAGCTATTGCTGTAGCTATGCTTGAACACCATACGTTGCCAAGTTTTGCATATGTAGGAACCACAACGTTTCCTCTCCAGCGCAGATACAAAACATAACTGTCAGTAGAAGCAACCCTCTCTATCTCCATCTCGATAGAACCTTTCTGATACAGCCACAGAGTTGTAGGGTCACAGACAAGCAACTCGTCTGTGGTCATCTTAGCTGTTTCTACTATTGTACAACCTCTCACCTGCATCTGTCCGTTCGGCAAGATGTTGAGGTAATCAGCAATCTTGTTTTTCAGACTGCGAAGCTTTGTCGTATTGCTCGGGTGAACAAATGCAATGGTACCTACATACTGTCCTTTAGATTGTATGTTTATCTGTGTCTGACAGGCAAGGATGAGGTCTGCAAGGTTTGCGTCTTCAAGAGAAGCAGTAAGTCCTGCTGTAGCAGCATTGAAAGGAGTAGCTCCCTGTGTGCTTAATCCGTACACGTGTTTAGTGTTAGACCCACCGTCAGCTCCGTCGCCCTTAATTATCTTCGTGTCGAGGTCGTTGAGGACAGCCTTAAGAGCCATGCTCTGTGCCCAAGTAACAAAGTAATTCATGTCGGAAGCTACTTCCTGCGAGAAAGGCAGTTTTGCAGCAATCTTTGCTATCTCTCTATATTTCTCAACTACAGAAGCTCCATCACCAGTAACGATAGGGCTCATCTCTCCTACATAACCTACGTTGCTGAAATAAGCACCATCCATCCACATAACCCTGTTCTTGTCTTGCGGGATAGTGACAGGTGTACATGCGCTAATAAATTTGTTTGGCTCATATCCTTGTGAGTAGATAGTTGTCGAAGGCATTGTCCTGTTTACATCTCCTGTTAGGCCTGAAGTAACCACGCTTGTAGGGTCAACCTTTATCTCAAAAGCCGATGTCCTAACCCTCTTTCCTTCCTTAAGCTCTTCCATCTCTGCCTTGAAAGCTTCACTATTTACTACTCTCTTAAGCTCTGTGCCAAAGTCAGAAGGTTCGCTTTTTGAGATAAGGGTCTTTAGCTTCTCGTTCATCTCGTTGATGCTCTTGTCCAATTTTTCAATGTTAGACTTCGCTTCTTCCAACTCCGTTTTTGTAGCGTCCTTCATCTCTTCCATAGCTTTCTTTGCTTCGGCAGCCACTTTCTTTGCAGCCTCTATCTCATTCCTCAATTCAGCTGCTTTTTTTTCCAATTCTTCCATCTTTTTCTTAAATTAAATTAGTTTCAAAATTCGTTTTGTGTAATCGTTGTCTATTTTTACCTTTAGTCTTACCAAGTCGTCGTCAGATAGATTCTCAACTTTTGAGAAAATTATTTCGACAGCTTCAGCAAGTTTCTCCTCTTCGCTCTTCTTCTCTGTGCTTGTTATTACAGCTTCTGGGTTTGCTGCCCTTGTGACAAGAGATATTTCTATCAACTCCACCTCGAGTAACTTCCTTATGTCTGTCTCTTCATCCATTAGATATTTCTTCGTGCGATAAGCAAAAGAGACCTCGTCGAGAGCATCGTCTTCAACAAGTATAGCAACATCTTTTCCCTTGCTCGTGTTAGAAATCTTTGCTTTAAACCATAGACCTCTATCGTCCTCACGCATCTCAATAATCTTTCCGATAACATCATCAAGGTTATGCTGCCAGCAGAACTTTACTCTTTTAGCATCATTGATGAGAGTGTTTGTAAATGCTCCCTTAACAACTACATCATCATAGCTGTCCACGACACCAAAGACAGAAGCATATCCTTCAATGAAAAGGTTACTGTCTTCCCTGACAGCTTTTACCTCTTGCGCTCTTTTTATCTCATAATCCATCTCTTCAAAATTTTTCTCTACAAAGATAGAGAAGATATATAAAACAATCTGTTAAGGACTCATATATCTCTATATAACTTTTCAACATCATTTTCACTTAGGCACCCTCTGAACAAAACATGAACAGTTTATTATATTCTCTGCAGAGGCTCCAAAGGAATCATCACGAGGAAACTCCATCTCCTCCCCTCCGACAATGAATAGCTCTGTGTCTTCTACCGCAACACCATCCATCACTTCGTGAGCAGGACGTGTGTTATTGCCAGATATACCCCATACTTTCAAGAAAGGTATATCCAACGCTTTTATGCTCTCGCTCTGTGCATAGCTCAATGCAGAGAGCGTCTCTGTCTGAACAATCCTCCTCACCTGCCACTCCATGACATCCTTGTAGTTGTCTATTATCTTCTCGAAGAGTGCTTGTGTCATGACTTCGACAGAAGAGCCAGACTCATTCATCACATCACGTAGCTGGTCGAGGAACCAATCTCTATAAGAATCATTTATTATAGTTACCTTCTTCCCTGCCCTCGTCTCGACGAACTGAAGAAACCTCTGATACCAGAAGTCGTTGTCGTTCTTTCTCTGAAAGAAGTCATTTACCGCTTCCCTGGCAGCTGGAACTCCGACAGAGAGATACATGTCCGGAACTATCTTCTTCATATATTCCCCTTGCAGAAGAGAAGGAGCAGAAGATAACCACTTGTCATAAGGTATATTCTGTAAAGATTCTATAGCCTTTACAAGCTCTTTCTTCCTCTCACGATAGATCACCGAAGCATACTTGTTGCCCCTCTTCAGTGCTTGTAGCCTCTGCCTCTGTGCATGTGTCCTGTCTTCTATAGAGAGTCTCTTCTTCATTGATTATTCTCATTAATATCGAAAGCCATAGGGTCGCCATAGCTCTCTCCCAACGAAGTGGTAATCTCGTCAGCGAAAGGCTTGTTAACAGGAGGGAGCTCCAGGAGAGCCCTTCTCTCATTTATCGAGGTACCAGCCAGCTTGTACACTTCGAGCATTACACGAGGGTCAGCCCTCAAAATCTCTACCTTGTCAGTATTTATGATAAACCTCTCACCAGCCTTAAGCTTACAGAAGTTACTGTAATCTTCCAAGAACTCGTTCAAGAGAGGTATACCAGCTTGCTCATAGATAGCTTTCTTTGCTTCCTTTGCGTTCTCATATTTTGCCTGTCCGAGAAAAGTGTCCACAGAGATTCCATAGACAAAACACAGAGCATTTATAGCATATTTGCTTGTGTCAAGGATAGAGAGGTCGGCCGGTGTGTCGCCCAAGCGAAAGACTTCGATAGGAACACGAAGTATCTTGTTGTAGTTAGACCTCATCTTGTTCATATCCTCTTCCAGGTTGTCAGCATCAATCTTGTTGATGCCGAGGCTATCTGCCTTAGGAGTGATTATATTGCTTACTCCTCCCTTTGTCAAAGCTGTATTCTGACGAGCAAGAGCACTCTCCAATACCTGTAAGTAATTAGCTGCGGAAGCAAGAGGGGAGAGACCATAAAGGCTCTGCGATTTTGTGTTGTAGTCGAAAGACATCATCACATTGTCTGTTGTCATTATCTCATTCATGTTAGCACTGCCTGTGAGCAAAAACCCCTTTATAGGCTTAGCTGCTCCCTCTGACACTATCTCCACATCTTGAGAGTTTATCACGTACATACTTGTGAACCTGTCAACCTTTAACCCTATCCCTTTCTCGAAGAAGACGAAAGCATCACCAGTTAAAAGCCTGTTCACTGCCCACGCTTTAATGAACTTCCCTTTCGTGAATCTGTCGTTAGGCCTGTTTAAAAGGTCTGCCTCCCAGCGTTTTGTCAGTACTGTCCCTTTGCTGTCCACGAGCTCCACATACTGAGCCAGCTCTGCAACAGCATTACCTATAGTAGTGCCAACTATGCCTCTAACAATAGCGTTTGTCTCATAAGTCTTTACCAACTTTGCTCTGTCATAAGAAGAGAAATCAATCCACTTCGTATAATTGCCTATGTTCCTGAAGAGTTCTGTGAGATACTCGTTGTTTATGTTGTCAGAGTAAAACCCTTTCAGCTCTGTAATCTCTCTCAAGAGTTTCTTTCTTTCTCCTTCACTTTCCTTTTTTATAGAGAGAAGCTCATCCTGCATCTTCTCTATCTTCTTCTTTCCAAAAATATCCATCTTTTCTACTATTTAATTATTATCTTGTCCATGTTATATCCATTCCTCATAAGATGTGTATAAACCCCGTACCTGATAGCGTCAATAGAGTGGTTGAAAGCATCTACAGGAACATTCTCAAATTCCCTGTCATCTCCTTTCTTCTCTTTCCATCTATAATTGTTTTTCTCATGTTCTATGTTATCTCCTATAAACATCACATCGAAGTTATACAAGAAGAATATCTGCGATATTATAGAACCGTCACCCTTTATACATCTCAAAGCGTTAAGACCATATTCCCTCAACTCCCGTATCGACTTAGGCTCTGCCTCGTCACAGTAAATCTCCATATTACATTCAGAGATGTTTTTCAATCCTCTGCTGACCTGCATGAAGATGCTCTCTGCTGCGCTCTTATAGATGTTCTGTATATCTGTCTTCAGTAGAGAGACGTTCTCGTTGAGCTCATCGATATGAAAAACCCTGCTGTTGAGAGGATATATATTGTGTATCTCTTTGTTATCTATATATTCTATCTTGAAATCTACATGCACGTTACAATTTTTAACAAAGATAGTAATAAATTCATCATCTATTATAACACTCTCTTTTGTCTTTACGTCCTGTCTTATAATCTTAGCTATATCGCTATTCATCAATCCTTTCTGATAAGCTACCTCGTAAAGATATATGCTGTTGCTGTTTCTGTCATAGGCTATCCGTACGATAGATGTAGGGTCGTTTGTGAAACCGAAGTCCAGACCGTACCAGAAAGGCAGATGCGGAGGAAAGATGTTTGTCTTCCTCCAGGAAGGGAAAATCATTCCAGCCCTGTTCGTTCCTCTCTCACCGCAGCCATAAATCTTCCAGCTCTCAGGGTCGGTATCCTTCAACCTCTCTATCTCACTTATTGTCTCTTCAGAGAGATAAGGGTTGTCCTTGTATGTAGAAACCATTACGCAAGAGTCGTCTCTTTCCAGCAACTCGTCATATATGTAACTGACGACCATCGAAGGATTGAAGTCTATTATTGCAAAACATTCTGTTCTCAAGAGGAGCTGAAGGAATTTTGGCCTCTCTATCTCGTTTACTTCATTAACGAAGAGTACATCTCTCTTCCTTCCTCTTACCTTCTGCTCTTCGTCGACAGAGAAGAACTCTACAAGGTTGCCGTTGAAATAATATTCAAGAGCACTCTTGTTGAAGAAATCATCAGACCACAGCCCAAGACGCATCATCTCGTTTTGAAAGTCCCTAAGCACTGTTGCTACGATCGATGGTCTTGTAGCCCTAACGATAGATATAGTTATGCCTTTATATTCTGTTATCATGTAAATGATAAAATGTATCACAGCATAGGTCTTCCCCGACCTCGTACCTCCCTGAAGAGCCATTATCCTCCACTTCTTCCATTCGCTCAAGAGAAACCGAAGATTTGGGTTTAGGTCACTGTTCTTCTTTCTGTATATCTCCGTCAGGTTGTTCATCTTGATTCTCACTCACTCTCCTCATCTTAGAGAGGAAAATCTCTCTCTCTCTTGTCTTATCAATATCATCTGTGATAGCAATGTTCCTCCTGTCAGTCTGATTGAGATATTGCTTCCCAAGCCATACAAGCATAGTCTTATCACCACTCATCGCTACCTGATATTGCTTAGCTCTTAGCAACTCTTTACCCTCTGTCTTTTTAACTGTCGAATACTTTGAAAAAGTCATTTTATTTGTCTTAACGCAGTCCCTATACAAAGTATCCGGACAGACACCTAAAATCTCTGCTATAGCCACCCCATCGCACTGACTCTTTAGCAACATATCCACTGTGTTCCAATCTATCTCCTTTGGTGGTCGTCCTGTCTTTGCCATAACTTAATCAATAATTTATCTCTGTAATCTTTTATAAATCATTTTTATTGTTTTCGTTTCATTATGTTTATATGTTTTTTATATTTGTCATTTAATATAACTTGCTAATTATGAATTTAATTATATTATTTTTCCGTTTTTCTTTATTATTAAATTATTATCTAAATTACGCATTCTATCTATAATTACCTGGCAATATTTTGGTTCTATTTCCATACCGTAACATCTACGGTTTAATTGATGAGCTGCTGAAAACATACTCCCCCCTCCTGCGAATAAATCTAATATAATAAAATTCTTATTCGAATATCCCTTTATTATTTTACTTAAAAAAGAAATTGGTTTCTCATATTTATTATATATTGATTTTCTATATTCTCCTTTTATTACACTTCTGGTTCCTTCCCCTTTATTGTACCTAACTTTAGGATGTCCATTTATTTCATGAGAGACTAAAACGTGATCTAAAAATATTTCGTTTCCACCTTCTTGAGGTATTGCTGTCCCACTATGGTAAAAAACAAAAAAATTTTTAAATAAAAGTTTACTATTGCTTAGTTGTCTTATTAATGACCTATCATTATTAAATATAAATACATGACAATTTTCAGAAAAAAGTAATATATTTGTGTAATCTATATCTATGTCGTAAGGCGGATCAGTAAATACCATATCCGCTTTTTTACCTTCCATCAACCTTGCAACTTGCTTGCTATCTGTACTATCTCCGCACAACAATCGATGTTCACCTATTTCAAACAAATCA
>ERZ795052.5049-NODE-5049-length-13109-cov-4.689137_pt1 | contig 13109 bp, 19 predicted proteins | sample MGYA00375136_ERZ795052 | MGnify/ENA primary metagenome ERZ795052 (study PRJEB30181, sample SAMN05720156) | activated sludge metagenome | isolation source: Anaerobic digester | place: Japan | collected 2015-05-26 ... | reverse complement strand
ATTATGGATTAGGGTTAATTGAGGAATAACCATGACTAAAGAAGAAGAGCATGACGTATTCCTTCGACTGTTTTTTGAGCGCGCTCGTGTAGCGCAGCATGCTTATAGTGAGTTTTTCATGGAGGAGCTCCCAAAATCTACAGATAAAGAATTCGAGGCATGGAAAGTAACAATCAAAAAAGACAAAGAGGCGAAGCATGACTAAAGAAGAAGCATACGAGGTGTGGCAGTCTATAACTAGCCAGACAATGTTCTCGGCTTTATGGAAAAAAGAGCGAGATGCGCAGTATTTTGAACACTGGTGGAACGAGCGGGTTGAGAAACTCGCAAGAGATACACAAACGACTACAACAGGCGATGGAATACCTTATGAATATATATCGAGTACTAGTACTGCCCCTGATAGCTTTTTTGGCCGCGTTGCCAGTGGAGGCGGCGCCAAGGATACCAAGAGCTAAGGTTTTGGTAGTCCTCCTAGAGTCGCCAGGTTTGCCAGTGTGTGACCTAGAGATGGCATCAAAGGTTATCGACGGCGCTGTGCAACAAATGGCCCCAGCTGTGCGTGTTACGCCTACGCTGATGACGATACCGCATCCATTCCCAGAGCTTCAAGCATATGAGAGCAGACAGGCACTCGCACAGGCTTTACTAAGATTCGCAAAACGCGATATACGATTGCCACGCTTACGCATACACTTCTTAACCCCGCCACTTATTGGCCCCAATGGAGAATGGTATAGCTATGGCTATGGTCCATCTAGTTGCCAGCGTAAGCCTGTAAGCGTTAGTAGCTGCATAGAATATAACGATCTCGGTCAGAATAGAGTGATAGCTTCTGTATTCTCCATGGCTCATGAATCGCTTCACGGTATGGGTGCACGACATACGTTAGGGGGTCTTAGTATTATGGATCTGGATCCGCTACCGTTTAGTGTGGAGTATTCGAATTTACCAGTAAAGAAGCGAACAATTAGAGAGGTGCGGGAATGCCTAAAATAACCCCACTTACCAAAGACGAAATTGCCGAGATTGCCCAGGCTTATATCGAGAATTATTTTTATATCTTAGAAGAGCGCGGACACAATATCAGATTAGCAATGCTAGATGCGTATAGGGCTGGGTATCGCATGGGGGCTATGGAGCACGACAATGAGGATGATGACAATACATGACCAAAGAAGAGCTACTAAAAACATACGGCCTGGAATACAGAGGCAACCGAGACGTCTACAGAACAGGCGTCATGGCCTTGATAACGATAACTAAGGCCGAGGTGGAACAGCAGGCATCTCCGGAAATGCTTAACGATCTAATACAGCAGAGGATTTACGTAGCTCTCCACAGTCTTGGGAATGAATTGAAAGAAGTTCAGGCGTTCGATCCGTTTGCTAAAAATGGGGCTATGGAACACGACAGCGAGGAATCAGATTAATGATACTATGTGCCCATGTAGCTCAGTTGGTAGAGCACTTCCTTGGTAAGGAAGAGGTCACGAATTCGAGTTTCGTCGTGGGCTAACAACACGAGGTGAGGTACCGAAGTGGCTAAACGGGGCAGACTGTAAATCTGCTGGCTCACGCCTTCACTGGTTCGAATCCAGTCCTCACCATATAATAATATAAAGTCTAGGAAACCTGAGGTCTCAAATGCTATCCCCATGCTGTAATGTCCCAACCTTTCTGACTGGTAACGGCGCTTTTGTTGAGATTCGGCGTAAATGCTCAAAGTGTAAGCAAGAGGTAGTGATACCAAAAGGTGAAGCTGTAGTCGTAGAAAAAACGACTATTGAGGACAACCAAAACACTGATAAGGTGTACCTATACGAGCAATCAAAATAGGAGCCCTATGATCAAGAGTGTTCGCTTCAGTAACGTCTCTCAACATCAGCGTCGTGAGTATGGGGTAACTACAATCCCGTTTGCTAAGGGCGAATGGTTCGGGTCGCCAGCCTCTGCCCAGCTTGTGGCGAGGCCTGATGAGAGGGCCTTTTACTTACGTGCCTTTGGTGCCCAGTGGAACGACGGCTCGTATCGCTATGGACAGGCTTATGTGCCGCTTTTGATAGCCGGCAACTCCGAGCACGTTGTACAAATAGACGTACAAACCAATCAGAATGAGGTAGCTCCGCCGCCTCAAGTGCCTACGGTAATCCCTATGGCGTTTCCGGCGCCCGTTGGTATTAATGGCGCGACTGTACCAACTAGCGCAATCACTACAGAATTGATTGAGACAAACCCAGCTCGCACGGTACTGCGCGTACGCTATCGCACTGGTAACTTTGTGGTGTGCCTCTATCTCTACATTTATGCTGACCAACAACTTGTGCCAGTTGAGATTCGCGTCACCGGTTCTAATCCGCAGATCCCCGATCTTGTGTATCCGTGTAACTCAATACTCCTCGGCGTTGTTGGTACAGCTATCAGTGTTTATGGCGCTCCTCGGCGTGGGGCATCTAGGGTTGACGCTTCCACTGTGGTTCTCGCAAGTAGCACAAGCTTCGGGGATGGCCAGTCGCAATGCTGGTACTGCAATGCATACCTCCCAGGTAATAGCCCATATAACCAGCAATCGGCTGAAGCCGGTCCGCTCAATGGAATATCCCTAGATTGGCGAGCATCAAGAGCATATGGCCCTTTTGGAACCCTACCGTCAGCGCTGACGCAAGATCCTGCGCTCAAGGCTCAGTATGCAGCCCAAGCTTATTCACAGTTTAGGCAATTTAAATCAAGCGCTGGTAACTTATGGGATGACATGCCATTAGGGCTTACAAAGCTTCCAGGTGCTGCCGGAGATCAGCGCGACTTCGGGATGATTTCAGCCCTTGATGCTATTGACTCAGGGCGACCGGAGCTATTAGAAATCTACAGGTTTAATGCGCTTGAAGATGCGATGAGGCCGGGGCACTACTGCGAGATTGACGGTCAGCCGGTCAAAGCCTCTGCTCATCCTAATTGGATTTCGTGGTCTGGCCAAACGCATTGGCATCCTGTTGTGTCGACTGACAGGCTTGGCAAGACTGAAGTGGCTGGAGGGCCTCAGTGCCACGATTGGAGTGGTAAAGACAATGAGCATTGGTCGTCAAATCTGCTATCAGCGGCGGCGCTCCTTACGCACTCATACCAGTTGGTAGATGAGCTCAATACGGAAGCCGAGTTGTTTCTATCGTGCTGCACAGTCCCAAGCATGAAGCCGGGGTGGGCCACTAACTCCATGGGGCCAGCTCGTGCGATTGGGCGGACTTACAACGCCATGGCGCAGAACTATCTGATTACGGGGAGGGCTGATATCCGTGCCCGTGTACTTGCTCGCACGCAGGAGTGTATAGCTCAACAGTGGCGTGGTCGTGCTACATCGCCAGTGCGGCCTCTTACCGTTATTGGACCTGATGCACGGCAGCTGCCAGCCCATGAGAGTTGGTTGCCATGGCAAGAGTCTCTCGGCGTGCCAGGATTAGAGGCGTGGTATCAAGTAACTGGCGATGGTATCTACCGTGAGCTGGCGGTTTTTGTAGCCGAGAGTATGGTCAAATATGGGTGGCGAATAACTACAGCGCCGGGTGGTCAGATAGCCACTTACGACGTTGGCAATGCGGTAAGGTGGTATCCTGATGGTACGCCAATTACGCCCGAGCAATATTTCGACACTACGCAGACGTACTACAACCCGAGCCAGATCATGAGCCTTTGGACTGTCACGACACTCATGATAGTCAAAGACCACTACGAAGGTATCGTGGCGGCAGACGTGCGTCAGCGTGCAACCGAGCTGCTAGGGCTCATCACAGCGGGGCGCACTGGTGTGTACGATCGCATGGGTGAGTGGTTGGTGTAGCCATAAAAAACCCGCGTGACGAGTGCATTATCGTCGGCGCGGGAACATGGGGAGACACACCCAGGTTTTTCAGATCTTATTATGCGGCATCAAGTGCGTCAGTCTCAGCAAGGACTGCTTCGCTCGTAGCCTTACTGGCAACCGCTACACCCTCGGCGCAGTACAGCAGGCCAGTCCCTACGAGTTGCTCCTGAGTTACTGGGCTACCAACCTGGAGTGACTGGATAAAAGCCCGAACCTCATCAAGCTTTGCATCGAGTGATGCCAACACGAGGCCGGTCTGGTTTTGTACTTCTGCTATCTCTGCGACGGTGGCGTTTACTTCGGTAATGGTAGCCATAAGATTTGAATCCTTTAAAATGTAGTCGATTAAACTAGTTAACCAAGAGCGGCTAGCGTCACAACCAGCGTTCATATGATTTGTCATGCCGCGCTCCCGGGTCCCTCTAGATTTAGTCTAATTGAATCATGGGGATAGCACTAGTAAAACTATTAAGTAAAGATAATCCCTTTACTCATTTACAGCATCGTACGATAGTACAGATGTAAGAAGGATGAGATTGATACTTAAACAACTACAAGGAGACACCTTTTATGAATAAGAAACTTTTGGCAACTTGGGGCTCTATCTGCCTGCTCTCAACTGGATGCATGCAATTAACCGGTGCAAAGCGCATCGATGCCTGGGGTCTTGTCATCGATAGCAATAGCGGATTCGAGCTGTCAGCCGGCGCTATGCAGTATGATGGTGCAGACAACCGTAAATCAAAGATGTCAGAAGGTCGCTCACAACGTACCGCTGCCGTCAAGGATGATGCCCACTACTAACTAATAAGGAGACTACCATGAGCATAAAACTATTTACCGCCGAACGTTCACGCATCGCTCTTAAGGAGCGGTGCCTTAAAGATCGCCTAGCACAACGCCCGGCGAACATATCCAAAGAGCAATTCGAGGCTGCCATAAGAATCGCTATCACCGACGCTGCCGCTGACGCCATCATGCTGGCTAAGCAGGTCATGCGTGGTCATAGCAGTGCCTACTTCATGCCAGAGGGTAACGAGGCTTGCGGTGTGGCAATCTTAGAGGCTCTCGAAGCAATCGACGTGCAGCACATCATCGCCTCATGCATTACGTTACAGACGTTATCAAAGGAGCCAATATGAAACTATTTATAGCAAAGACAGTAATCTTGTCATCTCTATGCGGGATGGCATATTTGGGAGCGGGGCCTTTATGGCAGATTACCACCGCTCAAGCTTCATCAGTCTATGAGCAGGCCATTGGCAAGCTTACTAGAGTCGAAGTTATCAAGGAATATGTGCAGCCCGTAGAATTATCAACAGACGAAATGCTTGAACGAATATCTATCTCTATGTCCATAAACCCAACGATAACCAAAGCCATAGCTCGCCAAGAGTCTGGCCTAGCTTATCGCGCGGATGCCTTACGATTCGAGCCTCACCTAGAGGCGCGCTTTGCTAAGATGGCGAGAGGCCCGGAAGAGCGGCGCATGCTCGCTACAAGCATCGGAGTAATGCAGGTCATACCGGGCTTTCACTTAAAGACATGCAACTTAACCTCGTATGCTCAACTGTTCGATAAGCGGATAAATATCACCTGCGGTCTTCAGGTACTTAAGGCTTGCCTTGAGCACAATAAAGCCTTACCAACCGCCCAAAGATTCCGTAGAGCATTTGTTTGTTACAACGGATCAGAGGAGTATGCAGACGATATTTTTAACCACATCGGCCAGATAGTCCTCGAGGAAGGCATTCAGTAAACAACTAAGGAGACACACATGAGATACATACTAATATTTATATTCACATTCAGCATTGGCATCCTATTCAGCATGCGGGCTTTCGAGCCCCGCATACCTACAACTTCCCGCGCCTCAGTCTGGGCCCTCGATAGTTCAAGCTATCAGCTCGACGGCGCTCTAACCGACGCACCCCTGACCGAGGATTCGCCCCCAATGGAAAGCCTGGACACCAGCGATCAGCAAGCCCTTCAAACCCTTTTAGATTTGGTGGATTAGTCCATTCAAATAGGCCCATTTTCTCTATTTTCTGCGTTATCTCAGCTACGGGGATATCCAACGTTGAGCAACACCAATAAAAAGAAAATGGGCTTTCTTTCTCATCCGAGAACCAGAACACCGCCTCACGCCTAATATTACGCTCTCGGTGGTGCAAATCTTCTAGAGCTCTCCACAATACTGCGGAGACTAAAGACCGCTCGGTGATCGAGTCGTCGTACTGCTCGGAGTACGCGGCCATTCTATCGATGCCGGACTCATTCATTATCCGGCGAAGCTCTGAGCTCATCAGCGTTTAAAAAGTATTTCCGCGACCACGTCCCCACAAGATTTGATAGCTTACGCTCCGGGATACCCCAGGCTTTGGCCAACTGTAATACGGTTACCGGCTTCTCGCCGCGCTTATTTCCTATATGCTCCTGATACCTCTGACGTGACCATCCAAGAAGCTCTATGGCTTCCTTGCGGGACATCTTTGTTGAGAGGCGCAAGTACTCAATGAGAGAAATATATTTTTGAGTCGATTGCATAATTGGTATTCCCAGAATATCACGGCACTAGTATCGTGTAAAGATATATGCTTGCAACTACGGAACATCAAGAGCAATGTGCTTTCATCGAGTACGCGCGGTTTAAAGCTCTTCTCGATTCGCGCTATGAATGTGTAGCAGCAACGCCCAACGCTGGGAAGCGGTCGCCTTTTTCTGCGATGCGGTTAGTCAAGGAAGGCATGTCTAGGGGTTTCCCGGATGTCAGTGTTCTTGTCCCGAATGAGCGCCATCACGGCCTCTTCATTGAGTTCAAAATAAAACCAAACAAGGTAACGCCGGATCAGGCCGCTTGGTTAAAACGACTTGCACTTAACGGGTACTATACTGCGGTGTGTTGGTCGGCGGCTGAAGCTATTGAGCTCGTGGATAAATACTTGGATAACAAACTTTAGCGCGCCCCTTGGAATTGGATTCCACTTGGAGTGATTGATAGATCTTTGTTTGAGTCTTTGAGTAGCAGTACGATTATGAAGATACTGAGAGCTCCAATCATAATTATGTGCGTGACGAGAAGGGTTCTGTTTAACTGTCGCACCCCTTCGGCAATTACCGGCAAGCTATCTATATGCCTAAAGTCGTGGAGGCGCTCCTGTACGCCCTGTACGACGGTAGTATAGTCGGCGAGTGTTTCCATTACGCGACCAAGTTTATCCTCTAGGCCGTTTAGGCTGTGCGTGCTCATGTCTTTACGGTTCCATACTTATCTATTTTCTTCAGTTTTGACAGCACCCCTGATGCGTAAACCTTGCCGTGCTGTCCTAGATACGGTCGAATATCAGCCAGCGTTTTACCATTATAGAGCTTAAGGAGCGTCTTAATCCTGCCGGGGCCACTGTGGTAGGCTGCGAGACCTAATTCAGTGTCGCCGCCAAACATGTCGATCATCTGCTTGAGGTAGTGGGCCGCAAAACGTGTGTTGGTTTCAGGGTCTTTTAGATCGTATTTGGTTATGCCTAGCTCTTTAGCAATATCCTTGGCCGTACTTGGGAGTACCCCATGGAGTCCCTGGGCGCGCTCACCGCGAGAGGTCATGGGGTGCACGACGTTGGGGTTGCCAGAGCTTTCTTGGAGGCTTACAGCCTTTAAAAGCTTCGTGAAGTCATCAGCTTGTGGCAGCGGCGGGGTTCCTTCCTTCATGCGTATGGCCTCCTCTATGGCTATATCGACGGGGTCGGTTGATGTAAATTGTTTAGCTTTACTAGTTGGGGTAGGCGTGATAGACTTAGGGGATGACGTTTCAAGAGATAATTCTTCTGGTGGTGATATTTGGCCTTCTGATGGGGAAGGGGAGTCCATTTGACTCCGCATGGAAGTAATAACCGCCGGCAGTAGCCTTTCATAAGCAATCTTCATCTGCGCATCTGTCGCAGTGTTCGCTAGCATCTTGAGCGTTTCCGGATCAGCCATTCCCCTAAGAACCTGATCTCTAATTAACCCCTCAACTTTATTAGCAAGACTAGATACTCCTATCGCTGTGCCCGTAGCTGCCACTCCATAGGGACCAGCCATTACAGCAGAGCCGCCAAGGCCGAGCTTACTACCGATTAGCCTTAGAAGCCTTCGAGGGCCTTCCGATATGAACCTATTCGCTACCGTTAACCCTTGAGTCGTATACGACCGACCCTTACTTGCTCTTGCTGCCAACTCATCAACCCCTAGCTCTGACCGAATGCTATTAACCACGCGCTCAAGTTTGTCGGCGTCACCTTTGAAAAATTCCTTGAGCATCGGCTTCTCTTTGTCGTAAGCCTTCACCCAAGCCTTGTAATCCTTAGCTTTAAATACCTTATCAATAGCCGCACCCCGTGCTTGCGTAACCAGCTCGGGTTTATCGCTAAACGCCTTCATATATTGCGCCGCTGATTCTTGGTTGCGAGTGATAACCGCCGGGGTAGCTTCATTCGACAACTCGTAGCCACCAAGTGTATTCCCGCGCTTTGTTATCTTCTTTATAGTTGGCGTCGCGAAAGTTTCCTTCATCTCTCGCCATCCAGCCGCTGCCTTAGCGAGCGCATCCGAATCAGCCTTACTTAACGAACCGTTGGTAATAGCTGCCTCTTGAGCATCGCCCAGAGCTTTTTTAAGCTCCGTCAAAACTGGGATCTCTAAGGCACTAGAGTTTTGCCTATAAAGCCCATCGGTAACGGCTCTAATATCTTGCCGCATCGCCTTTATATCGCCAAGGGTTACCTTGCTCTCGCCGTTTATAACCTTATCAAAAACTAAATTAGCCTTTGAGTCTGGACTAAGAGCGCTCTTACCAAAAATGGCTTCTTGTTTCGCTGCGCCAGACATTTGCGCTGGCTCTATATCAATCATCCCTTCCAAAGCTAAGTCATCATAAGCTTGGCCTGCCGATTTCTTGGCCGCCTGTACGATCGCTTCTGCTTCCGGCTGTATCAGTGCCCCCCTAACATTTGGGGCAACATCATCAAGCGCATCGGGCGCAATCTCTTGTATTAAGCTTCTACGAGTATCCTGTCTCCCTGCTAGCATAGCCTCTAGCGCATTCGTGCCCTCGCCGGGATCTCCACGCATATGCACCTGAAAGCTTGCAGCGCTTGGAGTGTCAGCCATCTCGGCATAGGTAAGCGGAAGGGCATCATCAACCTCTCCAGCTAGCGCACGAGCTAGGTTATCTCGACCTTCAGCGCCTGCGTTTCTCAGTAAATCATTACCCGCCGCGACTCGAACAGGACTCAACACTTTTTTGCCTAAGCTATACGCCATCCCGGGTACTATTGCTCCCGGTAAGGCACCAGCCCATTCAGGTAAGCCTACTTCGGTTGCCCCAAACGCACCTACTCCAGAACCGACGGCACTAGCTACGCGAGTGCCCAATGCTCCGCCAGGGATAAGCGCACCCGGAGCGTACTCGGCAACTTTACTCACAAGACGCTGGCCCATACCCTCAGGCATAGGCTCGCCTATCCTCTCACGGCGATAATCTTCAGTTGCTTGAATAACTGGAGTAACCGCATCACGTAGATACGTAGAACTAGGATCTGGTAGCTTTCCAGTTGCTAACGCCTGCTCGGCCTGCTCTCTAGTAGTGATTCCACGCATCCCCATCGGATCGGCATAACTATTAATGGCATCGGTTGCCTTATCACCCAACCATGCCCCTAAATACCCAAACCCTTCGGGGATCGCGGTGGTCCCTTTAATGAGTGATTTACCAATTAATTCGCCCCACCCTTGCGGTTCAGGCGGTGGTGCCTCTGGCCCTACAGCAATAGCCTCCCATTCGTCATCAGACGATCCAGCCGATGGCCCTACTGCTATGGTTTCCCATTCTTCTTCAGCCATCTTTCACGACCCTTGTTTTACCAGTAACTTTACTACGCTCAAGCCTGTGCCCCGGTGGCACGCTTGGATCAACCTGAAGAGAGCTTGCTGCCCCCCCAAGCTCATACGGCTTAAGTGTCCCAGCTTTAATTTCATTAGCTACTCGCATCTGCGTATTAATCATTCGCTTCTCTGCGTCGATGAAGTATTTAAGCGTCCGCACCACTTCTTTACCTGTCATGGTAGCATCCCCGGCTACGATAGCTTTGAGCCTCTTCATTTGAGCTTCTGGAGCTGCCGCACCGGTAACGGAGTTCACTAGCCGCTCGGTTAGATCGTCGATATCTCTTCGGGCCCCAGTTTTATCGAGAGTCGCGAATAAGCTGCTACCCTGTAGCTCTACCCACGTAGGTTTTTCTTTTTCGATCTTAGAGATAACTTGCTCACCTCGATCCACAAGATCCATAGATTTACCGATTTCTGTAGCTAGTGGGGCGGATATTCCCATATCTATCTTCGTACCACTAGGATTGAACTGGCCCTTAATCCTCTCCTTAGCCTCAAGAATCTGGTTGTTCGCCGCCAGCATTTCAGGATCAACCTCAACCCCACCCGTAGGCGTAGCTCGCAAGCTTTTGCCCATGAGGAACTTCTCCATGGCTGCAGCTTGCTTCGCTGTTTCAGCCGCGGCCTTCTTCTCAGCTTCAGCCCTTACCAAGCCCTGCAATAGGTCCGTTCTCCCAGTATCAGCCGACCAGCCTTCAGGCATCTCGCCGCTGGCGTATGTGCCTTTTAATAGCGGATTCTTGGAATAATCCTCGAAGGCCTGTTGTGTCGCCTGTTTCTTCCCGTAGCCCATGAGCCCACCACCGAGTAGCCCCTGGATAAACGGGATGCCAAACGCCTGTGCATTTGTCTGTGCCACTGGTGTTTCCAACTGCATTATCTGTGCGCCAGCCTGTGCCCAAGGGCTTTTCTTTAGGTAACTATCGGTACCACCGTAAGACCCTGCTAGTAGCTGCTCGATCGTTACCATTGTCATTTGCCCCCGAAATAATTACCGAGGAATGCGCCACCCGCTACGCCGCCTATCTGGCCAAGCGCGCCAGCCCATGGATTAGTCTGGTTACCACCTTGTCGTGGCTGGTTTTGCCAAGTCCATTGCTGGTTACCTCGTGCGCGTTGGTCCTCAAATGCCGCTTGCTCCTGTGGGCTACCAAAGCCACCATACGCCGGCGGCTTCATCGCCATAGCCTGTGCCATTGCTGCTGCATTATTACGATCTGCCTGCTGCGCATTCTGGCTATACTGTGCGTTTTGCGAGGCCATCCCCGTCTGTGCGCCCATCAGGGCATTATAATCCTGGAGCCCTTGGCCACGCTGCTGCATCTGGTTGCCATAAGCATCTTGGCGATACTGGTTACCAAAGTTGTACTTGTTTGATTGCTCGTTCATGTAGTTATTGCGAGCGCCTTCGCCAACGTCAAAGAACTGCTGTGCATTGGTGCCAGAGATCGCACTAGCTTGAGTTATAGCAGCATCTTTTCGGTCGCTTTGTGACTGTTCAAGGCGGCTCTTTTCGCTGTTATATACCTGGCTACCTGGCACCCAGCCACGGCCAGCAGCCATTTGCTCGAAGTCTTCTTTCTCGCGATCGAAGTCTTTCTGATGGCGATTCAGATACGTGTTATATGTTTTCTCAAGCTGCCCCTCGCGCCACCTCTCGAAATCCTGACCGACAACAGCCTGAGGAGCGCTTTCCCAATCAATAGCACCAGGCGCCTGTGGTAGCGCGTCGAAGTTTACCGGCTGGCTAAAGTCTTTATTAACCTGGTCAAGCGCTTTCTTCCCCTGCTTTCGTAGGCGCAAATCCTGATTATTCGCTCGATTTACAAGCTTGCTCTCAGTAGGATTCAAGTACGGCCGGTTACCCTGCGCCGCTTTCTTTTTACCTGCAGGGGCCTTACCGGTCACGCCCTTAGCTTTATTAGCCATAACATCACCCTCCTAATTGTCCACCGTATAACCCACGCCGCTTATTAGGAGGCGCTCCAGTGACTCCAGCGGCCTTTCTCCCTGCGAACGCCCCACCACCCTGCGGACCTTTCGGTGGCATATACGCTGGCGGGGGCGCTGACGCTATCGGGCGCGCTGGCATGCCTTGAGGAGGCTGTTGAGGGCCCCAACCCTGCGGCGGTTGTCCAAGCGATTGCTGCGCCATTTGACTACTGTATCCCTGTCCGTTGAATGGACCATCACGGCTTGCGATGTAGTCGGCAGTCCGCATCTGACCAGACGGCATCCCCATCTGCTGCATCATCTGACCACGGCGCTCGTCAAACTGTGGGTTGCCGCCAGCGAACATGCTTGGGTTACCCATCGGGTTACCGTTAAACGTGCCGCGTCCTGTCGGAGGATGATAGTTCGGATCATCTGGACCACGGCCTGGAGGCGCGTCTGGCCCAGGCATCTGAATAGGGTTGTTACCCGTAGGTCCACGCCCTGGTCGCGTACCACCACCACCACCACCAATCGGTTGACCAGTGCGCTCATCAAAATTTGGCGTACCACCAGCAAACATGTCCGCGCCGGTTCCTCCACTCATCATCGGGTTTGCCATACCAGTGCGCTCGTTAAACTGCTGGCTACCACCAGCATAAGCAGGGCCACCAGTCGGAGGTTGTCTACGAGGTCCCTGCATTGGCCTTGCTGGTCCGGTAGGCATCCGCTCGGAGCGGACAACTCTCCCGTCAGGGCCACGGTACATACCAGGGGATACTCTCTCGTAGTTAGCCATAAAAATACCTCTTAATTATAAATCTCCATCATTCCAGATAACTTCCGTAGCCTCTAGCCTGATTCTTTTAGTCGTTACGGTTCCATCAATCCTAATAGACGCACATCTACCAATACCCTGTAATCCAATACGTGGTGCATACAGCTTATACGATGTGTCACCTGTTATCGTAGTGGTGTTAGTTGCTGTTGTGTCCTGATAGTCAACGTCAGCCCCCATAGTGAGAGAAAGCGTTTCTGACTGCTTAATAATGGGGCGCGCCTCAACAAACTGTTTAGAAGTAGAGCGATCACCGAAGTAGTTATAGGCGGGGCGAAGCTTAATAGTGCGGGGGAGGATTTGTCCTGCATTATTAGGATCCTCATCGTAATCACCCGTCATTTCAAGGATTGTCCCGTTATCTGACCCAAGTAAAAGTCGCCCCTCTACGGTTGCCATTGAATAAACAGCTAAGCCTGTCCATTTCCACCAAGATTTTGTGGGGACGTGGTACACAAGCTGCTCAGTCTCTGGAGACGAGATGCTCGTAGACGTTGGATAAGATAGGATTATAAGATTCTCTTCTTGCCACCAGACTCCCGTAAAATAAACAGAGGATGTT
>ERZ795052.5047-NODE-5047-length-13110-cov-6.373803_pt1 | contig 13110 bp, 9 predicted proteins | sample MGYA00375136_ERZ795052 | MGnify/ENA primary metagenome ERZ795052 (study PRJEB30181, sample SAMN05720156) | activated sludge metagenome | isolation source: Anaerobic digester | place: Japan | collected 2015-05-26 ... | reverse complement strand
TTGTCGGCATCGCTGAAGACAAAGTCGAAAGGTCCTTTTAGGTCCCTGACCAGCTGATGGGCATCGGCAAGCCTGGCATCGATATAATCGGAAAGCCCGGCTTTCCTGAAGTTTTCGAGAGCTGTCCTGTGCCTTCCTTCGTCAATCTCAATTGTAATAAGCTTACCGCCTGTCTTGCTCAGCGCCCAGGCAATCCAGATGCCGGAATGCCCCGTGGATGTTCCGATTTCGAGTGCACTTTTATAATTGTTCTTTACAATAATATCATATAAAAGCTGCCCGTCCGAAGCAGGAACGTTCATGTCGTACCACCGGTTGTTCTCCCTCAGGAACTTTTTAACCTTTTCATCAAGGGAAGAGTTCTCCCCCTGCGACCTTCCTGTCTGAACAACCATGGCACCGATAACAACCATTAATACAATTACCCTTTTTAACATACCATATTATTATATAAATCTGACACTTCTTCTGCCCGTTTTATTCCTTATTATTAATATTCCACGGTAAATTAAACAAACAACAAACAAGGATGTTTAAATTACCGAAGTTATTCATATTCTCTTTTTTGCTACTTTTGAGTTAATAAAAATACCTGAAAATTAAACGTAATGAATTTTGTCAATTTCATATCAAACCACGGGAAAAGAATAAACCGCGACCATTTTCTTCACCTTGTACAGGTTGCAAAGACAGATGGGCAGATCCAAAAGGAAGAACATGAAATGCTTCACAGGCAGGGTAAAAAGTTCGGGCTGACCGATCCGGAGATAGATGACATGATTAAATCGGAATCTCCCGAAAACTATCATCCTCCCTACAGTCTTGAAGACAAGTTCTACGAGCTTTACAATATTACGGAACTGATCCTTTCCGACGAGAAGGTATCCGAAAGGGAGAAAAAAATGATTAAACGTTATGCCATTGCTGCAGGTCTTCCCGATGACCTTACGGAAAGTCTTTGCAGAATACTGATAGAAGGAGTGCAAAACGAAACCGACGAAGAGACCCTCTTAAAGGAGTTCCGGAAAATTGTAAGGAACAAATACAGGAATTAGACATTAATCTGAAAGCCAAAACCTTCTGATATGGAGACAGACTCAGGTCCCATTTCCGGACTGTTACGGCCAAATTTTCCAATCCGGGTTTATCCCGCTTCACTTTTATTGTTTCTCGTGGCTGCCGGATGCGGGCACCATGATACAAAATCTTTGCCGGAGGGTGATATCCGGTACGTAAAAACCTCACCCGTTGTGCAAAGTACCGGATCCGTCCCTGTTTATTCCGCAGGACTCATTATGCCCGAAGATGAAGTGAAGCTCTCATTCAAAACAGCGGGAATTATTGAAGAGATAAAGGTCAATGAGGGTGAAAAGGTAAAAAAGGATCAGTTTCTTGCCTCTCTTAACCTTTCAGAAATCAGATCGCAGGTTCAGATAGCTGAGAATGCCTGGCTTAAGGCTACCCGCGACCATGAAAGGGCACAGAAACTTTTTGCCGACAGTGCCGTAACTCTCGAACAGCTGCAGAACTCCCTGACTGCAGTAAACGTGGCAAAGGCAAACCTCGACATTGCAAGGTTTAACCTCGAAAGATCAGTAATAAGAGCACCCGAAGATGGAATCATTCTGAAACGTCTCTCGAGGGAGAATGAACTTGTTGCTGCCGGTTATCCTGTACTGGTTTTCGGAATATTGAAGAAAACATGGAAAATAACTGCAACTCTGAGCGACAGGGATTTTGTACGGATATCCGGAGGCGATTCGGCCCTTGTGATGCCCGATGCCTGGCCGGGAACAGAACTGCCCGGAGAAGTATTTGAAATATCGGAGGTGCCCGGGCAGCTCACCGGCACATACGATGTCAGAATAAAATTCAGCGACAAAGGGTACCGCCTTGCTGCAGGATTTATGGCGAGGATTAAAATAATTCCGGCAGCCGGAGAACATGTAACCCTGGTTCCGGCAGGGGCAGTGGTTGATGCTGACTCCCTCACAGGGTATCTCTTCTTCCTTTCCGACTCTTTAGTCGCAAGAAAAATAAAAGTTGAAATTTCAGGACTGGAAGGAGAAATGGTGGCCTTAAAAAATTTTCCTCCCGGCATCAGTGAGATAATATCGGAAGGTGCAGCATACCTGCACGACGGCGAGAAGGTGAAAGTAATTAAATAAGCACCGAATGAAAATCCCGGAATTGGCCGTCCGCAACTACCAGATTACCATTGTGGTCTTCATCCTGCTTATTGTCATGGGAGTGGTCGCTTTTCTTAAAATCCCACAGGCCGAAGACCCTGAATTTCCCATATCAATTTTCCCTGTAATTGCCGTATATCCGGGGGCATCTCCCGCCGACATGGAAGAACTTGTAGTGGAGAAAATAGAAGAGGCTGTAAATGATCTGGAAGACCTTGTAAGGATCAAAACTGAGATTAAGGATGAAGTTGCAGTCATTGTTGTGGAGTTTTCGGCAGAAACCGATCCCGATAAAAAGTATGATGAAATCACAAGGCAGCTTAATTCCATTCGCGATGAACTTCCCGACGACCTGTACAGCCTTGAAACTCTTAAAATCCAGGCCGGCAATACCAACATAATACAATGCGCAGTTACGGGAGAAAATGAATCATGGCAGATCATAGGTGAGTATGCCGGTAAACTCCGGGACCTGATAGCCTCAGTGCCCGGAGTGAGAAAAGCGGAAGCTCTTGCATTCCCCGGGATGAAGGCCGCCGTTCTTATCGACTTCCCTAAGCTGTCGCTCTCCGATATACCGCCGGGCAATATTCTCAACGCAATTCAAAGCGATAACGCAAACATACCAGGTGGAAGCATTGATGCAGGGCCAAGGAAATACAACGTTAAAACGGGTAAAGGATACTCCGATATTGACGATCTGCGGAAAACAATTGTAAAGGCAGGTAACGGAAGTGTCATACACCTGGAGGATGTTGCCACCGTAGTATGGCAGGAGGAAGAGCATAAATATACAGGACGGTTTAACGGACAGAAGGCAGCTTTTGTCACTGCCAGCATGAAAAAAGGATATAACATACGCAGGGTCCGCAATTCAATTTACTCTGTTCTCGATTCCTTTGAGAAGGAGCTCCCTCCCACACTGAAGGTTGAACGGGGCTTCGACCAGTCAGAGAATGTAAAAAGGAAACTCAGCCGCCTGGAAAAGGATTTTCTGTTTGCATTCCTTCTGGTAATAATAACATTAATGCCCCTTGGATTGAGGGCGTCGGGTATTGTGATGGTTTCAATACCCCTGTCTGTCCTTATCGGTGTCGCAGGGCTCTATTTCGCAGGGCTAAGCATAAACCAGCTTTCGATCGTAGGCTTTGTGATTGCCCTTGGACTGCTTGTTGATGATTCCATTGTCGTTGTGGAGAACATCTCGAGATGGGTCAGGCAGGGGCACTCACCCCTGGCAGCAGCCATAGGTGCAACAAAACAAATAGGGAACGCTGTTCTGGGATGCACTGCCACCCTCATCCTTGCATTTCTTCCACTGATGTTTCTGCCCGGAATGGCAGGTAAATATATGCGTTCACTCCCCTCAACAGTTACTTTTACGGTAATTGGTTCACTGTTTGTAGCCCTGACGATAATACCCTTTCTGTCCGGTCTTACTTTCAGAGGCAAAATCCATCCGGAAGGAAATCCTGCACTCCGTGCACTGAACCGGGCTATTGAATTTACCTATTCAAAGCTGCTGGGGTGGGCACTTTCCAATCCTTATAAAACAACCATAGGAGCAGGCATTCTTTTCCTCTCTTCCCTTCTCATTGTAAAAGCTATCGGCTTCAGTCTTTTCCCGAAGGCAGGGATACCCCAGTTTCTTATTACTGTTGAAACGCCAAGAGGTTCGTCGCTTGCGGAAACCGACAGGGCCGTGAGGTTCGTGGAATCAGTGCTTCTTTCAAAACCTGAAGTGAAATATTTTATGTCCAACATCGGGAAGGGAAACCCAATGATATTCTATAACTCTTTTCAGAAAAGCGGACAATCATCGCTGGGAGAAGTAATGTGCGAGATTAAGCCGGAATTTCTCGGGGAAATGGAGACTTTTCTGAAATGCCTCAGGGATACACTGAACACCTGCCCCGGAGCGAGGATTTTTGTAAATGAGTTTGAAAACGGGATGCCGGTCGACGCACCTGTAGCGTTCCGCATTATCGGCAACAATCTTGACACACTCAATAAGCTTGCCGGCAGGATGGAAAATATAATAAGGTTCACCGAAGGGACAACATATATCAAAAACCCTCTCAGCCAGTCTCTCACGGGAATAAGACTTGAAGTTAATCAAGATAAAGCCGGAATGCTGGGTGTTCCGTCTGCAGAGATAGGACGTACTGTAAGGCTGGCATTATCAGGAACAGAAGCAGGAAAAATCAGAACACCCGAAGGAAAAGAATACAGTATAATGCTGAAGCAGTCTGCCCCGGGGAAAAATGAGCCCAGGTGGCTTGGTTCGATCTACGTACATTCGCTCAGCGGAGCTGCAATACCTCTTTCGCATATTGCCACACCCGTATTCCGCAAATCACCCACCCTTATTCAGCATTATAACCGTGAGAGGTCAATCACTGTGGCCTCATCGGTGAAAGAGGGATACAATACCGATCGCGTTGCAAAAAAAATAATAACCGAAATCAAAAAAATGAAGCTGCCTGAAGGTTACAGGATCATTCCTGCAGGCGAGATAGAGAGCAGAAGGGAGAGCTTTAAAGGTATCTGGTCGGCTGTCCTTATAGCCATCTTCGGGATTTTTGTAATTCTTCTTATTGAATTCCGCACCTTCAAAGGCACCATTGTTGTTCTTTCAGTCATTCCGCTTGGAATCACCGGCGGTCTTCTGATGCTCCTTCTTACAGGCAACACACTGTCGTTTGCTGCAGCAGTGGGCTTTGTGGCACTTATAGGTATTGAAATCAAAAATTCCATCCTGCTTGTCGATTTTACCAATCAGCTGCGCGAGCAGGGTGAGCCGCTTGAAAGTGCAATACAGAGGGCCGGGGAGATAAGATTCCTTCCTGTTATCCTTACCACTCTTACCGCGGTGGGAGGACTGATGCCTGTAGCACTTAGCGGTTCGGCTCTTTATTCACCGCTGGCTCTTGTAATAATAGGAGGTCTTATTACCTCAACACTCCTTGCACGTCTCGTCACTCCCGTTATGTACAAACTGATACCGCCCGACGTAAAATCAAAGGATACTACCGGAATTCACGCGTGAAAATTTGTTAAAAATCATTACAGCCCGAAAAATCTCCTTCATTTAAAACAGTTTTTAGTAGATTTCAGCCAGATTTCAAAACCAAACAGTATGAACAGCAGAATGAAGTTTTCATCAGTAGTTATTATTTTATCAATTTTTATATCCGGATCCTTTGCCCAAACGGACAAGGTTGTAAAGGAGATAATCCGTCTGGGACAGACCGACAACAGAACCATGGAGCATCTTGATGTTCTTACTAACAGGCTTGGAGGAAGAATAACCGGCTCCGATGCATACGACAATGCGGTTAAGTGGAGCGCGGAACAGTTTAAAAAATGGGGAATGGAGGTGGTGCTTGATGAGGTCGGCACCCTGCCGGTAGGCTTTAACAGGGGGCCATGGTTCGGAAGGTTGCTGAGCGAAAACGGCATGATACTCCACTTTGCCACCCCGTCTTATACGTCGGGTACAAAGGGAGTGCAGAGAGGTCACGTGCTTATGGAGCCGAAAACGAAAGCGGAATTTGAGAGGATGAAAGGGGCACTTAAAGGCGCCTGGGTGCTGATAACCGGCACAAATACAGGTTGGCCCATTGACTATTCCCGTACAGGCGATTCAATACGGGCTGCAGTTATAAAGGAAAATGAGGAAATAGCAGCAAAGAACCGGGAGATAACCCTCGAGAACCGGAAAAACCCTCAGGGTGAACAAAAGCCTCTTATCCCTCTTAAAGACGAGCCGGCTCTTTTTTACAGGGAAATGTGCGAAGCCGGAATACTCGGTATAATACAGTCTTCTACTGTTCCGATAAGGGTCCTGTACGACCGGAAAAACATTGAGAAGATGTCATTCGACAACCTGCCGACAATCCCCGACATTAAGCTCAATGAACAGCAGTACAGGATAATTGAGCAGATGGTAAAGGAGAGACGGTATTTCCAGCTGGAATTTGATATACGGAACCATTTTCGTCCCGGACCGGTTAAATATTACAATGTGCTTGGTATCATCAGAGGGACCAAATATCCTGACGAATATGTGATAATGGGAGGCCATCTCGATTCATTCGACGTAGCTACAGGCGGCGTTGATGACGGCTCGGGTGTAACACCTGCCATGGAGGCAGCACGTCTTATTATGGCGGCGGGGGGTAAACCTAAACGCACAATAATTGTGGTTCTCTGGGCAGCAGAGGAATTCGGCCTTTGGGGCTCAAAAAGCTGGGTGGCCAGAAACAGCGATAAACTCGATAAAATATCCAATTACTTTAACCGCGACGGTGGTCCGACTGTTGCAAACAGCCTTACCGTTCCGGAAGCTATGTATGATGATTTCGTAAAAATTTGTGAACCGCTTAACACTATTAATCCTGAATTCCCCTTCAGGCTTAACAGGCGTACAACCCCGCCGGGACCTCGACCCGTCACCGCCGGCGGCTCCGACCATGCCTATTTTGCCATGAACGGCGTTCCGACACTCGCTTTCGGAACAGAAGATACAAAGGGTTATAATTTCAATTACAATGAGATCTGGCATACTGAACGCGATACATATAACATGAGCATTCCCGAATACCAGAATCATACTTCGGTAGTGCAGGCAGTGGTGGTCTATAACCTGGCTAACCTGGATCATCTCCTGTCAAGAAAAGGATTATACCAGGAACCCGAGGCCAAAAAATAAAACCGGCTTCACGACGTTTATTATCTGCCGGCAGGGTTTTTGCTGTTCTAATTAATATTTCCGGAGACCAACTTTAATCTTATTTATGCAATGAGAAAAATAAATTTCGCATTATTTGTGTCGGGATTACTGATAGTGGGAACTTCGCGGTTGTCTGCCCAGCAAACCGACACGCTAACTAACCTGCCAAACCTTCTGCTGCCAAGGTTTACGGCCGGTATCGTTAAACTCAAAAGCGGCCTGGTAAATAAGGCCATTCTCAATTATGACCTTGTCAATCAGCAAATGGTTTTCCTGCAGAGAAAACTTACACTGGTGGTCGATGAACCGGAGAAAATTGATACGGTTTTTCTTGCAAACCGTATATTTGTACCCTTTCCGAAAGGTTTTTATGAAGTGCTCATGAAAGAGGGGAACGTTACGTTGTTCAAACAACATAAAGCTTACGTCGAATCGCCCGGAATGCCTGTGGGATACGGAGCAAAATCGCAGACCGCAGCACCTAATTATGTCCACCAGATTTACGGCCCTACCGGTGTCATTAAACTCAAACTTCCCGATGATTTTAAAGTGACAGACGACAGTCAGTACTGGATCCGTATCGGGGATAAAATGTCCTCGTTCGAAAACCGGAAACAACTTCTGAAGATCCTGAAGGATAAGCAAAAAGAACTTGAAATGTTTATTGCCGGCAATAAAACCGATTTCAAAAAGTCCGAAGATGTCAAAAACCTCATCATCCATTATATCAGCCTGAAATGAACAAACAACGATTTTTCCTGATCCTGTTCATACTTGCAGTTGGTCTGCTTTTGTTCGAGGGATGCAAAAAGAAAAACAGCGAAAACGGTGATCCTTCGGCACCGGTAGCTACAACGAGGTATGCATCAAACATTGGCAGGGGCTGGGCAACTCTTTACGCAACTGTGGATCCAAAAAACCTTGTCACTACTGTCTCTTTCGAGTTTGATACATCCACGGAATACAAAAATTCTGTGGCAGCCGTTCCGGACTCAATCACCGACAACAAGGTCACTACAGTTCTGGCTAATATCAGCGGCCTCAATCCCTCAACTGAATATCACTTCAGGGTGAAGGCTGTCAACGGGACCGGAACAACTTACGGAAGCGATCAGACCTTTATTACCACCTCACCAAAAGAATTCATTATCAATTTCAAAGAGGGCCTCAGCTACGGATCGGTTACCGATTATGAAGGTAACACTTACAAGACTGTTACGATAGGCACTCAGACATGGATGGCTGAGAACCTCAGGTCGTTGAAGCTCAATGACGGCACAGAAATTCCATTTCTGCAGGATTATAATTCATGGGCATCAGCCGCCGCTCCCGGCTACTGCTGGTTCGAAAGTGATTCCCTCGGTTATGGCGCTCTTTACAACTGGTATGCTGTTAATACCGGCAAATTATGTCCCGACGGTTGGCATGTACCCACCGACGAAGAGTGGACAACCCTGGTATCTTTTCTTGGAGGAGTAACCCTTGCGGGCAATAAACTTAAAGAGGCTGGCACATCACACTGGTCTCCTCCCAATACGGGAGCCGACAACGAGTCGGGCTTTACTGCACTTCCGGGAGGTTACCGTGTTACATCAGGAGCTTTCAGAAATATCAAAATGTCGGGCTACTGGTGGACCGCCACCGAAGCTTTATCAACCGATGCATGGTACCGGTCTTTGAACTATAATTACAGTAATATTGACCGTACCGGCACCGGAAAGAAAAGCGGGCTCTCTGTAAGGTGTATTCAGAATTGATTATCCCGCTAAATTGTTTTCAATGAAGCCTCAGCCGAATTCCTGAGCTTAGGGGCATTCCTGGTCTGAGACCTTAATCTCCGCAAATACCGTCGTAAAATGTTATTATCATTATCATAATAACTTATGGTAACTGATTTTTATTAATTTTATTCCAAATCATTTTACCGGTACCATCCTTGGAAGAAAAAAAATTATATAAAATCACCGTTAAAGGCAGGGTACAGGGAGTCGGGTTCCGTTACAGCACTCTAAGAGAAGCGCGCAGGCTGGGCATCTGCGGCTATGTCCGAAACATGCCCGACGGTACTGTATATATTGAAGCAGAAGCTCCAACCGATGTTCTGAAAGAATTTGTAAAATGGTGTGAGAACGGACCCGGGTATGTTTCTTCTGTTCATGCATCCGTGTATCCTCCGGCCGGATATTCTGAATTCATCATAAAACATTAAATATCTTTAAAATAACATAAATGAAAACCGGAATTCTCCCATTAAGGGAAGCATCCAGATTCATTCCGCCTCTGAAGTGGATAAAAGGATATACGGCCTCAACTCTGGGAAAAGATACTGTTGCAGGTGTCACGCTTGCCGCTTATGCCATACCGGTATCCCTTGCATATGCCACCCTGGCCGGACTTCCTCCCGAGTATGGTATTTACGGATATCTTATCGGGGGTTTATTCTATGCAATGCTTGGTACAGGTTTGCAGCTTGCCATCGGGCCGACATCTGCAATTTCCATGCTGGTCGGTGTGACACTTGCCGACCTGTCCGGAGGTGATATACAGAGATGGATCGACCTTGCCTCGCTCACGGCCCTTATAGTAGGCTGCATAAGTGTTCTGGCGTACGTACTCCGGCTGAGCAGCGTTATAAACTTTATCAGCGAGATAGTCCTTACAGGGTTCAAGGCCGGTGCTGCAGTGGCCATTGCTCTTACCCAGCTGCCGAAACTTTTCGGAGTGCCGGGCGGAGGCGAGAGTGTTGCCGACAGGTTTGTTATCTTAATCCGCCAGCTGCCGGATACAAAACCGGCGGTGCTGGCTTTTGGGCTTGCCGCTATAGCCCTTCTTTTTGCCGGAAATAAATTATTTCCCGGCAAGCCCGTAGCACTGGTCGTTGTTGTGCTTTCAGTACTGGCAATTACCTTCGTCATCCCGGGGTCTGCCGATTTCAGGACAGTGGGTCTCATACCGCAGGGGCTACCCGACTTTTATCTTCCTTCACTCAATCTTAAAGATGCCGGGATGGTCACTCCTCTGGCATTTGCCTGTTTCCTTCTTGCCTACATTGAGAGTGTATCCGCCGCAAAAACCATTGCACAGGAAAACGGATATGAGATAGATGCCAGGCAGGAACTTCTGGCTCTGGGGATCGCCAATATTGCTACTGCTCTTGGTCACGGCTATCCTGTCAGCGGAGGACTTTCGCAATCGGCGGTTAATGAAAAAGCCGGGGCAAAGTCTCCTGTATCGCTGGTCGTTGCTTCATTCACAATAGCTCTCTGCCTTATGTTTCTGACCGGCCTTCTGAAGAACCTGCCGACAGTGGTGCTCGCCGCCATAGTTCTGGTGGCTGTAAGAGGTCTTGTAGACATAAAAGAACTGAAGCGCCTTTTCAGGGTTAACCGTTTCGATTTCACTATTGCCATTATTGCACTCATCTCAGTAATTATATTCGGGATACTGAAAGGGGTACTGATTTCCGCACTCTTTTCGCTTACCCTTATTATAAGAAATGTTTCCAATCCGCATGTGGCATTCCTTGGAAGGATACCAGGTACAAACAGATACACCGACATTAAAAGGCATCCCGACAATGAACTTCTTCCCGGAGTGTTGCTTTTCAGGGTCGAAGCAACTCTTGTGTATTTCAATGTGGCCACAGTGTACAACCGGGTCTGGAACAAAGTTCTTGAAATGGGATCGGACCTGAGGGTTGTGATTTTTGACCTGAGCACTTCAGCCACGATCGACTCCAGCGGGGCAAGGCTGATCAGGAGGCTCCACCAGAATCTTAAAGAAAGGGGAATTGAATTCAAAGTGGCGGAGGCCCATTCCGAAGTCCGCGATATTCTCCGTCTCGAGGAGGTGGAGCATCTGTTAGGACATGTGAGCCGGCGCGACACATTACATGAAGTGGTGGTTACGGCCATCGGCGAGAAAGAACCCGATATCAAAAAGGCTCCGGTGAAACCTAAAACAGTCATGCCGCCCGAGATTGTAGCTCAGATAATTCTTGGAAATAATTACTTCACGCAGACTCACCCCCGTGAGTACTTTGAAATGTTTAAATATGAACAAAAACCATATCTTACGCTGGTTACGTGTTCCGATTCACGCGTGCCTCTCAACGCCCTTATGCCCGACACGTCAAACAAGGTATTTTCTATCCAGAATATAGGAAACCAGATATTGTCGACAGAGGGTTCGGTTGACTATGGAATATATCATTTAAAAACGCCCATGCTTTTTTTCCTGGGCCATTCAGATTGCGGAGCAATAAAAGCCTACCTGAAAGGCTTTGAAGAGGAGATTGACGGTATTAAGCATGAGCTTGATTTTCTGAAGCCCATTATAAGAGAACAGTCGCAGGGTAAACCGGACGAAAATATGCATACACGGATCATTGAAAAAAACCTCGATTACCAGGTTAATGTTGCATATAAGAAGTACCGTGATCTTATCGAAGCCGGCAAACTTGTAATACTGGCAGGATTCTACGATTTCAGGGGAGAATACGGAAAAGGACAGGGAGACATAGTGATTGTGAATGTAAACCGCCTGAAAAAAGCTGATGAATTGAAGAAACTGCCAATTTTTGACATACTATCTGACAGCCAGAAAGATCTTCATATCGGAAGATTCAATTCATGATTACAGCACAAAGAGTCTTCTGGAAATATCCGTAAATAAAAATCTATAGCTGCCAGATCTTCAGGCAAGAGTATAGATTTTCTGATTTTTTATTCGTAGAATGCAAGTATCTTTTCCCCGTAAACCGGGTGTCTTTCTGCTGCCATCATCAATATCTTTTTCAACATCTTACTGTATGAATAATTGAGAACTTCGGCAGCCATGGCAAAACTTGCATCAAAGCTTATATCGCTGTTTGGATTTACATCAAGCAGGTAGAGTTTGTCGTCGCGCAGACGAAAATCAAAACGGGCATAATCCATGCAACCGAAACCTTTCCAGGCTTTCAGGGATTCCCTTTCCATCTGTGCATAAAGTTCATCATCAATCGGGGCAGGGACAAGGGACTCAATTTTTTCATAGTGTTCCGAACCCGGGGTAAATTTGGAATCGTAAGTACAAAGTTTTTTATTTGCCTCCCGGAATGCCGAGAAATCCATCTCCACAGGGGGAAGCATTTCAGGTGCCTGGTTATTCCATACCGATACATGAAATTCGCGCCCGTCTATGAAATCTTCAACCAGAGCGGGCTGTTTTAACTCCTGGTTTACTTTCCTGATCTGCTCCTTAAGGGATTGGGTGTCATAAACAACAGATTTCTCGGTAAGTGTAAGGCTGCAATGTTCAAGCGAAGGTTTTACAATGGCGGGAAAAAGGGTCCATTTATCAGCCTGCTGCAGGGACAGAACGGCGCCGTGCGGGACACTAACACCGATTGAACTGAGAATCCTTTTTGTTTTCTGCTTGTTGTAACTAAGGTCAATAACTTCCGGAGTGTTGCCTGTGTATGTGAACCCTTTTCTTTCGATGATCTCAACAACTTTCTTCTCACTTAACTGAATGCCCGGCAGCGTTTCACAAAGATTGAAAACTATCGTGTCTTCCGGATTGTACTTGTCGAGGATTTTGTCAAGATCAGGCCTGGTTACCTCTTCAATAAACGTTTCAATTCCCTCGCTTTTAAGCGATTCGTAAAGCATCCGGTTTGAACTCCGGGCATCTTTTATTTCTTTTTTGTCCCACTCGGGATCGAGATCGTATATTACAAGTACCTTCAAATACTGTTGTTTTTCACGAAACTAAAACAAAAGATTGAAAAAAAATTTATGAAAAATAAAAGTTGTAAACATATCTGTGATAGTTTATTAACAATACGGTTTCAGATTGAAATATTTTTTCGCTGAGAACAGGCTCTCAGCATTCATATATTGTTAATTATCTTTACTTTACGAAAGGTTTTAGTTTTACGGAATTTGTCGCGCAATCCTTCATCTAATTTTTTAGTTATAATGATTTTTATTCAACAAGAAAATATTTTTCAGGAGTGGAAATTAAAATCTGTTTTCAGATTATTTCGTCTGAAAAGAAGCTTATGGTTTTTGCGTTTTTTGTAACCCTGTTTCAGGATAAAATAAATTGTCATGTCCTGAAATAGGTTGACAAAAAATATCATTAGAATCCGGATAAAAACCCGCAATCCGATAAGTAGCTGTTCCTTATTACTCCGGTTCA
>ERZ795052.5038-NODE-5038-length-13134-cov-20.092285_pt1 | contig 13134 bp, 15 predicted proteins | sample MGYA00375136_ERZ795052 | MGnify/ENA primary metagenome ERZ795052 (study PRJEB30181, sample SAMN05720156) | activated sludge metagenome | isolation source: Anaerobic digester | place: Japan | collected 2015-05-26 ... | reverse complement strand
GTAATCCTTTAACCATTTTTTGTGACAATGCTATCAACTCTTTCTCCATTGCATTCAAATTGTCTGCATTAACAGGAGTTCCCGCTTCGGTTACTTCGCCCGTCACTTCCGCGAAATCATAAGTAGACCCGCTCACCTGTGTAAGCGTGTATCTGTGCGGATATTGCTTTACTCTATCTTTCCAAATCATTTCTACTCCTCTATACCAACTAAAATTCAAAGGCTGTTCCGCAAGAGAACGTTCCGCAATATCTATATCCCTCGACGCGGTTCGTTTCCCACAAATTCGCGTCGTCTAGAATCTGCTCGACATTGTTTGCTTTTACATAATTCCACGCCGTTGCGCTCGGCACGGCTGGTGTCCAGCTCCAAGTATGACCTGTCCGTATCGCATCGATATTTGCAAGCAATTCCGCTATGTCAACCAAATCGCCCAACGAATACCCAGTAGCGGTTAGCCCTAGCCCGAACTCGTTCGATAAGAACTCCACCCATTCGGTTATTCGCTCCAAATCAGACAAATTATAATACCCTTTTGCGGTTAGGTTCGCGACGTCCGATTGCGTTCTATCGTAAATTAAATCGTCCATTTATGCGTCAACCCCCTCGACCGTTTCGCTTGCTTCGTCGCTATCAATCGACCGCGTGATTTTGGTTATGTAAATAGTATTGTCATCGTACGTCGCACTGTCGCCCAAATTTACATCGCTATCAACGTATACATCAGTTACATATTTATATATGTTCTCCGCTCTCGCCCACTGATATGCAAGTACCGACGAAGCAACGCTGTGTTCTGTTATAAGGCTGTTTGATATAGTCTTCACATTCCCGCTCGAACCCTCTGTATAACTCGTCGTAGATACTCCGTAAGCATACCCGAGTATCGTTATCCAACCCGTTTCATTCGCAGTGCCTGTAAATACTATCTTTGCTCTATCACTATACCACACAGACGCGTCGTTGTCAATTGTGATGTTCGTAGATGCCGCAATCGAGTCAACCACCGCGGGATAAACAGCATAATCAATCCATATTGTTTGAGGCGAACCCGTCAAGGCAATACCTTGTATTTCGGCAAGTCCAGACGCCGTGCTTGACAATGCGTATGTGTACCGCTCAACGACTACGCCGTCCAGTTTGTCCGCGTTAGATATTTCGCTGCTGTCAGCGATTAAATTATCGTCGGTTATCGCGCCGTAAACAGACGGTACGTGCGGCTTGATATAATTCTTCCCGTCGCTGTCAACGACGAGAATACAATTTCCTGCTTCTGCGATTAACCGTAACGCTTCACGGTGCGGAACATAACCGATATAACCGGTTGAATATATATTATATAACGACGCGTCAATTTCGAGCTCTAGTCCGCAATCTGCAGCAACTTCTTCCGCCCACGCTCCAAGCGATTTTGGCGCAGACGGAATTTTCCCGATTTCGAAGTATGTTTGTCCTATAGGATAAAAATCGTCATATCCGGATATGGTAAGCAATTTACCTTTATCGGCAACTTGTATTCCTGCCGACTTGTAAGACCCGAATTTAACGTAAGCACCCGAACGCCTAAACGATACCTCAATTCCGATATTCCGTTGCACTTCGGGAGATAAGTCTTTTATGTCTTGTACATCGAACACGCCGTCGTTGTAAACAGTGAATTCGACTTCACCCGACTCGACTTTTTCGGCTGTCAAATCAGTACATTTCGACGCGGTTATCTTAATAATATCGTCGCCGTTCCATTCCTCATTGATGCCAAACACAACCGACCAAATCCGCGCGCGTTGCTGTGGATTAACTTTTGTAATTGCGATAACAATTTTATCCCAACCTAAAACGTCCGAATTATCGCGATAATTAGCGGTTGCATTATCCGTTACGGTAGTTGTATGTAAAACCGACGCTCCCGAATAATATGTAATCGTGAAATCTTTTGCGAAACTATTCGTCGGGAAGTTTACTGTCAAGCCGTAACTATCGTGCGTGTTAACAAATTCAAATGTTAAACTCTCCGCAATTACGCCGTCCGTATCAGATAAATTAGCACTTTCCCAGCCGACATCATCTCCGGCCGTCAAAAAAGTATGCGTTCCGTCCAATACAAAGTAATTTTTTTCTAAGTATGCGCCTTTCTTTTTATTCAGCAAATTATCTAAATTTGCCGTATCGGAAAACGCCGTACTTGACGACTGCGTATCGGTTCGCGTGTCCGCAGCAATCGACGGGTCGACGAGTTTATATAATACTTTCGCGCCATCGAACATACTCATACTAAATCAACCCCAGTTACAACAATTTTCCAATTAATCCATTTACCCGCCGAAAACCTAACTTGCGTGTCGTCAATCGTCAAGAATACATTGCCCGAAAACGTTCCGTCCGCTGTTTCAATTTCAGCCGATATATACCCGGTTGTTTTTTGTGTGTCCAACAACGAATTTAAATTGCTTATTTCCGTTGCAGTTAAATACCCATAAGAAAACGTACCTTGAAAACGTTTGCCCTTAACGTCACGCCTAATTTTACCAGACACAGTTTTATATTCTCTGTATTCGGTTATATATCCAAATTTTGGATTGCTCGCAAGCGTTCCGAGTTCGAAATCATACCCGCCTAAATTTATCAAGTGTTATATCCTCCCGTCGTTTTCAAATCACGCAATCCGCGCTGTTTCATCCCGCTGTCGACCGCTTTATATGTATATGTTTTTAATTCCTCATTTCCAATATACACAGGCACAGTTAATTGTATCGGCTGTGAGTTATTTGCTCTCATTCGGCTAATGGTATTAAATCCGTTAACCATATCGTCAACGTCCGTGTTGTCTTTAATCGACTTTTTAATTCTATCTGCCGTGTCTGGCATTTCGTTTTCTACACCAACCGCGATGCCTTGCGGGATATATTGCCCCACCTCGTCGCGGAACAATCGAGACGGTGATTTTATTCCAAAAAAGCCTTTTACTGCATTAAGTGCGTCACGCCCAGCATTTTTTAATGTATCAATCATTGCGGGAATAGCATTTTTTACGCCCGTGATTATGCCGTTAATCATATTTTTGCCAATGTCTATCCAACCGCTGTTTGCAAACGCATCTTTTACAGCATTAAATATTTTTGGTACGACATCAATTAAATTCTTAACATTGTCAATTATTCCTTTTCCTATCGCAATGATAATTGATATCCCAGCACGTGCAAGTGTTACTAAATTGTTTGGGTCTAGTAAATAATTAATTAGTGCAATAATAATAGCCCACGCCGCTTCTAATAATTGCGGTATTGCATAAACTATTCCGTTTATTAACGCTTCTATTATCTGCGGTGCCATTTCAATTATTATCGGCAAAGAAGCAATTAGTCCGTCAACTATCGCAAGTATTAAGTCTATCGCCGTATCAATCAATAACGGTAAATTATTTACCAAACCCTGCACGAGCGTTAATATCATTCCGATTGCCGCTGGTATCAATTCGGGCAGATACTCAATAAGCATATCCGCAAGCGTTACAACTATATCAATCGCCGCTTGTAATAATTGCGGTAAAGTCGATACAACCGTATCAACGATAAGCGGAATAATCATTGCCGCGAATTCGCCGATTTTAGGCAAATAATCAATAACCGAATTAATTGCATTAATTATTCCGGTCTTGAGCGTTTCGCCCGCTCCTGCCGAACCTCTTGCTAAATCAAGTAAGCCTGCAACAACCTTGCTTATTGCGGGCATAAATACCGTTCCAATATTAACCGCAGCAACCTTGAATGACTTTTTAAGCAATGATAACTGGTCGTCTAAATCTTCGCTTGCTCTTAGAACATCGTCCGAAATTATTAAACCCAATTCTTCGTAGCTTTTGAACAGTTCGTCAATACTTCCGACTTCTTGATTCAACAACGGCAATAGTTCTTGACCGCTCCGTCCGAATAAATCAACAGCAAGTTGCGTTTTCTCCGCTCCTTGCTCCATCCTTTGAAATTGTTCTACAACTTTTTTAAGGCTGTCTTCAACGGATAATCCTGCAAAATCTTCATATCCAAGTCCAAGTCTTTGCAAGGTTAATAAAGCTGTTGCATTGCCTTTACTCGCTTCGTCTAATATACCGGTAAATGTTTTCATTCCCATTGACATAACATCAATGGAAGTTCCGGCCATTTCGAGCATTGTCGACCACTTCTGATAGCCAGCAGTCGACATATTTAATTTTTGACTTTCTTTTGCAATTTCGTCGCCGTATTTTACCGAATTTAATGTAACCTTAGCAATAGCCGCAGCAACAGCGACCGTACCTGTATATAACGCCGCCATTGCCTTGCCCGCAACTTTTAAGCCACTTGTTAATGACTGCCCGAATGACTTGCCAGACTTTTCAGCGGAATTTATTCCTTTTTTATAATCCTTGTCGTCAAGGGTTATTTTCGCAATGAGGTTGAATAAATTCATCTGCTTTGTCTCCTAAAATCCGTCTTGCTTCGGCTTCGTCTGCAAACTTAATTCCGTGCCGTGTCATAATATCCGCTATTACATCTTGCGCGGGCGTATGTTCTACTTTATTTACTCCAATAACGGTTTCGTAAATTTCGCTCCAACTGTTGCCGTTATCGTCAATTTTTTTGTTCATTGCCATAACGCGTATTAAATCGGCTATGTATTTATCGTATACAGACTTTACAAAATCGTTTCTTATCTCATTTATTATTAACATTATTAGCGATTTAATCGGCATAGGTCTGTTTATTCGGTTTAATACCGATAAAACACGCCCAGCCGCAATCGTGCTGTTATAATCGCCAAAACCGTCTTTTATTCCGCTTTGGCTAACGATGTAAAAAAACTAATTAATTCCTTATCCTTTGCTATCTCTTTAATCTGCTTAACCGTAACGGCAAAAGACTGAGCTTGTATTTCTTCAACGGTCGTTTCATTCAACGCCGCAAGAATTATGTAAACAGGTTCGCGGTGTTTTTTTAAGAATGCCGGTATCAACTCCGCAAAATATTCTATCTGCTTCGCCGGCGTTTTTTTGTACTTGTCAATAACTTTGCGCAAATCGCTGTCGTTGATTATATCAGCGACATACGGCGTAATCTCAATTAATATATCTACTGCTTTATCTGTGCTTAAATTCATTTTTATGGTCTCCACTCATTTTTTTGAATTAGGGCGGTTTTTACGCCGCCCTACAATTTGTTTACGCTACTGTAAAATCAGTAATCGTATTTGCCAACGCTTGCCCGTAAATATCAACGACACTTACAATGTTTACATAATGCTTCGCCGCAGTAAACGCTGTAGTCGGTGTGAATGTCAATATCTTTCTTGTGCTATCCCAAGCCTTTGTGCCTGCGATAATCGACCCGTCCGAAGCAAGCGTAATAAATACGTTTTCGGTCGAAATCGCATTGTTAAATGTCAGGACAACCGTTGCAACCGCTCCAGTCGAGCCGTCAGCCGGCGCAATCGAAGAAAGCGCAACAGCCGAAGTCGGCGAAGTAGTCTTATCGAGATAAATCGTGAAAGGCGGTGTGCTTAACGCGTCAACGCTATAATGCGCAATAGCTTGTAGTTCAAAAGTTCCCTCGCCACGGTCGACAAAATTAAAGTTGAATCCGTTCGAGCCGAGCGCGTTTGAAAGTTTAATTGCCATCTTGTTACCGTCTGAAGTGTCGCCAACCCACCATAAATCAGCATACGACGCTGTCGGAATAATTCCTTGCGTTGCGGTAATTGTCGTAACGCTCGCGGATGTGGAAGCTGAACCGCCAGCAAGTGCCAATTTTATAGATGTTTCGGTCGCTTCAAAAATGGTCGTTGTGAGTGTCGCCACCCAAAAATCTATAATCTTGAAGTCCTTTGTGTTATCGGGCAATCCGTCAACTTCGGGTTGCCTTATTGTCGGAACAGCCGTAAAAGAACCGCCGCCCCTTGTCGCCCCGATTATTCCGGAAATAACACCATTCGAAAAGCCTGTACAAACAAGACCTGCGCCGAGCTGGTAGTTATGCTTCGTATTACTTGTAACTCCTGTTAACATTTTTTTAATCTCCTTTAATTGTAATAATATGATATTTCTAAATTTACAAGAACCGCGCGAATTGTCCGCTCGTCATCGTTTCTGTTCTGCACAAACGGACTGCCTTTTTTAACCCAGAGTTTGCAGTTAACTCCGTCAATAATTATTCCGACTTCGCCCAGTGCTGTTTCGATTGCTGTCGCGTATCCGTATGCTTGAGCATAACTATTTTCCGAGCGCGTCCAAATCGTTAATTGTTGTATAACGGGTTCGGCATTTCGCGGCTGTTCAAACCCAAGCGAGATATACGGTAATGTCGCTGTGTCGGGTACTGGTTCTTGATAGGTCGTCAATATCGTATTCAACCACGCTATCAATGCCGTTGCTTGATTAACCATTACGCACCTTCCACATAGTTTTCAGCTTCCCACTGTGCAATATTTTTCATTGTTTCGGATTTGGATTGCCCTTGTAGTTTAGATGATTTCAATATTGCCGTTATTCCGTTTCCGATAACAATGTCGCCAGTCTGTACAGTTATGCTGTTCGCACTCGTATCCGTTATAAATGTGTAGATATCAGTCAACCCTCTTTGTGCTGCAATTAATCGTTCGGTCGAACTTGACCGTTCCAATAAGCCTTGCACGGTTCCGAGCGTTTTATATGCCGTTGTCGCACCGCCTAACCCGTCAGGAGTTTTTTCGCGGCGTTTTACCGTAATCGAATAGAAATAATCCTGTATCATAGTTTGCCCTCGAATATGTCTTTTGCAATTTTCTGATACTTATCCCAGTTAGGCTCGATTCCGTTTTCCATAAATTTACGACCTTGTTTTCCACGCGTTCCGTTGTTCACTTTATCGCCGTATTCGACATTTGTGCCGATAATTACAGTATTTTCCAAGCCTTTGCCGCTCAATGCGTCCGAGCTGTCAGCATTGTTGTCATATACTCCGCTTTCTGCGTCGGGCGTCACGAATGATATACTTCCACGCAATCTGCCCGTATCCACTATGTCGCGCCCGGTGAAATCTGGCTTTGACATATATTTTACAACATCGCCTTGCGCCGATACGCCTATTGCATATAACGCGCGACCCATTGCCGACCCAAACTCGCCGAGAACTTTCGCAGTGTTATTTTCAATTTTTACATCAATCATAAATCCGCACCCACCGCAAGAAATAATACCTTGACTGGAACGGCTTCATGTACGCCTGCAAGTCGCTTCGATACGCTTCGACGCCGTTTTTAGCGTTGAACGATACAGAATAATTCGGTATGCTTTCGCTTGCTATTCCGCGATTTGTGAACGCTTCGACTTTCGCCGCCAGTGTTATAAACTCATTGGGTATAGCCAGTCCGACTATATACCCGCAGAACTCTTCGTCGGTGAGCGTTGCGTTTAGCGTAATTTTGCCTGCTTCGACGGTGCTTATTTTGTAAACACCGTCGTTTAGCAAGCTATCCATAATACGCACATACTGACCCGCTTTATAATCGCCGCGCACGGCCAAAGTGTTTTCGGAGATGGTATATCGGCCATACTCCGCACTGCGCTCAAAAAAATTGTTACAAGCCAATAATGTTGCGTACATTTTTAGTTACTCCTATGCAGCAGTATATTTCGACTGCCCGGTTGCGATGGGAAGAAGCGAAGTGCTATCAACTTCGACTACTTGCACGTAATTATTTGCGCTCAACGCAATTACTCCGTTAGCGGGCAATGCGGTATAAACGCTCGTATTGATTGCAGTATTAACTGTCGGAGCGTTAATCGACGCGTTAGCCGTTGCGTAATAATACGCGTTGCCAATCTTCGGTTTGTTCGGTGTAACGGTCACCTTGTTCAAATTCGCCGCAACAGTCAAACTGCCAAGAGTGCTAAGCGTCCCCTGTACTTGCACGCCTTTAATTCTTGCAATCGCGCGTGTGTTCTTAACCGCCAAGCCCGCAACGAACTCAACGTCGCCGGACTTAACTGCTCCTGCTTCGCTGAAATTCGGCAATCTGCTTGTTATAGCCTTATCGCCTTTAAGCGTAATTCCGTGCGCGCCGCTCATTGACAACGCAACTAAATATATGTCAGTCTTTCCGCTCGCGTCGTCGATTCCGATAATTTCGGTGTCGCTTCCGAGGTCTTCGTTGTAATACCTTCCGAGGTCAATCATCGGAATACCGTCGTATGCTCTTACTGGCTTTCCAAACGCGTCTTCCGCTTGAGTGATGTATCCGAGCGTCTTAGCGGCAGATTGAATTTTTACAATCGCTTTACTGTTTGCGAGAATGTAAGTCGGACGCTCTTTCATTGTCAATATAGCCGTGTCGAGTGCTTCGGTTATTTTTAACGCAGCAGCCGTGTCCATCTTGGAAAGGTCAATTCCGCTTCCGTCAAAATCCGTAACGCTTCCGTCGACTATTTTAGCCAGTCCGTCAAACTCTGTTGCGTTATCTTTATCGCCGTTTACAAACAGCCAATGATAACGGTTAACCGTTGCCTGTATTTTTTCCTCGGTCTGAAATGCGATTTCGTCAGGCGCCGCGTCTGCCAACACTCTGTCTATCTCGTACTTTCCGCCCATAATTTGCAGGTCGGTTGTTACCGCTTCTTTCGTTGCGGGCGCAGCGGTATAATCGCTATTAATAGCTCTGCCCTTTGCCGCAGGTGAGGTTTTCAGACGGATATAACCGTATGTTAATGTACTTCCACCGCTCGGCGAAATGCAGTTGTCAAACGGCATTGCCGCTAGTATAGCCGATTTGCGCACAAAGGTGTCTATTACCATTCTGTCGTATTTATCGGCTCTTCCGATTTTGATGTCATTTAATGTGATTGCCATAGTTTTTTATCTCCTTTTAATTTTTTATTCCCATTTTTTCAGCCACAGCGCTCGCAAGCGTTTCGGGCTTCTGTGCTGTCGGTGCTGGAGGTGTTGCCGCTTGCGCTCCGCCTTGTTCCGTTTTGGATGCGAAATCAGCGTAATTTTTGCTAATCGGTTCGATAAACTTTTCCGAGTTCTTAACTGCGCCTGTTTCGTCAATCTCTAGTCCATCAACGCTCTCGCGCTCGGCTTTGAGTATCAGTTTTGCGGTTTTCTCGCTGAATCCTTTATCGGATAGAATTTTCATAGCCGCAGCTTCTTTCTTCGCAAACGCCTGCGCCGCTTCGGTATCAACCTTAAACTTCTTCAGCATCTCAAACTCTTCCGGGTTAAACGCTTTGAACGCCGCAATCTTTTCGGGTGTGAATTCGGCATATTCGGCAAGTTTGGTTTTCAATTCGTTCCGCTCCGCTTCGGCTTTTTCCTTTGCGGCTTTGTGTGCCTCGATGTCCGTTCCGTTGATTGCCATTATTTTGTCAATAACTTCTTTCGCGTTCTCCACGCCTTGCAATAGTGCTTCCAGTTCTGCTCTTTTCATAATACTCCTTTTTACGCTTTTTACGGGTAGCGTCCCGATAGGATTCTTATTTATCCGATTTTTACGAGTTCGGCTTCTCGATTATATTAATTGTCGTACACCGACAGTTAATTGTGTTCCACGCGCTCCCAGACTCATCACCCGGATACATAAGTTCTTCTCCGCCAACAATAAAAGGCTTATCAATATCAACAATCTGTCCGTCCGCGTCTGCGTGTTCCGGTCTAGTCCGTCCGTCCGATGTCGAAATCCATTGCTTTTTCATTTTGAAACCGAGCTTTTTTCCTTGCTCGCCTACATCCTGCTTTGCGCTGTTCTCAACTCGCGTTGTTTCGGTTCGTGCAATTCGGATTGATTCAGATAACGTCTTATTCGTTATGTCTTTCATTCGCTTTGCAAGGTTCGGTATGCTTTCTCCTTGCATTATACCAGTCAACAAACTTCTTGTCAACTCCCGCTCAATATCGGCACGTGATAACAAAGTGTCGACCGCTAACTGCTTAAATGGTGTTACTTGCCCAGTCAACACAGACCGAACCGCAGACTTCCCAAGCGGTGGGAATACTACATCTTTCGGGAACAGCTTTGTGGCCGCTTTGTAATTGGTCGAATACACGTCTGCCATTCTGCCGTTTATTATCCGCACGGCTTCGGCGTTTGTGTCTCGCAATATATCTGCCACTTGCGCTTCCAACGATTGCAAACGGTTATATTTTCTGAACTCGTCATACCGTTGCGCTGCGGTCATATCTGGCGTTGTGTTTATTTTCGACAATATCGCTTCGGACTTCTTTTTTATATCAGCGTATGATTTAGAATATAACTGTTTTAACTCACGCTCGATTTTAGCAATCTCCGCGTCCGTCCACTTGTGCGCCGCCGCCGAATATTTATCCATTCGTTTCGCCCTCGGTCGGTTCGGTCGGTTCGGTTACGCTAAACATACTTGCGTTTTCGTTTTCAATACGTTTTAATTCTTCTTTCACGTCCGAAATATACCCCGCTTTTTTAATTAATTCAAGATATGTTTCACGTGAAACATCGGGACGGATTTTATTAGCGTTGTCTATAATTTCCGTGTCATTGCCAATAAGCATTTCAGAGAAATCAATATCAAATTCGCCCGCTTTGCCCATATATTGCAAACGCTTGTTTATTATGTCAGTCGCGGCGCGGTATGCTTCCCACTCGAAGTCGCTTATCCGCTGTCTTAATTTCAATGTCATTAACTTGATTCCAATATTCCGAATATCACCGCCCGCTGCGATTGCTTGAGTGTCGATTATGCCCGTCTCAAATATTAGTTCCTTTTTCATCAGCTCGACAAACCTCGTTCTTGCTTCGGTCGGTATCTCAATTTGCTTTGTATTTACGTCGTCACCGTCGCCCACTATGATTTTTTTAGAACGGTTTATGTTCGCAACATAATCCTCAAACGCGGTTGAATCCATTCCGCTTGCATTTTTGATAACCCAAAACAAATCCGAGAAATCTTCAATGTTATTAGCGAATCCGCTGTTCACCGTGTCAATTATATCTATCTTAGCACGAACAGACGGTGTCATATCGGATTTATAGTCCGAATTGTTGCGGAATATAGTAATAGGCAAGTTCACAGACTCGCCCGTTATCGTGCTGCCGAATATGTCCGCAGTGCGTTTGAATTTATACGGCGTTAAAGGTTTCTCCACGTGGAATTTCCCACGCGTTGAATATACCGTCAAACCCTCTTTCGTGTAGGTTTCAATAATCGTGTAATACGATTGATATCGGTTGTTTTGATAACTCATTTCGTAATTCGTCGGTATATCCCAAAACCTAATAAGCGATATCAAGTCGCCCGTCATTTCGTCAAAATACGGTATGCAATTCTCGCTTTGAAATACCGTTAAATTACCCAAATAATCTTGATAAATATAACTAACGCCTTGCCCTGCCGCTCTCTGCCCGCCTGTCTTCATTGCGTACCCAAACTGCTTTAAAAACTTCTTGTCAAGTTCAATTCCGCTTACGGTCGGCGTTTCGTCCAATAGCGAATTAGTTTTCTGCGACACAATGTCTTTATAAACGCCGTACCCGATACGGTTGTTTGCAACATATCTGTTTTCAACAAACCCGCCTCCGAACTTTTTAGGGCAACCGTTACTATCCAAAGTAGGCTGTCCGTTGCTGTCCAATATAACTTTCGGGTCGCTCCAATAATACCGCTTCAATTCGGATATGGTTACATTGTCGCCGTGGAAATAACGCCAATCGTCACGCTGACCTATGTGCGTGTTAGACAATTTCCAGTTTTCGCAAATGCTGGGTAACAATTCAGGATTGTTCGGATACTCAAAAATATATGGCATTATTATACCTCGATTTTCATATTAGCATATAGCTTATATTTTGTCAATAGCTTAAAATCCCGTATATCCTTGCGGTTTTCTTAGTCGCTCGATTCCGTACCGCAACGCCGCCATGTGGTCGTCAAAAAAGTCCACTGGCTCGTCAAGGTAAACGTTCTCTTTAGCATCGTGCTTCCAGCGGTATTGCTGTATCTCTTTAATCGTATTCACGCAGTCAGGGTATATGTATATGCGGCGGTTTACTACGGTGTTTTTTGATACGATACCTTTCAGCCATTCAATTTGACCTTTGATACTGTTCTTTTCTTTTGATACAGGCTTAGCGTTAAACCCTGCCGCACGCCACATTTTGATACGGTCAGGCTCGGCACTATCGCACCACATTTCAACGGTCTTGCTCCAGCCGCAACGAATTGCATCTTGTATGATTTCGTTTGTATCAGCTCCGGTTCGGGTCATTTCTCGGCAGATATAAATATTGCCGTCCTTAAATCCTAAATCGAGCAATACGTTCGGGTGATTAAATCCGAAATCTTGCCCATACGAACGCACATTGAATTGCGTCGTGTCAAACTCCCGAACTTCCCAATTATCAAATATAATGCCACCCAATTGCCCCCATTCTCCAGCTCCATAAATTCGGAATCCTTCGGGGTCACGAATTCGGCGTTCTTCCATTCTGTCCGAAAATGCCGTGTCAATAAAACGGTTATCTTTGTAAGTCGATTCGCAAATAAACGCGTTTTTGTCGGGCATATCAAAAAACCGTTTCTTAATCCAACTCGGCACTGGGTTAAAAGATAAGTCAATTTGATAAAACAAACCGTCACGCAGAATTCCGCGCAAACGGTCGTCCAATATCTCGAAATCGTTCTCGGTTATTTCGGTCGCTTCTTCAATCCATATATCCGTTAGGTTGCCTTTCTCGAATGTTACCGATTTAATTTTTTCTATGTCGTCTTGATTGTAGCAACCGCGGAATAATATCTCTGCTCCGGTCACAAGGCATTTCGCATACAATGAAGCATTCCGCCCGTCCGGGAATTGCCAAACCCGGTCAACCATATCACCGAAGATTCTCCGCGCCGCTTTCTTCAATTCTACAAAAGTGCTATCGCGATTTGTCGCGTTAACCTTTCGCACGCATAATAAATTGCAGCCTTTGAAACGCGGGTCGGATAACTTTTTGATTTTGTCAATAGCAATATCGGTTGACTTGCCGCTGCCCGCTCCGCCTTTCCAAATCCGATAACGCGCCGTCGAACGCGAAATATCACGGAATACTTTGTTCCGCGGTATAGACACATTCTCAACGCGGTAATTATTTATCATCGTCGCCGTAATCATCTTG
>ERZ795052.5035-NODE-5035-length-13152-cov-3.303810_pt1 | contig 13152 bp, 6 predicted proteins | sample MGYA00375136_ERZ795052 | MGnify/ENA primary metagenome ERZ795052 (study PRJEB30181, sample SAMN05720156) | activated sludge metagenome | isolation source: Anaerobic digester | place: Japan | collected 2015-05-26 ... | reverse complement strand
TTCCAATTGCATGAGTTTTCTTTCTACCTCGTCTATTTCAACCGGACAACTATCTATCTCTGTTCGTAATTTTGCAGCGGCTTCGTCCATGAGATCTATTGCTTTATCCGGTAAAAATCTATCGGGAATATATCTATCTGATAACACTGCTGATGCGATTATCGCCGAATCACGTATCTTTACTCCATGATGAATCTCATATTTTTCGCGAAGCCCGCGGAGAATGGATATAGTTTCTTCGACAGATGGTTGTGAAACTAATACAGCTTGAAATCTTCTTTCGAGAGCTGCATCTTTTTCTATATGTTTTCTATATTCATCAAGAGTTGTAGCTCCGATACAATGCAATTCGCCTCTGGCAAGCATAGGTTTGAGGAGATTTCCAGCATCCATTGCTCCTTCTGCAGCTCCAGCTCCAACGACAGTATGAAGTTCATCTATGAATAATATTATTTCGCCTGATCTTTCAGTCACTTCTTTAAGAACCGCTTTAAGGCGTTCCTCAAATTCACCTCTATATTTTGCACCAGCAATTAAAGCCCCCATATCAAGGGCTACAATTTTCCTATTCTTCAAACTTTCCGGTACATCACCTCTTATTATTCTTTGTGCTAAACCTTCAACAATTGCTGTTTTCCCCACACCTGGATCTCCAATTAGCACTGGATTATTCTTTGTTCTCCTTGATAATATCTGAATTACACGGCGTATTTCTTCATCTCTTCCTATAACTGGGTCAAGTTTACCTCTATGTGCAAGCTCAGTCAGGTCCTTCCCATACTTTTCCAGAGCCTGAAATGTTGATTCAGGGTCTGGTGAACTAACTCTCGAATTTCCTCTAATCTCTTTCATTGCATTGAGAAAAGCAGCAGGATTAAGTCTGTATTTCTCAGCTATTTCGAGACATTCTTTATCATTTTCTAAAAGTGCAAGCATAATAGTATCAGCACTTATAAAATCATCTTTTAATTCGCGACTCTTTTCTTCAGATGCTATTAATATGGCACTGAATTGCCTTGATGTGTAGATTTCCCCTGCGCCAGGACCGTCAACAGATGGAATTGAACGTAGTTTTTTTTCAATTTCTCCCGATAATTCTTTGAGTGGGACATTGAGTTTTTTTAAAGCTTCAAGCGCAGGATTATCATTATTCACAAGAGCGTAAAAAAGATGAAAAGGCTTTAACTCCTGGTGTTTAAATTTTACAGCACAATTATGCGCAGCCATCAAAATCTCTCTTGCCTTATTGGTAAATTTTTCAATATTCATAATTAATCTCTCCTTTTTTTATATTATTAATTCAATAGAACTTTATAATGCACTCAATAACTTAGCATTATCCTTGCCATTTTTACAAAAATAATATATATCTCTTTGATTATAAATATTTTAAAGCATAAATTCAGTTTTTTTATCAAGAGTCATTTTGTCTCATATTTTTTTGTCTTTAAAAGAAAAAAAGTTCATTGATTCTGGTTGGGCAGGAAGGTAAGTTATAGCAACGTTATTTTACATATACACATGGATAATGACTTTCAAATTCTTTCTTTTGCCTGGGTGAGCTGGAAAATTAAAGTAGTCGTGAACTATTGTTTTGGAAAGAATATTTTTTCCATTAGTTAATTTTCAACTACATTTTTTTATGGCATCAAGTATTTCATTGATTTTTACCCTGGCAAAGCTTGTCATACAATCTGAAATAGCATAAGGTATTATGAGATATTCTCCAAATATTATTGAGCCACATGTATATACTACGTCAGGGACGTAATTATATTTTGCTTTTGTAGGTGGGGTAATTAGGGGAGTTTTTAATCGTCCTATTACCTTTTCTGGATTTTCGAGATCCAATAATACAGCGCCTATAGAGTACCTTCTCATCGTTCCAACACCGTGTGTTAGTACGAGCCATCCTTCCGGGGTTTCTATAGGGGAACCACAATTTCCGATTTGGAGTAATTCCCATGGTTCTTTTGGTTTTATTATTACTTTTGATTCGTACCAGAAATGAGGATGTTCTGAATACATAATATGAATATTTTCACCACTTTGTCTTGATAGCATTGCGTAAAGTCCTTTTATCTTCCTTGGGAATAGAGCCATACCTTTGTTATAAACCATTGGACCGTTCAAGGTGCAGATTTTAAATTTTCTAAAATCTTCGGTTTCTATTAGCTGAGGTAAAGCTATACGTCCATCAAACGCCGTATAAGTGGCGTAGTATTTTCTTTCTCCTTCATCTTCGAATAGTACAAATCTGGCATCTTCCATCCCATTGCTTTGATTTGGGGTTAGAGGAAAAATAACTCTTTCAGATATGGATGTTTGAGAAGGAAATTCGACTTCATAATTTGATCTGGCAAGAGTAATCATACCTTCTTTTACGAAAGCAGAAATAGATGAAGAAGAACGACTTACACTATCTATTGCAACTCTCAATTCATGCATAGTAAATTCGTTTTTTAAAGAAGCCATGACATTATTGCTGAAGGTGTCTAAGAGACCAAGTTCTCCGAGCTTTCTTTTAAAAAGTTCCTTTTGATAAGTATGTGTTGGAATTAGGTTAGGTTCAGTAGCAAAGGTTGAAACGGGATACAAGGTAATTTCTCCGTTGTTAGATATTACTCCTTCTCTGAAAGAAATTGATGAAATGTGTCCTTCGCCAATTGCTCTCAAACTCAAAATAAATTTTAGTTTTTCATTTTCATTTTGTTCGGGAGCCTTGACAATACTTGGATTACATAGCGAAACGGATTCAAAAAGATATCTTGAAGAAAAAAATGCCCCAATAAGATATTTTCTGTCTTTAGATAAATTTCTATCACTTGGAAGTAAATGTTCAAGTTGGTTATAACGCTGTTCAAAAACTGATAATAGGTAGTCTTTATTTTGCAGATATAGTCTTTTGATTATTATATTTAATTCGGTTTTTACTTCAGTTTCTTCAAGAGAAAGTATTCTCGAAAGTAACCTTAGTGTTCTGGGGGAATCTGGTTCATAAAAGTTTGACGGCAATTGTGTTCCTATGAAAAATGGTCTGAGTAAAGATCTATCAGACGATGGAATGATATTTAAAGGAATTTTTTCTATCTTTATCATTTTGTCCTCTTATTTTCAAATGCAATTACTGTATTTCTCAAGTTGTACATTTCCACAAGTGATAATAGGAAGGCAAGTGTGGATTCGGCCCCCTGATTTTGATTTATTCTGTCCATGTGAAGGCCATCATGACAACCTCCTGTATGTGGATCATATAAGGGAAGGTTGAGTTCATTTCCTCCAAGGAACCAATCGAATGCTTTTCTGCATTCAGCCAGCCAGAATTCATCATTTGTTGTTCTGTAGGCTTCAGCACATGCATTAATCATTGATTGAGCTTCAATGGGTTGTTGATCAAATCGTGCTGGAGGAGAATTTTTTTTCCAGAATCCATTACTTCCAATAGGATAGAAATACCCTCTTGGAGAGCTCTGATTTTTTGTAAGCCATTTTAAAGCACTAATACCAGTTTCGAACATTTCAGAATGAGCCTTCCATCGTCCTGTAAGTATGAGAGCGTGAGGTATTTTAGCATTATCATATGAGACAATATCTTCAAGCCAGAACCAATCGTCAGTTGCATTATTTTTAAACATATCCAGGAGTTTTTGGGAAAGGCATTCTCTCAATGAATCAGCTAACCTATCTCCACTAAGTGTACGAAGATATTCATGTAAGCCTATCACAGTTAGTGCCATTGCACGTGGAGATGAGAAATGTTCTACACTTGGCAGGGCTGACTCAAAGAGCCTTGTGGCCCAATTTCGTAATCCTTTGTTCCTTGAACGTCCCACGCACGTTCCAAGTGCCCATATAGCGCGGGCGTGGCTGTCCTCTGATCCTACATCTTCCAGCCACTTTTTTTCAAATGACATAAAATTTCTGAACCGTTTCTTTTCTGCGTTAAATGCATGATTGAGAAATGCTGCATATGTTACAGTTATATTTTTAAGCTCCTTAAACTCTTCAATTTCTTCTAACAAAATCATCAGTATTAAAGCTCTTGCATTATCATCGGTACAGTATCCATGTTCGAAGTTTGGAATGGTGAAGATTGCATGCTGGAGTATTCCTACTTTGTCGGTCATATTGAGTAAATGTTCAAATCGCCAGCTGGGCAAGTTTGCCTCTTTACTGTAGTCGAGACCTTTATTTATACTAATAACTTGTGATGAAGAAAATTCTGCTCGCGCATTTTCGAAGGTAGAAATATAAAGATGAGCCACGTTTGACCATATCATTTCACGTCCTAACTTATAAGCATTTTTTCTCATGGCATGGCGTTTTACTTCATCTGAAAGTAAATCAATAATTGCTTGTGAAATATGTTTTGGAGAAGAAAATGGGACAATAACGCCTCTATTATCGGATAGTAATTCCTTGGCATGCCAATATGGTGTTGAAATAACCGCTTTCCCCATACCGAAAGAATAGGCTAGAGTTCCGCTTGTAATTTGTGCTTCATTCAGATATGGTGTAATGTAGATGTCAGCTGCACCTATGAATTCTTCTAGTTCCTCCAGGCTAACGTACCGATCGTGAAAGATTACATTTTCAGATACTCCTTTTTCCTTTGCAAGTCTTTGAAGATTTAATCTATATGTTTCTCCTTGTTCTTTTATGATTCCAGGATGAGTTGCCCCAAGTATGATATATACGATGTTTGGGAATTTTTTGCAAACATCGGGTAGTGCTTCAATCACACTTTCTATACCTTTATTAGGGGAAAGTAAACCAAAGGTAAGCAAGACTTGTCTTCCCTCAACACCGATAATATCTTTGAAAAAATTAGGATCTACAAAAGGCGTATCTGGTATCCCATGTGGGATTATTTCAATTTTCTCTTGAGGAACACCATAAATTTCCTTCAAAAATTCAGCTCCAGTGTTACTCATTACTACAAGTTTTGATGACAATGAAATTATCTGGTCAAAAACTTTTTTTTGATCATCGTTGGGTGTTTTTAGTATTGTGTGTAATGTGCATACAATAGGCATTCTAAGTCTTTTCATTAGTGCTAATAGATGACTTCCAGCGCGCCCTCCAAATATTCCAAATTCGTGTTGGATGCAAACTACATCCGGATCACACATATTTAAAAAATCAGCAGCTCGCTGGTAATTTTGAATTTCCGGAGCGAATATTTCAAAACGAACTTCCTGAGGATAATTATATCCTTCTACTGTGTCATTCATAGCTACGACTGGAAATTGAATCTCCGGACTTTGATGTTCTAATGCGTTGTAAAGGTCATTTGTAAATGTGGCTATCCCGCATTTTCGCGGGACATAAGACCCGATTAGAGCCACTTTATGTATATGGGAAAATTTCTTTGCCATAATCTCCCTGTTGTAAATATTCTACTAATTGTTAATAGTTAGAATTAGCTTGTATTTCGAACCCAAACTTACATAACTTAACAATAATAGTTCCCTAAATGAATTTTTCAAAAATAATATATCGATTTAATTAAAAAATCTAAGAAAAAAATCTAACACGCATGGCGGATTAAACTTCTTTTAACCAGATTGAGAAGTCTGCATCAGGAGGCATTCTCCAGTCAGCTCGAGGAGATAATGCAATAGTTCCCACCTTAGGTCCATCAGGATTCGAATTTCTTTTGAACTGATGGGAAAAAAATCTTTTTATGAATGTTTTCAGAGTATCTTGAATGAGTTTTTCTTCGTAAATCCCATCGAATGCGATTTTCGCAATAAAGTCAAGTTTTTTGACGTTAGCTCCATATTTAACACAGTGATAAAGGAAAAAGTCGTGTAGGGCATAAGGACCTAAAATTTTTTCCGTTTCCTGGATGAATTTTTCTCCTCTCCGTGACGGGAGTAATTCTGGGCTTATTGGGGTATTCAGAATGTCAACGAGTATATTGTGAACTTTTGGCGAAGATTTTTCGGCAATCCATTCTATAATATAGCGAACTAATGTCTTTGGTATACCACAATTTGCAGAGTACATTGAAATATGGTCGCCATTAAAAGTTGACCAGCCAAGAGCAATTTCAGACAGATCTCCAGTTCCAATAACAAGGGCATTTTCTGCATTTGCAATATCCATAAGTATCTGAGTTCGTTCACGCGCCTGAGCGTTTTCAAAAGTAATATCATGTTTTTTTGTATTTCTCCCTATATCTTTCAAATGTATTTTGCAAACCCTGGTAATATCTATTTTGCGAAAATCGCAATTCAGGGCTTTTGCAAGTTTTGTCGCGTTATTTAACGTTCTTGAACCTGTACCAAAACCCGGCATTGTGACCGCAATAATGTCCTTTGAAGTAAGATTAATGATTTGAAAAGCTTTTATAGTTGCAAGGAGGGCAAGTGTAGAATCAAGTCCGCCTGATATTCCTATCACCGCTTTCCTTGATTTTGTATGTAAAAATCTTCTTGCAATTGCAGAGCTTTGAATGTTTAAAATCTCTTCACAGCGTTCATCTCTCCTGGATTTTTCACGTGGGACAAAAGGGTATGGGTCATAAGTCCTTAAAATTTTTTTACTCTTATAAATGTTTGAGATAAGAATTCTTCTATATAGCGGAATCTTTTCATCATAGAATGAACTTTCAGAATTTCTCAGATAATTAAGTTTCTGGCAGTCAATATCGACAAAATAAAGTTGATTTATAGTGCTGAAATTTCTTTTCTCAAGTAATTTCATTCCATTTTCAAAAAGAGCACAATGTCCACTAAAAACAGTTTCTGCAGACGATTCATAAGTTCCAGCAGAACAGAATGCATATGCGCATATATTTTTTGCACTTTGATGTTTTATCAATTCGGTTCTATATTCGTTTTTTCCTATTAGTTCATTACTTGCGGAAAGATTCAATATAAGATTTGCTCCAGCAAGGGAGTAATAAGAAGATGGAGGTATTGGCACCCATAAGTCTTCACAAATTTCTATTGCAAAAGAGATTTCACTATCTTTGCTTGTAAATATTAAGTCAGTTCCAAATGGAGCTTCCTGCCTAGCCAAAAATATTGTATCGTTTTTTATATCTTTTCCACTTTTAAACCATCGTTTTTCGTAGAATTCTCTATAATTTGGCAAAAAAGATTTTGGAACGACTCCAAGGATCTTTCCTTTATGAATGACGATAGCACAATTGTATAAGACATTTCGATGGAATATAGGTGCTCCTATTACTGCTACGGTATTGAAAGATTTCAATTTTTGGCATAGTTGAAGTATAGCCTCTTCCGTTGATTTTATTAGCTCTGCATTATGAAATAAATCTCCACATGAATAAGTCGTTATGGAAAGTTCGGGAAAGAGAACAATAGCAGATTTCTCTTTTTCAGCGTGTTTTACATTTTCCAAAATAGCAATCCCATTGAATTCAGGATTTGCAATTTTTAATTGCGGAACCGATATAGCAATTTTATAAAATCCAAACATAAAAATTTTTATTATTAATTGTGAAAAAACTCTTTTACATTTTCATCAAATATTCTGAAAGAATCATTGATAAATGATGCATCTGTAATATCGATATCAGAATCTTTCAATATCTCAATAACATCTTTCGATGAACCAGCGGAAATAAAATTTTTATATAGTCCTGGAGCATCACTATCTCCAGATATGATTTTATTTGCGAATTTCGCAGCAGCGGCAAATCCGGTTGCATATTTATACACATAAAAACCATAGTGAAAATGTGGAATTCTTGCCCATTCGAGTTCTATTAATTTATCACATATTACATTATTACCAAAATATTTTTGAATAAGTTTATAATATTCATCGCAGAGGAGATCAGCTGTTAATGGTTCGCCATGTTCTCTCTTTTGATGAATTATAAGTTCAAATTCTGCAAACATTGTTTGACGAACAACCGTAGCCTTAAATTCATCAATGATATGATTCAGGAGAAATTTTTTCAAAGACTCGTTTTGCGAATTTCGCAATAAGTAGAAATGAAGTAATAATTCAGATGTGATAGATGCGATTTCTGCAAGAAATATGCTGTAATCGGCGTAATGGTATTTTTGTGTTTTATTAGAGTAATAACTGTGAATCGAATGCCCAAGTTCATGAGCAAGAGTAAAGACGTCCTCCATGCGTCCATTAAAATTAAGAAGAATATACGGAGGGGAGTCATATGATCCTCCAGAATATGCACCGGATTTTTTCCCACGATTTGGTAATACATCTATCCACTTTTCTGAAAAAGCCTTTTCAGCTACTTTAATATAATTTTCTCCGAGAGGGGAAAGTGATTCAAGGACTGTCTTTTTGGCATCATTCCATGACCATTTTAAATCTTCACATTCGATGATGGGATGGTAAGTATCATAGATATGTAATTCATCAAGGTTGAGTTTTTCCTTTCTTAAACGAAAATACTCGTAAACTAAATTTAAATTTTCACTAACTGATTCTATTAGATTATAATAAAGGCTCTTCGGAATTTTATCATCAAATAAAGCTGCTTCAAGAGAGTCTTCAAAGTTTCTAACTTTCATTTCAAAGACATTTGCCTTTATTGTGCCATCGAGTATGCTTGCAAATGTATTTTTGAATTGTTCATATATTGAATAAAAATTTTCAAAAGCAGCTTTTCTGACATTTCTGTTCTGGTTTCTGAGGAAAAGTATGAAATTACTATGAGTTAGTTCTCTCTTCGTTCCGTTTTCATCCTGAATCTCAGGAAATTTTAAGTCAGAGTTGCTTATAATGTTGAATGTTTCATATGAACTTGACAAAGAATCTGATACGAGGCCAAGAATTTTTTCTTCGTTCTTGCTTAAGGTATGTTTTTTTTCTCTTATGAGATCTTTTATTGTTTTTTTATAAAATTTGAGTTCTGGATTTTCGGAATATTTGATTAAGGTTTCTTCGTCAATTTCGAGAATTTCCGGGTCAATCCACGAGATTTTTGCATCAATTTCTGCTGCTTTGGTGGATATTTTTCCACTCATTGCCAGATATTTATTATTAGAGCTATTTTCATCTGATTTATGTCTTGCGAAAGCGGATAAATTTTCGATTATTCTGCTTATGTTGTCCTCTAAGTCGAGGACCTTTGCGATATTTTGTGGACTGTTTTTTAATTTCCCCTTCAGTTTCTGTATTTCACTTATGTATTCATCGAGTTTTTTAAAATCTTCTTCCCAGGCTTTTTCTGTTTTATAGATGAGCGATAAATCCCATTTAAATTCTTCCGGGATATCATTTCTATGGATTGTGGCAAAATTTTCGTAATTCATATAGAGTTATCTGCGTTTTGTCTGATTTTTTCAATTGCTTTAAAATATCCTTCACTGGATCTGAATATAGAAGTTCCTGCTACGAATACATTTGCTCCTGCAGAATAAGCGTTTTTCACAGTTTTTTCATCTATTCCTCCATCAACTTCAATATGCGTTTTAAGGTTGTATTTTGATATGTAATTTCTGAGGGTTTTTATTTTTTGTATCATATCATGCATAAATTTCTGCCCGCCAAAACCTGGTTCTACAGTCATAACAAGTACCATTGCGCATCGATGAATCCAGTGGAGAATCTCTTCTGGCATTGTAGCTGGACGAAGGCATATCCCGGCAGAGCAATTGTAGTTTTCAATCAAATTTAATACCTCATCAGGATTGTCATCTGATTCTATATGAAAAGTAATATGATCCGCCCCAGCATCAGCAAAAGCTTTGATATATTTTTGCGGATTTGTTATCATTAAGTGGACATCGAAAGGTAGTGATGAAATTTTGCGTATAGACTGAATAACTGGCGGCCCTATTGTGAGATTTGGTACAAAATGCCCATCCATCACATCGATGTGGATTATATCTGCGCCTGCTTTTTCAACACAGCGTATTTCGTCACCGAGATTTGCGAAATTCGCAGCCAATATTGATGGGGCAATCAAGATTTTATTATTATTATACAGGGACAACTTTTTTTTCATATTTTAATGTTTTTTAACTTTGTTAAAACAATCATATATAAAATGTTTCTTCCATTGATCTTTTTTCAGGAATGCTTTTTAAAGTGGTGAATAATATATCCTTGTATTTAACATTCTTCAAACTCAGCTAAATCTTACGGGCGAACTCACGATAGAAATTCAAATAATAAATTGTGCAGGCTCTAACATTATTAATTTTGCCTGGAATTAAGAAGTGTTTTTTGTATATATTTTGATAGAAGATTTGATGAAAAAAAATGCTAATTTGCTAACAGCAAGAAAATATGTTAATTTCTATTTAACTGGATTAATTAGCATGTCTATCAAAGGATATAAGTAAGCTAAATATTGCCGGAAAGTTTCTTTAGTATCCATATGATTGTAAGAACTATCATAATTATTGAGATAGTCCATGTATTTGACCAAAGAGGATACGACTTAATAAAGAATTCTTCTTCTGGTTGTGATATTAATTCATCTATGAGTTTTTTGTAGTCGTCTTGACTGGCGTAAATACCTTTTCCTATTTTTGTTATTTCTTGCATTAATATTTTATTGGCAGGTTCTCCGATTTTATCTTCTCTTCCTGGTTTTATAAAAATTTCAGTATTTGCCAGTTCTCCGTTTTTCATACTCGTGATAGATATCTTAGATTTACCACTATTTTTAGCTATAAAACTCATAGAAACAGTTTGATTATTTGGTTCTTTAAGTAAGGGATATGTTTCATTTTTATTATTATTTTCTAAACTTATATTTAGAAAAATTTTATCATCTTGCTGTAGGATTACTTTATTTGAGAATATGGCTTTTACTGTAACTTCATCTCCTACAGATGGATTTTCTGGTTCATAGAATACTCTTATCTTATTATTTTTACCGAGGAATCTTTTATGTGCCATCCATCTTATTACCTGACTCCAGAATCTGTAATGATATTTATCTTCTACAGCTTTTCTCCATTTCCAGATATGGTCTGTGCCCATAAATAGAACAATTCCGCTTCCAAAGTTTTTTTCTACTAAAAGGGGCATTTTTCCATTTTTGCTTTGCAGGTAAGGGTGGATTGCGAGTATTCTTGAACCAGGAGTATAATCTTCTACGGCCCAGTTCCAGGTAAAACCCGGTAGATTTTTCCATAACAATTTATTTACGGTTGCTGAGTTTTCGAGCATTGAGAGGTGGTGATCTGCGCCATATTTTGTTAATTCAAGGCTCACTTCAGTTTTACTTTGAATACCTTTTGGGAAATCTTTTTTGCTTATTATAGGCATTAAGTCGTTTAATGGGGATTGTTCGAGACTGCTAAACTCTCCTTGTCTGCCTGGAATAAATACAAGTCCTGAAGCATTTTCATATACATTGTTTTTAATATTTATAAGATCTTGTTTATTAAGTTGTTTTGTTCCAACATCTCCCAAAAATATTACATCGAAGTCAGATATTTCATCTTTATTTGGGAAATTTTTTCTGTAGTTTTTTCCTTCGGCTATACTTATCTTTGGGTGGAATAAGAGGAATTCTGCTAATACTCCTTCATCTCTTGATAAGGCGTTTTTGATGTATCTGTATTCCCATCTTGGCAGTGAGTCAACTAATAATACTTTTATTTTTTCATCTCTTGCATCTATTTCTAGTTCAAATTTATTATTGTCGTAATTTATTTCTCCCTCTTTTTTTTCAACAAATATTGATATTTTATTTTTACCTTTTTTATTTGCTTTCCAATGGAATTCAGACTTCTTCACTTCTCCTGGAGATAAGTCAAATTTCTGAATTAATGTTTTCTCTCCTGGAGGAGTGAAAGAAACTGAAGTTTCTACGGAAGAATCAAAGTTATTTTTGATAGAGAATGGTATTACTATTTGTTCGTCTACCATACAATAAGCAGGAAGTCTAACATCCATCAGTTCGAGATCGGGAAGAGGTTTTTCTGAACCAATGGATATTGTGTGAAGATTTGTTCCTGATAACATTAGTTTAGTTGCAGCGGTTATTGGTGATTCTCCGCCGGTGTGAAGTCCATCGCTTAACAATATGATGTGGTTAAATTTTTTTTCTTGACATGATTTAAGGGCAGCACCTATATCTGAAATAGAGTTATCTGGCGGAAGAGAAAATTTTATGGTAGATAATTTAAATTTTTTTTCTAGTTTTTTTAAACCATGTGAGTTTAGAATAGTTTCCATTGCATCTTTTCGTGTTAATACTTCATTATTGTTTTTTACATCTGGTGTTTCCATACTTTTTGAGTAATCGCAAAGGAGGGCAAGTTTAGGAATATTTTGGTTCTTTATTTTCAAGTTGATTTCAGGTTTGAAAAGTAAAAAGCAAATAACAACAATGATGATAATGGAAAGAATATTTGCAATCAATAAAGAGAGTGGTTTTGTTCGAAAAACTTCCTTTTTATTCCGTATTATGATGCTGAGATATATGGCAAGTAGCAAGACAGTTATTAATGTGCTATTTAAATCAGGTGATATTTGTAGTGACCAGCTCATATATTTTTCACGATTTATTCCCTGTTGAAAATGAGAGACAAAGATACTGTTCAAGTATAAGTAATATTGAGGCGAGGACTAACAATTCTCTCCCTATTTCTTTCAAAGAGAGAGGACTTTTAGAGTTTAAGTTTGTTGTTAAGATTTTGCCGGGCAGAAGGTTTTTTAATTCATCATCTGAGAGAAAAACTCTTTCATATTCTGATTCAGGTGGATTAACTGCGAGAACTTCTTTTCCTCTATGATAAAATCCAGCATCTATAAAGGGTATTATGTTGATAGATTGACTAATATAGTGGAATTCTGAGGATTCTTTTTTATCAGCTAAATGGGCAACAATGTTTTTGAAAAGAGATTTTGAATCAGCGGCTTCAATGTACAAATTTTTTATAAGAATTGGAAAAATGGGATGCTCGATAAAGTTACTGTATTTTTTATTTAAAGGAGATGTAAATAAATATAGTTTCCCATTTGCAAATTGTTTAAAAATTAAAAGAGGCTTATTGTCAGTGAACTTTAATATTTCTATATAATTACCTTTAATTTGAAAGCGTTTTGCGAAATTCGCAGAATTAAGTAACTCTGATATTTCTTCAGGAATAGGGGAACTGTTTGATATAAAATTTGCTGGAATAAATGGCGTTTTTGGTGTTGAAATATCAGGTATGGAGAGAGTAAGTTCAGCAG
>ERZ795052.5029-NODE-5029-length-13154-cov-5.413238_pt1 | contig 13154 bp, 10 predicted proteins | sample MGYA00375136_ERZ795052 | MGnify/ENA primary metagenome ERZ795052 (study PRJEB30181, sample SAMN05720156) | activated sludge metagenome | isolation source: Anaerobic digester | place: Japan | collected 2015-05-26 ... | reverse complement strand
ACTTGTAACCGGGCGCCGACCCCGAGCGAAGCGAGGGGACACGCCCTAATAAAAAACTAAATTATTTTAAACCTAAAGAAAAAATGGAATAAAGTATTTATAATACTTTCACGACTTAGGACTAAATTATTTAGCTATTTAGTTAAAAGTAAACTTGATAGGCAAGTTAAAGTAAACTCTCACGGGTTTTCCCATTTGTTCGCCCGGTTTCCATTTAGGTAACATTTGCACTACGCGGATAGCTTCTTGGTCGCAGGCTGGGAAGAGAGGTACAATTACTTTTGCGTTAGAAACACTACCATTTCTTTCCACAACAAACTCTATCAAGACAGTTCCTTCAATGTTATTGTCGCGTGCAGATTGCGGATATTCAAGATTTTTTTGTAAAAAAGCATAAAGAGCGTCAGGTCCACCAATAAATTCGGGCATTTTTTCTGCAAAACGAACAATCGGAGCCTCTTCAATAGGGTCATCAATAATTTCTATTTTATCGTAAAAGTCGATATCTTCATCTTCGTCAATTTCTACTGAGAAACTGATATTTGTATTAACTTTAACTTCGTGATCAACAATCTTAATCACGACCTCTTGTTGTTGCTGCTGTGGAGTCGGTGGTGGCGGTGGAGTTTGGTCAGTAGCTATAACATTATCTTCAATAATAATAACCTCTTCTTCCATTTCGTACACAAAATCGTCTTTCGGTTGTGTGGCAAACAGTTCAAACCCCGCATAAACAAGCCCTAAAACAATAGCTAATCCAATAAGGACAAATGTCCCTTTTTTGCCTTCAAGGTCGCCTTTAAATGATTTCTTTTGTAACATGGTCTTAAAAATTATACGTGTATAATATAATAACGTTGCAAAAGTAATAAAAATTGTAATAATATAATAAGTTAATAATATAAAAAATGATTATGTTTGCAACATTATTTATCCTTGAGGGGAAAAATGCAAATCTTGCTACTCTTAAGCTATGTTAGATGTATAATTTAAAAAGGTATTTATGAAATATGATTTAATTATTATTGGTAGTGGTCCCGGCGGATATGTTGCCGGTATTCGTGCAAGCCAACTAAATTTAAAAGTGGCTATTATTGAGAAAGCCGATTTAGGCGGCGTTTGTCTTAATTGGGGCTGTATTCCGACCAAAGCGTTATTAAAGTCGGCACAAGTTTTTCAGTATGCAAAACATGCGTCTCAATATGGTATTAATATTGGCGGGGAAGTTACGCCCGACTTTTCGGCGATTGTCAATAGGAGTAGAAATATTGCTTCGCAGATGAGTAAAGGGGTTGAGTTTTTGATGAAAAAGAACAAAATCGACCTTATTAGCGGGTTTGGGAAAGTGCTTCCGAACCGCCAAGTTGAGGTTACGCAAGCCGATGGGAACAAGACTCTTTACGAGGCGGAACATGTTCTTTTGGCTACGGGAGCACGGTCGCGGGAACTACCCCATATTTTGCAAGACGGGAAGAAGATTATCGGTTATCGCGAAGCGTTGACGCTTGACCATCTTCCTACGTCTATGGTAGTTATGGGTTCCGGCGCTATCGGCAGCGAGTTTGCCTATTTTTACGCCTCTATGGGAACTAAAGTAACGTTAGTGGAATTTTTACCTAATGTAGTGCCTGTGGAAGACGAAGAAATCTCAAGGCAATTGGAACGCTCTTTCCGAAAATTAGGAGTTAAAGTGATGACTTCTTCCTCCGTTGAAAAAGTTGAGGTTAAAGATGATGTGTGTTACGTTACAGTTAAAGACGGGAAAGGTAAAGAGATAGAAATTGAAACGGAAATTGTTCTTTCTGCTGTTGGCGTTATTCCTAATCTTGAAGGAATCGGGATTGAGGAGTGTAATATTAAAGTTGAAAAAAATAAGATTGTGGTAGATGAGTTTTATCGCACCTCTTCGGACGGGGTTTATGCGATTGGAGACATTGTGCACGGACCTGCGTTGGCGCACGTGGCATCTCGCGAAGCCGTAATTTGTGTTGAGAAAATTGCCGGGTTAGATGTTTTACCAATGGATTATGCCAATATTCCGGGTTGCACTTATACCTCTCCGGAAGTTGCGTCTGTGGGCATGACCGAGAAGGCGGCGTTAGCACAAGGAAAAGAGATACTTGTCGGGAAGTTTCCGTTTATGGCTTCGGGAAAAGCTACGGCATCAGGCAATAGAGACGGTATGGTTAAGGTGATTTTTGATAAAGAGACGAATTTACTTTTGGGTTGCCATTTGATAGGGGAGAACGTTACGGAGATGATTTCGGGAGCCGTGGTGGCAAGAACGAAAGGAGTTACCGGACCAGAAATTTTACACTCGGTACACCCTCATCCTACCTTGTCGGAAGCGATTATGGAAGCTGCTGCCAATGCTTACGGAGAAGCTATCCATTTGTAAAAGATTTAGGAGAGAAACTGCTTAACACGGCGGAAAAAGCTCTTTTCACTCTTTCCTGGTTTCGGTATGAAATTTTCGGAAGTGTTAAATTTTTCAAGTATACTCTTCTCTTCTTTGGTTAGGGTTTTTGGAGTCCAAACGTTCACATTTACGATTAAATCGCCCATCCTATAATTGTGAAGTTCAGGAAGTCCCTTTCCTTGTAAGCGTAGAATTTGCCCGCTTTGTGTTCCCGGGGCAATTTTCACTTTCGCTTTTCCTTCCAAAATTGGGATTTCTACAGTGGCTCCTAACGCTGCTTGCGGGAAAGAGATATAGTAGTTAATATAGAGATTATTACCGTCTCTTTCAAAAATCGGATGTTCAATTTCCTCAATAGCAATTATCAAATCACCGTTTATTCCGCCGTTGGGGGCAGCGTTTCCTTTTCCACTCAAGCTCATGTGTCTACCTTCCGAGATACCGGCAGGAATATTGACCGTAACAATTTCTTCTCCTTTAACAATCCCGTTACCTTGACAGTTAGAACATTTATTTTTAATAATTTCGCCGCTTCCTGAGCATTCGGGGCATGTGCTAGCGCTTTGCATCATACCTAAAAAACTTTGTTGCGTACGAATTACTTGCCCTCTTCCCTGACAAGTGGGGCACGTTACGATATCGCTCTCATTTTTTGCACCTCTGCCATTACAAACATTGCAGGGGACATATTTTTTAATTTTAAGTTTTTTTTCCGTGTTCTTAGCGATTTCTTCTAAGGTAAGTTTAACTTTGACACGAATATTTGTACCTTTACGAATTCTCTGTTGGCTTCTGCCGGTTCCGCCGGACGAGAATCCTCCGAAATCGAAGCCGCCCATACCACCCATGCCGCCGGTGAAAAGGTTACCAAAACGTTCAAAAATAGTATGTAAGTCGAAGTCTACATTGCCGAAACCTCCGGCGCCGCCGCCTACCCCTGCGTGTCCAAATCTATCATATTTGGCTTTTTTATCTTCGTTGCTCAGTACATCATAAGCCTCCGCCGCCTCCTTAAATTTTTCTTCAGCCTCTTTATTACCCGGATTTCTGTCCGGATGATATTCCATCGCTTTTTTACGATATGCTTTTTTAATTTCGTCAGCGGTTGCATTTTTTTCTATGCCAAGAACTTCATAATAGTCTCTCTTTGCCATGACTCGTTCCTTTAAGATTAATTCCCAACAATTACTTTGGAAAATCTAATAACTTTATCCTTAATTTTATAGCCTTTTGTTATAACATCTACAATCTTTCCTTTATCTTCTTCTTTTTCAACGGCAAAATGGGAAATAGCTTCGTGTAAATCGGTATTAAAAAGTTCTCCTTTTGCCGGTATTTCTTCCACATGAAATTGTTTTAATACTTGTAACAATTTTCTGTAAATAATTTCAAAACCCTCTATCATATTTTCTATTTCACTGCTATTCTCCGTTTTCTCGTGTGCAGCGAAAGCCCTTTCAAAATCATCAACGACAGGCAAAATATAACTTATTACCGTTTCCGAAGCCGTAGCTAAAAGTTCTAACTTTTCACGACTTGTTCTTTTTTTGAAATTATCAAACTCCGAAAATAGTCTTAAATATCTGTCATTAAGTTCTGCTTTTTCTTCTTCTAATTTTTCAATTTTTTCCTTTAATTTTGTCTCTTTATTACCTTTTTTGCCAAAAATTGAACTTTTTTCTTCTTTTTTATCTATATTTTCATTTTCATGAATCGTTGCTTTTTCTTCTTTATTTTCTATATTTTCGTTAGAAGCAGTAGTGCTAACATCGTCTTTTTCAACTTCTTTGTCCTTTTCTTTTTCTTTCATATTAATAATACTTAGGGAATGGTTTTATATAATATAACTTTCAATTTTACTCATATTACATCAAATATATTGCCAATTTCCTTTTTTTTGTCAAATTGGCAGAAAAATAAAATTATTCTAAATATTAATTTTGTTTTTCTAATTGTAAAAGTGCGGCGGCACCGAGAATGGCGGCGGTATTTTCATTTAATTGGGATAGCAATAGTTGAACTTTGCCTTGATAGGAAGCAAGTAGAAACTTTTCCAAGTAGTACTTTGTAGGAGAGAGTAAATCGCCCGATTTTGTGGGACCGCCCATTAAAAATATTGCTTCCGGCGAGGTGCAGGCAACGGCATTTGAGAGAGCTAACCCTAATACGTATCCCGTTTGCCTTAATGTTTCAACAGCTAAGGCGTCTCCTCTATCGGCAGCGTCTCCGATAACTTTACCGCCGATTTTTTCTATTGGGAGTGTATATAATTCACTTTCAATTTGGTGTTCGGCAATCAATTCATGACAAGTCTGTTTAATTCCGCGTGCGGAAGCGTAGGTTTCTAAGCAGCCTTTACGTCCGCATGTGCATTGTCGCCCGTCCGGAAAAATAATCGTGTGCCCTAATTCTCCCGCCATTCCATCATGTCCGTAAACCACTTTCCCATCAATGACAATACCGCTTCCAACCCCCGTGCCTAAAGTAATCATGATAAAATTTTTTATATTTTTAGCTCCTCCGTAGAACATCTCTCCGTAAGCGGCGGCATTGGCATCATTAGTGATTACTACTTTTGTATCTATTTGATTTTTAATTAATTTTTTTAGATTAAAATTCTCTTCAAATTTTAAATTAGGTGCTTTGCATATTTCTCCCGTGTAGAAATTGGCATTCGGAGCACCGATTCCAATGCCGTTAATAGTTTTGATTTTATGTTTTTCCAATAACTCGTAAATGGAATTTACTAAATCTCTAACAAAAATATCGATGTTGCTATAAGTTGAGGTTGCTAAACGGCTTCTATCTATACATTTTCCATGCTCATTTACAATACCAATGTCTGTATTGGTTCCACCCATATCAATTCCTATTGTAAATGCCATAGCTACAATTATTTAAAAAAGAGTTCCAAGGAACCTATTAATTTATCGTAAACCGTTCCCTCTTCTTGCAAATAAAGGAAAATAGTATATTTATTTTGTGTCTCCCAATGGTTTCCTTCGATAAAAGTTTCGTCAATAATTAGATTTTTTTTCTTTTTTACTAAAACGTATTGATAGTTATAAAATCCTTGTTTCAGCAAAAGTGCCGTTTCCCAATAGTTTGTTTTAGGATTCAGCTTCAGTCTCGCTTCATCTACGATTTTCCAATCCGTTAACGCTCCAAAAACATAGAGATTTCCTTCTGTTAGTTCAAAATCCGCTTTTAATGAGAAGATGGTTTTTACATAATCTTCTGAATTTTTGCCGTTAAAATCTTCATTTTTTATGTAGTAGAAACCATTTAAAGTCGGGTCATTTGTATAAGGAGTATAGGGCTTAGCTACGTCTTCCAACACAAAAGCAATATTTTCATCGTTTCTATAGCCGATAGATACAATTCTATTTCCATTATATCGTAAACTTTTAATATCAAAAAAGCGAAAATCATTCCCTCCATTAAAAGCATTGGCATTATTGTCATAGTCAAAATTATATTCTCCCGGTTTTCCGGAACGGTAGGGTAAGCCGATAATAGCATTATCCCAACGTCCGTTTTGAACGATGTTGGCGTGTAAGTAGCGGGAAGGATTTTTGACGTCATAATTTCCCGTGTAGGCAGTGAAATCTACTTCTTGCATAGTGTGCATGGTGCTTACGTCGCTCGAACGATTGACTCTTCCTGAAATAATGACGGGTTTGTTTTCAATGACCATAAACCGTCTCACTAAAATAGGATCGTCAGGGGAGGTGTCGTATACAAAAAGAAGATAGTTTCCGGATTTTGTAATTTTCATCAAATCACTCGGAAAGGACAATTCATAATGTGTGTAAGAAGTAATCGTATTAAATGAGTAGGAGTAGTCAGAAATTTCATCTTCTAAAAAGCCGTCAATATACTCCATTTGGCTTAAATTATCAATTTTCCAGTCGTACGAACAGTGAATAAAAGTGTATTTCAGATAGCGGCTTTCGTTACTCAAGTCGTCAAAGGAGAGGAGTAATTTTTCATCGCTGTTCAATTTAATGATAGGTTGAGAGTACGGGTAATTATCCAAATAGAGTTCTACTGTTTTAATATCATCAATAAAACAGCTATTTACGGTAGTAAGGTATTGAAAATCTTGCCCATTAAGTTGCCCAAAAAGGGAGAAAAGGAGCAAGATTAAAAGTGCATAGTTTTTGCTATGTTTCATTCTTTATTTTTTACCCATTATTTCTTTTTCAAAGATACATAATTTTTTTTAATTTGCCTTTTTCAATTCAAGCGAGCCTCCATTTGGGAAAACCAGATAAACCTTACCGGATTGGGTTACAAATAGCTGATCTTTACCAAAGATAACTGCTGCTATCGTATCGTTCAGTTGTGAAACGACACACTCTCCTTTTGCAAGACTTTGGACAACACTATGGTTCTCAAAATTTTTTGGATTGTTTTCATATTGTAAAGATTGTAAGCTCAAACCGAAATATTGTTGACCTTGAAGTGCGAAATCGGTAAATCTGATAATGGTACTATCTTTTATTTCTCCTGTCTCTATGTCGAATTCTGAGTCATTGACGGTATAGAATGTTGTTTCGCTCAAATATTTTTTCACGCCCTCTTCCGACATCTCTACTTCCGTTTTCACTACTTTACTTTCGCTAGCGATATATTCTCTTATTGCTTTTTCTCCGATAAAGGTCAAGGCGCCTGCAAAATAGCCGATTAGAGCTATCCATGATATTTTTTCAAGTACCAAATAAAGTCGATTTTTTCCATTCCCATAACGGCAACACCGGCAGCAGAGCCGATGATTAAGATGCTACCGCCCGTTCCGGCACAGTAGGCTAAGAACTCCCAGAAATAGTGGTCTGTTGGGAAATGATACATTCCCATCGCTCCGGCTACAAGCGGAACATTATCAACAATCGAGGATACGAGCCCGATGATAATATTAATGACGTAGTATTTTTCAGGTTCGAGCAAAGGTATCTTGTCTAAATTAACAGCAAGTAATTCTAAGTGTCCAACTGTTGCTAAGGCATTAACTGCCATTAAAATCCCTAAAAAGAAGAGAATACTCGGCATATCGATTTTGGTTAATATCGTAGAAACAGAAAAACGACTTCTTTCAACCTCAGGTCGTCTTCGATTAAGAATTTCTGATATTATCCAAAGAACGCTAAGTCCACCAAGCATTCCAAGATAGGGCGGTAAATGTGTAATAGTTTTAAAAACGGGTACGAAAAGTAAAGCACCTACTCCGAAAAAGAAGAAGAAATTGCTTTCCCACCTCTTTGTTTCAAAAGTAGCATCAATATGGTCTTCCGATAATTCCGGGCGTTCCACGTGTCCTTTGAGGATAAATGATAAAACGATAAGCGGCACTAATAATGAAACAAGGCTTGCCAAGAATGTCATTTCTATAATATTCAATGCCGTAACTCTATTTCCAATCCACAGCATAATCGTTGTAACGTCTCCGATTGGCGACCAAGCTCCGCCGGCATTAGCCGCAATAATAATCATACTTGCATAAAACCATCTCTCCTTTCTGTCACCTATCAGTTTGCGAAGCAAAGCAACCATAACTATCGAAGTAGTTAGGTTATCTAATACGGCTGACAAGAAAAAGGCGACAATAGAAATAACCCACAAAAGTTTTACCTTTTTGGTCGTTTTAATATGTTTTGTTATAATTGTAAAACCACCATGTGTATCAATCAATTCAACGATTGTCATCGCTCCCATCAAGAAGAAAAGAATTTCAGATACTTCTCCGAGTGCAGTTAATAATTGAGAATGTACTAGCCAATTTAAGAAGTAATTTCCGGGATGGTCCATCGCAAATTGGCGGAGTGAGTCGGTATTTACAAGAATACCTTCGCCACCGATGACGGCACAAACCCATAGTAGAACACCCAAAAGTAGAGCAGTTGCAGATTTGTTGATTTTTAAAGGATGTTCAAGCGCGATTATCGTGTAACCTACGATGAACAAAACAATCATTAGTACGAACATAAACATAATTAGAAAATTTTAATTGATTGTAAATTTAAGTTAATTGTATATTTTTCATTTTCAGTAAATTACCAGTATAAAACTCCTACTTTTAGCCCTACAAAATGATACAACATGTTTTTTGAACGATTGGTGGAAATAGACGGATAATTGGTTACGTTAGGGTCTATAACACTATATTTTAAATCGGATTGTTGTAATTTGTAATGAGCGGCTAATAAAAATTCCAAATTCTCCTTTATCTTTACTTTAACTCCGAGTCCGGTTTCGGCATGAAAGCCCGTGGTGGCAGCGTGTATTACTTTAGTAACACGTTCCGGTTGAGAGGATACGTACCATTTGAACGCATAACCGACATTTATAAACCAATTAGGCGTTATCGGTTTATCTATAAAATTTACGTCAAAATGGGCGTATACCGGAATAAATGCCGTGCGTTTCCATACGTCCACCCCAACGCCCATTCCCGTTGTTATATAGGGATTGAATTGATAGGCAATGAGTTGGTGTAAGTTTATAATGAAATTTTTATTATTTGGTAAGCGTCTCTCTTCAAATTTTAACTCGCCAACGCCCGTTAGAATACCTAACGAGGTCATATACACGAAACCGCTCACATCTTTCTTTAGTCCTGGTTGTGCCTGGGTGAAAAGATGTGAGAATAGCAGTAACGCACTTATTCCGACTAAAACTATTTTTTTCATAGGCTCAATTATTTAAAAGAAATTAATCACATTTCGACTTTCTATTAACTCTTGTGCGGCTTCTAATGCAGCTGCACTCACGTTTTTCCCACTCATCATTTTAGCTATTTCATAAATTCGCTCTTTATCTTCTATTTTTTTGATAGATGTAAACGTATGCTTCTCTTCTACCTCTTTATAAACGTAATAATGTAACTCTCCTTTTGCGGCAATTTGCGGTAAGTGAGTGATAACAATCAGTTGGCGTTGCGTCCCGATTTGTCTCATCAAGTTCCCTACTCGGGAGGCGGTATCTCCGGAAATGCCCGTATCAATTTCATCAAAAACGACTGTCGGCAGAAAAGCGCTTTCGCTGATAACGGATTTTATTGCAAGCATCACGCGTGAAATTTCCCCGCCCGAAGCTACTTTTTCTATTTCAACAGCAGGGCTGCCGGGATTAGCGGAAAATAAAAAAACCGCTTCGTCAATGCCGAGTTCCCCAAAACTTGCAGTTTCATTCAGTAAGATATTAAAAGTCGTTTTTTGCATTCCGAGCAAGTGTAACTTATCTAAAATTGCTTTTTCAAGACTCGGAAGAACTTTTTTTCGTTGCTCGGAAAGTAGCTTCGCCGACTTTGCAACCCTCTCCTTGGAACTAACCAACTCTTTTTCAAATTCCTGCAATTGCTCTTCCTCTTCCAAAAAACGATTTACTTTCTCTTGCATTTTTTCTTGCAATTGCAATAGCTCTTGCACCGAAGAAAGCCTATGCTTTTGTTGAAAAGTGAAAATAATATCTAACCGTTCCCGTAGTCTATCTATCAATTCAGGATTAACTTCAACCGTATCTTCCAAATTAGCAAGTTCGTATGAAATATCTTTCAGCTCGGTTATAACGCTTGATAATCGTGATTCAAGATTCTGAATATTAGCATTATAAGAAGAGATTTGTTGACAATTACGCGCAACTTTTTGAAGCATCTCCAGTACATTTACCTCATTTTCCGACATTATGGCAGTTGCCTCGTGCAAATTGGTCTTAATAAGCGTAGCATTTGATAAAAACTCAATTTTATTTTCTAGCTCTTCCTGTTCATTCGGTTGCAAATTTGCATTCTCCAACTCGTTAATAACGTACTCCCAATAACTCACCTCTTGTCGTTCGCTATTCAGCTTTTTCTGTAGTGAATGATACTTCTCTTCAATATCTTTAAATTCCGAATACTCTTTTTTATATTCTCCCAAAAAACGATTATCTCCTAAAAAATCATCAATCACTTTTAGGCGAAATGGATGTTGTTGTAAAAGTAAATAGTGATGTTGAGAATGAATGTCAATTAATTTCTCGGTCAACTCTTTTAAAATTTGCAATGTAACGGGGGAGTCATTAACAAAGGCTCGCGATTTGCCGTTTGGGAGTACTTCTCGTCTAATGAATGTATTCTCCTGATAATCAAGATTATATTTTTTGAAAAAAGAGGCTAAATCAATATTTTTAATATCAAATTGAGCTTCAACAAAGCATTTTTTGGATTTATCGTGAAAAATGGCACTTTCGGCTCGTTGTCCTAATATCAAGCCCAAAGCTCCTACTAAAATCGATTTTCCCGCTCCTGTTTCCCCCGTTACAACCGTAAATCCTTTATCAAAGTCAATAGATAAGGATTTAATAATCGCATAATTTTCTATTTGTAACGAGAGTAACACCGTCTATATTTACTAATATTTTATCGGCAAAAATACAAAAATAGTTGATATTTATTTTTATAACATTATAAATAATTTTAATCAGGGCGTGCCCCCTTCGCTGCGCTCGGGGTCGGCGTACGGCTGCAAGTCCGCGGGCGGGAGTCGTGGGGACGCAAAGCGGCAAAAAGAGCTTCTAAAGTCGCTTTTTTGCCGCTGCGTCCCCAGCGCCTCCCGCCCTTGCGGGCTATCCGCCTCCCGCCTCACGCAGGAGACACACGGTTACAACGCCACTTCCCTAGTTCACCTTTTTCAATTCAAGCGAACCTCCGGATGGGAAAACTAGATAAACCCTACCGGATTGAGTTACAAATAATTGGTCTTTGCCAAAGATAACTTCTGCTATCGTATCGTTCAGTTGCGTTACGACACACTCTCCTTTTGCAAGACTTTGGACAACACTATGATTTTCAAAATCTTTTTTGTTATTTTGATATTGTAGAGATTGTAAGCTCAATCCGAAATATTGTTGACCTTGATGTGCGAAATCGGTAAATCTGATAACGGTACTATCCTTTATTTCTTCTGTCTCTAAATCAAAGTCGGAGTCGTTGACGGTATAGAATGTCGTTTTGCTCAAATACTCTTTTACTCCTTCTTCCGACATCACGACTTCCGTTTTCTCTGCTTTATCTTTGTTGGAGATACGTTCTCTTATTGCTTTTTCTCCGATAAAGGTCAAGGCGCCGGCAAAATAGCCTATTAGAGCTATCCACGATATTTTCTTAAGATACCAAATAAAGTCGATTTTTTCCATTCCCATAACGGCAACGCCTGCGGCAGAGCCGATAATTAAGATGCTACCGCCGGTTCCGGCACAGTAGGCTAAGAATTCCCAGAAATAGTGGTCTGTTGGGAAGTGATACATTCCCATCGCTCCCGCAACAAGCGGAACGTTATCAACAATGGAGGATAGAAGTCCGATGATAATATTGATTACGTAATATTTTTCAGGTTCGAGCAACGGTATTTTGTCTAAATTAACAGCAAGTAACTCTAAGTGTCCAACGGTGGCTAACGCATTAACCGCCATTAAAATCCCTAAAAAGAAGAGAATGCTCGGCATGTCGATTTTGGTTAATATCGTAGAAACTGAGAATCGACTTCTTTCTATTTCAGGTCGCCTACGATTAAGTATTTCAGAGGCTATCCAAAGAACGCTAAGTCCGCCAAGCATTCCAAGATAGGGAGGTAAATGTGTGATAGTTTTAAAAACGGGTACGAAAAGTAAAGCACCTACTCCTAAAAAGAAGAAGAAATTACTTTCCCACCTTTTTACTTCAAAAGTAGCGTCAATGTGATCTTCCGTTAATTCCGGACGTTCCACGTGCCCTTTAAGTATAAATGATAAAACGATAAGTGGCACTAATAATGAAACAAGACTTGCTATGAATGTCATTTCTATGATATTCAACGTAGTAACTCTATTTCCAATCCAGAGCATAATCGTTGTAACGTCTCCGATTGGCGACCAGGCGCCGCCGGAATTAGCCGCAATAATAATCATACTTGCGAAAAACCATCTCTCTTTTCGGTCACCTATCAATTTGCGAAGCAAAGCAACCATGACAATCGAACTAGTTAGATTATCTAATGCAGCTGATAAGAAAAACGATATAATAGAAATAACCCACAAAAGTTTTACTTTTTTAGTCGTTTTAATATGTTTTGTTATAATTGTAAAACCGCCGTGTGTATCAATCAATTCAACGATTGTCATGGCTCCCATCAAGAAGAAAAGGATTTCAGATACTTCTCCGAGTGCCGTTAATAATTGTGAATGTACTAGCCAATTCAAAAAGTAATTTCCGGGATGGTCCATTGCAAATTGGCGAAGGGAGTCGGTATTTACAAGAATACCTTCGCCGCCAATGACGGCACAAACCCATAATAAAACTCCCAAAAGCAGGGCAGTCGCAGATTTGTTGATTTTTAAAGGATGTTCCAGAGCGATTACCGTGTAACCTACGATGAACAAAACAATCATTAGTACGAATATAAACATAATTAGCAGTTTTTAATTGATTATAAATTTATATTAATTATATGTTTTTCATTTTCAATAAATTACAAGTGTTTAATTCCAACTTTTAGTTCCATAAAGATTGTATAACCTATTTTTTGTACGATTAGTAGAAATAGACAAATTGTTGGTAACGTCAGGGGCTATAACGTTAAATTTTAAATTAGATTGTTGTAATTTGTAATGAACGGTTGAAAAAAATCCAAATTTCCTTGAATTTTCGTTTTGATTTCGAGTCTATTTTCCTGCGTGAGGGCGCAGGTGGAAAGCCCGCAAGGGCGGAAGCCGCTGGGGA
>ERZ795052.5027-NODE-5027-length-13157-cov-9.491223_pt1 | contig 13157 bp, 11 predicted proteins | sample MGYA00375136_ERZ795052 | MGnify/ENA primary metagenome ERZ795052 (study PRJEB30181, sample SAMN05720156) | activated sludge metagenome | isolation source: Anaerobic digester | place: Japan | collected 2015-05-26 ... | reverse complement strand
ATCATATTACATATCCAAACCCATATGTCAAGCTATTTATGACGCACTACACTAGCATTTCAGGCAGGCGGGCATTTTCAACGGCACATCGACCGGCTGGATATACCGGTCCAGAATGTCCCGCGTACCGTTGACCTTGAGTTTATCGAACAAAAACGCGAACTGACGCTCCAGTTCGGCGCAGATGGCCCCGCGAATATCCGCCGGCAGGTGCCACAATTCCAGCTTGAACGGTCCGAAGCCCTTTTTGCGGGTTTTGTAAATGAATTGCTCTTCCGTGTCCTTTTCCTTCCATTCGCCTTTCATATTGGCCTTCAGGTGATCGTAAATCTTCGCCCTCAGGTCCGCCGGAAACTTTTTGCTGTCAAAAATCATGTTCTGAAAACCCGTGGCCAGATGGATCTCCGCCGTGCCGGTGGCGGGGAATCGGTCGAACGCTTCGTCGGGCAGCGTGGAGGCCCCGTGCTGGACCGCTCCGGAAAGGCCGTAGGCCGCGCGGGCGACTTCCGACAACTTCTCCAGGACATCGAAGTCGATTTTGACTTTCGCGACGGTGCCGTCGGCCAGCGGAACGCCGCCGTGCGTCGTGCCGGTCTGGACGCTGATCTTGCTGATGCCCTTGAAGCCGTCGCCGCGTTTTTTGAGCTCCTCAAGATACCCGTCCATGTAAACCTGCAGCTCTTCCACCGTGCTGTTTTTGCCGCCCACTTCGCCGATCTCCCCGCCCACGGAAATCGTGACGCCCGCAGGCTCCAGGTCGCGGATCATGGTGGTCAGCTCCGCCGCCAGCGAGAAATTGGTCCGCTGCTGATCCTTGATCGTGGGCTGCGACAGGTCCACCAGCGTGGAGGTGTCGATGTCGATATTGTAAAATCCGCCTTCGATGGCTTCCCAGATCAGGTTCTTAACCGCCTGGGTTTCCTTTTCCGGATCCGCGGCGAACTTTTTGGCGTTCACCTGGAAGTGGTCGCCCTGGAGAAAGATCGGCCCGCGCCAGCCGGTCTTCACGGCGGCCGCCGTGACGGCGCAGGTATATTCAAAAGGCCTTTGCTTTGTGTAGTCGATTTCCGACCGGGCGATTTCAAAAAGGACCGGCCCGACATTTCCCGCCATCGCGGCGCGAAAAACCGCCTGCGCCACGTCGTAGCTGATGCCGCGGATGTTGATGGCCGGAACCGTAAAGCCGCCGATTTCTTTTCTTCCCATGGCATCATAGAGGGCCTGAATCGACGACGACAGAATCCCCAGCGCGGCCGCTCCCCGGCGAATCAGAAAGCTGGCGGCCTCCCTTGTGCCCTGATCGGGGCTGAACACCACGGTATGGATCAAATCATCAATCAATTTGCCCTGAAACCTTCCCTCATCCAAAATGCGGACGTCTCCGCCTTCACAGGAAAGAACGGCTTCGCATCCCTTTTTCAACTGATCTTTGTTTTCGTAAATCATGGCTGCTCCTTTACTTCTAAGATTGCGAAAGAAATTCCCCCGCCATCGTCACTTCCGCCGCGGAGCCGATATAAATCGGCGCGCGTTGATTCACCGAGGTGACCTTCAGGGAAAGAATGTCGTTCTTCCCGTCGGTGGCCCTGCCGCCGGCCTGCTCCACGATGAAGGCCATCGGCTGCAGTTCGAACAGCAGCCGCAGCTTCCCCTGCGGGGATTTCTTCAGGGCGGGATACGTAAACAGACCGCCTCGCTTGATGATCACCTGGTTGATGTCCGGCACAAAGCCGCCGCTGTAACGAAGCTTGTAGCCGTCGCTCTCCAGCTTGTCGATGAACTTCAGATGCGCGTCCGTCCAGTCCTTGCGCAGGCCGCCGGGTGAAAAAATCGACCCTTTTTCCTTCAGTCGGATATTCTCCTCCGAGAGGACATATTCCCCTTCCCGGTCCAGCACGAACTCATGCGCGCCCTTTCCGGCCGAATAAATCATCGTGATCAGCGGTCCGTAGGTAATGTACAGCGCGGCCACCATGGAATTCCTTCCGCAGTCGAAAATGGAGTTCTGATGGATGCCGATGATCGTGCCGATCGCCAGATTGGTGTCCACGAGAGACGATCCATCCAGCGGATCCGCGGTGACGATATATTTTTCCTTGCCGTTGCCGATGGCAACGATGTCGTCCAGCTCTTCGGACGCGTAGTGGCTCACGAAGCCGGAATGATGCAACTTGCTTTTCAGAATGTCGTCGCTCACGCGGTCCAGCGCGAGCTGCTCTTCTCCGTAAATGTTTTTAAAACCGGCCAGTTTACGGTTGGATTCATGAATTTTGGCGGAAATGTATTTGCCGACGACGGCAATCTGCCAGATCAGCCTTCTCAGCTCCACTTCGACGCCGGCCATCCACATGTGTCGCCTCAGGTCAACAATGTTTTGTAAATAATCACTGATGTTTTCGCCCATAGCTTCTCCTTGATCTCTTTCGCGTTTTGGTTTGCCGAACCGCTCTTCGCGGCATGATTCGGATCAACAGGCCTGCAGCACGGTTTTATTAATCAAATATCCCCGGCCATTACAAGCAATTATTTTTTAGATTTTATGGATCATAAAGGAGGTCTATATCCGATACAAGAAGGGGAAAGCGGCAGGTAACCTCTCATGAAACTGGAATAGCCGGGCGGCCGTTCTTGATATCGGGGTTGTGATCCGACTCAGGCTATTTGGACTTTCCCAATTTGTTGATGGTTCCCTGGGCGATCGCGCACAGGCTTTCTTCGCCGCCGTCAACGACAAAAACATCGCAGCGGCAGACCGCCTGATTTCTCCCGACGTAAACCGCCTTCGCCCGCGCCACAATGGCGTCGCCCAGCGCCGGCCGCACGTAATTAATTTTGAATTCCAACGTCACGACGGCGGGGCCCAAAACACTGCCGCCCACATAGGTCAGCGCATTGTCCGCCGCGTAGCTGACCACGCCGCCGTGCAGAAATCCGTGCTGTTGTTTGAGCTGCGGCCGGATGGGAACTTTGATTTCGGCGCTGCCCACGGCAAAACCGGTCAGTTCCGCTCCGATCAAAACGCTGAAGGGCTGCGCGGCAAGAACCTGCCGGCCCATGTCAAGCATTTCATCCATCCGCCGCTTGCCTCCTATTCATTCCGGTCCAATGAGATGCCGCTCAAATCAGGAAAGAGGATTTTTTCGCCTTCCACACGATACCCGAGGACGTCGAGGGACATCCGCCGCAGGGGCTGCTGATACTTCGCCGCTTCCGCCTCCGGCAGGACCAGGATCGCCATGGGATGATTGTCGCGTTCGGATTTTTGCAGCAGTAATTTTGCGGCCGTGGCCAGAATATTTTTCTCGCGGCCGTCGGCGCAAACGGCGAAAAGATGAGAGACGCGGGCGGAAGCGGGATGCACCAGGAACAGTTCCATATCCGCGTCATTGCCGACCTTCAACTTCCAGCGGGAAAGAACCGACGCCAGATGGCTGACGATCAGATCATGATCGCAGGCATGGACTTCCGCATCCGGGGACGTGGAAGGCGGATTTCCGACCCATTCCTCATGAAAAGATACTTCCGAAAAATTGAGCGAGGTTTGAGAAGAAAAAGACGCCGCTGATTTCAGCTTTTCAATCTTCCCGACAAACTGACCGACTTGCAGGGCAAAACGACTGCTTCCCATCCAGCCGATCACCGCGACCTGCGAAAGGGAATCGCCGTCTTCCATCCAGGACCAGACCCCCCGGTAGTTTTCCTCAAACAGGGTTTTGCCGACGCCTTTTTTGCCGCCGATCTTCCCCCGGTGCACGACATAGACGTTCTTTTGGGGATCGGCCGCAAAAGCCGCGCCGGTCTTGCGGTCGATACCCGACCAGGGGAAATTGATTTCCGCCGTGATCGTCAGGCAACCCGACGCCGAAGGCCTTCCCCTGCCGAATGCGTTCCAGTAGCGGACGCCCCGGATTGTTTGAGCGTAAACCCAGAGATTCAGCTTTTTCGACCAGGCGACTCTGGCTTCGAAATTCGCCCCCTGATGCCCCAACTTCACCCGAATCTTTTCATCGATGAGCGGCCGGAAGCGTCCGGTAAACTGCCGTGCGTATCTGGCAATCAACTTTTCATCGTCAATAACCTTCAGCATATGCCTTGCAACCTTCAGTCTTCAGCCCTACCTATCGACCATTGCCTCTCACCCTTCACCTGTTCCATACACTAATCCAGTCGTTTTTTAAAGCGGGCAATCGCTCCGGCAAACACCGCGCCGCCCAGAATCGCCAGAAAAACATACTGAGGCCAGAGAATGTCCATTCCGACCCCCTTGAGAAATACGCCCCTCAGAATCACCAGGAAATACCGGAGCGGATTCAGATACGTCAGCCACTGGACGACGGCGGGCATGTTGTCGATCGGAAAAACAAAGCCGCTGAGCATGAAGAAAGGGAGGATGAAAAAGAAGGTCGTCATCATGGCCTGCTGCTGCGTCGCGGAAATGGTCGAGATGAACAAACCGATGCCCAGCGTGGAAAGGAGAAACAGGCAGGCGGCAAAAAACAGGAGCGGAATGCTTCCGGCCAGGGGGATCTCAAACCAGAAAACCGCGGCCATAATGACCGCCGCCAGCTGGACCAGTGAAATGATGATATAGGGGATGGTCTTCCCGCAAATGAGCTCATAGGATTTCAGAGGCGTCACGATAAGCTGCTCCATGGTGCCGGCTTCCTTTTCCCGGATGATGGCGATCGATGTCAACAGCAGGGAAATCAGCATGATCACAAACGCCACAATGCCGGGCACAAAGAAATACCGGCTTTCGATGTTGGGGTTGTACCAGGTGCGGATGCGCGCGTCAATCCGTCCGTAGCGCAGCGTCTGCGGATAGAGCTCCCGGAGCGTTTGGCTGTTGAACCGTTCCAGGACGGTCGAGGTGTAGGCCATGCGCAGGGCCGCCATGTTGCTCATTGAACCGTCGGCGATGATCTGCACGAAAGCGGTCTGTCCTTTTCGGATCAGAGCCGCGAAATCCGGCGCCACTTTGATCCCCATGTCCACGCGGCCGGCAAGCAGCAGATCCTCCAGCGCCCTTTCGTCCGGCAGTCGGTGGGTGATGGAAAAAATCCGGCTGCCCTCAAAGGCGTCCGCGAGCTTCCGGCTCTCCTCCGTGCGGGAATGATCCACCATCGCGACGCGGATGTTTTTGATGTCGTAGTTGACCACATAGCCGAAAACCAGCATCTGGAGGATCGGCGCGATAAAAAGAATCATCCGGTAGCGCCGGTCGCGCAGCAGCTGGATGAACTCCTTGCGCACCAGCTCCCGGATTCTGACGGGGTTCATAAGCCCTCCTTTTTCAAGAGGAGGTAATTGAGCGCCGCCAGCAAAAGACACAGAACGCCCAGCACGGCCATGTCCGTCCCCAGATAGGCAAGCCCGGTGTCCCGGAGATAGACGCCCACCAGAATATCGATGTAATATCTGGCCGGGACCAGATACGTCGCCCACTGCAGCACGACCGGCATATTGACGATCGGGAAAACAAAATTGGACAAAAGCAAAGACGGCAGATAGGTCAGCATCACCGCGGCCTGGTTGGCCACCAGCTGCGACTGGGTCGCGGACGAAATCAAAAGCCCCAGCAGCAGCGCGCACACCAGATACAGGGACGTACCCAGGACCATCAGCCCGAAACTCCCCTTCATCACCACGCCGAACAGAACCTGTCCCAGCAGCATGGCGATGAATACATCGGCCAATCCGATGAAAAAATAGGGAACCGCCTTGCCCAGCAGAAATTCACCGGCGGTGACCGGCAGAGACTTGATCGTCTCCATCGTCCCGCTTTCATATTCGCGGGCGATCACCAGCGACGTCAGCATGGCGCCGGCGATCATGATAATAATGGCGATAATGCCCGGCAGAATAAAGTTTCGGCTCTCCAGGTCCTCATTGAACCAGATGCGGATGCGCCCCTCCACCGGCGGCTTGAGCGTCTTTTGCCCCTGGCGGTTGAGAAAGGAGAGTAGAAGTTTTGCATTGTACCCCTCGGTGAGCGCCGTCAGATACCCCCGGACGGCGCCGGCAAATACCGGATCGCTGCCGTCGACGATGATCTGCATCTGCGCTTCCCGGTCGGCGCGGATATCCCGGGCAAAGTCCGGCGGAACAACAATCGCCACGGACGCCTGATCTCGGTCGAGATACCGGTGGACCTGCCGCGTGGAGCCGGGGCGGGCAACGATGTTGAAGTAGCGCGACGCGTTGAGCCGGCTGATGAAATCACGGCTCAGGTCGCTGTGGTCATAATCCACGACCACGGTTTTGATGTGCTCCACGTCCAAGCTCAGCGCGTAGCCGAACAGGACGATCAGCAAAAGCGGAATGGCAAAGGCCAGGTACAGGCTGCGATAATCCCGGATCAGATGGTAAAATTCCTTGCGGACCATGGCTTGCAGTCGGGAGGGATTCACGCCGGTGTCCTCTTCATCAGCCGGATAAATGCATCGTTCAAATCTGCGTCCGCCTGATCCGGACAGGCCGCCTTGATGATTTCCGCAGGCGAGCCTTCCGCCACAATGCGGCCGGCGTTGAGCATCACGATCCGCTCGCAGAAGCGAGCTTCATCCATGTAATGGGTGGTGACAAAAACCGTAACGCCCCGGGCGGCAAGCTGCCGGATGAAATTCCAGAAATGCCCGCGGGTGATCAAATCGACGCCCGACGTCGGCTCGTCGAGAAACAAAATCTGCGGCCGGTGCAGAAGCGCGCATCCCAGCGCCAGCCGTTGGCGCCACCCCGGCGGCAGTTCGCGCGTCAGGCGATCGCGAACGTCCTTGAGGCGCGTGAGATTCAGGATCCAATCCATGCGCTCGGGCCACTCTTCTCGGGGAACGCTGTACACGCCCAGATAAAACCGAACGTTTTCGTAGGGCGTCAGGTCTTCATACAGGGAAAATTTCTGGGACATATAGCCGATGGACTGCTTGACGCTTTCCGGCTCGCGCAACAGGTCAAAACCGGCCACGCTTCCCTCGCCTGCGGAGGGGGAGATAATGCCGCACAGCATGCGGATGGTCGTGGATTTGCCGGAGCCGTTCGCGCCGAGAAACCCGAAGATTTCGCCTTTTTTTACGTGGAAGGTGATGCGATCGACGGCGACAAAATCGCCGAATCGTTTTTCCAGACCGGAAACCGCGATGGCGTCAGACGGCAAAGGTGTCATGGACAATCTCCTCGTCCGCTTCCTGAAGACGCGCGATGATGGCTTCTTCCAGCGATGGGTGGTCTCCCCGCAGGACGTCGGGAGCATTCTGTTCCAGAAGAACGCCCGCATGCATCAGAGCCAGCCGGTCGCACTTTTCTCCTTCGTCCAGATAGGCGGTGGAAATCAGAAGCGTCATCCCCGCCTCTTTCATGCTTTGCAGAATGTCCCAGAACTCGCGGCGGGAAACCGGGTCCACGCCGTTGGTGGGCTCATCCAGAATCAGCAGACCCGGTTCATGGACGAGCACGCAGGCCAGGCCCAGCTTCTGCTTCATTCCGCCCGAAAGATTGCCGGCCAGCCGGTCCGCAAACGGCAGCAGATTGGAAAAGCCCAGGTACTTTTCCCTGCGCTTTTTTCTTTCGGCGCGCGGGATGCCGAACACGTCCATGAAAAAATTGATGTTTTCTTCGACGGTCAGATCCGGGTACAGACCGAAGCGCTGGGGCATGTAGCCGATGAAATGCTTGAGTTCGCGTCGCCTGGCGGCCGCGTCGAGCCCGTTGAGAAAAACGGTGCCGGAGGAAGGCGGGATCATGCCGGCGATCATGCGCAGGACACTGGATTTGCCGGCGCCGTCGGAGCCGACCAGTCCGAAGATGCTCTGCTTTTGAGCGCAAAAGGATACATTCCACACAGCCCGGACCTGCTGAAAGTCGAGGGAAAGATTGCTTACCTCCAGCACCGGCGGACGGTTCAAGGGCAGATCGGCCATCGCGATCCTCCGGTTACGGATGCAGGCGGGCGTCCGCCGGCATCCCTGCCTTGAGTTCATGGTTGGGGTTGGGAATGGATACTTTCACCAGATAGACCAGTTTGACTCTTTCCTTCTGCGTCTGGATGATTTTGGGGGTGAATTCGCCTTCCGGCGAAACAAACGACACGGTTCCCGAATACGTCTTGCCCGGAAACGTGTCGATCACGACATCCGCCTCCTGTCCCGGCCGAACCCGGCCGATCGTCGTTTCATCGACAAATATTTTCAAATCCACGCGGTCCAGATCCGCCACCGTAATCACTTCGCGCCCGATGTTGACCGTTTCGCCCGGCTCGATATTCCGGCTGGTGACCATGCCGTCCAGCGGCGAGCGCAGCCGCGTGTACTCGAGCTGGATGGCCGCCTGGGACAGAGCCGCCCGGGCAACGTCCACCTGCGCGGCGGCGGTGGCAACGTCGTCTCGGGCCGCGTCAATGCGCGAAAGGTTGCCGCGGGCCAGGGCCAGCACGGATTCGCTTTCCGCAAGCCGCGCGCGGGCGACGTCATAATGAAGTTTCAGCGTTTCGTATTCCTTTTCGGTCACGACACTTTTACTGAACAATTCCTCATACCGCCGGTAATTTTTTTCGGCGTCCGCCAGGGAGACCCTGGCGCTCTTCACGGCGGCTTCGGCGCGGGCGACTTCGGCCGGAAGCGTTTTTTTGCTGATTTCGAGAGCGGTTTCCAGCTGCTGCTTTACTTTTTGCGCGCGGTCGAGGCCGGCCAGGGCCTGTTCCTTGCGCGATTCATACTCCGCCCGGTCCAGTTCCGCGATCACCTGGTCTTTGGTTACGCGCTGACCTTCCTGAACGTACACCCGCCAAATCCTGCCCGGCACCTGAAAGGAGAGCTTGGCCTGCGTGGTTTCAATGATGCCGGAATAAAACAACTCTCCGGACGTCCGGCGGTGCTGCCCGTTATACACCAAAAACCCCGCGCCGATAAAAAGCAGCGCGAACACCAGGATGATGACTTTCTTTTTCACGCCTCGCTCTCCTTTTTCCTCTTGGTCAAAGCGGTTTTTCGTTTAGCATATTTCCGAACGATTGAATACCCTTTCGTCGCGAGTCCGGCTGCTTTTTTCGCCCTCGGCAGTCTTTTGATCTCCCTCTCCAAACAAAGGGCTTCGCTCCTGCTCATGACGCCGCTCGACGCCATCAGCGTCACGGGCCTGCGGGACCGGGTGTAGCGGGAGGCCGTTCCGCGGTTGTGCTCCCCGAGGCGTCTTTCGATGGAATTCGTCGCACCGGTATAATAGGTTCCGTCCGCACAGCAAAGAATATACACCCGCCATGGAGCAGGCTTTTGTCGCTCTTTGGGCCGCATACGGGTCCATGCATACAACACCGCTGAAAATATTGCCATATCCAGATAGGCTTTGACCAACCCATGTATCTGTGTTAAAATTCAATTATTGCAAAAGGAAGGGAGTTATCCATGTTGAATTTTCTGCCGAAATGGCTGGTAGGAGCCATCGCTATGCTTTTGTTGTCTTTGAATATCCTGTTTTGGGTATTCATTCTGTTTTTGTTTTCTTTTCTGAAATTCTTATTGCCTTTCCGACCGCTGACCGAACGGTTCGATAAAATTCTCCTGTGGATCGCGGAAAACTGGATCTCCGGAAACGTTGCATGGATGCGGTTGACCCAGAAGACCGTCTGGGACGTGCAGGGGCTCGATCACTTGAATTACCGGGGCTGGTATCTGGTGGTCAGCAATCATCAATCCTGGTCGGATATTTTTGTCCTGCAAAAAATGCTGAATAGGCGAATCCCGCTCATGAAATTTTTCCTGAAACGCGAGTTGATCTGGGTGCCCTTTATGGGTCTGGCCTGGTGGGCGCTGGATTTCCCCTTTTTGCGCCGCCACAGCGCGGAATATCTGAAAAAGCACCCGGGACAAAAAGGAAAGGACTTCGAGACCACCAAAAAAGCGTGTGAAAAATTTTCGCTCATTCCGACCAGCGTGATGAACTTTCTGGAAGGAACCCGGTTCACCGCGCAAAAGCACGAACATCAGAAAAGACCTTACCGCTATCTGCTGAAGCCCAAAGCGGGCGGCATTGCGCTGGCGCTCTCCGTGCTGGGGGATAAATTTCATTCTCTGCTGGACATTACGATTGTTTATCCGGAGGGCATCCCCACTTTCTGGGGATTTTTGTGCGGCAAAGTGCGCAGGGTCATCGTTCGGATTTCCTCCACGGAAATTCCCAAGGCGTTTTTGCACATGGACTACGAGTCCGACAAGGACTTCCAGGCGATGTTTCAGCAGTGGGTGCAGAATCTGTGGAAGAACAAGGATCTGCGGATTGCCGCTTTGCTTGAGGAGGCCAAATCATAATATAACGCAGGAGAGATCCCCGATGAACCTGTTGCGAGGTCGGACGGCCCTTGAAGGTTTGCTTGCCTTTCTGCTGTGGATTATGCTTTGCGCGGCTGTGCCGGCCCAGGAACCTGTTTCCTGGGTCAGCCTGGGACCGGCACCCAGCCGGATGAGCGTGTTAAACAACTGGATGAACGTCGAAGGGATGACCAAGGACGGCAACGCCTGCGTGGGCGCTATGAACATCACCCTGGAAGATCCGGCTCGCGCCGGCGTCCTGTACGTGGGAACCGCCAATGGCGGCGTCTGGAAAAGCGTCAACGGCGGCGCCTCCTGGACGCCATTGACGGACCGCCTTTCATCCCTGTCGATCGGCGACATGACCTTCGACCGCTCCAAGCCGTCAAATCTTTATATCGGTTTCGGCAAACAGAGCAACTACGCCAGCAGCGGCGGGCCGCTCAATTCCATCAAGCTTTCCACCGATGGGGGAACCACCTGGACATCACCCGATACAAATAACGTCCTGGTGGGCCGTGATGTCACCCGTATGCTGGCCGACGGGAACAACATCCTGGTGGGCATCAAGAACCCCGGCAAAGACGAGAAGGGGTTCTACAGAGAAACAGGACTCTACCGAACCACGAACGGCGGCGCGGATTTCGCGATGGTGAAGACCGCCAGCGGCCTGGCGGCGGGAATCGTGGACGACTTGAAGTACGACCCGGGTTACAACGGAACATCCAATCGTTCTGTTTACGCCGCCGTTCGGAACAGCGATGCCTCCGCCGGTGTTTACAAGAGCGACGACAGCGGCGCTACTTGGAAACGCCTGTCCACGATTCCCACGGCGGGAGCTGCCACCGAGAGAATCCTTTTGTCCACAACGGGCAACGTCATCGCGGCCATGGTGGTCAACGGCACAGAAGCAGCCGCCACCACGATTTATCGGTCCATCGATGGCGGCGCCACCTGGACGAGCATGGCGCAGCCGGTGACCCAGGATTACGATCCGGTAAACAAACTGAATCAGCAGGGTCTCTTCCCCGGAGGTCAATACAATAATGCCGCCCTTTACATCGATCCATCAAATCCCAATATTGTTTATGTGTCCGGTGACCGTCAACCCGGCGATTTCAACGGAACGAATGCCAATTCCATCGGGGCCAAACAATACAGCGGCCGCATCTTCCGCGGAGTGTATGATCCGAAGACCGGTCAGACAACCTGGGAGCCACTGACCCATTCAGGCACGCTGTCCAACTCTTCCCCGCATGCCGACAGTCGCAGCATCTTCATCGATTCCACCGGACGCCTCATCCAGACGGACGACGGCGGGATCTACGCCCGCAGCAACCCCCAGGGAAAAGGCGACTGGACGTCCATGAACGGGAACATCGCCGTATCCGAAGTGGACTCCGCTTCCTGGAACCCCCTGGCCAACCGCGCCGTCATCGGCATGCAGGACAACGGCAGCGCCTATCAGATCACTGCCGGCGGAACCTGGGGATCGATCAACGGCGGAGACGGGGGAACCAATGCCATTAATTACAAAACCTTCGCGTCGTCGGGAACAGCGGTCATTTACGCCAGCACCCAGTATCTGGGAGGATTTCTGCGTTTCCGCATGGATTCAAAGGGAAACCCGATTATCGCCAGCAAGACCTTACTTGGCCCCTATATCAACGTGGGGGGCGTCAAGACCTACCTCGGCGACAACAAGTCCCTGGTTCCCTTTTTCCCGACCCTCACCCTGAACCGTACCGACCAGACCCGGCTCGCCATCGGCGGTTTGGGCCTCTTTGTCGGTCAGGATGATGTGTCCGTGGAGGTGAGTGATCCGAAGCAATGGTATGAAATCCCCATGACCCAACTGGTCACGCCGAAACAGATCACGGACACGGGATTCTCCAATGTGGGGTTTGGAACGGTTGCTTACGGCACCGCGGACCGTCCCAGGGCGATTGCTGCCGGTTTGGGCGACGCGATGTACGGCGACCAGTCGGCAGCGTACATGGAATCTCAGAAGTATTTCGGACAGATCTGGTACAGCGATGACGCCGAGGCGACGGCTGCCGTCCGTCTGACGAATGTTGAGCAGGCCGGTGGAAAGCGCACCTACAACATCCAGACGGTGGTCTTTGACGGCAAGACGGGAAGCAAAAACCTCTATGCGGCCGACGCTTTCCGCATTCTGCGGGGAACCAGGAACAGCGACGCGACCCTCTATGATTTCGACGACATCGGCAGCACGCTGCCGGGCCGTTTCATTTACCGGCGTGCGCTGGAATATGTTTCATCCAACGGCGTGAACGCACTGCTGGCCGGAGGGGCGCACAGCTCGACAACCGATACGGATGTGAACCCCCTTTACTACACCGTGGACCCGGCAACTTACAACGGCACGACCTGGACAGCCCTGGGCAAGCTTCTGCCCAATGCCCCGGTCATGTCCCTTCATTACAGCGACCTCGACGATGTGCTGATGGTCGCCACGCTGGGCAGGGGCGTCTTCGCCCTGTTCGACCTGACGACCCAGTTCCCCCAAGCCGAAACCCTGACCTTCGGCAAGGCCGACAACGACAGTTTTCCGGTTGCTTCTGTCCTGACCGATGGAACACCCGCGGGAGGAGGCGCCTCCTTCAGTCGTCCCTTGATCAAGACCGGTGCCGGAACCCTCACGCTGCCCAATGCCGCTACGACCTATAAAGGCGGTACGCAGTTCAACGGCGGCGTCATCGCGGCATACCAGGACGCCAGCTTCGGTCAGGCGGGCAACTGGTCTTTCAACGGCGGGGCGCTGAAATATCTGGCGTCCTTTGATTCCAGCCGGACAATCACCCTCCAGGCGGGCGGCGGCACCTTCGATACCAACGG
>ERZ795052.5021-NODE-5021-length-13166-cov-4.283731_pt1 | contig 13166 bp, 9 predicted proteins | sample MGYA00375136_ERZ795052 | MGnify/ENA primary metagenome ERZ795052 (study PRJEB30181, sample SAMN05720156) | activated sludge metagenome | isolation source: Anaerobic digester | place: Japan | collected 2015-05-26 ... | reverse complement strand
GCGGAAGAGGTGGCGGCCGCGGACGTGGTGTATCTGGAGGCCAACCACGACGCCGCGCTGTTGCGCCGGCGCCCCAACCCCAACTCGTGGTTCCACCTGGAAAACAGCCGCACCGGCGCGCTGCTCTGCGAGGCGCTGGCGCGGCGGGACCGGCCCCCCGGCGCGGTGGTGCTGGGCCACTTGAGCGAAGAGCGGAACACGCGCGACCTGGCGCTGGGGACGATTGGGGGCATGTTGCGGCGGGCGGGGCTTGGCGGGGTGAAGCTGTCCGTGGCGCCGAGGTTCGAGCCCTCGGAGGCGTTCCCGCTGGAGTAGCGGGACAAGTCCGCCGCAAGGACAAAAAGGAGGCGAGGATCGCGAAACTGTCCGAAGCAGGGGGCTTTCCCTATCCCTGACCGGACGAACTTCGCGGTCCTCGCCATTGCGACCCCTGCGTCGTCGCCGCCAACCTCTTGGGTTCGGCTTTGACTGACGAGGGCCTCAGGTAATGGCCATCGGAACTTCCCGATGCTGAGGGGAGAACATCGGGGCGGGCCTTTTTGTTCCGATGGCCTATGCGTTTGGCCTTTTGGAACGGCCATGACTTCAGTTGCGTCTCGTTTGCGACGCTCTACCCCATAGCATGGCGCGTGCCAGAAGGAGCTACGTGCGCGCCAGAAACTTAACTTCATATTGCCGTTTGGGTTATGGTTTTGTCGCAGCAGGCGCCCATCCTCGCCGGCGCCTAGGCTGCTCTTGCGGTCTGGAATTGTGTCCAGCAGACTGGACGGGTGTGGGACCTGGACTTCGGCAGGTCTGAATGGTAAGGGTTGTTTGGCTATAGGGTTTTCTCTTATGCGGATGTCGTGGGAGGCGGTCAGATGGGCGCGTCGCGCCACTGGAATGGCGCATGCCTTACCACACTCCCGCTGTCGGCGCTTCCGCCAGGGCTGTGGTGCGAGCGGCAAGACCGACCGAGTGGCGCCAGTGTGGCCACAACCTGGGCGCCACAGCCTCGCGCGTTGGGGCCGAAGACGGCTGGCGGGCTGGGTCTTTCGAACGGGAGTTTTACTTGACTCCGATCTGTCGGAAGTGCTATAAAATAGTCTAGTTTGCCCGGCCGAGATGGATCTCCCGGCAAGGTGTCGTCGCACAACGCAAGGGGCAGGACGAGGAGACGGACCGTGAGAGAGGCCAGAGACAGTATCAAGTGGTTGTGTGTGGTTCTGGCGGCATGCGTACTAACGGGAGCGTGGGCTGGGCTTGCGGCCGCGGCGGACATTGCCTTCTTGGCTCAAATCGTCAAGCTGGAAGGCGACGTCAGCGTGCAGCGCGGGGCGGCCATGACCCTGAGACCCCGGGTTGGCCCGGCCGGGGTTCTGCAGGGCGAACTCATGTCCGGCGACCGGATCCGCTCGGGCCCTGAGAGCTCGGCCAGCGTTCTGTTTGGCGACGGCACAAGCCTTGTGCTGAATCAGGGCACGGTGGTGTCGGTCTTCCAGACGCAAGCCACTTCGCCCGGCGCGCCGGCGACGCGCAGGATCAAGCTGCACCTTGGGAAGCTCGACTGGGAGGTGGCCAAGAACTCAGCCGTGGCCACGCAGTTCGATCTGCCCTACGGCCTGGCGTCGGTAAAGGGAACGTCGGGGAGCTTTGACGTGACCGTGGACGCGGTATCGGGCAACTTGCAGGTGGAGATGTCGCTCTCCGGCGGCGCGATCACGTTCGAAGCCAAGGTGAATGGACTGAGCTACGCCGGCGGCGATCTGGCCGCGGGCCAGACGTTGACGATTCGCTCGTGGCCGGGCGGCGTGGTGTTCTCCACGCGGCAGGACTCTCCGCCCGTGACGTTTGTGCTGGAGAACGGCACGACCGTCACCGTGGGCAGCGGCAACGCGGCGGTGATCACGATTCAGCCGGACGGGAGGATCAACATTACGGCGCTGACGGGCTCGGTTGAGGTCCAGGAGCCAGGCAAGGCTCCTCAAACACTGAACGAAGGCGAGCAGGCCAGCACGGACGCGCCGCCGGGAGCCGGCCCAGAGGGGGGCGCGGCTGGCGGCGAAGCTCCGCCGATCGTTATCAAGAACCCCGCCAGTCCGGCCATTTGACCCGTTTCAAGACCGTGGGGGACTTGAGGCGGCGCCGGACTGTCATGCGGCGTTCCACGGAGGCTGAGGCAAATGCGCAACCGCAACAAGGGGGCGGCGTCCGCGCCCCGACGTCTTCTGATCAGCGCCTTCTTGTGCGCGCTGACGGCCGCGCCGGCGTTGGGCCAGGACGACGCGCCGGCCGTGGATGAAGGGGGCGCCCAGCCCGCCGCCACGGCCGCCGCGCAAAAGGCGGCGGAGGAAGAGCCAGTCTTTTCGCCGTTGCCGCAGTCGGAGCAGCCGGTCTACTACCGCACCGAGCTCTCGCGCGCGCAATCGGGCACGACGTCCGCGCTGGGCGACGTGATGTCGTCGCGGCGGCTGCAAGCGGCGCTGGGCGCGGCGGGCTATGTGCCGCGGGACACCATGGTCTTTGAGGACCTGCGGCCGCCCCGCGGCCTGGGGTTCCGCGCCGGGCCTGTGTCGTTCTATCCCAGCCTCAGCGCCGGCGAGACCTGGACCAGCAACCTCTACTTGACCAAGAACGACGCCAAGAGCAGCTTCATGACGCGGGCCGGCTTTGGACTCTCGATGCTGGCGCCTTTGTCGCGCAGCGCGGATCATCAGTTGCTCGTGGACTACGCCCTTTCCGGCAGCAAGAGCTCCGGCTCGACCAGCTACGACACCATCAACCAGGGCGTGAACGCCACCGTGGCGCTCAGTTTTCCGGACGACCTCAAGGTGCGAGCCAGCGCCGGAGCGACCTACGCCAAGACTCCCGGCGATACCGAAGACGACCGCGGCCAGCCCTTCGCGCTGGGGGCGTTGAACGCCAGCGTCCACAAGGGCCTTGGCGACCTCTACGCGGTGGAGGCGTCCTATTCGCGGACCCTGCAGGACATGCTGCAAGACGAAGACGACGCGGACACGTTCACCTCGGACACGCTGTCCTTCAGCCTGTTACGGGCGTTGAGCCCCAAGACCTCGCTGGTGGGCAACTACAAGGTGGCGTGGACGCGCTACAAGGTGGGCGACCGCGACAACACCGATCAGAACGTGGGCGTAGGGTTGCGCTGGAGCCCGCGGGCCAAATGGTCGGGCGGGTTCCTCATCGGGTATGAATGGCGCGACTACGATAAGGGCTCCGGCGATACCAGCAATCTGAGCTTTTCCGGGGACGTCGGATACGAGATCTCGCCCAAGGCCCGGACCGCGGTGAGGTTCTTCCGCGGGTCGCAGGAGACGAGCGATTACTTCGACAACCTGCCCTATGGCAACAGCTACGTCACCACAGGCGTGACGGGCTCCCTGGACTGGCTGTTGGCGTCGGACCTGCAAGTGTCCACGCAGCTCTCGTATGTGAACGACGCGTACACGACGCCCGCGCCTTTCGCGCCGTTCTCCAAACGCAACGACGACCTGTACGGCTTGGGCGTTTCCGTGACGCACACGCTGCCGCGGAACGTCAGCGTGGGTCTGGATTTCCAGACCTCCTACAAGGAAAGCAACATCTCGGAACAGGGCTGGAACAACAGCTACGGCGTTGATGGGCGGGTCGGATGGAGCAACGCGTCGGGGCAGTTGAGCGTGAGCCTCACGACCGGGTATCAGCAGCGGAACTACGACGGCCCGGAGCGGTACGTGGAGTGGCATGCGGGGTTGAGCGCTCGGTACGCGTTCTAGCCCGAGGCGCGAGCGCGGCTGGAACGCTCGGAACAGCAGGGACGGCTTGGCCGAGGCGCATGCGCCGGGAGAAGGCAACAGGATGAGAGCCAGTTTTTCTGCGCGCGTGTTGCGCCTGGCGGCCGCCTTGACGCTGTGCGCGGCGGCGGCCGCGCTGGCGGCGGGGGGCGAGCACGTCATCGGCCCCCGGGACGTGATCGACATCGCCGTCAGAGGCTGCGACAAGCTCTGCGTCGCGGTCACGGTGGGCGACGACGGGGCGTTTTTGTACCCCATGCTGGGGCGCGTGGAGGCGGCGGGCAAGACGCTGAGCGCCTTGCGCGAGACGCTGCGGACGCGGCTGGCCGACGGGTATGTGCGCGACCCCAACGTGGAGGTCACGCTCAAGGCCGTGGCGCCGCGCGAGGTGATTGTCCTGGGCGAGGCGAACAACACGGGCGTGGTCGCCATCCGCCAGGGCATGTCGTTGATCGAGTTGTTCGCGCGCGTGGGGGGCGCGACGCCGAACTCGAACGGCGAGATCGTCATCAAGCGGCGCAAGGGGTCTCCCCGCGGGTCCGAGCCGGTGTCCATCCGCGCCAGCCTGGGCTCGCTGCTGAGCGGCGGCGCGGACGCGGACCTGGCGCTGGAAGACGGGGATATCGTCCTCTTCGGCAGCAAGGCGCCCGTGGGCGAGGGCAAGGTCTACGTGCTGGGCGAAGTGCGGCGGCCCGGGGTCATCAACGTCAGCGCCAAGGGCATGGACCTCTATGAGCTGGTGATGGTCTGCGGCGGCGTGACGGCCGACGCCTCGGGCAAGATCGTCGTGCGCCGCGGCGAGACAAGCCCGGGCCGGACCCAGCCCGCCAAGCCCGGCGCCGGCCAGAGCGCGGCCGAGGAGACGGCGGACGCCGCGGTGGAAACGTACTGGCTGCGGGACCTCATGATGGGCAAGGCGCGCGACGCGCGGGTGTATGACCGCGACAGCGTCTTTTTCCCCAAGGCCGACGAACAGGCGTATTACATCCTGGGCCAGGTGCAGCGGACGGGACGCTTCCCCTACATCGAGGGCATTACCGTCTTCGAGGCGGTGGCCATCGCGGGCGGCTACACGCGCATCGCCAACCCCAAGGGCGCGGTGATCACGCGGCGCGTGGACGGCGTGCTCAAGGAGCTGCCTGTGACGGAGAACACGAAGCTGGCGCCCGGCGACTTCCTGCGCGTGCCCGAATCGTGGTGGTGATCGAGATATGAGCGACATTGCGCCGCGGACGGCGGGCGTGGCCGCGTCTCCGCTGGTGGGAGTCGCGGCGGCGGTTCCCCCCGCGCGGCCCGGCCCTGATCCGGAAGAACAAAGGTCCAGCCTCGCGGACTACGTCTGGATCGTGTACAAGCGGCTGTGGACGCTGCCCGTCATGATGGCGCTGTGCGTCATGGGGGCGCTGATCCAGGCGGGGATGAAGCCCAGGGTCTACTCGGCCACGGCCCGCATCCGCATCTCCTCCAATCTGCGCGTAGCCGAGAGCGTGGGCGTGGGGCATTTTCTCGACAACCTCGACCCTGGCTTCGCCACGGAGATCGAGCTGATCCGCGGCCGTCCCGTGGCCGCCCGCGCCGTGGACAAGCTCAAGCTGGCCTATCGCGACGGCGGCCAGGCCGCGGCCCCCGCGGACGCCGCCCCGGCGCGGCCGCCGTCGCCGGCGGCGAGGGAAGTGGAGCAGCGCCGCGAGGAACTGATCGAGAGGATCCTGGGCGGGCTGTCGGTGACGCGCGTGGGCGCCAGCAGCCTTGTCGACATCACCTTCACCGACCAGGACCCGGAAATGGCGAAAGACATCGCCAACGCCGTGGCCTCGACCGCCGAGGAGATGGAGACCGAGCGCGTCAACCGCGCGGCGATCGCGTTCATGGATTATCTCAAGAAACAGCAGACCATCTTCCACGAAAACCTGGTGCAGAACGAGAAACGCATCCAGGCGCTCGAGAACGAGCTGAACATCATCTCTCTGCGCGATGACGCCTCGGTGAAGGCGCTGGACCTGCTGGCCAGCCGGTTGGCCAGCTTGGGCGAGGAGCTGGTGGCGGCCAGCACCGAGCGCGTCAAGCTGGGCGTCCGGCGGCGGCAGATGGAGCAGATGCTCAAAGACGGGCAATCCGTGGAGTTCCTTCCCGAAGTGATCGACAGCAAGGTGATGCAAGGCCTGCTGGAGCAGAAGAACTCCGTGGAGCGCAGCCTGGCCGGCCTGTCGCGGGTGGCGGGCCCCAAGAACCCGGACCTGCTGGACATGCAGGCCAAACTGGCGGCGCTGAACCAGGACATCGCGCGCGAGGCGCAGCGCGCGTTCGACGCCCTCAAGGCGCGCCATGAAGCGGTCCAGGCCCGCGAGGCCCTGCTGCAGGAGGAACTGGCCAAGCTGAAGGTGGAAGTGGCGCGGGTGAACGACCGCAACCGCGAGCGCGAAAGCCTGCGCCGCGAGGCGCAGATGAACGCGCAGTGGTACAACCTCTTCCTCATGAAGGCCAAGGAGACCGGCATCGCCGGCGATATCCAGGGCAGCCGGATCGAGGTGGTGCAGCGGGCGCTGACGCCCAGCCAGCCTTCGCTGTCCGGCCGCTACCGCGCCATTCGCGCCGGGCTGGCGCTTGGCCTGGGCTTGGGCGTCGCGCTGGCGCTGGCGCTCGACTACATGGACCGCCGCGTCAAAGGCGTGGACGACATCGAGCGCCTGTTGGGCACGCCCGTGCTGGCGGCCGTCAACCGCTTCCCAGGCAAGATCGGCAAGGACGGCGCGGCCAAGGTGGTCGTGGCGCAGGCGCCCAAATCAGCCGTGGCCGAAACGTTCCGCACGCTGCGCATGCGCCTGAGCGTAAGCGGGCGCATGGACCGCGTGGTCCTGGTCACCAGCGCTGGCCCCTCGGAGGGCAAGACCACCATTTCCTCCAACCTGGCCGCGGCCATGGCCGAGACCGGCAAGCGCGTGTTGCTGATCGACGCGGACATCCGCAAGCCGTCGGTGTCCAAGGGATTCGGCTTGCCCGCGGGCAAGGGCGACCTGGTGGCGTGTCTGCAGGGCGGCGTCACGCTGGCGCAGGCGGCGCAGCCTTCGGGGCTGCCCAACCTGTCCATTCTGCCCACGGCGGAGCCGGTGACGGCGGCGCGGGTATCCCAGGTCATGGACGCGGGCCGTTGGCGCGCGCTGCTGGACGAGGCGCTGTCGCGCTATGACATCGTGGTGGTGGACTCGTCGCCCGTGGGCACGGTGAGCGAGCCCCTTCTGCTGGCCACGCTGGCGCGCAGCGTGCTGCTGGTGGTGCGGGCCGGGCACGCGGCGCGCGGCATGGTGCAGCGCGCGCTGGAACACCTGCGCGAAGCGGGCGCGGACGTGGTGGGCAGCGTGGTCAATTTCGCGGACATGGACCGCCGGGGCGGTTACGGCTACTATTACTATCGCCGTCACTACGGTTATCATTCCGGCTATGGATACGGCTATGGGTACGGCGCTGGGTCGGACAAGATGTCCGCGGAAGGATAGCGCGTCCCCCGGGGCGGCGTGGGGCGTGGCCAGGCGCGCGGCGGGGGCGCGCCACGATTGAGCGGGCCGCCACGACATCCCAGGTCGTTGCGGCCTGTCGCGCAGGCCGCCACGGTCTTCGCTCTTGCGGCCAGTCCTTTCGCCATGGGCGCGGTCCATCCCTGGCCTCGGGCGGCGCTCATCGCATGGGTGTCGCTGGTTGGCGCGGGCTGGCTGGCCGGGATTGGCCGGCGCCAGGCGCCGGTCTCCGCGGCAGGCGGACCCGGCCGGAGCGGGTCTTCGAGCGTGTGGTCATCGCTGTTTTCGCCGCCAGCGCTTGTTGTGACGGCGTGCTGGCTGTGCGCGGCGTTATGGGGCGCCGCGCAGGCGGTTCCTCTGCCGCCCGCGGCCGCCAAGGCTCTGGCGCGGCCGGGGCAGACGGCGCGCGACAGCGTGCAGGAGGCGCTGGCCCAAGCCGGGACGCAAGGGGCGCTGGACGCGGGCGCGCCGGCGCCGGGGGCGTGGCGGCCCGTGTCCGTCCAGCCGGGCGCCACGCAACGGGCCGCGGTCATGCTGGCGGTCTATGGCGTCTTCTTTCTGTCCCTGCTGGCCGGGTTCCGTTCGCGGCGCGAGATGATCGTTCTGAGTCTGGCCATTGCGGGGACCAGTCTGTTGCTGGCGCTGCAAGGGACCCTTCAGCATCTGCTTTCGCCGTCCAGGATCTACGGCTTTTTCACCTCGCGCTACGGCGGAATCCACTTCGGACCCTTCGTAAGCAAGAACCACTTCGGCGGCTATCTGGCCATGGGCGGGCCGGTGGCGCTGGGCCTGGCGTTGTGCGCCAGGGAGTGGGTCTATCGGCTGTGGCGGCCCGGAACGGGCGGCGGCGGCGAGGTGGCGGGGCGGCGGGCGCTGATATGGACCAGCGTGGCCGCGCCGGCGGCGATCCTGGCGGCCACGGCCCTGAGCGGGTCGCGGGGAGCGATGCTGTCGCTGGCCGTGTCGCTGGGCTTCATCGTGGCGATGATGCTGGCGACGGCCTGGCAAGACCGGGGCTGGCGGCTGCGCGCGGCCGGCGCCATGGTCCTGGCGCTGGTTCTGCTGTCGGCGTGGCACGCCACGCGCATCGTGGACCCGCTGACCGGACAGATGCGCGCCGCGTCGGAAGACCTGCGCGCGCGCGCGGGGCTTTGGGCGCGGTTCGCGCGCATGGCGGCCGACTTCCTGCCCGGCGGCGCGGGACTGGGCGCGTTCGAGTCGGTGTCGCCGGCCTACGCGCCGTTCCGCGTCTACGCCATGGGCGGGGGCGCGCCCGCGGTGACATGGTACCGCAACGCCGAGAACGATTACGTGGAGACGCTGGCGGAGATGGGGCCGCTGGGGCTCGGCGCCATGTTGGGCGTCATCGCGGCCGTCACGTGGGCCTTTGCGCGGGGGCGGCGCCGCGGGCGCGCTCAAGTGCGCCGCGTTCTGCTCCTCGGCGCCTTTGGCGGCTTTCTGTCCATCACACTGCACAGCTTCAGCGACTTCAACCTCCGCATTCCCTCGAACGGGCTTCTGGCCGCGGCGCTGGCGGCGCTGTGTCTGAACCTGTCGGCCTCGATCGCGCGCGACACGCTTCCCGCGAGCAAGGCCCGCAGCCACGAAAGCCAGATGCGGCGCGACCAATGGCGGCGGCGCTGGCGCGTGGCGCGGAGGGCGCTGAGGACCGTGGCGGCCTTGCGGGGGTTCCGCGCGGCGGCGGCCGCGGGTTTGGCGGCGCTCGTGTGGGTGGGCGTGAAGCGCGAGATGTCGCAGGCTTTGCGCTTCCGCGCCATGGACGCGAAGCCGGCCGAGGCGGAGAGGTTGCTGCGCCGCGCGGCCGGGCTGGCGTGGTGGGACGGCGACATCTGGTCCGAACTGGGCCAGGCGCAGCGCGCGGCCCTCCGCGGCGAAACGGGCCTGGAGGCGCAGGGGCGCGCGGCGTGGCTGGCGCCCATGGATGGGCTGGCGCGCTTCCGCCTGGGCGAGGCGCTGATGGCCTCGGCCAAGGCGGACGCGCCGCGGCGCGCCGCGCTGGCGCGGCTGGCCGCGGGGCAGTTCGGCGAGGCGGCGCGGCTCTCAGGGCCGCACTTCTACATCCTGCGCGCCGAGGCCCAGGCGCAGTTGGCGGCCGGTTTGCGGCCCGAGGCGCTGGCTACGCTCGGCAGAGCGGTCCGCGACTACCCGGACCAGTGGGACAGCGTGCTGGCGCTGTTGGGGACCGGCGCCGAGGGTCTGAGGGCTTTCCGGGGGCTGTTCAGCGACACGGGCGCCGACCATCTGGCCCTGGGCGAGTTCTTTCTCGGCCGGCGCATGATTCTGCTGGCGCGCGACGAGTTCCTGCGCGCGTGTGAGACGCTGCCCGAGGACCGGCCGGCCTTGCGGGCGCGGTGCGCGGAGCGGCTGGCCGAAGCGGGCGCGCCCGCGGCCGCGCTTGCGGCGCTGGGGCGGTGGATTGACCGCCAGCCCCGGGCGCTGGCCTTCTATCGCGCGCGGGCGGCCATTCGCGAGCGCCTGGGCCAGTGGGCCGAAGCCGCCCAGGACCTGCAACACGCCGCGCGGCAGGACCCTGATTCGATAGCAGACCGGCTGTCTTTGGCGAGGTGCTACGAACGTCTGGAGGAACCGGGCCTGGCCGAGGCGGTGTTGCAGGCGGCGCTGAAGGTAAACCCGGCGGCGCCTGGGCCGCAACTGGCGCTGGCCAGGTTCTACGCGCGGCAGAAGCGGCTGGCGTCGGCCATGGCCGCGTACTCGGCCCTCCTGGACGCCTACCCGGATCACATGGAGGCGCTCGTGGAACTGGGCGACCTGTACATGGCCTCCGGCCAGCCCAATCGGGCGCTGGAGTTGTTCCGCCGGGCGCAGCGCGCGGCCGGGGCAAGGGCGGGACTGGACGAGCGCCTGGCCAAGGCGCAGCGGGGCGTGGAGGCCATGACGCGAATATACGACGCGCCGCCTGAAAAGTAGGAGCCTGGGCAGGCGGCGGGGCTACTCGAACAGCGCGTCCACATAGCTGCCGGCGTCGAAGACGGCGATGTCCTCCGCTTTCTCGCCGAGGCCGATGAACTTGATGGGCAGGTCAATCTGGTCGCGCATGCCCAGAACGGCGCCGCCTTTGGCCGTGCCGTCGAGCTTGGCCACGAAGAGTCCGGTGACCTGGATGGCTTCGCGGAACACGACGGCCTGGCTGATGGCGTTCTGGCCGGTGGTGGCGTCGAGGACAAGCAGGACTTCGTGGGGGGCGCCGGGGATGCGGCCGGTGATGACGCGGTGGATCTTGCCGAGCTCGCGCATGAGGTGGTCTTTGGTCTGCAAGCGGCCGGCCGTGTCCACGATGAGGACGTCCACGTTGCGCGCCTTGGCGGCTTCGCAAGCGTCATAGGCCACGGCCGCCGGGTCGCCGCCTTGCTGGTGCTTGACGATGTCCACGCCCACGCGGCCGGCCCAGATGGCGAGCTGCTCCACGGCGGCGGCGCGATAGGTGTCGGCCGCGGCCAGCAGCACGCTCTTCTTTTGGTCCTTGAACCATTTGGCGAGCTTGGCGATGGAGGTGGTCTTGCCCACCCCGTTGACGCCGGCGACCATGATGACCGTGGGGCCGGCGGGGGCCATGCGGACCGAGGTGTCCCACACGGAGAGGGACTTCTTGAGGTGGTCTTTGAGGAAGGCGAAAAGGCCCTCGGGGTCGTCGAATCGGCGCTCCTTGAAGGCCGCCTGGGCTTCTTCGGTGAGGCGCTGGGCCGCGCGGGGGCCGATGTCCGCGGCCAGCAGCGCGTCGCTCAGCTCCTCGATCTGCGAGGCTTCGAGCTTGCGGCCAAAGGTGAAGATGCCGCGGATGGTCTGCGAGAACTTGTCGTGGGTCTTGGCCAGGCCTTGGCGCAGGCGCGCGAAGAAGCCCAGCTTCTTCGGTTTTTCTTCGCTCATGTCATGTCTCCTTGGCGGCGCGGCGCAAGGCCGCGGCGCGCAGGGCTTCGAGTTCCTCGTCGCTGATGCGGGCCACGCCCATGAGGCCTTGTCCGTGGCCGTGGCAGTCCGTGCCGCCGGAGGGCAGCAGGCCGTGGTTGGCGCACAGGGCGCGGTACCGCTCCTCCACATTGCCCGGATGGCAGGGGTGCCGGACCTCGATGGCGTCGAGGCCGGCCTCGACCATCTCCGGGATGAGGCGGTCTTCGTTGGTGAGCTGCGGGTGGGCGTAGACGGCCACGCCGCCGGCTTGGTGAATGACCTCGATGGCTTGCTGGAAGGTGGGGTAGGACCGGGGCACGTGGGCGGGCATGCCGTTGGCGAGATAGCGCTGAAAGGCGGCGCGCAGGCTGGGCGCGCCGCCGGATTCGACCAGCGCGCGGGCCACGTGGGCGCGGCCGGGCGCGGCGGGCGCGGCGGATTCGAAGAGCTGGCTGGCGCTCACGTGCTTGCCCAGCCGGCCGAGACGGCGCACGGATTCGAGGGTTCGGCCCTTGCGCTCTTCCAGGATGCGCGCCACGGCGGTTCGCAGGGCTGGGTTCTCGACGTCCACGAACAGGCCGACGATGTGGATTTCGTTGAACCCGTGGGGCGAGCCGAACTCGACGCCGGCCACGACCTCGAGGCCCGTGCCCTCGGCGGCCTGGCGGCAAGGGGTGACGCCGGCCACGGTGTCGTGGTCGGTGACGGCTACGGCGCGCAGCAAACGCTCCACCGCCGTGGCTACCAGCGTTTCCGGGGTGTAGAGGCCGTCGCTGTGCAAGGTGTGGACGTGGAGGTCGGCGCCGCGGGGGGAGGGGGGCATCATGCGCCCCTGGACCGTTTCTCGCGGTCCTTCATGATGCGGTCGAGGACGCCGTTGATGAAACGGCTGGAATCCTCGGCGCTGAACTTCTTGGCCAGGCGCACGGCCTCGTCGATGGCCGTCTTGGGGGGAACGTCGCGGCCGTAGATCATCTCGTAGACGCCGATGCGCAGGATGGCCCTGTCCACGGCCGACATGCGGGCCAGGTCCCAGTTCTCGGACGCGGCGGCGATGATCTCGTCCACTTCGCCCTGGGACAGGCGGCAGCCCTCGATGAGGGCTTTGGCGTATTCGCGGCTGGCGGGGTCGCGGATCCAGTCGGAGAGGAAACCGGCGAGATGCGAGGAGAACTCCTCTCCGCGCAGGTCGAACTGATAGAGCGCCTGGAGAGCGACGGCGCGGGCGGCGGAGCGGGCGCGCAACGGGGTTCTCCGGTCTCAGCCCTGGGCCTTGGGGAGCTGGTCCAGGAGGTTGGCCATCTCGATGGCGCCTGTGGCGGCGTCGGCGCCCTTGTTGCCAGCCTTGGTTCCGGCGCGCTCGATGGCCTGCTCCAGCGTGTCGGCGGTGATGACGCCGAACAGGACCGGCCGGCCGGTCTGGAGGCCGGCTTGGGCCACGCCCTTGGAGACCTCGGCCGCGACATAGTCGAAGTGGGGGGTTTGCCCGCGGATGACGCAGCCGAGGCAGACAACGGCGTCGTAGCGGCCGCTGGCGGCCATGCGCATCGCAACGAGGGGAATCTCGAAGGCGCCGGGGACCCAGGCGACGTCGATGTCGCTGGCGGCTACGCCGTGGCGCTCGAAGGCGTCGAGGGCGCCGCCGAGAAGCTTGCTGGTGATGAACTCGTTGAAACGGCTGGCCACCACGCCAAAACGCTTGCCTTTGCCGATCAGATGACCTTGCAGGATCGCAGCCATTGCCGTTCCTCGCGCAAGAAAGGGCCTGTGCCCGGACGAAACGCCTCCAGCAACCAGATTATAGCGAAGGGAAGGGGAGGACGGCAAGGAGAATGGAAGGCCGGGAAGAATGGGAGCTAAGGGCGCCTATTTGGGGCGGCGGCGCTGGATTTCCTGGCGCAGGGCCGGGTCGGCGACGTTGGCCAGGGCTTTGGCCGCGGCTTCCTCGCCGCTGTCC
>ERZ795052.5019-NODE-5019-length-13169-cov-17.759189_pt1 | contig 13169 bp, 21 predicted proteins | sample MGYA00375136_ERZ795052 | MGnify/ENA primary metagenome ERZ795052 (study PRJEB30181, sample SAMN05720156) | activated sludge metagenome | isolation source: Anaerobic digester | place: Japan | collected 2015-05-26 ... | reverse complement strand
TTACGACTTCTGCCGGCAGTTCGCGCAGCGTTTTCATGACGCTGTCGAGGCCCTCGATGCGCACAAGATCAGTTGCCATGCAGGTACACCTCCGCATCAGCGCCAACCCATGAACGCAACACCGCCCCGTCAGGGTCTGGCTTGCCAGCAAACCGCGCATCGTGTCCCATGCCAATGCCTCCCCGGCCCGGCAATCCCTTGATCCCCACCACGCGACGACCACCAAACACCCGCCGCGAGTGATGCCGCCGCCACAGCTCCAAATCGATGAACGTGCGCCTGCCCTCGCAGGCCCGCCTCAGCGTCTCGACCGCATGACCACGCACCGCCGTCGCGCACAAGCTCGCGTGCGCGCCGTTCTGCAACTGCCGCGCAACCCGCCTAGCCACGTTGTAGTACCTCGCCGGCGCCTCGCCCACGCACTCGGCCGACCGGATCTCCCGCGCACACGTGTCTAGCCAGTCCGGCGCGTACCAGTCGTCGTCCTCGATCACCACCACAGGATGCTGAGGCGTCACCAGCCGCAAAAGGTGCATCATGTTGCGCGCCTGCGTGTTCTCCGGCATCGGCGCCAACCGATGCACCCGCACGTCCCACCCGTCCCGCGTGAAGGCTGCGGAGAGCGGCAGCACGCCATCATCAACCACGTGCCACACAACCGGCCCGGCATACGTCTGCCGAGCCATCCAGCGCTCGCACAGCGCCCACGCACGCGGCCTGTCACCCGTCGGGGTGATTAACTGCATCATGCCCGCGCGACCGCAAAAACGTGCACCGGGCACCGACGATGCACAAACCCCGCCTCGCCGTGATCGTTCAGGTGGAAATCCACCCCGCCGGCCGCCGCCGTGGCAATCTCGGAGAAGCCAGCGTCCGTCAACAGCCCCACCAACCCCGACCCAGTGAACCGCCAAAAATCGTCCGGGAAGCCGTGGATCGGAAACGCCGTCAGCGTGGTGACGATCAACCACCCGCCAGGCTGCATCACCCTGCGAACCTCCGGCAACGCCACCCACGGCCGGCGCACATGCTCCAAAACCTCGGAGCACACCACGCCAGAAAACCGGCCGCCCCACTCCTGCGGCAGGGCGTGGATGTCGGCAACCCGATCCACCCCTGCACCCGCCTGCATGTCAATGCCGGTCCACTCGCCCTGCGCCAAATCGCGGTTTTCACACCACCACGCAGATGCCGCATGCCGACGCGTGCCAATCTCGAGCACGTCATCGCCAAGCAGGGCCGCGTGACCCTCGATCCACTCGCGGATTCGCCCACGCACGCTATCCGTCGGCAAGCGCATCATCATCTGCTGATACTTCGCGCGTTCCTCAGCCTCGCGCACGCAACGCCTCCTCGATCGTCATACGCGGCCAGTCCAGTGCGGTGGCGCGAGAACAGTTGACGTACTCCACCCCTGCGGCATCAAGGCGCGTGCGCAACTCACTGAAGCGCACCAACCACCTGTCCACGGATGTCTGACGCGCGTTGCCGAGTGGTCTAGGATGGTCCGCATGATGATGCGCCCGCCCGCCCGTATGCTGTAGGTCGTAGCCGAGCATCACGACGCGCGACGCACCACCGTACTGCGCCAGACTGATCGCGCCGGCGCCAGAGTTGTTGTACGGACGAAACCCCGACACGCCCTTCATCGTAGCCAGACGGTAACGGGCCGGCATCAGGTGCATACCCACACGCGCACCAGAGAACGTGCGTTCGATCTCCGGCAGATAGTGCTGCCAGAACCCGCGATCCATCGCGTACAGCACCGCCGCCCACGGCGCAACGCGGAACGTGCAATTGACCGCAATGACCACATGCCCGGACATCTGCACCGTTGCCACATCGCCCGGCGTGAGCGACGGGCCGCTCGCGAGACATACGACGGTCTGCCCGCGCCACAGGCCCGCGAACTCAGCCGCCGCCCGGATTGACGCCTTCGCCGACGGCAAACGTGATGAACTCACGGCCCGAATCCTGATCGGCCAGCACGCCGACGATCTGATAGACCTTGCTGCCATGCGTGACGCGCCAGCTGGCGTCTACGTCGCTCCGATGTCGAATGACAATCCGCGCCGTCACGCGGGACTGGCGTTCGTCCGCTGCGATGAAGTCACGCACAGAAATCGGCTCGATCGCGGCCCATACGACCGCTTGATCCGCCCACACCGTAGCCAGCGCCCCTGTGGCGGTGTCCTGATCCAGCACGGGCGACTGCAGTGTGACGCGCTTGTTCAGCCGCCCCGCCGCGAGCGTCATGCGATCACCGGGTCGCGCAGCGCGTAGAGCATGGCCGTCACTGGGGCGGGCAGATAGCCGGGCTGGAATGCCTCGTCAGCATTTTGGTCACGGTTTCGGTACATCCACGCGGTCAGATACAACGTGGCCATGCGCACCACCGCGGGCACGTCCGCCACGATGCCGTCCGACGATTCGAGCACAGGCTCACCATCCGAGTCATACCCCAGTACAGTTTCAGCCTGCGCGCCCAAATAATTCACGACGGCTGCGCTCGCCGCCTCGATCAGCACAGTGAGCAGATCGTCGTCGTCGTCCCCATCGCGGCGGACGTAATCGCTCGCGGCCTGCAGGCTGACCAACATCACTTGGCATCCCTCCCGTCACGGCCCTTTTTGACTGCGAGTCGCCAGTCAGGCGAGCCGTCGCCGGGCTTGGTGGTCGTTGCACGCAAAGCCACCCAGAGGCTACCGCCGAACGTCACGGCATCGCCGCCGTCGTACTGGTCGCCCTCGCGGAATACGCCGCGGTAGAGCAGCGACGGCGAGCGCAGCGTCTGCTCTACCACCTCGCCATCCGTGTGCGTCAGGCGAATGCCCAGCGTGCGGAGATCGTCCGACGGCACCACTTCTGTCTGCGCCACGCCACGCAGGATCACACGCCAGCCGGCGGCGGAGAGTGATTCGCCGATAGGTCCAGTCCGGCGCGTGGCCTTGATCAAACCGCCGCGATACGCCGCGACTGTGCCGCGAGGGTAGGCCTTCTGCGGGTCGATGGCGTCCACGATGTCAAGCTCGAGCGCGTCGCGACCGTCGGCGCCATCCTTGCCATTAATGCCGTCCTTGCCGTCCACGCCGTCGCGACCGTCGGCGCCATCCTTGCCATTAATGCCGTCCTTGCCGTCACGACCTGGCGCGCCGTCTTTGCCGTGGGCGCCATCGAGGCCATCCTTGCCGTCCTTGCCGTCGCGGCCAACAGGGATAGACGCCACCGCCGCCGTAATGTCAACGATGGCGTCAGCGTGCGTGGCAAGCTTCTGCTCCATCTCCGATAGCAAGGCCTCGACGGCACCCCATCGTCCGGCCTTCTCCATCACGACGCTGAGCGTGCGCTGCTCGACGCCCTGCACGTCAGCCAGCCCGCGCTGGATCTGCTGTTGGATGTCCGCGAGCCGTGCGGCGAGCGCAGCATCGACGGCAGCGCGGATCGCGTCCCCGATGATTTTAACGTCGTGCCGCATTGATGATCCCCATGATAATCGGTACGGTTTCGAGCAGATCTCGATCATCGAACAGCGCCAAATGAGCTGGCACAGGCTCGATTTCTGGATCGCGCGGCTTGCCGCCAATCGGCGCATCGATACCACCTGCCACGGCCCCCGCTGCCGACACCTCCATCGCGCCGAGCGACAGGCCTGCCGCGCCTGTGATCGTCACCGCACCGGAGGCGGCTGCGAGCACGTCGGAGAGCGCGACGGAGAGGGCACCACTGATCGGCGACGATCCGACGGCGCCAGAGCCGGACAGCCCGACATCGGCCAGCGCGACCGCCGACGAGCCCGCGACGGCGACCGCGCCAGACGCACTGATGCCGACCGCCGCAAGCGTGCTGCTGGCGGAGCCGGAAACGGTCAGCGCGCCTGATGCAGATACGGATACGGCGGCGAGGGTGACGGCCAGCACCCCGGACGCGCTCCCCACTCCCCCCGCTGCCGGCTCAACGACCAGCCCACCCGGCGCATGGCGCGCAAGGCCGGACTGCGCAACGTACAGCCCGCCCGGTATGTGACGGGCGCGGGCCATCGTTAGCTAATCCTGATCTGCGGGTCGACGTAAACGGTCGCCGACGCCAAGCCCACGCATACCCGCGCCCTTAGCTCGCCAATCTCTGCCGGCGTGATGCTCGACGCCGGCGCGAGCTTACCGCTCCACGCTGTGCCGCTTTCGCCCGTCCACGACCCCGTACCCATGCCGGTAGCCTGCGCGGCAGGCGTGCCGAGTAGCGTCACACGATCATTCACGATCGTGCTGATCGGGTAGCCGCTTGTGCCTTGATAGGAGAACTCGCCCCACACCTCATCATCGTCGAACGCCGTGCTGCTGCCGTCGCGGAGAATCTCAAGCCGTGGCGTGATCGCACTCGTACCGTCGTGGTACGTGCTTACCCAAGGACTGATATACGGATTGTAGAGCGTGGCGCGGGCGGTGGTGTCGATCCGCCACGCGAATTCGGTTGCGCCATCGTAGGTTGGCCCATCGTTGGCGTGAATCGACGTGTATGCAACACATGATCCCAGCGGATCGTAGTGCCCGAAAAAGTAATGCACATCCCCGGCATTGCAGTTGTACAGGTACAGCTCTGGCGCAAACCCCGTCTGCGACGCGAGCGGGACGAACCCGGAGCCCAGTTTGCAGTTGACCAGTGTCACCGATAGGCTGAGCGCGTTTAGAGCGTCGATGAGATACCCCGACCCCATATCGGAGAAGTCGCACCCTTCGGCATACAGAGCGCCGCCAACGCCCGACAAATCGAGCAGGGCAGTAATCGCCACCGACTCCGCCGCCAGCGAGCACCCGAACATTTTGACGATGCCGCCGACTTCAATGCGCCCATCAACATCATCGAACCGGAACGTGCAATTTCTCGCAATCGTGGTCGTCGCCGGAGTAGTCGACCCCGCCCCGAGCCTAATCACCGAAGATGCATACGATCCGCCCAGCCAGAAGTAACACGCCTCGACGGCCATATGGCTGTCCGCGCCGTAGTTAACTTCAATGTTGTCACCCCCCGTTTCGCGTAGCGTCAGCCCCCGCAAGAAATGCGTGGCGTTCCCCGCCCCAGTGAACCGCACCCACCGGTTCGACGACGAATGCCCAATCCATGCGCTTGTCCCCATTTCCGCCAGCGCATCCGTGCTGAAGTCGATCGCGATGATCGCGCACGAGTAGTTAAGGATGTACGACGTATCCGATGCAAGCGCGTTATCCCCGGTGTGCGTGTGATCGACAAGGATCACGTCGCCAGCCGCCGTCATCGCGGCGATCGCCGCAGCGAGCGTTTTCGCCGCCTTTGCCTTAGTGTCGTACGGCGCGGTGTTGCTTCCGGTGTGGGAGCAGTAAATGGTCGCCATTACTCACTCCGCCCCGATGATCGCCTCGAATTCATCGTTCGCCAACCGCTCGTCGATCTCCACCACGCGCGCAGCGACTACCGCATCAATATCTTGCTCTGGCACGCTCGACCACGTGAAGAATCCGACCTCCTTGCCATCCTGGTCAAAGTGCCGCTCGACGACGTAATACCGACCGCCGCCGATGTCGCTCGTGACTTTCGTACTGTTGGTAACCGGCATATCACTCTCCCACCGCGCCTTGAATGACGTTGCTCGCGTTCACCATCGTGGTCATCTTGGCCTTGAGCGCGTTCCACTGCGTGGTGTTCAGCCCGAACGCGTTACGGCAGTTTGCATCCGTGATATCGCCGCGATTCAGTGCGGCGAGAATCCACCGCGCGATGCGAACCAGATCTTCCCGCTCGCGATTCCGGTACGCCTCGCGCACCCGCGAGACGAACTGCGCGACCGTTTGGTGTTTCAACTGCAACGCCATCTCATGCCTCCTGTTCTACCTGCTTCACGCCCCGTTCACGCTGGCGCTGCCACCTAATCCGCGATACACCGATCGCGCGCAGGCGTGCGCGGAAGCTCCGCATGATCGCCCGCGACATCTTTCCGTGCATCCCCTGCACATACGCCGTGCCCGCGTCGATCGTGACCGTCGCCACAGCCGTGTACGGCTCCATCATCTGCTCTAGCGGCAGAAGCGGATCGACAGGCACGGAATAGGCCCGCGCCTGCCACACCTCGATCCGCTCCCCACGATGCACCGGGTCGAGGCGGACCAGCGACCGGCCACCAGCCATCGTTCATTTCCGAACGAGCGGATTCCGCTGCTTGACGACCTTCTCTTTCAGCGTCGGCCCCGGTGCCGGTTTGCGTGCCATACCTACCTCCTGCATTGCTGTGTTGTATCCAACCTGTTTCGCCCACCTCAACAGCTCCCGCGTGCCCTCATACATCGGCTCATCGCAGTGCGGGCAGCGCGGGCGCATCACGCATTCGGTGCGGTCAGCGTGAACGCCGTGATCGTGATCGTCTGGCCGCTCGCAATCACAACGTTATCGAGCTCCAGCTGCCCGCCGCCACCCGTCGCGGTCACACTGCCCTGCATGTGGCAGGTGGTGTCCGTGGTGTCCTTGAGGCGGAAATGGCCTGCGGTGCCGGCAGCGTCGGCGGTGCCGCTCCATGTGCCGGATTTCGCCTTCGTGCCCCCGCTCGCTGCCGCCATCCAGTCGCTCGGCAGCGCCATGTGCTCAAGCTCGGTGCCCGCGTCCGCCTGCGCACAGTCCGACGGCTGGGCGCCGGTGCGGATGTCCAGATACGGCGCGGTGCCGATGGTCGTCTCGATCGCATCGAGCAGCGCGTTGCGCGCCGCTACACTCAGTTGCAGCGCCATCGGTTATCCTCCCAAGCTCATGTTGACGAACGCCTGTCCGCTCGACAGGCCGGTGATGACGATCTTTCCCTCGGCCTGCCATGCAGAGCACATATCGCGCAGCTCGTCGTGGCGCGGCTGGCGCGTGCACACGTAGTCCTGCCCGGGGAAATAGCGGGCCACGCACTGGTCGCCGCGAAACCACGCGAATTCCTCGGTCGAGCGAAAAGTGAACTCGGGGAGCGCGGCGCGCTCGGTGTCGGTCGTTGCCATCGTGTGCCCTCTATTCGATCACAACCGGAACAATCAGGAACGTCTTGATCATGCCCTGCGCGTCTCTCGACGTGACCTGCACCTCGTATGCCTGCGGGATGGCAGGAGGCACATTCACTGCAACCGGCGCATTCACCGTCAATTCCGTCGGCGGCAGGTTGATGACCGGCGGCAGCTGCTCGGGCACATTGACGTGCACGTCGATCTGCGGCGGCGGCAACTGAAGGACCGGCGCGGGCGTCGATAGCTGCACGATCTGCCCGGCCTCGCCGCGTGCCTGCCCGTGCGTGACGGCCACAGCCGCCTTTACCGTCTCAGCCACACCGGTCATCGACTCGGCCATAGCCTGCGCCATGTCCTGGATCTCGCGAGCGATCACGGTGGCGTCTTTCTGGCTCATGGCGTGGCGCTCGCAGGTTGCAGGACGTAGGCAATCAGATCGGCGGCGTATCGCTGCACGTCGTCCTCATCATCGGTTTCAGGCTCGGCACTCTTGTCCGGCGCAGGAACGGCAGGAGGCGGCGGCTTGGCGAACGGCGCGTTCGCATCACGTTCGGCCAGCGCCTTGAGCGAGTAATACTGCTGCTGCAGGTACACCGTATCGCCGCCGGCCAACGGCGCAGCATCAACCTGGCTGCGCGCCTCGTTCGGGGTCCACAGCCCGCCCTTGACTCCCTCGGTGAGAGTCTTGATCTGCGTGGCTTGGTCCATGCGCAGCAGCCCGGAAAGATCGAGTTCGACGCCCATCTGCCTGCCAGCAGTCGGCGTATCCAGTCCGATCCCTTCGTCCATGCACGCCTCAAACTGCTCGATCAAGGATTGCAAGCAATCCGCGTAGTAGATCTGGTTCAGCACCTCGGCATTCTGGTACGTCGGCATGATTCCGAGCCCGATCTTGAACGGCGGTACGTGGAAGGCGCTGCATACGATTTCCGCCGTCCATTTCAGCTGATCAATCAATTGCGCATCGGCCGCCGTCATGCGCATCGGCTCGTACTTCAGGCCGTCACCGAGCGCCGCGATCTTGCCGGCGTTGTCCCCGGCGAAGTTCTCGTTCCAATAGGTCTTGAGCCGCTCTGCGGTATCTTGCGAAATCGCACCCGGTGCCAACAGCATGCCTCCCGGGTGCGCGTGGTTCGCAAAGAAGCTGTTCTGATCCTCGATGATCCGCAGCCCCTGACTTGCGGCAGCACCGCAGGCGAAGATCGGCCCCACCCCGAGCAGCGGATGGAACAGGCAATTCATCCGGTCGTGGATGATTTCAGACGCCGGCACGACAACATTCTCAGCTTCCAGCCCCGCCATATTGTCGGACTTCAGTTCGTAGTAGACCTCCGCCGTCGGCGTGACCAACGGCTTCACGCGCAGCGGGTCGAGCAGGTACAGCGCCGTCACCACGCCGCGGCCGTCGCGCTGCTTCAGCGCGTAGGCGTTGCCGTTGATTAACTTGGAGGTGATCCACCACTCCTTGAATTGGATGTGGTTCTGGTAGTTGTTTGGGCGGCGCAGCACGGGCGAGAAGGCCGAATTCGTCGTCTCGCTCCAGATCCGCGTTTTCGGGTCTTGCTCGACGAGCTTGTGCCGGAGCTTCCCGATGTCGTTGGCGATCAGCGTGATGCAGGCATAGACCGCGTGATAGGCCAATACGGTGTCCTGCGAGTAGATTGCATCGGACGCGTTCGCCTGCCAGCCGCCAGGCCATGCATCGTAAATCATGGACCACCAACCGCGGTCCTGAACGGATTGCGCCAGCGCCTTCGTGACCACGGGCGGTTTGCGGCGGGTGATCTCGAATCCGAGCAATCGCATCACACGCCCTCGATCTGTTCCGCGCGCATGTCACGGCGCCGATACGTGCGCCGTTGCACAGGTTCCGGTTCTGGGTCCGGTTCGGGGTCCGGTTCGGGGCCGACTCGCGCCGTGGCGTAGCCGATGGCAACCAACACCCGGGAGTCCCGGCGGTTGGCGGTGAATTCTTGCCCCGCACTGAGCCGCGACCCGCGGAATGGAAACGGTCTGGACGCGATCAGGTTCATGGGCACCTCTGCAAAAAAAGGGCCGCGCTCGCCCGCGGCCCACCAGGCGGCATCAGTCGCTGGAGACGGTGTTACCGTAGTTCGCCTCGTTGATGTACTGGACCGCATGCGTGCGGCGCTTCGCGAAGTTCATCGGGATGATGACCCGCAGCGCAACCGATGCCGTCTGGAACATCGAGACGGGGTAGTTCGCCTGAGCAACCGGGGTATCCGATGCCGCAGCCGGGTCCGTCGCCATCTCGATCGTCGCATCGCGCGACAGCGACACCTCGATACCCATGCTGCCGATGCGCCAGATGTCGCTCGGCTTGCACAGGATCAGGTGCGATGCGTTGACGTTGTCCCCCGTGACCACCGGATCGCCGAGCAGCGTGCCGCCCGTGGTGGTGATGTTGGGGAACTCGGTCTGCCCAAGTGCGTTGGTCATCAGCTGGATGGCCTTCGCGGTGGCGGGGTTCATGACGAACGTCAGCCCCATTGCGTTGTAGGCGGACAGGAACGGACCGTACAACGTCTTGATGTCCGCGCGCAGCGCGTCCCCGTCCGATCCGAACGAGCCGAACGCTGTCACGCCGTTCAGCAAACCCGCAGGGCTAACGCCTGCGCTTGCCGCCGTGGCGCTCACGAACGTCGCGTCGATCCGCTGCGCTGCCGCCGCGACCAGCGCGTCACGGATCAACTGTTCTGCGGCCGGCGTGGAGTCGCGCAGCAACTCCATGCTTGCCACAGCCAGCGCGGCCACCTTAAGCGGCGTCAGCGAGACCGTCGAGAAATCCGCCTTGCTGGCCGGGATTCCCTTCGATTCGCCCACCCAGTAGCCTGTAGCCGCGCCGTCCTGCCCCTTGATCGTGACGTTTGCCGGCACCTCACGCAGCCCCAGCCGGTTGTATACCGTCTGCGCATACAGGTACGAAATGAAGTCCCCCGTAAATCGGGCATCTGCCTGCACCAGCTCAGCACCCGCCTCACCCGAGCCCGCACCGTGGCCGGCAACGGATGCGCGGATCACGTCCACCAGCGTCGGGTTGGTCGCACCCCAGCGGTGTTGAGCGATCTCCACCGCGCTGCGGGCCTCCGTTGCGAGGTTATCGCGGTCGAGTTGCGCCAGCGTGCGGGCGATTACCATGCGGGTGAAGTTCTGCCCGGCAAACCTCTCCTCCGGTTCGCGGTTCAGGATGATCGTCGGCGCGCCAATGGCCGGACGGCTGACGCTGCGCTGCTCGCTGGCGTTGCCCTGCGAACGGGACTGCTCGACCGGCGCGGCGCGCTGGACATTAAGGTGTTCGAGGCGGCGCAGTCGCACCAAGTCCCCGTCCAGCAGCTTGATTTCGCCGTCGATGGTGTCGAATTCCTCGGCTTCCGCCTCATCCATCGACCGGCCTTCATCAATCGATTTCTGCGTGATGTCTGCCATGCGACCCGCTTTCGCCGCGCGCGTGTTTTCCAGATCCTTGATCTGGTCGCTGAGCTTTTTCATGAGTATATCCTCGGGATCAGTTGAATAGCGCCCGTGCGGGCGATTGGTTTGGTTCCCGAGTCGCCGGGAGAGATCAGACGGACAGCACGGCCTACCGCGGCGATATGCTGCCGGTCTAACTTCTTGACCGCGGTGATCACCGCGTCGCTGTTTGCTGGGATGGTTACAAGCGAGAGCTCGAGCCACTCCCATTTCAAAAAATGGACACCGCCGGATTCCATGTGCGCATGCTCAATCGAGCGAAAGCCGATCGACACAGCGCGCACCAGGCCGGCCTTGAGCGATTGCCACGCTTCATCGACGCGATCCTTGAGCGTCCCGGGCTCGTCGATCTTCGCAAGACGCGCCTTGAACGGTATGCCGGATTGTGTGGGCTTGGCAAACTCCACCGTCCCGACAGGCTTCTCCGCGTTATGCTGCCATAGCAGCGACATGGGCAGCGTGAACTGCGCCCCGAGCGGCTCGACGACATCGCCGTAGCGATCCGGAGACGGCGTGCTCGCGATGCCCTCGATTTGCCGCGTGGCGTCGTCGAACGCGCGGACGTCTAACAGCGAATACGCTCGGTTCATCGCGGCCCCCCGATGATAATCAGTTGATATTCCGGCTCGGCCTGCTCGCCGAGCATCGCGCGACCAATCGCCATCAGTAGCGCGACGATTCCGTCGATCTTGTTGTCAGGCAGCTCCTTGCGAGGAAAAATGTTGTCCTTCGCGTCGGACTTCGCCACTACGTTCGCCGCCATCCACGACATCACAGGATTTCCGTCATGATGGAATCGGCCTGACATAATTGCGGCCTCTAGCTCGCGCATCGCCGGAGACATGTTCGCCACGGTGTTGCGAAACTCGACAGCATCAACGCCCTGTTCGCGCAGCGCCTGCGCCAGTTGCGTCGCCTGCCACGGGTCATACGCCAGGTCGGTGAGCGTGAGCTGCGGCGCCAGTTCGAGGATCTCGTTCTGGATGCCGGCGAAGTCGATCTCGTCGCCGTCAACAATCTGCAAATGCCCAGCCGTTGCCCATCCGCGATAGGCCTGCGCGTTCTTCGCGGCCTGCAGCGCCGACTCGGGCACATAGAACGCAGGGACACAGTAATAGTGCGTCAGCCCGTCCACGGTGCGCCGGAACAGCTCCACGCGCGCCGCGATGTCGATCCGCGTCGCGAGGTCAAGCCCGATATGACACGGGTCGCGGCTGAACCGCTCGCGCGTGATCGTCGGATCGGCGCACGCCCGCCACTTCTCCATGTTGATCCATGCCGATTTGGCACCGGTCCACACATTGAAGTGCTTGCACAACACGGTGCTCTGCTTGCTCGGCTGGCGAATCGCCTGCTCGACCTGCGCCTCGAGGTAGTCCTCGGAAACGCTCACGCCAAGATTTGGATTCGCTTTCTCCCAGACCTTGCGGTCCTTCCAGTCGTCGCCCTCGTCGATCGTCCAGATCACGCCAAACAGCCGATCAGCGGGAACCGTGCCGTCCAGCATCCGCTGGACCTCGATCCGCTTCTCGTAGCACGGCCCAGCTACGTTCACTCCGGCTGTCGTGATGACCAGCATCAACGGCTGCTCGCGCGCACCCATGCCGGTCATCATCGTGTCGTACAGGTCTGGCGTGTCGTGCTCGTGGAACTCATCCACGATCGCGCACGACGGCGAGGCGCCATCGCCGGGCTTGCCGATCAGCGGCTCGAAGCGCGCATAGTCCGACAGGCGCAGCAGGTTCGAGGCGTTCACCTCGATCCCGTAGTGCTCGCACAACTGCGGCGTTTGCTTCGCCATGATCCGCGCAGGCCGGAACACCTCCCACGCCTGCTTCTCAGTCGTGGCGCCGCTGTAGACCTCTGCCCCATGCACGCCGTCCGCGACCATGCACGCTAGACCGATCCCGGCGGCCAGGTGCGACTTGCCGTTTTTTCGCGGCACCTCGATATAGGCCTCGCGGAACCGGCGCACCTTGCCGGGGCCGTTGCGCAGCCAACCGAAAACGCACGCCACCACCCACGCCTGCCACGGCTCAAGCACTAGCCTCTGCCGTTTCGCGGCCCATCGGTCCTTCGTGTGTGGCAAGCACTCGATGAACCGAACGATGCGCAGCCCCTCGGCCGCATCGAACCGCCACCGCGCTCCCGGCTTCTCTGCCGCCTTCAGATCGTCCAGATGCCGCTGGCAAGCCAGCCGCACCCACTGCCCAGCCAGAATCTTCCCGGCGACCACCCGGCGCGCATAGTCATTTACGGAGCGCAGCGAATGGGTTTTCATCTACCTGCGCTTTCGGGATCGACAATCGCGCCCGGTCAGATGGGTTCAGCCCCAACTTGCCGAGCACCGAGAGAAATAATTTGCGGTCACTGCTCGACAGATCACCAGCCAGATCCAGTGCGAGCAGCCGCGACGCCTGCTCTACCGTCAGCCGGTCGGCCCTGGTCAGCACCCCCGTCGGCGCGCTGTCTGCTATTTCCAGCCAGCACTGCCGCTCGACATCCGTCAGCCGGTCAGGCGCAGCCCCCAACGGGTCGCGCACCTCCGGCTCACCATCGCGCCTCCTCTGCGGGTTGCGTCGGAATGCACCTCGGGCGTCTAGCACCTTGGTCGGCGTGCGTGGTCTAGCCATTGCGATCGATTCTCATTTTGTGGATGCGTAAATGGAGCAG
>ERZ795052.5010-NODE-5010-length-13196-cov-6.770642_pt1 | contig 13196 bp, 13 predicted proteins | sample MGYA00375136_ERZ795052 | MGnify/ENA primary metagenome ERZ795052 (study PRJEB30181, sample SAMN05720156) | activated sludge metagenome | isolation source: Anaerobic digester | place: Japan | collected 2015-05-26 ... | reverse complement strand
AAAAGATTGTTCCGCAGGATGATCCTGGTTATCTGAAGTGGGTCAGCAATGAAATCTCTGACTTGTTCGTTGCGCCGACGATTACGTTGCGCGGCAAAGAAGTAGAAGCATCGCTGGATAACATTGTCGAAGCAATGACCATCGGCAAGACGAATGGTGCGGAAAAGACCTTGACGTTCGGCGTTGGCAAAACATCGGCCCTGCTTGGCAAGCGGTTCAAGTCGATCAAGGAAATTCAGGATCACAGAAAGCAGGTTGTCTCTTCAAGTCGTGAAAGCGACATGAAGAAGGATAGTGAGAAGCTGCTTGAAGAATATCGCCTGAAGGCGGTAGAGCATTTCACGCATACCGACTGGAAAGGACACATTGATACGTTCGCCGGGTTCGATGCGGCAATGGAGGCGCTTGCCAAGGCAGGCAAGGGCGCATTGACCGATGGGAACATTGCCAGCGCCATGCGTTCGGTTGGATTCAAGAACGTCCCGAGTGACGTTATCAATCTGGCTCGTCAAGGGATAGTCTCTATCCGTGAAGCGGCAACGGATTACTTTGAGGCCAAGCCACAACGTGCCGTCAAGTTGAACGAGTTCAATGGGGCTGTCGTTCCTAACGGCACCAATCAAGAAGTCATTGATGCGCTGAAGGCAAGTGGAATTACGGACATTCGCACCTACAAGCGTGGCGATGAAGAGGGTAGAAAGAAATCCATTGCTTTGCTTGCGAAGAAGATTCATGCACAAAACAAAAATACGCTGTTCTCTAACTCAGCCAAAAGTGCTACGCAATCCGAACCGCTACCACGCCAGCAAGCAGAACGCCTAATCAAATCCATCCTTGGCGACAAGCTAGGCAAGGTGCTGATCGACTCCGGGATTGTCTCGTTCTCGAACCAAGGCAACCAGTACGACGGCGCGACGTTCAGCAACGGCAACATCGTTCTCAATCTTGATGCGCTCAACGACGAGAAGATTGCCGGAGTACTTGCCCATGAGGGATTCCACTCGACGGTCAAGGAATTGATTGGCGAGGAAACGTACTCGCAACTGATGGAACAGTTGGAGAAACTGACCGCAGCGAATACGCCGTGGGCGAACGAGGCGAAAGCCGCCGTTCCAAAGGACACCAAGGCCGGTGATGTGACGGAAGAAATCGCCGCCTATGCGGTACAACAGCATGTGTCAGGCGCGAAGCTCTCGCCGTTCCTGAAGCGATGGGCGAGTTCGTTCCTCTCGGCCCTACGGACGGCGATTATTCGCAGACTTCCATTCGGTAAGTTGAAAGCCTGGGCGGTCAAGAACGTTCAGCCTGAAGACTTGGCGAATCTGGCAATCGCTGGATTGAAGGCAAAGGCTAGAGAGGTTGCCGCCACCTCTTACACGTCTGCGGGTTACGCTGACGCTCGCATGAGCAAGACACAGGAGCGGACTGCGAGAGCCGTTAATCCGGGTTCGTCGGAACCTGTGCAGTATGTTGGCGAGGCTGGCGGCAAAGTCAGTATCAAAGACTTCAATGCGTTTGTCAATCGGTTCAAGGATGAGCGGCCGATAGACAGCTACAGCCACAAGCAGAAGATCGCCGACCTTGTTGAAGAGATTGAGGCTGACTGGTCAAATGGTTCAAGTGATGACTACTCAAACAGTTTTGGGCCTGACGAGATTTATGCCGACCTGCACAAAGAAAATGATGCCGAGTATTTCGATGGTGACGGCGACCTGACGGATAGCGGATCGCGTCGGTACAACGAACTAGAACGTGAGCTATCGACGAAAATTGCCATAGATGAAATCGGTCAGCCTGAGCGCCAATCTGTTTCGCTGAACAAAGCTGGCGATATGGCGAAGATTGTTCATGCTTACCTTGAGAAACTTGGCATCGAACCATCCGCAATTAGCGGTAGCGGAAAATCTGACAGTAAATATTTTTCTGTTGAAATCAACGGTGAGCAAAAAACAGTCCGCGTATCTGATCATCAGATTCCTGTCGAATACCAAGACAGGAGCGGCGCGGCTGATTACGAAATTGCGCTTTACGACGTAGGGGACGATGTGCGTTCCGACGGGCGCATTGCTTCTAATGGAATTACTGAAAAAGAGGCTTCCGGAAGGGCTGTTGAGGTAATCAATAGCATATTGCAGACTCAGGGCCGGGAGGCGATGGCCTACTCAAAGATCAACCAGACAGATACGCCAGCATTCAAGAAATGGTTTGGAAATGGATCAACTAAATTCCAAATGTCATCCCGAGCGGGGCTTGTATTTGCGCGTAAGTCCGCGATGTCTGAAAGCAGACCAGATGGCAACGCCAGTAACGCCAAATCTTTGGCCGATCTCTTTGTAAGTAAGACCTTCAGCCTTAAGGGACTTGGCGGATTCGATGTCCCAACTCAACGGAAAATGCTCAATGGTGTGCTCGCGCTTCGTAATGACCTCAAGATTGTCAGGTCTGTTATCGAGCTTATTCCCGTTGATGTGATGAACGTCCTCAAACGGAAGAATCTTTCTCCCGAGAGCTTGTTCAGCAATGAGTCTGTGCTCAACGACTTCCTTTCCGCTGACAGTAAAGGCTCTGTATCCACTGCTGTTGATGTAGCCGATGCGCTTATTATTGCTGTAGCAAGAGTGGGAGCAGAAAGTTCTCCCGTTTCGTCCAACCCATTTGCTAGAACGCAAAAAGGTTTTGGCGCATCCGGCGCAGGTAACTTTGACAAGTTTCATGGCGCAAGTATATCAATAAAGCCACCTGGCAACAACGGCGACTTCGACCCGAACAATCAGGACATCCTCTACAACATCTCCGGCAAGGATGCGCTATCGCCGGCTGACACCTCCATCTACGGCATGGCCGCCGATGGCAAGAGCGCGGCCGAGATTCTGAAGTTCATCGCTTCAGCCTCGCGCAATCCGTTCTATCGCAAGTTGGCCAAGCTGCTGATGAAGACCGGCATTACCCCGAGCATCACGGTGGGCGATGGAAAAGGCTGGAAGATGAACGCGGGCGAGGGCAACAAGTACGCCGCCGGCTACAACCCGACGACCAATACCGTTTCCCTATTCCGCCCGGCATCGGCCGAGCGCAACATGCTCCACGAACTGATGCACGCTGCAACGCTCAAGGCGCTATCAGGGAAGGGCATGGCTGCGGCGCAGATGAAGGCGCTATACAACCACGTCAAGAAGACCGGCAAGCTCAAGGGCATGTACGGCATGAGCGATGTGGATGAATTCATTGCCGAGGCTTTCAGCAATCCGAAGTTTCAGGAGCAACTGAAGAAGGTTGCTGCACCAACAGCAACCGGCGGCAAGCTGTCGAGCGCCTGGGATTGGTTCGTTCGCGTGGTGCGCGGCATCCTTGGTTTGAAGCAGAACGACGATAGCGCCCTGGCGCAAGCCTTGGAAATTGGTGTCGGCGTGATGCGGGAGAACAAGAGCATAAATAAAGACACTTCTGTATCCAATGCCTATACTGAACGAATGGCAAAAGACAACCTTGATCCAGATGATTCCGAAGCTCTGCGCGTTCAATCAGCTATTGAAGGAAAGCCTCTTATTGATGTGGCGAAATGGATAGCGGCAACGGGAAATCTTTCAGAACGGATGATTTCCGAAAAGGTCGTTGCTCGTTTGCAGATGCTTGAATCAGCCGGAGTTAATCTGAAATTCCAAGTAGCGCACATTGGCGATAGCGTTCCTCTCTCGCTGCTGGGTGCGCGTGGTGTTACCTCGTACAAATTTGGCAAGAACGATCCGTCTGTAGATGTCTGGATCAATGGTGCTGACGTGACTGGTAAGGTCGGCGCCAGCATCAATATTGTGCTTCATGAACTGGTGCACGCTGCGACTATGGGCGCTATCCGGCTGGGCAACCTGAAATCAGCGACGGGTAGCAAGTTGGCTAGTGACGTGGCTGATATGTACGTCGTCAGCAATGCCGTCATCAACCACTTCAATCAGCGCGTTGCTGATAGCAAGGCAGGTAAGGTAACGCTGACCGATTTTGAAGAGAAAATGTTCCATGGAGAGAACAATGCTTTCCGTGATGTCCATGAAACAATCGCTTGGGGTCTGACAGATCCGGCGGCGCAAGCCTATCTTGAATCTATTCCATACCAGTCGCGCTCCGCTTGGACGGCTTTCGTTGAAAGCATCCGTAAATTCCTTGGATTGAAGGCTTCGGCCGATACGGCATTGTCGGAAGTATTGCGGGTTTCCGAAGCGATCATGGGCGACAACATCAACGATATGATCGCTATGGCGAACGTATCCGGAACGGCGATGGCCACACAATCATCGTCAGATCAGATGATCGTTAGCCAATCCGATAGCCGTAACAATGGAATCCGCTATAACGTAGCCGACGATCATTGGGGCGTTTCTGAACCCTCGAAGATGGACGACGTTATCTATGCGCTGCAAGACAAGCACATCGATACCAAGCGCGTGATGCAGGCCATCATGGGGGCAGGCAAGAAGATCAAGGACAGCTTCAACCCCTATCTTCAGGAAGAACTGTTTCACGGCCGGTCAGCGAAGGGCGTCAAGGATTTCCTCGACTTCGAGCTTCGCCCGCTGCTCAAGCAGATGCAGGATGCCAAGGTCGACATGGGCGACTTCGAGGAATATCTGTGGAACCGCCACGCCGAAGAGCGCAACCAGCAGATAGCCAAGATCAACCCGGACATGCAGGACGGCGGATCGGGCATCGAGACTGCCACGGCACGGGCCTATCTGGCCGGGCTGGGTGCCGAGCAGCGCCGCACCTTTGAATCCCTAGCAGCAAAGGTCGAGGCCATGAACAAGGCCAGCCAGCGCGTGCTGGTTGAGTCGGGCCTTGAGAAGCAATCGACCATCGACGCATGGAATGGCGCCTATAAGCATTACGTTCCATTACAGCGTGAGGATGTGGATAACGGCCACGTCGGCACCGGCAAGGGCTTCAGCGTGCGCGGTAGTGCTACCAAGCGGGCGATGGGTTCCGGCAAGAACGTGGTCGACATCATCGCCAACCTGACCATGCAGCGGGAACGCAACATTGTTCGAGCCGAGAAGAACCGGGTCAGTAATGCGCTGATGGGCCTTGCTGTCGAGAATCCGAACAAGGATTTCTGGACGGTCGATGTCGCACCGAAGGAGCGCGTTGTCGAAGAGACTGCCATTTATACGGTGGTCGATGAGGGCGGCGCAAAGCTGGGAGAATTTACCCGGATGTCAGAGGCCGAGAAGCTGGCCAATAAGACGCCAGGATCGACTATCGATCAGAAGTGGGGCGACCGCGTGACGGAGCGTGTTGTTCCTGGCTTCAAGAACCGCGACAACGTGCTGCTTACCCGCGTCAATGGTGACGACCATTACATCATCTTCAACGAGCGCGACGAGCGGGCGATGCGGATGGCCACGGCCATGAAGAACATGGACGTGGATAACCTGGGCCGCGTGCTGTCGCTGGTCGGCCGGGCTACTCGTTACCTGTCGGCGATCAACACTCAGTACAACCCCGTGTTCGGCGTCATCAACTTGATCCGCGATGCGCAGGGCGCTTTGCTGAACCTGTCGTCCACGCCGCTGGCCGGCGAACAGAAGCGCGTCATGGCCTATACCAAGGATGCCTTGGTCGGAATATACAAGGACATTCGGGCGCACCGGGCCGGCTTGAAGCCATCTTCAAACTGGGCCAGTCTGTTCGAGGAATTCCAGCGCGAGGGCGGGGCGACCGGCTACCGCGACCAGTACGCCAATGCCGAGGCACGGGCCGAAGCCATCAAGTCCGAGCTTGAGCAGTTCAAGGAAGGCAAGGCCAAGCAGCTTACCCGTGGCCTGTTCGGATGGCTGTCGGACTACAACGAGACAATGGAGAACGCCGTTCGCCTCGCCTCGTACAAGGCAGCAATCGAAAAGGGCATGAGCAAGGCGCAGGCTGCATCGCTGGCCAAGAACATTACGGTCAACTTTAACCGTAAGGGCCAGATGGCAACACAGGTAGGTTCGCTGTACGCCTTCTTCAATGCCTCGGTGCAGGGTACGGCACGCATCGCCGGCACCTTGTTCGACATGAAGGATGGAGACATCAAGACCGCCCGGCTGTCGAAGACCGGCAAGAAGATTGTCTACGGCGGCATCATGCTGGGCTCGATGCAGGCGCTTCTCTTGGCTGCGGCTGGGTTCGGCGATGATGAGCCGCCCGACTTCATCAAGGAGCGGAACTTGATCCTGCCGATTGGCGACGGAAAGTATCTGACCCTGGCGATGCCGCTCGGCTATCACGTCTTCCCCGGCATCGGGCGTCTGGCTACTGAGTTTGTCTTGAGTGTCGGGAAAGATCCGCTGAAGAAGATAGCTGCGTTCGGTTCGATGTTCGCCGAGGCGCTGAATCCTATCGGTAACTCCGGGTTCAGCCTGCAAACCATCACGCCGTCAGTGATTGACCCGCTTGCTGCCCTGGCTGAGAACCGCGACTTTACCGGCAAGGAGATTTATCAGAACGACTTCAACAAACTGAACCCGACGCCGGGCTTCACGCGGGCGAAGGACACGGCTACCGCATGGAGCAAGGCTATTGCCGAGGGGCTGAACTTCATCACGGGTGGCACCGATTACAAGCCCGGCCTGTTCACGCCAACGCCTGACCAGATCGATTACCTGATTGGTCAAGTTACTGGCGGGGTAGGGCGCGAAGTCGGCAAGGTTTCGCAGGTTGTCAGCGCCACGACGACCGGCGAGGATCTGCCGATTTACAAGGTGCCGCTGGTCGGTCGATTTGTAGGCGATACGCAGGGCAAGTCGGGGGAGTCGGCCAAGTTCTACAACTCACTGCGCGAAATCAACATGCACGAAGCCGAGTACAAGGGTTTGATCGGCGATGGCAAGCGCCAGGAAGCGGCCGAGTATCTGGCCGAGAATCCAGCCGTCAAACTCATTATGTTGGGCAACCAGTCAGAGCGGGCCGTGAAGAAGCTGAAGGAGGCCAAGCGCAACTTAATCGAGAACGATGCACCGCAGGAGAAGGTGGCGGCGATGGAAGATCAAATAGCCAAGTCGATGAAGCTGTTCAATGATCGAGTGACGAAAGCACTAGCGCAGTAGGAGATAGACGACTTGGAGGGCGCACACGCCAACCATGGAAACCCAAGCAAAGGTCAGGAAGGATTCTTCTGTCCTTTGCTGCTCCATATCAGCCAGCAGCTCCGCGTTCTGTGTCTGGAGAGTGGCGAGTTCAGATTCCATACGCTGAATATCCATTGCTGAATTCTATGGGTGCTCTAATACCTTGCGAATACGCTGGGCACGATCTTCCTGTGCAATTAGGTTCATCTTCATTATCCATCCTTAGGTTGGTGTAAAACTCGTCTATGGAGGAAGTAGACACCGCTCAAGGTGTCTACTGAGCGTTGGGCGGCTCGATCCGCCGCTCGTCGTAGAGTGCCAATGCGTGCGCCATGCTCAAGCACAGGCCGGTCAGCTTGTCGCACTCGTCCTGTTCTTCGCCTTCGATGGTTTTCACAACCTCGAACGCATCGCGCAGCACGTCGGCCAAGAGCAGGCATTCTCCGTACAGTTGGCGTTCTCGTTCGTTGCTTCGCTCAATCTCTGCCGCTGCTTCGCGGCATAGTGGGGCTACCGCGAAATGTTTGGAGTGGCTGCCTTCGTCAATCGAGAAGCTGCCGATCTTGATTGCTCGCAGTCTCTCGGTTATCGGCACTGCTATTGCTGTTTCCATATCTCTCTCCGTAAAAGTCGGCGCTGGTAGCACGGCTAATTGGCGTTGTCCGCCTCATTGGCATAGTCGCCAGCCCATGCCAAAATCCAGCCCGCTACCGTGCCGCTCGGCCATGCGCCTGGCCACGCCATCACGATCCTCCAACACATCATCCCGAGCGTGTGCCTCATGGCAGTTGTTCCAACCCCTTGTCGGCAATCGCATCCACCGCAAGGTATTCCGTGCGCAGCCTCATGTCGTCGATCCTGGCGCGCTGCGTGTACCAATGCCCGCTTCCGTTCATCGCCACAATCACGGTCGCCCACACCTTCCCGGTGCGCAGCACCGTCACGGCAATTTGTGCATCATGGTCTGGTCGTACAGCATTCTTCGGCACCCACCATGCGCGTTCGCCGCGCGCAAACCTTCGTTCCCCGAGTGCATCAACCATCGCGTACTCCTCGTATAGCTTTCGCTCGTCGTCTATCTCGCTCATCACCGCCGCCGCCCAACAACCGCATCGAGCGGGACCGTGCGCGATGAGGCCGCGCCCGGCCCCTCATGCGATGCGTTAAGCCGCAATTCCAGCGAAGTGAGGCGCAGCAACTGCGGCCGCATCTTCTTCGCTGTCAAACACGCCAAGCCATTTCAACTTGCCGTTTATTCTCACGACCACCTGCCACCTATCGCCGCGCCTTGAAACACCACGATGGCCAGACGTTTTGTTCTCTCTCGTCGGGACGTTCTTGTTGTTTGCGGCCCTCCCGCAGGCGCGAAGATTCCCGCGTGTGTTGTTCCTCGGGTTCCGGTCAATGTGGTCAATATCTTCTTTTGGGTCGCCAAGCAACAGCCGGTGCAGCCCGATTGACCGCCTTTTTCCATCTTCGCCGCGTATTTTTGTGAGCACATACCCGCGATCAGTAACCCACCATTTGTGGGCATCAAATAGCGGCCTATCTGAATCATCAAAAACCACAACCTGCCCGCGTATATCAACTGTAGCCATGTTAGTGCCTCCTGTTAATGAGCAGTCTAACACGTGCGCTGCGATAGTCAATAGGAAATAAAGCGGCCTAACAAGTCATTCCACCGGACGGCCTTCGGCCGCGCGGTGAATTCCAGCGTTAGGCACCAATGGCCGCCAGTTGCTGTTGCCGCTCGGCTTTGCCACGCAACCCATGCAGCGCAGCACGCGCTCAACGGTGTTCTTGTGGCTGGCGTTGCAGGTCGCACACGTTTTCATGGCCTGTACGCTCCGTCGCCAGTGTTCCATGCCTCGTCCAGCGCGGAGTCGTAGCGGTCGTGCGCCTTGTAGTCTTCCTCCAGCAACTCGCACAGCAGCACCCGTGTTTCATCGTCGCCGTGCCGCACGGTTGCCGATTCTCCGAAGACATCAATCACTTCGCCAAGGCTCAACTTGCGCCCGATCAGCCAGTTCCATTGTCCGTTCATATTCAATCCTCCTCGCCTAACTCGGCGTTCGAGCGGGACGCTGCGCCAGCAAGCTGGCTTGCGCCCCTCAACTCTACGTTATGCACCACGAAGCGCCGCGTCTATGCTGCGAATCAGCGCGGCCAGTCCTTCTAAATCCTCTTGCTCTCCGCTGCTGCTTGCATCTGCCTTGGCAACCAAGAGCGGGTATTTGCAGGCGTTCAGCAGTTGCTTAAACACCATCAGCTTCCCGTCCTGCTCTACCCGCATTTGCGCAAGGTAAGCGGCAAGGTCATTGCGCCTGAACGTCACCAAGTCATCGCGTTCGTCGCCCTGCGAATACTGTCCGTGCATCACGGCAATATCCCAATCTTCCGGCGTCACAAACAAAGGCTGCTCGGCTGGCCCTGTTTCTTCTTTTTCCATCATTTCAATCTCCAATTGCATTTTGAATTCTCTGCCGCAACTCAAGTGGCAGCGTCAGATACGTCGAAACATCCCATTCCTTTATGTCGGCAAGCAGTTTTCTTTTTTCTTTGGTCGCGTTCGCCCATCCGGCGTGGTGCCCGTCCCGGTATGCGTACTTCTCGCGGTCATTCGTGCCTTCGGTCAGCCACATGCTGCATGTGCTGTCGTAGGCAATCTGTTCCGGGTGGTCTTTGTCAAACGGTCTTGGCATGTCTCAATCTCCAAAGTCGCGTTGCTCAATTATTCTTGCAAGTTGCATAACACGTCGCTCAACACGGACGCAGGCGATAAAGCCGCCTGCGCCGGTTAGCTAGGCGTTAGGCGTCACTTTGCGCAGCGCTTAATGCCGCGCACGAACTCAAATTCGCCCTGCTCTTTTCTGGCCAGGTAGTCATCCCATAGACCCATCTTGCTCAGGTAATAGAACCTGCGCCTGCACTCGTCCTCAAGGTCGTGCAGCGCTGGCCGCACGTCGCGCTTGTGCGCTTCAAATCCGGCCCGGAATCCAGCGCAGGCCGCGTGCTGAATCGTCAGGTCGTGCGACGCTCTGAAGTTGTCTGCGTACTTCTTGGCGCGCTGCGGCACTGTTGATTTGCTCATTCAAAGCTCCCCAATGTGTAATCTCCGAGAATCACAGTCGTTTCTTCATCATGTTCAAAAACCACGCACTCCCCGGCCCATTTCAGGTGCGCTAGGCAGTCCTGGAAATACTCATCAGCAAGGTCTGCGCCGTGGAAAACGAACTGGTCAGGCGCTCCGGTCGGAATGCCGTTGCATCTCACAAATTCCTCGGCGGCGTTTGTCGCCAGTCGCTTTGCTCTTTCTTGCGGGTTGTCCATGTTGTCATCCTCCGATGTAACGCCTAACCGGGCGCTCAAGCGGACGGCTACGCCGCCGCTTAGCTGGGGGTTATGTGCGTTTATAGCTGCGGCCAAGTCGCAGCCGGCTCGATGCCCTTGGTTGTCAGGCAGGGTTCCGTTTTCATCTCGTCCATGCCCAGGCTTAATGCCGCCGCAAATCGGGCAGCATGGCCAGCCCGTGCAGTAGCTGTAGCTTTTGCACCATTCCAACTTTCTCAAAACTTGCACCGCGTCCATTTCTCAACCTCCCGCACCTAACCCGGCGCTCGTTCGGACTCGCTGCGCTCGCCGCACAGCTCTGTGTTATCCCTTGACGCACACGACCTGTTTTAAGGTGTGCAGCACTTCAACCAAATCGCTCTGAGCCGCCATTACTGCGTCGATACTCTTGTAAGCGGCCGGAGTTTCGTCGATCACTTCTTCGTCCTTACGGCACTCAACGCCAGCGGTCGCGGCGGCATGATCCGCCAGAGTGAATCGTTTTCGCGCTTCGGTCCTGGACATAGCGCGACCCGCACCGTGCGAACAAGAGCAAAACGCCTCATGGTTTCCTTTGCCGCGCACAATGAAACTCTTGGCCCCCATTGATCCGGGGATGATCCCAAGAACGCCTTCGTGGGCATCAACCGCCCCCTTGCGCGTCACCATCACGTTATCGCCGTAGTGCCGTTCCCATGCCACATAGTTGTGGTGGCAATTTACCGCCTCACTGTTGCATGTGAAGTTTTTTGGCACAGCCTCTGCCAGCGCCGAGAGAGCCGCGTCCATCATCAGATCGCGGTTCGTTCTGGCATATTCCTGCGCCCAATGAACGGCCTCAAAGTAATCAGCGAAAAGAGCTGACCCCTGCGGGATATACGCTAGGTCTTTGTCTGGCAAAGTGATGAACCAGCGCTCCATGTCTTTCTTTGCCGCTTCGACGAAGTACGAACCGATCGCGTTCCCAATGCCGCGCGACCCGGAGTGCAGCATGACCCACACCCGCTGCTCTTCATCCAAGCAGATTTCAACAAAGTGGTTTCCAGTGCCGAGTGTTCCGCCGTGGATCGGTGCGCGTGTCGATGCGCGCTCAAGCTTCGGGTGCTTGGCAACGATGGTCTTTAGCAATTCCAATTGCGGCGCCAACCGTGCCAAATTTTGAGGTTTTGGCTCTCCCCATGCGCCACGGTCCCCAGCCCCTCCGTTGTTGGTGCGTCCGTGCGGAATGCGCGCCTCAATAGCGCAGCGCAGCGCGTGAAGGTTGTCGGGCAGGTCAGCGGCCGTCAGCGTGGTGCGCTGCGCTGCCATGCCGCATCCAATATCAACCCCAACCGCAGCCGGGATGATTGCGCCTTTGGTCGCTATCACGCTGCCGACCGTGGCACCCATGCCCCAATGCACGTCGGGCATCGCCGCAATGTGTTTGTGGATGAATGGCATGTTGGAAAGATTCAGCAGTTGTTGCTTTGCCGCGTCTTCCACTTGCACGCCGCGAGTCCATGCCTTGATCGGGAGCTTTCCACCTGTAATCACTTCAAAGTCCATTTTTCTGTCCTCTCGTTAAATCGGGCTAACAAATCATTCAACCGGACGGCTTCGCCGCCGTTTAATTCACGCGTTGGGCGGCTCAGTTGCCGCAATCGCATGCCGAAGCCTGTCAATGCAGTACAGCGCGTCTCCGCTGCCGGTCTTGTCGCACCAAGCAATCACGTCCTTTGCGCTGTCCCGGAGAATGGCGCGTTCGCCTCGCAACCGCTCAATCTCATCAAGCATTTCGCCCACCGTGGCCGTTTCCACTCCAAGCCTTGTTGCCCGCTCTACCAGTGTTTCCGTCCGCAACTGGAACTTCCTCATGTCGCAGCATTCGGTCGGTTTATACGGGTAGGCGCACAGGCTTTCCCGTTCGCAGGTTTCGCATCGTCCGTTCATTTTTCGTCCTTTTTGCCGGTTGACCGTAGCCGCCCAACATTGTGGTCAACGCGACCTTCGCTACGCTCAGTCGCGTTACCGCCAGCGTTAGAGCGCGCCCTGATGTCACTGGCGCAGTTGCTGGAGGCAATAAAACCTGCTGCCGGATTGTTGCCAGGATTCATTTCCCAGCCACGTGCGTGTGCCTCGCACACCTTCGCGCACGCCTCGCGCTCTGCCATTGCGATCTGCTCAACAACATCCGGCGTAATCGAAACACCCCAATTCACATCTGCCGGCAGCAGGCTGCACAACATCTCAAATTTGCTCATACTTTCTGCTCCAAAAAGCGCCCTAACATTCCGGTCAAGGCGCGACCGTGCTAACGCACGTCGGCCTTACCTACAGCGTTGGGCGCCTGCTGTCGGATGGTGTCGTATGCGCCATCCAGCAGCCTGCGAAGTCGTTTGCACTCTGCCTCAAGGTCACGCTTCTGCTGCACCACGTGACCGAATGCTTCCTTTGCGCCTTCCTCGGCCAAGCGCAGTTGCTTAATTTCGTCAGCCGTGTCGTATTGGTTATTCCTCTTGTTCCAGCGCTCAAGAAGCAGATCCGTTACATTGTCCATCAGCGGGTAAATCAGGCCGCTGGCGGCGCCGCACGAACTGCTCGTGCATTGAACGCACTGGGCACCAATGCTCGGCTCGTCGGTCTCGCCTTCGAGCGTGATTATTTCCGCCTCTGCGCCGCAGAATGGGCACGGCTTCAGCCGGTTGCTGTCGTCTCTGTTCATGCCGTCACCTTCATAATTTCGCCCGCGTATCCGCGCACTCGCAGGCGCTCAACGTAAGCGGCCGCCTT
>ERZ795052.5006-NODE-5006-length-13207-cov-15.433774_pt1 | contig 13207 bp, 8 predicted proteins | sample MGYA00375136_ERZ795052 | MGnify/ENA primary metagenome ERZ795052 (study PRJEB30181, sample SAMN05720156) | activated sludge metagenome | isolation source: Anaerobic digester | place: Japan | collected 2015-05-26 ... | reverse complement strand
TCCGTAAAAGAATTAAGCAGACTTAAAGAAGAATATGATCAATTGGTGAAACAGTTAGAACGATATGAAGAACTGGCAAGAAATGCTGCAGATATTGAACAGGAGAACATCAATCTAAAAAAACAGCTCAATTTTTCTCAAAATCTGATTTTTAAACATATTCCAGCCCAAATTATTGGTAAAGATCCAGATAACCTTTTCTCTTCATTTGTAATCGATAAGGGGATAAAAGAAGGTATTAAAAAGAACATGGCTGTTATTGCTTTTCAAGATGGAACCCAGGGGCTCGTTGGTCTTGTAGTGCAAGTTGGGCGTCATGAAAGCATGGTAATGCCAGTCTATGATTATAATTCTTATGTTTCAGCCCGCTTTGCACAATCCCTCTATGAAGGAATTGTATCCGGTCAGGGGGATTCAAATGGTCCTTTAGTCATGAAATATATAAAGAAACGCGCGAAGGATGAAATACAATATGGCGATAGGGTCGTAACCAGCGGTTTGGGTGGAATTTATCCTAAGGGTATCGAAATTGGACGTGTTTCAAAGATAATTTTTCAGGAATATGAAACATCTTTAACTGTGGAATTAGAACCTTCCATCGATTTTTCCCGACTTGAATATGTCTTTGTTATAGAAAAGAGTAACACAGGAGCCGATGATGAGTAAAACTATTGGCTGGGCTACTGTTTTAATAATCATAGCAGGCATCATACAGTCAAGTTTGTTATCAAAAATTGCCATATTTCACGTAATACCAGATCTATCATTAATTATACTTGTGTATATATCCTATGTTAATGGAGCGATGACTGGTCAAATTACCGGCTTTGCCTCTGGGTTCTTGTTAGACTTTTTGTCCTTAGCTCCTTTAGGTTTTAATGCCTTAAGTCGTACAATCATTGGATCATTGATCGGATTGATGAAAGGAACTTTTTTTCTTGATATAATTATCTTTCCGGTTCTTCTTTGTGCTGGAGCAACAATTGTTAAAGCAATTATTATCAGCATTATTCATTTTTTATTTAATGCAAATACTCCAACCTATAATTTTGCATCAAATATGTTATGGATCGAAGTTGCTTTGAATGCCATAGCAGGGCCCTTTGTGTTTGCTTTTTTAAAACTTTTTAAAAAGGTACTTACACCTAGAAAGGAAAATTGATGGCATTAAAAATTCCAACCGGCGAAGAACGACCCGCTGAACGAATAACCTTATTGCAAATCATTTACATTTCAATATTTATAGCCTTTGCCATACGATTGTTCAGTATGCAGATCATTTCAGGAAATGTATACCGCTCGAAAGCAACAAATATTGCTCAGAGAGTTTCAATCATCCCTGCCCAGCGGGGCGAAATATTCGACCGCAATATCAATCAGCCTATAGTATTAAATATAGATTCATTTGCTGTTCAAATAACGCCAGCTGAAATTCCAAAAGAATCCATTGCCATCGTTTTTCAGAATGTGGCGGATATTATTGGTATTTCTAAAAAATCAATCGATGCAAAAATACCGACCCAATATTACCATATGTATCAACCGATAGATATTGCAGTTAACGTACCCTTTGAAACTATCGCGAAGCTTGCGGAACGAAAGAGTGAATTGCCTGGAGTGAGCTGGAGATCTAATCCGATACGGAATTATGTTGATACAGGAAGCATGGCCCATATTATCGGTTATGTTGGAGATATAACGAAGGATGAATTAAAAATATTATACAATAAAGGGTATCAAGCGGGCGATATCATTGGGAAAGCAGGTATCGAAAAACAATATGATGAGATACTGCGTGGCAAAAATGGCCGGGAAATAAAAATAGTAGATGTTAGAGGAAAAAAGGTATCCAGCATAGAAAACACTATAAAAGAAAGCCCTGAAATGGGAAAAAATCTCGTTCTCACCATAGATAGGTCGATGCAAACATTGGCTGAAAAGGCTTTGGGAGAGCGGATGGGATCGGTGGTTATTTTAAAACCTAATACCGGTGAAATCTTGGCAATGGTTTCCTATCCTTGGTATGATCCTAATCTGTTTAATAAAAATGATGCGTCCCTTGCGTATCAACAATTGTTAGAGGATCCTAAAAAACCCTTATTAAATAGGGCAATTCAATCTAGTTATCCCCCCGCTTCAACATTTAAAGTAATTATGTCTACAGCGATTCTCAATGAGAAAGCCTATCCTCCAGATAAAACTATAGAATGTAAGGGTGAAATATCCTACGGTAATCGGGTCTGGAAATGTTGGATTCATAAACCCGGCCATGGGTTTTTAAATTTACAGCAGGCCCTTGCCCAGTCGTGCGATATATATTTCTGGGTAACCGGCCGAGATTATCTGGGTGTGGAAAGAATTGTAACATATGCAAAAGATTTCGGGTTTGGTGAACCCACAGGTATTGATATTCCAGGCGAAATATCAGGCTTCGTTCCAACCCCGCAATGGAAAGAACGTAAATTTCATGAAAAATGGCTTGCCGGTGATACTATGAATATGTCAATCGGCCAAGGATATACTCTGGTTACACCGCTGCAAATGGCAAATATGGTTGCTATGGTGGTAAATAATGGAGTTATTTATCAGCCCCATCTGCTTAAAGAGATTAGGGATCCAGTTTCTGGTGCAATTGTTAAAACCATAAAACCGAGTGTGTTGCATAAAAGCGATATTGATCCAGGGATATTTCAGACGATTCGCGATAATATGCGATCTGTTATTACAGAAGGAACTGCCAGATTCCCCATGAATATTAAGGCTGTTCAGGTAGCAGGTAAAACAGGTACTGGAGAAGTAGGATTATCAGATAGATGGCATTCCTGGTTTGCTGCATATGCACCTTATAACTCTGATAACCCGGATGACCAAATTGTAGTATCCATCATTGTGGAAGCCAGCAACTCCTGGGAGTGGTGGGCGCCCTATGCTTCTGCAATTATTTTTCAGGGTATATTCGCACAGCAAAGCTATGAAGAAGCAGTAAAAACACTAGGGTTACAATATCTCATGTCTCCGAGGGAGCGGCGTGAATGAAGATTAAACGCTTAGTAGAAATAGATTTTTCACTCTTTTTTTCCACTATAATTCTTACTTTTTTTGGTATTCTCATGATTTATTCATCGGGCATTAACTCTTCTGGTATGTTAGTGACGAATGAATATATTAAACAAATTATCTTTGCAATTATTGGGATTTTTTTAATTGGCATCATTGTTCTATTTGATTATAGACGTCTCTATGATTATGCCGAATATTTTTATGCTTTTTTCTTGCTATTAGTATTATATACCGTCTTTTTTGGAAAATTAGTAAATGGAGCCCGAGCCTGGATTGGTTTTGGCAGCTTTGGAATACAGCCTTCAGAATTTCTTAAACTTGCTACAATTATTCTGCTTTCTAAATATTTAGAGAACACCCAAAGATCAGAAGAGCATTTAAAAAGATTTACCATTGCCGCTATTATTGTTGTAATTCCGATGTTGTTTATTTTACTGCAGCCTGATCTCGGTACAGCTTTAGTATTTATTCCAATTTTTTTGGTTACCTGTTTTATAGCAGGAATAACAAAGCGTTATATAGTGTATTCAATTTTCCTTATCGGTTTAATTGGCTTTTTTACCATATTGCCCCTTTGGCAGAGCCATATTTTAAAAGGTGCATTTCCTTTCTTAAAAATATTTCAGAATACGAAAATAGTTGGTGTAATGGAATTTTCAATGATTTTAATCTCAGGAATTGCCTGGTATGGATATAAAAGATATAAAAAAGATTATTTTTATTGGATTGTATATTCCCTTTCACTGTTAATTATTTCTTTACTTACATCACTTGTTGCTCACCGGGTATTAAAAGATTATCAAATAATGCGTCTCATCGTGTTTTTAGATCCATATATAGATCCAAAGGGGGCTGGCTGGAATATAATTCAGTCCATCACAGCCATAGGTTCTGGTGGGTTTTGGGGAAGAGGATATTTACAGGGAACCCAGAGTCATTACCGCTTTCTGCCGCAACAAAGCACTGACTTTATTTTTTCAATATTTTCAGAAGAAATGGGATTTATTGGAGGAGTTCTTTTATTTTCTCTTTTCTTATTAATCGTTCTAAGATTATTGAATATAATGAAAACAACATCAGATCCATTTGGTGCATATATTGTAGCGGGCTTCTCAGGCATGCTGGTATTCCATTTCTTAATTAATGTAGGTATGACCATGGGTATTATGCCTATTACCGGCATCCCGTTAATTTTCCTATCCTATGGTGGTTCATCTTTGCTTTCAGCCCTTATTGGTATAGGCATATCACTTAGTATTTATGTGAGAAGGTTTGAACATTGATTACAGCAAAAACTTATATAGATCCAATTAAAGATATTGGTAAAGACCTATTAAACGTTGAAAAGCCTGGTCGATATGTCGGTGGCGAATATGGAATATACAGCCATGAAAATAAACTTTTAAAAATGGCTATCGCATTTCCCGATCTTTATGAGATTGGAATGTCTAACCAGGCAATAAAGATACTGTATAATAATTTGAATCAAATTGAAGATGTATCCTGTGATAGAGTTTTTGCCCCTGCACCAGATTTTGAAAAACTATTAATAGAGAAAAACTTGCCTCTTTATACACTTGATGCGGGAAAACCATTATTCCAGCTTGATATTCTCGGGGTATCATTAGGTTATGAATTAGGTATAACAGGGATGCTCTCAATTCTTAAAAGTGGGTGGATTCCAATTAAGAATACAGATCGAACTAAGGAGCATCCGATTATAATCATTGGAGGACCTGCTGCATCAAATCCGTTACCTTTCCAGAATTTTGCCGATGCAGTTTGGGTCGGTGAGGCTGAAGATGCTTTTTTTGAATTTATAAAAAAGGTTCGGGATGCAAAAAGATCCGGTGCAATCCGTGATGACTTGCTCAGATTAATTAATGCAGAAGATGCAATCTGGGTTCCTGGGAAAAAAGCAAAACGGCACATAGATACCAATTTTGCTGCTCCAAATCAAGTTATACCAGCCTTGCCAGTACCATCTATAAAAGTAATTCAAGATCATGGTTCAGTAGAAATAATGAGGGGCTGCCCTAATGGATGTCGCTTTTGTCATGCTGGTATCTGGTATAGACCAGCACGGATGAAATCTATAGAAACTATTGAAAAAGAAGTCGATACATTCGTTCAATCCGCCGGATACAGAGAAATAACCCTATCATCCCTATCCTCTGGAGACTTTATAGGTATAGAGGAACTGATTAAACTTTTAAATGATAAATATAAAAATCGACATATATCGTTCCAATTACCCTCATTAAAAGTATCTTCTTTTTCTCTACCTTTAATAGAAAGTATTTCTGAAACAAGAAAAAGCGGCCTAACCTTTGCTATAGAAACTCCGGCTGACGCATGGCAATTATCATTGAATAAAGAAGTATCTAAAGAAAATGTAATTTCTATATTAAAAGAAGCTAAAAAACATGGATGGAAAAGCGCCAAGTTTTATTTTATGATAGGGCTTCCTGTTGGAAACTTTAAAGAAGGATATGAACATAATAATGAAGAGGAAGAAATTGTTAATTTCCTCGTTGATATTTATAGGAATACTAATATTCAGATACATGTAAATATTGGAACCTTTGTTCCCAAGCCACACACACCCTATCAATGGGTAGCACAGATTGATGAACAGGTAGCACATAATAAATTAAAATTTATTCGTGATACTTTAAGGCCCTTGGGTTTTAAAGTTAGTACCCATGATCCGTTTATATCAACCATTGAAGGAATCTTATCTCGTGGTGATGAACGGGTAGGGGATATCATAGAACAGGCCTTTTCTTTAGGCTGCAGACTTGATGCGTGGGATGAATATTTTAAAAGAGATATCTGGAAACAAGTAATTGAGCAACATAACACAGTCATTTCTGAAATTCTTTCTGAAAGATCTCTAGATGTCGATTTGCCTTGGGATTCTATTATAAGTAAGACTTCCAGAAACTTTTTAAAAAATGAATATATAAAATCTTTGACTTCAGAACTGACATCATCATGTCTAGAAGAATGCAACCACAACTGTGGAATTTGCGGAAGGAAAGAAAATGTTGTTAAAAATAGTATACATGCTCACAAAGGCTATCATTTGATTGAGAACGTTTCTGGCGTTATTAATGAAAGTCCATCTATGATAGTAAGAAAAAAAATAACATATAAAATTGTGTTTTCTTTTACAAAAGAACGTACAGCGATATTTATTCCCCATTTAAGCCTTGTAGAGACATTCTCAAAGGCTTTTATCCGTGCTGATCTACCGATACAATTTACTGAAGGGTTTAACCCATTACCGCGGCTCGATATAGCAGCACCCTTATCTATAGGTGTCACGGCTCTTGAAGAAATCGCCACCGTAGAGCTTACAAACCAAATAGATAGTAACATATTTATGCATCAATTAAATAATGTATTGCCTAGGGATATACAAATAAAGCAAACCTTGCTGATCGCAATTCCAGAGGGATCAAAAAAATATTCGAGCCCATCATTGCTATGGGGATATAGATACAAAACGGATACAGGTATTTTTGATATTAAAGCAAGTGAAGATAAATTATTCAGAGAAACATATTTAAAAAATACTGATAAATCACTGCTTGATTTAACCAGGCTTACCGTATTAGCCAATAACGGTGTTGGATCCTATACAGATTATTTTACCAGATATAGAGAATTATATTCTGAAACAATGTAATAATGAGGCGCTCTTTTAAATATAGATATTATAATTTATAGTAGACAGAATATACATTATGTATAGTAAAATATATTATTACTTTTTTGTTTGTATTAACTGTTCATTACTATTATTACTGTGGCTGTGGCAACTGTAACACCCCAAGTAATGATGGCCTGCTGAATATTGGAGAGCCATATTCATCTACTCCATAGGCAAAAATGATAAACATAGCATATGCAGTAGAATGATTATCGATTACTACCACATCATCTCCAGAAATATCACTTTTATATTTGAAGGTCTCTTTGTTAATTCTGATTAATGGATAACTATTCGAAGAATATTCCAGATCAAGCTCAATTTGATTTTTTTGTATTTTAAAATTATTTATTGTTTTTAATAAGCTTATAATATCTGTATTTTCAAGTTGTAATTGCGAAAAGCCAATAGAGTTTAAAAATACATACATATTAATTGAATTAAAGCTGTCAGTCGATACATATGGTGACATTTTTGAAAAATCTGTACTCATCGTACTATTAATTTCATTAAAATTTGAACTTTCAATAATCGAAGTTAAATTGTTTGTACTTGTATATATTTTATAATAAATCATATAACCTGAAAAATAATCAACAGGTTGATCTGAAAGTAATGGTAATGTGACAGAAATTGTATCAGCCGTTTTTGTGATTGCAGTAACTGGCGTTAAATAAATATAATTTTCAATGCCGCAAGAGTTAAGAAAAATAAACGAAAAACATAACAAGAATATGGAGATATACTTCATATTTTTTGGTATCATGGAGTACAGCTTATCCCCTACTCCGTTTCTTTTTACCCGTATCTAATACCGGCGGATTTAAAGAATCAATCGTATCAACCAGTTCATAAATGAGAACCGGTTTATTTTTCCCCTTAACCCGGATATTATCGAGTTCGCGAACAATAAAATGATCCTTTACTAATCCATAGGTAAATTCGCTTATGATAATCCCTGTTCCATATTGTTTATTCGTTCCTTCGAGTCGTGCACCGAGGTTTACATTATCGCCCATAAGTGTGTAGTTCATCCTTCCGGGGGATCCCATATTGCCAACAGTCATAATCCCGGAATTTAGACCAATTCCGATATTGATACGCCTGTTTTCAGGCCACTGCTCATTAAGCTCACGTAATTTTTCCATTTGTTTAAGGGCACACTTACAGGCTAGAATAGCATGATCTTCCTGCGGTATGGGAGCTCCCCAAAAACACATAATTTCATCACCCACATATTTATCCAAGGTACCGCCATACTCAAGAATCAGATCTGTCATGGCGGTTAAATATACGTTAAGGTGATTGACCAATTCTTGGGGGGTCATATTTTCAGATAAGGTTGTAAAGCCTCGGATATCAGAGAAAAGAACTGTCAGTTCCTTATCTACCCCGCCAAGTTCCGGAGGATTTTCCAAAATTTGTTCTACCACCTTCGGGCTCACGTACTTTCCAAAGGTGGTTTTTATCATCTTTTTATCCCGCTCTTCTGTCATTGCACGATATGAAACAACCGCAATAAAGGATATTACCATTGCAATGGCAGGTTTGGGGAAATCAATAACCAGATTATTTCTTTCAAAAACAACTGATATGGTAAGAAAGAGAATGATGATTCCAATAAAAACAGATACAAAACCCCATAAGGTTGAATAACGGGATGTATAGAAACAAATAAGCATGACGAGCAACAATAGTAGTGCATACTCAATCCATTTGGGGGCCGGGATAAGGAAGTTGTTCATCAATATGGTATTTAAAGCATTTGCATGTATTTCTATACCGTACATGAGTCCATAAGGGGTCGGTTTTTCATCCTGGGCAATTCCATCGGCAAAGGGGCCGACCATAAGAATTTTATTGTCTACAGCCTTTGTTTTAGGCCAGGTTTCAGGATTAGGACCAGGAGCCCGTTCTGCATAACTGGCATAGGAACGGACAGGGAAGGTCCTATAGCCATCAAGTGCGGCCGACGACCGATATCCCATGTAATTGATAACCATCTCGCCATTTTCATTTATAGGTATCTTTATTTCAGAGAGAACCCTTCGGGGTGCAGCCTTGATAAGATTCCCCTCTTTATCATATTCATCTCGACCAATTGGAATGCTGTAGGGTATCCTATTACCTGTTTTAGCATCTTTTACAGTAGGATTTGGGATGATGATCTGTTTGCCGATTTCAACAGTGAGATCTGACAGATCAACCCCGAAATAATTACATGCAAGACTTAAGGTAATAGATGGAACAAAATAATCTTTTATTTTTCTTACAATGAAATACTCTTCATCCGGATTTCCATCCCCATCTTTATCAAGTATTACTGGCGGAGCTGATCTTTGCAGTTCCTTTTCAAGCTGTTGCAGTATTTCTTTAGTTACAGGTGTTGCAATATTATGTACTTCCCCCTTCGTATCATACCAGACCAATCGTTCGTATTGGGTTTCATCAATCGAATATCCAGGCTGCAACTCCTGTAATGGTATCTGTTCTACTTCTGTGCTCAATTTAGCAATAAGTGCCTGACGGCGGTATATTTGATCCACATCCTGGACATAATTTGCATGCCCATATCCAGAAACAGCCTTTGCATAGGGGATAAGCGGTGCCTGAACGCTTCTAAAGTCGCGCATCTCCTGCCATGGGCCGCTTACATTTTTAAAACCCGCAAATCGGTCAAATAACACAGCCTGTCTTTTAAGCATTGTTTCATGGTTTGTATAATCGGAGATGCCTACATCGAGGAGTGTTTCAAGATAGACTGTTTTTGCCTGCTCTATACTAGTTATAAGCCGTGCATCTTCAGATGCTTTTCTATCATTTTCTATAAAAAAGACATCCAGAAATATCGAAGATTCTCTTGAATTCTGATCTTTTATCCGTGTAAAGGCATCAATCAGATTGGCATGGGTAGAGCGAGGAAAGGGCCATTTGCCGAATTTAGCAAGGCTTCTCGAATCTATACCTACAATAATAATATCATCTGAAATCTTCGGATTTTTTTCGGTAACCGTCACCCCTTCCTGTACGCTGGTTGCGGTTACCAGGCCCTTAAGAAAGAACTGTAAATCTGTAGCTTTAGTATTTAAATTGGAAAAAATCGCGGTGCTTGTATCTAGAAGGAGGATGGCGAGAAATACAAACAAACCGATGATGAACCCAAAGTATTTGGTTTCAAATATTTTTGCTCGTTTTCTCGCCATGGCTACCTCACTTTTGATTCGCGGTTATAAAAAGTATACGGCTCTGAGCAAGCTTTGTCCAACTGTCAGTGGGCCATTTTTCTACCAATTTCTGATAGGCTGCAATTGCTGCGGTACTGTTTTTCTGGGTTTCCTGCAAACGACCCAGTGCAAAATAAGCCCGGGGAGCCAGGGGAAATTCATCGCCATAGATGTCAACTGTTTTAGAGTACAATTCAATAGCCTTTACAAAATCACCCCGTTCCTCTGCAGCAGTGGCTGCATTGTAGAGAGCAACCGGTGCGAGATAGCTTTTAGGCAGTTTTTCCGCGATTGAAGCCCAGGCTTTTTCTGCTTCAGACCAATCTTTTTTATCTGCATAAATACCCGCTAAAATATTCAAGGCTCGGGCACCTGCATAGGCAGAATGGGAAGATGCAAAGGATGTAAGTTCATCAATCAAAGCGGTTAATTCCTTATCCTTTTTTGCATCATCGGATTCAAAACGAATTTTGTCATACCGTTCCGAAAAGGATTCTACCTGTTCAATAGCCTGTACTTTTGTTGCATCAATAATGGTTATTGCAACCACAAGCACAACAATTGCAACAACAATGCCACCAAGAATACCGAAGAGCAACACCCGGTTTCTTTGAATATAGTTAACTACCTTGGCAGAAAAGCCAATTACTTCCTGTTTTTCAGATGCCTTTTCCATGATGTCCTACTCCTTAGGATTTACAATATCAAGTTCTTTGAGAAGTCTGGACAAATATGTCCGTTGAATATCCAGGGCTTTTGCAGCCTCGGTCTGGTTCCAGTTATTTTCTTCCAGGACTTTTTTAATATAGTGTTTTTTAAAAACCGTGAGAGCATTTTTTAAATTCCGCTGTTCAGACATGGCAGAATTATGTTGCATATTATGCAACAGAAGGTCCTCCGCCTTAATCCAGCGATCCTTGCTGATGACACAGGCCCGCTCAATACAATTCTCCAGCTCACGTACATTACCAGGCCAGCTATATGAGAGCATAATCTCCATGGCTTCATCGGAAAAGCCGTCGAATTGTTTCTTTGTTTCCCTGCTGAACTTTTTAAGGAAGAAGTTCGCCAGTTCTGGGATGTCCTCTGGTCTTTGTCTGAGCGGTGGAATATAGATGGGTAAAACATTTAAACGATAATAGAGGTCACTTCTGAATTCACCCTTTTCCACAAGAGCCTCAATATCCCGATTGGTTGCCGCAAGAATACGTACATCAACCTTGATTGTGGTATCTGAGCCAACTTTTTCGAAGGATTTTTGTTGAATAACCCGAAGCAATTTTGCCTGCAATTTTAGAGGCAAATCACCTATTTCATCCAGGAAAATGGTTCCTCCATCGGCCATTTCAAAGCGGCCCCGTCGGTTTTGAACCGCATCTGTAAAGGCTCCTTTTACATGGCCAAAGAGTTCGCTTTCCAGAAGTCCTTCAGGCAGAGCAGCGCAATTTACCCGAACAAAGGGACCCTGATTTCGAGTGCTCTTCAGATGAATTTGCTCAGCAAAGAGTTCCTTCCCTACCCCGCTCTCGCCTAAGATAAGAACCGATGAATCAGTTTTCGCAACCCTGTCAATAATTTCAAGTTTTTCAAGGATTACAGGACTTGATGCTATAAGGGTATGATATCCCTTATCGGTTTGTATCTGATCCTGCAAAAAATGTATTTCTTCCTGGGCTTTTTCAAAACTACGGGCATTTTGTATGGCTAAAGCAGCCTGATTAGCAAATATTTCAAGCCATTCAAGATCATCCTGGGTAAAATATTTGCCATTTTTTTTATTGATAAGTTCAATTACCCCAACACACTCATCTTTCATGCGCATGGGGACCGCCAGCATGGTCCGGGAAGGATAGCCTATATTTTTTGAAATTTCCGCCAGATGCCGACTGTCATTTTCTACATCATTCACGATAATCGATGTATTATGCTGTGCCACCCATCCAGCAATCCCTTCACCCATGTTAAGGGAATACTTCTTTACAGCGGCCCCTTTAGAGCCAAGGGCAATTTCGAAATATAATTTTTGTTCCGGTTTATTTACCAGGAGGAGACTGGAGGCCTCCCCCTCGCAAAGCCGAGTAGCAGACTCAAGGATCTGTGTAAGCAAGGATCGAACATCCGAATAGTTCGAATTGATTAGAGTATTAATCTCTATCAGAGTATTGAACTTTTGGACGTCGATCGATGCCAGCATGTCCTTTGGCTCATTACCTTATTTGGAATCCCTGGATTTTAACATATCTCCAAGGGTAAAGGTAGATTCGTTAGTCTCCTCTTCGGCCATATACTGGGATATTGCTTCCCGTTGAACTTTCTTCTGATAGTCCCGGATAGAGAAGGCTACCTTCTGTTTATCAGGCTGCAGTTCAAGGACTACGGCCTTAACCTTATCCCCAACCTTGTACTTCTTAAGAGCTTCATCAGGATCTTCTTCCCGATTTTCGGTCAGGTTTGTTTTGTGAATAAGACCTTCGATGCCTCCGGCAACCCGTACAAATACACCGAAATCAGTTACGGAAGTCACTTCACCCTCAATCGGAGACCCAACCTTGTATGCAGCAGCAAATGATGTCCAAGGATCTTCGGAAAGCTGCTTAATACCAAGACGGATGCTGCGGTTTTCAGGTTCACAGGCAATAACCATCACTTCAACTTCCTGCCCAACCTGCAGTTCACTTCCTGGATGTTTTACTTTTTTGGTCCAGGACAGATCATCCACATGGAGGAAGCCATCGATCCCTTCTTCCAACTGGATAAAGGCTCCCGCATTGGTTAACTTCACGACCTTACGGGTAAGTCTAGTACCAACAGGATACTTTTCAGTAATTGTTTCCCAGGGATTTTGCGTGACCTGCTTCAGCCCAAGTGACACCCTACCAGCCTGGAGATCATAGCCGAGGATCATGCATTCGACTTCATCACCAATTTTAAGAACTTCCTCAGGCTTCTGAATTTTCTTTACCCAGGAGAATTCTGATATATGGGCAAGCCCTTCAATCCCCTCTTCGAGCTCGATGAAGGCACCAAAATCGGTGAGTTTGGTCACCTTGCCCTTTACGATATCATTTACATGATACTTATCTTCAAAATGCACCCAGGGATCATCGGTAAAATGCTTTAATGAAAGATTGATCCGCTTTTCAGCGGGATCGATACGGATCACCTTAAGACGGATCTCCTGTCCCTTCTTTACAAAATCCTTAGG
>ERZ795052.5003-NODE-5003-length-13211-cov-5.277060_pt1 | contig 13211 bp, 14 predicted proteins | sample MGYA00375136_ERZ795052 | MGnify/ENA primary metagenome ERZ795052 (study PRJEB30181, sample SAMN05720156) | activated sludge metagenome | isolation source: Anaerobic digester | place: Japan | collected 2015-05-26 ... | reverse complement strand
GGTTCGTTGGAATGCGAGGTCAATCCCAAAGCATAGAGAATGGGGAACTTCAAGGTAATACGCCGGACGCCCCACTCCCCAATCTGGGTTTTGGCGGTCACTTCGGGATAGCCAATATTGGAACGGTAGAAAGTCAGTAGGTCATTTTCTAGAGTACTCAAATCAATCCCGATGGTGTTATCCAGATCAATATCCTCAGACAGTCGATTGAGACCGTAGATCGTATGCAAACAGGTGCCGCCATAAAAATTGAGCTTGCGATAGACCGGGTGGTTGTAGATAAAATCCAGCGTATAGGCCTGCAGTAACTCCTTGAGGAGCACCCGTTTTGTCTCATTGGGTAATAATGGGTCTTTTTGAGACAGGACGTTTTGCATCAATTGGATTAATGTTGCCATAAAGTTTTCCTCAGGTTTTTCAGAATCTGGTCCATCTTTCTGCTTTTACTCATCCTAACGAAAGTTGCAAATTCAGCCTGGTCTTTCTCTTGGAATTCTTCAAGGTTAAGGCGCAGATCTTCTGCCAGGTCAAAGCTAGCCGGCCGTTTATCACCCTTCCAGGTGCGAAAATAGAGAAAATCAAAAAGCGCCTTAGCTACTGTTGCCTTGGCAATTGGAATGCCCAAGTATTCAGTAATCGTAAAACCCTGATAAAGATCAGCTTTGATATTGCGATAGGTGAAAGTACCCAGTTTGTTTTCGAAAACACGAGTCTGCTTGAGCGTGACCGCAGTAACCGGATAAGTCATTTCGGTGAGAATGGCGTTGCGCTGTAAAATATATTGCAGCGATAGATAGGACTGGGGGATCAAAATCGCACTGACCATGGGTGCGAAATCAGCCTCCGCGCGATGCGCCTCGAAAAAGCGGCGTGTCATGTAAACACCTTTTTTCAACTGAATGATTTGTCCAGCTTTCATCCAGCGATACAGCGCGGTTTGAATCGTGCCGGCTGCAGCGGATTCATCGCCAAGAAGCTGTTTTACCGCTTCAATGGTAAAGTATGGAAAAGAATCAAGTGAGGAAAGGATTGTTGATTTCATATAGGATAATAGACGCCTTATGTCTATTATCCTATATATAAATTCAAATTACAAGGGGTATTAATCATTATTGGCTACTGGTCGGAAATTGCAGCCATATGAGGTTTGTTTCCCCAACATCGTCCAGGATAACCGTTCCACCACATCCCACCAGATTCCTGGGGTTTCATACCACTTCGCTCCTGCTACCCCTGTAGGAATATCAGGATCTGGCGCTGTGACTTTATCCAGAAAACCGCCTGGATGAATCGCCACGTCCGTATAAATCACACTATAAATTGGTCCAAGAGTTGCCAGGGACAGTATCATTCCCCACCCACATTGCGAGGGTTTGATGCTTTTAGCTGCATCCAGGCGATCCTGGATGAACTCAACATAAGTTATACCGTCCGGTGCACCAGTAACTGTCATAGGCTGGTTCGCTTTGTATCCAATAAAAATCAAGCTGGCGAAGACAAGAATTATTATCGTATTCCAGGCGATTTTCCAAATAAAATGAAAAAATCCGGCGATCATCTTTACTCCTCCTGACTTTCAGTTTTGTAGATGTCTTCTGGCTTTCCATCTTCGCTGATCATCAAATTCCCAAATCTCATTTCTTCCCGGTACATTCGGTCGATAGAAACCTCTACGACATCACCTTCACTGCGCCCCATATGACCAGCCAGGTCCTTCAACTGGCGAACACACTCATAACTTAGTCGGAAAGAACGTACTGGTTTGGTGGGTGAGTTTTTCCTGGGCATTTTGGCTCCTTAATCAAGATAGATATATTGTAATACATATGTAATACCTTTACAAGTATGAATTTCCGTGGATGCACAATTAAGATAAAAAACGCGAATCAGTACCAGAACAGAATAACCGTACGTGTTATGAAAACTTATTTGCGGTCGATGATCGTATAATTAAGGGGATAGTTACAACCTTTATAAGGATTCGCTTCTATTTTTAGGTTTCATGGTTTTTCAAATGAAGAATTTTGGAAAGTACAACAGTGGATAATGTTATAACCCTTTTTGAGAGACAAACAATTCCTTACCAGTCTCTTGGCTTGACAGCCAGTGACCCATTGTTGGAAATCATGGAGCGTTTAAATCAAAATTCAGGAAAGGAATTGATCCGCCTTGAACGCAAGGGATTGCGCGCCACTCAATTTGTGGGGGTGATCCAGGCAGGTGGACGCACGATTCAAATCTTACCCAAAATTGATTGTGATCCAGAAGCCAATACTGAAGCAGTCGTAGGCTCAGCATCTTATGAAAGAGCGGCTGTCTCTGCATCGCAAAACTTTTTGCACTTATTAACCCATGCGCGCCACCTGAAATTGCATAACCAATCTCTGGCGTCATTAAGTACCAATCGTGGCACATGGCTTGAAATGCTTACTCGTCTGTTCGCTGTCGAACTGCTAACCCAATTACAACAGGGTTTTCACCAGGATTATGTTCGTAGAGAAGATTTACTCCCATATGTGCGCGGACGATGGAACATTGCACGACAATTTTCCCGTCAGCCGAACTTAACTCAAGGGTTGGATGTCTCTTACGATGATTATTTGCCAGATACTTTACTAAACCGGGTTTTCCGTCTTGCAGTAGATCGGTTGCAGCGGGTTACACGTGATACACAAAATCGTCAGATATTGGCGGATCTCGAAAGCTGGTTGCAGCCAGTTCACCTGCCTGCGCAGTTAAGTTCCGTAGACCTGGATCATATTGAATTCAATCGCTTAAATGAGCGCTTTTATCCTGCTTTTCAATTAGCTCGGTTATTGTTGGAAGGGCTAACGGTGCAGTTGTTGGCTGGTGGGCAGCGCGCATTTGCATTTGTTTTTGATATGGATCGCCTATTTGAGCAGTTTATCGCCAGTTTTTTGCAGACTTACAGCCGGCTTATTCTGCCTGAGGAATGGCAAGATCTACCAATTGAATTACAAGGCAGCATATCCAAGCGACACCTGGTCTTACCAATGCCGCTGCCTGAGAAACCGATGTTTCCCTTAAAACCTGACATCTTATTAGGTTTACCCGGTCAACCAAATCTGATTATTGACACAAAAAATAAAGCGCTTCCATTAAAACAGTCATATCGAGCAGTCGCTGAAGGCGATGCTTATCAAATGCTGGCTTATGCAACTCAATTTCATTGTCGTAGTGTTTTACTTCTGTACCCACACACACTTGGAGCAGAAGTGTTCACACCTAAAATGCTAATGGTTGAGCAAACCTCTATCCGGATATTCGTTGCGACTTTGAATTTACATCAACCATTGAATCAAATTTTTCCATTGATCCAAGAATTTCGTAATATTTTGTACTCGACTCTCTCGCAAGTAGGTTCACCATCGGAGGTAATATGGCCCGCATGACAGAATTCCAACCACTCTATGAGGCGTTTCACCTGTTTCAGGAACGTTGCTTACAGCAGGACCGTTCACTTATTTGGCCAGACCAACCGATATGGACGGTCGCCAACTTACAGCGTTGGAAAACGCAGGTTATTGATAGCCCTAACCTGGAAGGGAATTTAAATTTTAACGAGAAATTAGAACAACAACTGGTTGGCGCACCGCCCATCTTATGGGGGTTGGCAGCTGATATGCACTATGTTTACTATTTACCATCTGCGAATATCACACTAGCCACACGGTTGCGCAATATTGGTTGGGCTGCTCAGAAAAGCGGGTTGACTTTACCACCAGAAAACGACCCCATTTGGGCTGCTCAAAAGAATGGATTTACCAGAACTACTCAAAAATATCATTTTCGATATGCTCAACTCCATTTATTGGCTGCATTTGCCTTACGATTAAAAGAGCAAGGTAATGCTACACAAATATTAACAGATTCAACGCAAGCCCAATCAATGCTCGACGAAATCCTGGAGGGTATCCCAGGAAAAGGTGATCGGGCTTATGATCTCCGACATGCCATCTTGTATTTGATGTTCCCAGATCAATATGAGCGGATTATCAGCACCACGCACAAAGAAAAAATTGTTAGTCGCTATATTAAGTATGTTACTGACCCGCACACAGATCTCGATATTCGGTTACACCAAATCCGGGAAGGTTTAGCCGGCAACCAACCAAGTGGCCAGAACTTTGACTTTTATAGGGATCTTAAACAAGAATGGAATCCCGATGAAGTGGAGACACCACCGCAACCTGAGACAGGCAAAAAACCGGAAGAACCTCAAAAGGATACCAGGATTGTGGTTGATGCATTGCGCTTGTTGAACCGCTTTAAGAATTTGATTCTTTTCGGTCCTCCTGGAACAGGCAAAACTTTCTGGGCGAAAATTATTGCAAACCGACTGGTCTCTCCCCAACTCAAACAGGCGCAGTCTCGAGCGACCTTTCTGCAAACGGTCATTGAGGATTTACCTTTCTACGATATTTTAGCTTTGGATATGTACAGAACAGGACATGACAAGAAATATACAGTTCCTCAGCTTGAAGAAATGGAATTGGTTCAGGCTCGTTTTAGACAAAGTCCGGTAAAACACCAAAAAAACCAAATATGGGGGTATCTACAGTCGCATACAGCTATCGAAAGTCAGACCGTCAATCTGACTTCACGTGCTGAGCCTTTCCTTTTTGACAAAACTGCAAATAGCCAATGGTTTTTGACACCTGCCGGCAAGGAATATGTCCAAGGCACCTTAACGGATCGTCTTACCTTGATCAAACAAGGTCCTCCCGCAACGAACCAACCAGAAGATTTTATTCGTTGGGTGACATTTCACCAGTCCTATGCGTACGAAGATTTTGTGGAAGGTTTACGTCCCAAAACTGAGCAGGGTGATGCGATGGTTTTGGCTTTTGAATTGAAACCGGGGATCTTCCGTAGCCTATGTGTGCGTGCCAAGGATGACCCAAATAACCAATATGTTCTGGTTATTGATGAAATCAACCGTGGAAATATCGCCAAAATATTTGGTGAGCTGATGACGCTGATTGAAGCGGATAAGCGAGGCAAGCAGCCAGTTGAACTTCCATACAGCAAAGAGGATTTCCAGGTTCCGGTAAATCTAGCGATTATCGGCACAATGAATACCGCTGATCGAAGCATTGCCTTACTGGATGTCGCTTTACGCCGGCGATTCGCTTTTCTGGAATTATTACCTGAGGCAGAACTACTTGACGGTATCAACGTTTCGCTAGCAGAAGAAGATGCTTTAAATATCGGAACCTGCTTGAAAAATTTGAATCAGCGCATTGTTGACCTGCGTGGTGTAGATTATCAGATCGGACACAGTTATTTTCTACCACTCCAGGTGATCGCGGATGAGGTGGAAAAGCTTAATTGTTTGGATGATATCTGGAACTACCAGGTTGTACCGCTGCTTAAAGAATATTTCTACGGCCAGATTGACCTTTTGCGCCAAGTTCTGCCTAGTTTCTTTAATCAGGATGATGGAGGTCAACCTCAATCTGCAAGTGGCCTTGTAGCCTTGCATGGTGAAGATCTTGTGGCCGCGTTGAACAAGCTATAGGTATCGTTTCCGAATAACCAAAAACATGTTTTCTTCAAAACATTTTATGCGCTAGCATATATTTAGTCAGATGATAAGGATTTTATTAATTGGATTCTTGAAACTTTATCCACCTGGAAGACGCTTTCTGGTCACGAAAATGAGATAATTCCTACAAATTTGGATAGTGACTTATTGGAGACAGGTAAAAAATGTCAGATTTCCATTTCAAACGTCTTGAAAAGTATAAAGTGGGTGGTACAAGGGATAAGATGGAGCTTAAGGTTCCTTTGCCGCATAGCCCCAGTGGGAAAGTTTACCGATGGTGCCCAAATGTTGATTGCACACCACGATTATTTCTTCTTGGTGATGCGCAGATACCGGAAAATCTTGATATTTCCCAGCTAAAGAGAACTCCCGGAACCCAAGGAACAACATGTCCATATTGTGGAATGGATGCTGATGATGAGGAGTTTAATTACCTTGGTGATATAGAAGCTATACAGAAATATATCGAATGGGCAGCATCCAGAGATGTTAATGATTACTTTGTGAAAATGGCCAAGGATTTCAATCGTTCCCAACCAAGGGGTGGATTAATTTCTCTCAAGATGGACATTAAACCAGATTACAGTCAGGAACCTCGAGCATGGAGAGAAGACTTAATTCGGAATTTGGCTTGTAATATCTGTGGGCGAGAATATGGAGTGTACGCAATTGCCCTATTTTGCCCTGACTGTGGCGGCAAAAATTTACACGTGCACTTTGAACGCGAAATCGAGCTCATCCTTCAACAAATAGACTTGGCTGAGCAGGTTGCGGAGACTAACAATAGTGAACTTTCCTATCGAATTCTTGGGAATGCACACGAAGATGTAGTAACTGTATTTGAAACTTATCAAAAAGTATTTTACAGATATATGATCAAAAAGAATTTCCCTAAAGATCAATCAGAAAAAATGATTGATAAGGGAGCAATTGGCAACCGGTTCCAGAACTTGGATAGGGCTAAGGATCTGTACAAGAACCTTTCACTTGATCCGTTCAGCGTACTTACTCTGGAAGAGTTGGATCTAATGAAACTAAACATTGAGAAACGACACGTAATTGGGCACAACCTGTCGTTAGCCGACGAAGCGTATGCGGATACAATGAGTCGCGAGAAACCTGGTACCACGGTTGAGATTCTCGCTGAAGAAATATCTGAATTTGCCGAAACGGTTAAAAAAATTATCGTGGAATTAGAACAGCTCATGTGATTTTGGATAAGAGTTAAAGTTATCCAATAACATGATTCATCCAATTTATATCTACTAGTGTAGATGGGAAAAACCACTTGCGAGTCTGCATTCATCGTGGAAGCAAACAAATAGGCGGAAGCTGTGTCGAAGTTGAAAGCCAAGGTCAACGGCTGCTTATTGATTTGGGCTTACCATTGGATGCAGAAAAAAATAGTAGTCAATACTTGCCTGAGATCTCCGGATTAGACGGCAATGATGCATCTCTACTTGGTATCCTTATTTCCCACCCGCACCTCGACCATTTCGGCTTGCTCACTCATATCTCACCGATGATTCCTGTTGGCATGGGACCTGCTGCTCGCCGCATCCTGGTTGCTGCCGCGCCTTTCTTACCTGGCAACTGGCCTGTTCCCTCACAGGGATGGGATTACCAATCCGGGCAATATTTTGAAGTGAGCCCTTTTCAAATCACCCCCTTTCTTGTCGATCACTCGGCATATGATGCCTATGCACTCTTAGTTGAAAGTGATGGAAAACACCTCTTCTATAGCGGCGATCTTCGTGCTCATGGCCGTAAGGCAGCCCTGTTCGAGCACCTGGTTGCATATCCTCCTACGAATATCGATACTCTACTTTTGGAAGGATCTTCACTAGGAAGGCTCAATGACGACCAATACTTTCCCACTGAAGCTGATATTGAGACACAACTTGTGCAGGCTTTTTCCGCTACCGAAGGTTTGGCGCTAGTTCATACTTCAGCCCAAAATATTGATCGAGTTGTTTCCATCTTGCGTGCCTGCAAACGGACTGGTAGAAAACTAATTATCGATCTGTACACGGCTGCTATTCTAGAAGCAACCGGTAATCCTCATATCCCCCAATCCAACTGGCCAGAGGTCGCGTTGTTCATTCCCCAAGCTCAACGCATCCAGATCAAAAATAACGCCTGGTTTGATCTTCTCAAACACCATGCGGCAAATCGTATTTTCATAGAGAATTTGCATGAGGCACAGAGCAAATCCACATTGCTTTTTCGCCCCCTGCATTGTTCTGACCTCGAGAGGGGTAATTGTTTGAAAGGTGCCACTTATATTTATTCTCAACGGGAGGGATATTGGGAAAAAGACTCTTACAATAAGCTAAAAGAATGGTTGGAGCGGAATGCCATCCCAAAAATCAGTATTCACACTTCGGGACATGCTAGTCCCGTAGATCTACAGAAGTTGGTGACAGCAATCAATCCTCTCAAGGTGGTTCCAATCCACACCTTTTTCCCTGAACGATATAGTGAGTTATTCCAAAATGTGGAAGTGCATAATGATGGCGAGTGGTGGGAGGTATAGATGAGAAAGTTATCTGTTAAATTTATGGGCGATCTTGTTAATTCCAACGGTGTGCTTCACCCAATCTTAACACGAGTAAAAAAAGACCATACATTAATGTTGGCAATTCGAGAAAATTTCATCAATATCTATTATCGCGGTGGAAATATCCTCAATCTCAAGGAGCACAACAAAGGTTTTTATCAAGCTTCATTTGATGATCAATATAATAAATCTGGGCTTTTCATTCCTGATTCTCCAACCGAGATTAACAATCAGAAAGATTCAAGGAGTTGGATTGATTCATTCCCAAGCCGCAAGAATATTATGGACGAATATTTCTCAACTTATGGCAAGGCAGAGAGAGAGTTTCAACAGTTGATTGCTCGTGAAAATAACAATTCGACCATTTCGAATGAAAGTGAATATTTTGTTTCGGATATCGAAGTTACTGAAACTTATGCTAGATTTGATATTATGGCCATCCGCTGGTTGGCAGCCCAGCGAAAAAACGGTAATAACTGTAAAGTTGCCTTGATTGAGATGAAATATGGTGATAGTGCGCTGACTGGTAGTGCTGGCTTGCTTAAGCATCTCAAAGATATGGAAAAGCTGATTTCAAATAAAGATAGTTACGCTAAACTATTGGAAACCATGGAAAGTCAGTTTAATCAACTTGATGAACTTGGATTGCTGAAATTTAATAAAGGCACGAGTAATGCAAAGGTCAAGCTAAATGTGGATGATCCGCCTGAAGTGATTTTTATTCTCGCCAACCACAATCCACGAAGCCCGAAGTTAAAAACTATTCTCAGTGATCCCGAAATTGATCAATATGCGCAATCACAGCTATTTGATCTCAAATTTTATGTGGCTAGTTTTGCCGGTTACGGATTGCATGCAAAATGTATGCTTCCTTTAGTTGAATTTCGGAAATTATTGTAAGTTTCCATTCTTGTCCGTTTTGGCTTAAGAATGATTAGCACTTCACAATATAGAAAAAATAGATTTTGAAGGTTAAATTTCCACCCGAACTCCCACCGTGCAGACCAAGTCGTGTGAACGGTTATAAATTTAGGCCGGTGTTGCAAGTTCAGTAATTTGTAATGAGTAATTAGCATAAAGCGCCTTCCAGAGATGGAGGGCGTTTTTTTGGTGTTCATAATAATATAAGCAGTTTATAATACTTAGAACAATGTGTCAAAAACTGGCAAGAGTCCCTATGAGGATCAATCTCTATCCAGATGTTAAGCGTGCTTTTTAGTGGTTGAATAACTAATGAGGGTTATCTAGAAATTTCAAACTATTGGAATCACGTTAAGGAGTAGTAATTATGCCAGAAGAACAGAAAAAACATCCATTAGAAGAATATTCCGAAAATGAACAAATTGCTTATTTGAGTGTTTTATCTGCCGTCTGTTATGTAGATAAAGAATTTGGAGATATGGAAAAGCGTCAACTGGATGTCTTATTGGCGCAACTTAAGATTTCAGATGTAGGGAAAGCCAAAATCTATTCTTCAGTATTCAACCTTCAACGTGAAGATAAACTGGCGAATCTTGAGGCAATTCAAATTCTCGGTAATACGGAATTAAAATACACCTTAATCTCAGACTTGTGTCTTTTTTCTTTGGTTGATTCGAAGTTCTCCGATGATGAATATCAATACATACTTGGTATTGGTGAAGTCTTGGGGATCACCCAAGAACAGGTTGATGCCATAAAATCTATCCAGGAAAGTCTTTATAAAATCAAAGATATTCCCCCGAATTCCGAAAAATACAAACATCTTATAAAAGATAGTGCAGCAAAACTCGCGGGGGTCGGTGTTCCTGTAGCAGCAATCGCAGCGAGTGGTTCAATGTTTGGACTTAGCGCTGCTGGTATAACCTCTGGTTTGGCTGCACTCGGCGGATTAGTTGGTGGTGGAATGTTGTTAGGCGCTGTTGTTGTGGTTCCTGCAATCGCACTTGGAGCTGCCTTTGGGGTTAAGAAACTCTTTGATGTCGTATGGAAAGACAAAAAGAGTCCAGAGAAAGTGAAATACTCTTAAGAAAGGGGTCGAAAGGAAACATGGACTCAGAAATTGTAAAAAGTGAAATGCAGCCTGTATCAGCTAAACTTGTTGTTGTACAAGGAATTGTTCAAAATCTACCCGAAATTATTGGAGCTATCAAGGAAATCTACACCCTTAATAAAAAAGAGCAATTATTTGGTCGAGTTCTGCAATCTCGGCTTGATGAATTGAATATTAACAAAGAGAATTTTAAAGTATTGGTTGAAGGTTTAACGGAGTTATCAAAATCAGAAAATACTGATGCCGATACAAAAGTTATGTATAGAGAAATGATAAAAACACTGTTTGAAATTTTCACAACTAATATGCATAGTTCACAGGATATTTCTAACTTTTTGAAAGAATTTTAAGAAATGTATGGAATAAATTTGTTGGAAGTAGCTAAAATATTAGGAGCTACTGCGGTCAGTAATATTTTATTTAACAAGTACGGAGCAATTCGCTCGATTCATCAGGAAATTGTAAAATATTCTGCTCAACAAAATATTGCTATGGTTAAGGTAATGATACGAACTCTTGCACAACAAAACGAGCAGGCGTTTAAAGATGTCATTAAAATTCTTAGGGAGCATTTTACCGAAGAAGAATTAAAAGAGATATTACCTCTATGAAAAAAAGGGGGCTAACAAGCGCTTGCACAGGCGCTGCCACTAACCCTAGCCGTTAGGCGGCTTTATTCATAACAAAGTTGTTTTGACTATTATAAAAGGGTAAAAACACGTGTCAGATATCGAGCTATCATCAAAAAAGTTGCTAAATGATGTTTTGAAACCTCATACAGAACTTGCTTTAGACTTGTTGAAAATGGTCAAATCACTAAATTCTTACGATCCATCTCATCGTTTTCAGATTGCATCAATCATCATTTTTTTAGCTGGCGTTGACAAAACATTAAGTCTTGCTTTTGAACTACTATACTTAGCCGGCAAAGTAGATTGGAAATGGATGTCTCCAAATCCAATATCAAAACCACCAGCTGGATTTATTGAATGCACTCGTGGTTTAACCTCCAAGATTATAAAATTAAAAGACTTGGGAGTTGATTTGACCCATTTACAATGGTTAGTAGACTTACGCAATGAATATGTTCATAGTTGTAGTATTTATACAGGCTATAGTGAAAGAATTGATGAAACTGAGGTTAACATCCAATTCAAACCATCAGGGCCAACTATCTCTTTCCCACTATCTCCAATGACTTATATTCACGCCCAAGAAATTCAAAATTACGCCAATGGAATTGTGGAATTAATTGGTTCATTTGTTGACCAAACAGATTGGTTTGAAGGATGGTTTAAAATAGCTGAGAGTGTAAAAAATCTTCCTAGTAATCCTGAGCCAGAACATACACAAATTATGAATGAACCAGAAAGATTATTTGAAATTTTGAGCGCTCTTAATGACAAATTTGTTGGAGATGGAGCAAAACTTTTGTTAAAGTAGCAAAAACAACCCAACAAATTGTGGAGTAGATGGTGGGGCAAGGCTCCACTCTACTGACGGATTTTGCGTTTGGTGCTATTGGCCTCCAAATCGCGGCTTTGCCGGTAATGCCTGCCGCTAGATTGACACCTTCACCTCTCCCCCGCGGACCGAGTCGTATGTACGGGTATAAGTTTAGGCCGGCGGGGCTGGGTATAGCCAAATAGAGCGCCGAAACGCGAAATAGCGAACACATCCCCATATATTGGGGTGTACCGCTTCATCCATTACGATACATAATGATGCCGCACTCCCTGTGAGTTTTATTAGGGAGTGCTTTTTTGTCTGAAAAATATTCCCAAGATTTTTTCCCGCCCAGTTTGGGAAAGCATCTCTATGTACCCATCTTAGGAAGTGCTAGATTCAAGTCACAGATGGCAAACGATTTATACAAAAGGAGATTTGGGAAATGGAAAGTTCCTCTTTGGCTCGCAAAGCCGGTATGATTGGTATAATTGGTGCAATATTATGGTTGATCGCTGTCATTATGCAGTACAGCCTCAACCTGGTGGAACCGGACGGAAGCGCCTTGTGGATCGTGAATGAATTGATTTTTTTAACTGCGCTGGCCTGTGTAGCGGTAGGGTTCCTCGGCTTAATCTCCGGTGGGGCGGTTGCGAACACCTTTGGCAAAACAGTCGTGATCCTCTACGCTGTCAGCCGGGGTTTGATCATTATCGGCGGTCTGGCGAATTTATTTGAGGTGGGGCAAGACAGCCTCCTCTTCGTGGTCTTTCCGATTGGCGGCATACTGAGTGATATTTCTGCGCTGCTAATCGGCATCGCAGTGGTCACCGCGAAACGTTGGACTGGCTGGCAGCGGTGGATGCCTCTGGTGCATTTCCTGGTAATATTCTTTGCAGTGAGCCTGCCGCTCGCGTTGGGTGTGACGCCAGATGGTCCCGGCATGGCCGGCGAACTCATCATGGGGGTTATGGTGCTGGGCGTGGCGCTGGCGGTGTTTAAATCCGCAGCAAATCCTCGCTCCTACGCCGTGTCTCCCCAGGCTGCTCAACAGTAAACGCTCCATTTCGTCAGGGATCTGGCGGGCTTGAAATATGGCTCACAGATCCCTGACCCTCTGGTTTTTCTTTCTTTTCGTGTGATGCGAAGGATTCGCTGACCATGCCTGAAACGAAGGTTCCAATCACCCCTGTGCATACTTCGAAGACGCGTTTTTGGCTGGCAGCAGCACTGAGCTGGATATTGATATGCCTGATACTGCTCGCATATCGCTTTGCACTTCCCACGGATGGCTGGTTGGCGGTTGAGCCGGATGGTTTTGACAGTCATGGATTTATCTTCCGGCAGAATGTAATGGGTCTGCCATCCAACTTGCAGCCCGGCGATTGGGTCACAGAAATCCAGGGAGTTCCGATTGTCAATGGGCTGTATATTGCACCCGAGGGGCTTGAAAATAACTGGCGAACTGGGGGCAGTGTAGAATACACCGTCCTGCGAGAAGGGCAAACAATCACCTTGCAGGTGCCGCAGGGACGGTGGACGGTTGAGAAAGTGATAGGTGCGACGGTCTTTGGCTCTCCGGCCATGACCTTTACCTGGTTTGG
>ERZ795052.4993-NODE-4993-length-13230-cov-3.640987_pt1 | contig 13230 bp, 7 predicted proteins | sample MGYA00375136_ERZ795052 | MGnify/ENA primary metagenome ERZ795052 (study PRJEB30181, sample SAMN05720156) | activated sludge metagenome | isolation source: Anaerobic digester | place: Japan | collected 2015-05-26 ... | reverse complement strand
TGGGTCATGGCCCTGAGCTTCTGCCCCCGCGGCCGGCGCCTGGCCACGTCGAGCTGGGACAAGACCGCGCGCATCCACGACGCGCTGGACACCGGCGCGGTCTATCTTGCGGACGCGCCGCCCGACGGGAACGTCTACGCCGCCGCAGTCTCTCCGGACCTTGGCCGCGTCCTCGTAACCAGCGACGACGGCTCCGCGACGCTGTGGGACGCAGACCCGCGCCGCGCCGTCGCGGCTCTCAAGGGCCACACCGACAACATCGTCGCGGCGGCCTTCAGCCCCAACGGCGGCTGCGTCCTCACCGCCAGCCAGGATGGAAGCGCGCGTCTGTGGAGCGCCGCCGGCAAGCCGCTTGCCGCGCTGCGCGGCCACAAGGGCCCGGTCCTGGCCGTGGCCTTTTCGAACGACAGCCGCCTTGCCGCCACAGGCGGCGCGGACCAGACCGTACGCGTGTGGAACATCCCCGACGGCGGCCCTGTCGCAACCATCTCCTCCGCCGCGGCCGTCTACGCCCTCGCCTTTGGACACGACGGACTCCTTGCCTCCGGCGGCGAAGACCGCAAGGTCCGCCTCCTCAACGCCCGCTCCGGCGCTCTGGTCCGCACACTGGAAGGACACACGGAAGCGGTCACTTCCCTCGCCTTCAGCCCGGACGGCGCCCGCCTGCTATCCACGTCCACGGACAAGACGGCCCGCCTGTGGGAGACCGCGTCCGGCCGGGTATTGAACACCTTTGAGGGACACACGGAGTTCATCTACACCGGGGTCTTCTCTCCCGACGGACGCCGCGTCATCACAGGCGGCGACGACCGCACGGTCCGCGTCTGGGACGCCGAAGGCGGCAAGGAACTCCGCATCCTGGACGGCCACAGCGCGGAGGTGCGGCGCGTGGCGATTTCCGCTGACGGCCGCGTCATCGCCGCTGTGTCCGTAGACCGCAACGTCCGCGTCTGGCCGGCGTATGGCTTCGACATCACGCCCGAAGACCTGGAGCGCCAGCGCCGCGAACGCTATGACCTGTGGATGGCCCGCAACGCAGCCGGCGCCAATCCGGCGCAATGACAGGCCCATGCCGAGCCGCGGCGTAAGATGTGGCCGCGCTATGGGGACCAACAGCAAAGGGACGGAAGCGACAGTAAGTTCTGGAGAACGACGCACAGGAGGGGCAGAGCCGCGACCGCGCTGAGCGAGCAGGGGGACTGGGCGCTCCAAAACGGGCACTGCGCAGATGTCTCAGAAAGCGCTTGACACATGCCAAAAAGTGCTGTATATTTCAAACGATTAGGACACCTAATTGATTAGGATTAAAAAGTGTTCGACTTGCTGGACACCACGCACACTGGCATCGTTCCGCAGAGCGTTGGTCGCCACAACAGAATCTCCGCATTCATGCGCATACGCCAGGCAGGGAAGCTGTCCAGGGGTGGCCTGTCACGCCTGATGGGGCTATCGCTTCCTTCTATCTCAAGTATTATCAACGACTTACTGAGCGCCGGCCTGATTGTGGAGACGGACATGAGCCTGGCCCGCAGCGAACCGAGGTCGCTTTTGGCGATCAACCCGGAGTGGGGCTGTGTGGTCTGTGTGAGCATGACATCCAACCTAGCCGTCGGCGTGGTTGACCTGGCCGGCAACGTGCTGTCTCTTAATAGAGTAGCTGGCGATGGCATGACACATGGCCTCTATCGTGAGCGATTCGATGCCCTGCTTCTGGACGCGTTTCGCGCGGTGATGGATGAGAGCCACAAGAGGAAGGTACTGGGCGTTGGCGTTCTTTCGGGTGGCTACGTGGATGATACGGGAATCGTCCGGTACAACGGGAATCTCCCAAGAAGAGACGTGGACATGAAAGAGGTTCTCCATCCCCTGGCGCCGGCGCCTGTCTGCGTCGAGGAGGAGAACCGCCTGCTGCTGTTGAGCAAGATGTGGGGGCCGCAGTGGGAAGGCTGGCGCAACGCGGTGGCCTTGAATCCTGGCTGGCTGGGGTGCGGGGGCGGTCACGCGCTGGCGCTTAACGGGCGTCTCTACAGCGGCCGCCGGGGCATGGCTGGGATAGACGGCCAACACCTTCTCACCTCACCCGATGGTGACGAATGGATGCGTCTCTCCCAGGCCGTGCGCCGCCTCGGAAGCCCAGGCGAGTACCTCGAACGGATTCGCGCCAACGACCCTGCCGCCAGACAAGCGCTGGAAGCGGTTGTCGAGAACTACGCCCGGCGTCTGGCGCAGGTGGCCTCCTTCATCAGCCCGGATGTGGTCTTTGTCTATCACCCCTACAGCGATTGCGCGCCCGACTTCCTCGACCGTGTGCGTCAGAAGGTCTCGCGCTACGCCTCGCCCATGTGCATCGAAGGCATGGAGGTCAGGTTCGGCGGACGTCGTTCCGACGAGGAGAGGATCGCCGCGGCAGCGCTGCCGGTGCTCAGCCACTGTCTGACGACCATCTGATACCCGGCGCAGCGCTGCGGATCCGCCGCGACCCTGACAAGGAAAGGAGGATGAAGATGCCTCAAGACGCGAAGACGGCCCGCCGGTCGCTCCGGCGTGGATTCACGCTGATCGAGCTTCTCGTCGTCGTGGCCATCATCGCCATCCTGGCCGCGATGCTCTTGCCCGCCCTGGCCGCCGCGCGCGAAAAGGCACGCCGCAGTCTGTGCCTCAGCAACCTGAACCAGATGGGCAAGGCGTTTGCCAGCTACACCAGCGACTACAGCGACTACCTGCCGAGCTGGATCGGCATGGGCAACCGCAACTGGTGCTCCGGCTCCATCTCGTCCACAAACACCTGGGACGGTGTGCCCCTGTGCACGTGGGCGGGAACCGCCGATCCCAAAGTCCATGCCAATACCCCCGCCGAAGCGCGCTACCCCTTCCGCTATCTGATCGGCGGCGCGCTTTCGGTACGCGGTCAGACCACCCTCCTCAAAGCGGGTGTGCGCGAAGGCCCCCTCGTCCCCAACTACCGCGCCGTGGCCGTCAGCCACCAGTCCAACCTCGCATCCGGAACCCTCAGCCACGTCCCTCAGAACCACGGTATGTTGCTCTGGTCCGGCTACCTGGGCGACGCCAGAACCTTCTACTGCCCTAGCGCCGACGGCATGCCTTCCGGCTACGCGGGCAACGTGGCGCCCCACCGCGCCTCCCACTGGCAGGCCGCTGGCGGGTTCAGCTCAGAGACCATGCTCTACGGCGACTGGCAGAGAGCCAACCGCTACCGCGCGGACATGAACATCGTGCTGTCCCACTACTCCTATCGCAACGCCCCTCTCGTTCTCCAGAACCCCTGGTGCGCCACCTTGGAGGGCGACGGCTTTGGGAACAGAGTCAACTACAACCGCTACCTGGGCATGTGGGGCACGCGGCCCCGCGTCTATGCCCGCCACTACATGCCCCTTTTCCGCACCGTGCGCGAACTGGGCAGCCGCGCGCTCATGGCCGACACCTTCTCCAAAGGCAAAGGCCTGGACGCCAATGGCGTGGACTGGACCGGCAAGGTGACAACGCTCGAGGACAGCCGCCAGATCGCGGGCATGGGCGTCAAGGCCCATCGCAACGCCTACAACGTTCTCTATGGCGACATGCGCGTGACGACCTTCAGCGATCCCAAGGAGACGGTCGTGTGGCATCGTCACGGCCGCGGCACGATCGCCGTCGCGCCCGCGGAAAACGAAATTCACACCTTCGCCCGCAACTTCTGGTATGGGGGCGATTCGCCCTGGTCCGGCGCCTGGCGCTCGGTCGGCGGCGTCTATGACGGCGAGACCAGCGGCAACTGGGCCGGCAGCCCCCAAGCGGTCTGGCGCAACATGGACATCGCGGGGGGAACGGACGTCGTGGCGCCGTGACACAGTGGGCAAGAAAGGGTGCCTCATGAAACCGAACGCGCCTGTTTGCGGTCTGCTGGCCGCGTCCCTGCCGGCCTTGCTCCTGTCCGCCTCGATGGCCGGCCCTGTTCATGTCTCCCCCGCGGGCGACGACTCCGGCCCAGGAACGGCCCAGCGCCCCCTGGCCACGCTTCAGAAGGCCATTGACGCCGCGGCCGGACTGGACGGCGCCCAGGAGATTATCCTGGCCCCCGGCGTCTACCGCGGCGCCATCGTCCCCCCCCGCGAAAACCCGCCCCCCCTCGTCATCCGCGCCGCCAGGAAACCGAACGGCGAGTTCGAAGACGTGATTCTCGATGGTTCCGACCGCATCGCCGCCCCCCAGCCCTTGCCCAACGCCAAGCACACTTACAGGATTCCGTTCAAGCGCGTCCCGGCCTTCACCTACAGCGTTTGGGAAGAGGCCACCCGCGTCCGCTACAGAGTCGCCGCAAGCGCGGACGCCGTGGCCCAGGCGCCGGCCAGCTACTTCGTGGACTCCGATGCACTCCTCTTCCGCGTCTCCGGCGACAAACTTCCGTCCGCCTACCGCATCGGCGTGGCGCGGGACAACTACGGCCTGCTGATCAACCGCGCCAAGGTCACGGTCCAGGGCCTCCAGTTCCGCCACTACATGCTTCAGCGCAGCAGCGCCGGCGTGCGGACCAACGCCGCCCACACGATCATCGAAGACTGCCGTGTGTGGAACGCCCGGCGCGGCGTCACCATCGGCGCCGGACTCGAAGGCGTCCGCGTCTCGCGTCTGCGCGCCGACGACGTGGGCAACGGCGTGTTCACCTATGGCGTCAACGCCATCGTGGAAGACTGCGTGCTGCTGCGCGCGCGGGGCCGGTTCGAGGTTCCCGAATACAGCCAGGACCAGAGCGGCATCCAGGCCTACCACCCCTCGGCCGGCGCCGAGTGCCGCCGCAATCTGGTCGTGGGCTTCAACCTGGGCCTGTTCTTCAAGTGCCAGCCCAGCCGCTTCATCGCGGAAAGCAACACCGTCATCGGCGCCAGCGACGCCCAGTTCGGCATCGGCTGCACCCAATGGCACAAGGACTCCATCTTCCGGTGGAACGTGGTCGCCGGGTTCAACAACGCCGTGCTCTACGGCGAAGACGGCATTCCCCAGGGCGCGGTGGTGGACCAGAACCTCATCTGGCAGCCCGAAGGTGGCGACGGGCTGCTCAAGCGCATCGCCGGATGGGGCGCGGGAGCCAGCAACGTCAACGCTGACCCCATGTTTGTCAACGCGGAAGAATGGGACTTCCGCCTGTCGCCCAACAGCCCCGCGGCCAAGACCGGTCCCAATGGCGGCCCGGCCGGCGCGCTGGGTGTTGCCGACGGCAACCCCGGCCGCCTGCTGGCGCCCGTGGCCGGCGCCGTGCTGGAGGGCGATGTCCCCACCGAGGCCGCGGCCCAGCCCCAGCCCCGCATCGCGCCGGCCTTTGTCAAACGCGCCGGCCCGCCCCGCGTCTTGGCCGTCTGCCCCGCCAAGGGCCGCGACGACCCAGCCGGCGGCGCCGAATCCGCCCCCCTTAAGTCGCTCCAGTTCGCCCTCAACCACGCCAACCCCGGCGACCGCGTCCTGCTCCTGCCCGGCGTCCACTTCGGCCCCTGCTTCCTCAATCACGGCGGCACGAAGGAGGCGCCCATCGTCATCGAAGGCTCGCCCCAGGGCGGCGCCGTGATCGACGGCATGAAACTCCACGACGACGCCAATCTTGCCCTTGAGGACGCCCCGCATGTCATCATCCGCAACATCGAGATCCGCTGGTTCAAGGAGGCCGGGCTCTCCGTCAAGAAATCGCCGGATGTCCGCGTCGAACGCTGCGTCTTCTGGAACAACGACTGGTCCAGCGGACGCCGCATCGGCATCGGCATGGTGGTCATGGATTCGCCCCGCTTCGTCGTGGACCACTGCCTCCTCTACGCCATGAACGACGGCTTCTCCATCTGGCGCAGCCCCGGCTTCCGGATCACCCACGTCACCTGCGCCATGATGCTCCACCGCGCCGCCCGCCTCATTGACACCGTCGCCCACAGCGTCTTCATGAACAACAGCTTCACGTTTACGGGCAACGACCACCTCGCCATCCGCGCCACGCCCGAAGAGATGAAGACCTTCCAGTGCGACTACAACAATCTCGCCATGTACGTCCGCTCCATCGCCCCCAGCCGTCCCGCACCGGACGAAGACATCAAGCCAGACCCCTCCGATTTCTTCCGCACGCGCGAGTCCAAGGCCGTGATGAGCCTCAACGGCGAACGCTATTACTCCTTGCGCGAATGGCGCGAGAAGACCGGCAAAGACATGAACTCCATCTACAAACACCCCAGATACGCCGACCCGCAGAACCGCGACTTCCGCCTTTTGCCCGACAGCCCCAACATCGGCGCAGGCAAAGACGGGGCCACGCTCGGCGCGCTGGGCGTCAAAGAACCCTGAAGGAACCCCTCCGCGAGTTGAGCCGGCGCCGAGGCCTCACATAGGCTCAATGAGCGGGCGCCGGGATCAGCCGCTCAGGCCGAACAGCTTGATGGCGTTTTCGCGGGCGATCTTGCGAAACACGGTTTCGGAGATTTTGCCCTCGGCGCGCCATTGCAGCAGAAGCGCCTTGGTGTGGAACGGCATATCCTTGAAGCAGATGTCGGTGCCGAAGAGCATCCGGTCCTGGAACTCGGTGAGGAACTTGGGGCCGTAGCCGGGGTCGCGCGCGAGGGCCGCGGTGGCGTCCGAGAGCTCGCCGTAGAGGTTGGGGTAGCGGCGCAGCAGCTTGGGCGCCACGCCTTCCTCCTTGATCGGGCCGGATTGGGGCCAGGAGGGGGCTTGCTGGCCGTCGGGCCGGAAGGGCGGCTTGCGCTGGCCCGGCGTGTCCAAGCGGCCGATCTCGGCCCAGAAAAGAGGGCCGTGAGCGAGCATGATGAGCTTGGGGAATCGCTGGAGCGTATGTTCGAGCTGGGGCAGGCCGGGGTCGTCGTAGAGGCCGAAGTCGCCGCCTACGGTGTCGGAGCCGTCGCAGGTCACGGGCAGACCCACAGCCTCGGCGTGCTTGAAGAGGTTCTGGACCCTGGGGTCCATCATGGGCATGTTGGGCATGATCTCGCCCACGCCCTTGCAGCCCTTGTCGCGGTAGTAGCGGAGCAGGCGGTCCAGGGGCGCGTCGGCGGAGTTGGTCAAAGCGCGGGGGTCGATGTTGCAGAAGGGGATGAGCCGGCCGGGGTACTGCTCGGCCATGTCCAGGATGTCCTCGTTGGCCTGCGGCAGGTAGATCTCGGGGCTGACGATGGGGAGCACGGCGCCTTTCTCGATGCCCTCGGCGTCGTAGCGCGCCACGAGTTCCTCCGCGCTGCAGAACTGGACGACAAACGGGACCGGACGCCGATAGGCATGGGCGTGAATGTCAATGAACATGCCGAGTCTCCTTGATCTTCGTCCCCCAACGCAGGCCCGATGGTAATCTTCTCCGAGCTCAACGGTCAATGCGCGCATTGCTTTCCGCCAGAGCGTGAGATACGTTATTTCTTTTCGCAATCCCGCGGCGCCGCGCGGCGGCGGCCGCTCGCCAAGGAGGTGTGGAGATGGAGTGGAAAGCGCGCTGGATTTGGCTGGGCGATGACCTGGAGTCGGCCCAGAGCGCCATCGTGGCTCGCCGCGTCGTCAGCCTCAAGACCGCGCCCAAGCGCGCCGAGCTGCGCGTGTCGGCCAGCCACATCTACCGCCTCTACGTCAACGGCGCGCTTGTGGGCCGGGGACCGGACCGCGCGGACCCGCGGTTCCCCTACTTTGACACGTGGGACGTGGCGCCGTTGCTCAAGGCCGGCGCCAACGTCGTGGTCATTCTGGCCTGGCGCTGCAACGTAGCGGCCACGGAGCGGATGTGGTGCCTGTACAACGGGCCCGCGGGGCTGCTGGCTCAGGTGGAGGCGGACGGCCGCGTGGTGGCGGCGACAGGCGCGGACTGGAAGGTCCGGCGCGCGCCGGGGTGGGACGCATGCAAGGAGCGCATCTCGCGGTTCACGGCGCTGAAGCATTCGGTGGACCTCACGGCGGCCGGCGAGATGGACGCGTTCATGACGCCGGGCTACAACGACGCCGCATGGAGCGCGGCCACGGCCTTTCCCTTTGCGCCCAAGGGTCCCCTGCCTCAGCCGATCGCCCGAGAGATCCCCTTTCTGATCCCCACGCCCCACCTGCCGCGGCACATCGGCTTTGTCCACTCCCTGCACCCCAACGCGGTCAACACCCGCGCGCTGCTGGGCATAGAGCCCAGCCAGCCCACGATCATCCAGCCCGGCGCGGACGCGGGTTGGGTGGTCTTCGACTTTGGCCGTCCCATGGGCGGCTTTCCGGATATCGCGCTGGAACCCCAGGGCGCGGGCTGCGTTGACGTGTACTATGGCGAGGGCGCGTGCTGGGTGATGGCGGACAAGCTCCGCTTCACCGCGGCCGGGACCGTGGCGTTCCAGCCGCTGGACTGGCGCGGCGCGCGGTTCATGGCGCTCCATTTTCACGACATGCAAGCGGCCGTGGCGCTGCGGTCGGCGCGGTTCATCGAAATGGTGTACCCATTCAAGGAGCGCGGCGACTTCCGCTGCGCGGACGAGGCCATCACCGCCGCCTGGCGCGTGAGCCGCCAGACCGCGTGGGCCTGCGTCAAAGACCACCCCATGGACTGCCTCAACCGCGAACAGGCGCTGTGGATCGCGGACTTGAACATCCATGCCCGCTCCATCGCGTCGTGCTTCGGCGACTTGCAGCCCGTGGTCAAGGCCCTGCGCCAGGCTTTTCGAGTGATGCACGACGACGGGGTCGTGCCCGTGCCGGGTCCGGTGGGATTGGGTTACAAGCGCACGGCCGAGAGCCTGCCGTGGTCCGAGCAGCCCCTGACGCTGGCGATGACACTGCGCGACCTTTATTGGCAGACCGGCGACAAGGCCGAACTGGCGGACGCGCTGCCCAAGCTCGAAAAGGTGATGGCGCACTTCGCCCGTTACCAGGACGCGCGCGGCCTGTTGCGCACGGACCCGCCGGGCTTGCCGGCGCTGATGTGCTTTGGCGGGTGGAACCCAATGCTGAAGCAGGGCACGCCCGCGGGCCTCAACTTCGAGTACGCGCTGTCGCTGCGAGCCGCGGCGGACGTGGCCGCCGCGGCCGGGCGCAAGGACTTGGCCAAGGCGTGGGCCGGGCGTTCGCAGGCGGTCCGCCAGGCCGCGCGCGAGACGTTCTGGAACTCGGAACGGTTCGTGTGCATTGACGGCGAGCGCGACGGACAGCGGGTGGAGACCGTGAGCCTGCCGGCGAACGCATGGGCCGCGCTGTGCGGCGCGGTTCTGCCGGCGGAAGCCGGGTCGTGGGCCGAGGCCATGCGCGCGGCGCCGGACGTCATGCGGCCGGTCTCGCCCTTTGACGCCAGCCTGCTGCTCGAAGCGTTTGCGTCGCTGAACCTGGAGTTGCACGTGCGGTGGCTGCTGGATCTGTACTTCGGCTCCATCGTGCGCGCCAACCAGCCCACCATGCCGGAGTTCTGGTCCGCCGAGGATGCCACGAGCGCGACGCTGCGCGAGGACTGGTCGCGCTGCCACCCCTATGGCTCCGGGCCGGCGTGGCTGCTGCCAAGCTACGTGCTGGGCGTGAGGCCGGCGGCGCCGGGCTGGCGCAAGGCGCTCATCCAGCCCGCGGCCATCGGCCTGGCCAGCGCGTCGGGCCGCGTGCCCACTCCGCGCGGGGATATCGCGATCTCGTGGGAGAAGACGCCGCAGCGATGGACCCTTGAGGCCGACCTGCCCAAGGGCGTCAAGGCGGAGGTGCGCTTGGGCCGGCTGCACTGGGGCGCGGAGCACATGATCGTGGACGGAACCGAGACATGGCGCGGCGAGCGTTGGGACGACTGGAAGCCGCAGATCTTCCGCCAGACGCGGCCGGACGCGCGGGTCGTGTCGGCGAGCCTGGACGCGCCAGGGCGACACACGGTGGTGTTGGAGACGACGTGATATCCAATGAGCACAGAGGAAAGGCAACGTCATGTCTCTTCGCATCGGCCGCGACGTGCTGAACCTGCGCAAGGCGCCGCGCCTTGGGCACACGGAGTACTGCAGCAACTGGGCGTTGATCGAGAAGGTGTCGGGGCTGCCCAAGGACGATCCGCGCGCCATGCCGGTCTTCCGGGAGAGGTTTGAGTTCGACTTCGGCTGGCTCACGAGCCACGGTCCCGTGTCCTGGGCGGAACGAGGCCGCGTGACGGACATGGGGCACGCGGAATGGCTGGCGGACGGCAGCGACCGCCGCGACACGATTCATTGCCCTTTCGCGTCCGTCGAGGACGTCTACGCTTTTGACGCCGTCAAGGAGTACGGCCTTCCGGACTTCGCCGGGCTGGTTGACTACTACCAGGAGACGTGGAGGACGAACCAGAAACTGTTTTCCGAAACCGTGATGCCAGGCGGGTACTACCGGACCATCGTCTCGGGCGCCATCGCCGCATTCGGCTGGGACATGCTGCTGGAGGCGGCGGCGGACGCGGATCGCTTCGACAGGGTTCTGGACAGCATCTTCCGCTTGAGCCTGCATCACTACAAGGCTTGGGCCAAGACGGACATCGAGTTCTTTATCAGTCACGACGACATGGTGTGGAGCCAGGGGGCGTTCATGAGTCCGCGATTCTACCGGCGGTCCATCTTCCCCCGCTATCGTGAGCTATGGCGCGTGCTGAAGGACGCGGGCAAGCGGGTGCTGTTCTGCTCGGACGCGAACTGGTCGGAGTTTGTGGACGATATCGCGGCCGCGGGGGCGGATGGGTTCATCTTTGAGCCTATGACCGCGCTGGAGCCCGTGGTTCAGAAGTACGGCCAGACGCACGTGATCATCAGCAGCAAAGTGGATTGCCGCACGCTGACCTTTGGAACCAAGGAAGGAATCCGCGCGGAGGTGGACGCGACGCTGGCCCTGGCCAAGCCGTGCCCTGGGTTTGTGTTCGCCGTGGGGAACCATATCCCGAGCAACGTGCCGGTGGAAAACGCGCTGTTTATGTTTGACTATTTGAGGGAGAGATGGGGGCGTTGAGAGGCGGGCCTGGAGTAGCGAACGGGGGACTTTGTTGACCTTGTTGACTTTGCTGACATCAGAAGGGATTTGATATGAAGGTTGAGCAGATTGCTGGCGCGGCGCCGGGGTTTGTGTGGGTTTCGCCGGCGGAGCAGCCCTTGCGGCTGAGCGGCTTTGCGTGGTTTGCGCAAGACCGTGTGTACCGGCGCATGCCGGTGAATCCGCCGGCGCCGCTGCCGGCGTCGGTGGACGCTCTGGCCAACAGCACGGCGGGCGGGCAGATTCAGTTCCAGACCGATTCGCCGCGTCTGGCGGTGCGGGTGGAGCTGTTGAATCCGCACACCATGGACCACATGCCCGCCACGGGGCAGTGCGGGTTCGACTGTTACCTTGGCGCGCCCAAGGCGCAGCGGTTCTGCGGGGTGACGCGCTTCCCGCGCGGGGACGTGAAGTACGAGCACACGTTCTTCGCGTTTCCGGATTCGGTGATGCGCAACGTGACGCTGAACTTTCCGCTGTACCAGGGGGTGAAGCAGGTTCACGTGGGATTTGCGCCGGGGTCGGAGGTGATCGCTCCGCCGGCGTATGACGACGCGCGGCCCATCGTGGTGTATGGCACGTCCATTACGCAGGGCGGGTGCGCGAGCCGGCCGGGCATGGCGTACACGAACATCCTGAGCCGCAAACTCAACCGGCCGTTCATCAACCTGGGGTTCAGCGGCAGCGGACGTGGCGAGCGGGAGGTGGCGCAATGTCTTGGGCTGATCCCCGATCCCGCGCTGTATGTGCTGGACTACGAGGCGAACGCTTGGGGCGAGCCGCCGATTGACAAGACGCTGCGGCCGTTCATCGCGGTCCTGCGTGAGGCGCGGCCGTCAACGCCGATCCTGGTGGTGTCCAAGGTGCGCTATGCGCGGGAGGCCCATTACCCGGATCAGCTTGCCACGCGCTTGCAGAAGATGGCGTTCCAGAAGGAGACGGTGGAAAGCCTGGCGGCCGCGGGGGACGGGAACATTCACTTCTTCGACGGGTCCACACTGTACGGCGACGACTTTGACGAAGTCGCCGTGGACGGCGCCCACCCCACGGACCTGGGGTTCTGGCTGATGGCGAAGGGGCTGGCGCCGGTGATCCGCCGCATCCTGTCGGCGTGACACGAACGCCCTGCAAGCGAAACCGGCCGGGGAGGCGCATCCCCGGCCGGTTGTTTCACTTGCTGCGCCAGGCCGTCAGTCCACGTTGACGTCTTCGCCGCCGGCCATGTCGAACTCGTGCCAGATGATGCGGGAGTCGTTCATGGCGTAGACGTGCTTGAAGTTTATGCCTGAGCCGAAGCGGGAGCCGTAGAAGCGGTTGGCGCCCAAGAGTGACACGGTGAACCCGCCTGTGCCGTTGGTGTCGTCATAGCCCTGCTTATGCCAAATGATGCGCTCCTGGGGGTCGCCAAAGAGGCGGACGGCGCCATCGCCGTAGAGCACGTTGTAGGCGTTGCGGTGGGCTTTGATGCCCATGCCGGCGAGGCGCTGGGTGTTGGCGATGCCGCCGGTCTGCGTGTCGGGTGCGGGGTTGCCGAGGGCATCCTTGGAGCAGCCTTTGCTGAAGGTGTCTACCACCAGACAACGGCCGCCCAGTTCGCGCTGGGTGCGGAAGTAGGGCTGTCCAATGCGCGCATAGACTTTGGGCTTCGTGCCCGGCAGCGTGGTGCGCGGGGTGTTGTCCAGATAGTAGCACCATGGAGCGTGCATGGCCAGGGGAATGCCGCGGTAGGCGTACGAACCCTGGGCCATGGTCATGGTGCAGGAGGCGTTCCAGTAGAAACGGAAGTCGTTCCAGTTGCCCCTTTGCAGGGCTTCGCCGTCGCGGCCGCCAACGGTCTGCCAATCGGCAAGCGAAATAGCGGGGCGTTTGTGGACGGTGATGTCCTCGGGCATGCCTGTGGCGCTGGGGCAATAGAGGACGCCGACATCGGCGACATAGCCGCCCGTGAGCAGGATGCCCATGCCGACCGGGGCGTTGTTGAGCTTGCCGGCGCCTACATTGCGGTCGTCCGGGTAGGCCGGCCTCATTCCAAACGCGAACGTGCGGTAGAGACTGATATAGTCATAGTCAAGCCGGAGCGGCTGTTCGCCCGTCTTGCCGGAGAAATAGCGGTAGGAACCGCGAGGCGGATAGCGCGTGTGCTCGGTGGGCACGCTCTTGTTGAGATTGTGACATGTGATCAGCATGTCGATCTCTTCGTCGTAGGTATTGATCGAGAACGGGTTGGTGGGGTTGGTGGAGCTCGGCATGATGTTGGGCTCCATCACGCAGCGCATGATG
>ERZ795052.4978-NODE-4978-length-13262-cov-9.296737_pt1 | contig 13262 bp, 18 predicted proteins | sample MGYA00375136_ERZ795052 | MGnify/ENA primary metagenome ERZ795052 (study PRJEB30181, sample SAMN05720156) | activated sludge metagenome | isolation source: Anaerobic digester | place: Japan | collected 2015-05-26 ... | reverse complement strand
GGGTACTTGATAGTGTCTATTAAAGACACAATGGACCTAACCATAGTGTCAGACCTAGCATCGTTCATAGCCCAGTGGGTTATTATTATACTAGCGAACTTCATTTAGTATCCTCTCCTGATAAGCCATATAACCTTCTTTAGAGAACTCAGACTCATTTATTCCGAGAAGTTTGTTCATAGGAACTAGTGGTCCACCTATCTTCTGCTTTCTCCAAGCCACTTCCTCTGGCAAGTAATCTGCGGCTATAAGTCTTAGAAGATACTTCCCATACTCCACGTTATGTATTTTATCCTCATCTGGAAGATTAAACATAAACTCGTCAATTTCGGGATACTGGTAAGGTCGATATACCTGCAATCCAAAGGACTGAGCAAGTTTATTACTCATCTCGTCCATATCAGGTCTCATCAATTCCATATCAGTAGCACACATTTTTCTTAAAAAACTCTTGTGTCTATCCATTATAGGCTTGACTTCCGATATAGTCTTTCCTATAAGGTTAGCGTAAATTTGTTCGAAATTACCTAAGATTTTATCAATAGTAGGTCGGTAGTGGTAGAACGCTTCAAAAACATATATCCTATATAAATAGTCCATTATCAAATGTCGTGTATAACCACACATAGACTCATCTGGTCCATCTCCAACTACTATAGTGTTTAACCCCATCTTCTCAACATTTTTATAGGCAACGTAAAGAGGAAAAATGTTGAAGTGTGGGATTGGGCGACCTATTATCTTAACAGCCTCTCTCATTACTTGATGAATATTGTAATCATCTAATTCTAAAACAACCCACCTATCTTCAAGACCAAGATGTTTAACGGTTCTTTCCATATCTTTAAACTCATCATACTTTTCTCCATAGGGAAGTCTTACACTTATGACTACGTCAGGATCTCCCATAGCAGCCAAAACACCACTATCAACACCACCAGATAACATTAAATTAAAACTACCAGCATCTTCTTTAACTTTACTTATGTACTTTTCTATCTGAGCTTTGAGCAGTTCCTTGTTCATATCGTATCCTTTCGTTTACTTTATCTACCGCCTCCATGAGTTCGGCAGAATAACCCATTTTTTTAACATCATTTATTATGGCTTTTACATCTTTCGGGTAGCACTTTCCGCCATATCCTCTATCTCTCTCAAATACTAAAGTATGGTTCCTATTTATTCTTGGGTCTAAGAGCCAAAGTTCTCTAAGTTCGTTCCAATCAACTCCGTAGGATTTGGCTATGTCATACCACTCATTACAAAAAGTAACCTTTGCTGCAAAAAACGAATTCTCTATATACTTAGCAAGACTGGCTGTTATAGCATCTGTCTGCCAGAATTGTGTATCAACACTCATTCTTCTTTTAAATATCTCAACACACATTGTAGTATCTTTGGGGTCTCCACCAAATACTTGCCATGTGTGTGACTCCATGTTGCTTGGGTCTGGGTACTTCCAAAAAGGTGTAAAGTACTTAGACTCACCCATAAACTCTGGAGAAATCACTATCCTTTGCTTATATTCCTTTATAAGTCTTTTTACTTCACTAGGAACTACCGTTGATTTTATTATAATAACTGCATTAGGACAATATACTTTAAGCCACTTAAGAGAACTCTCTACTATTGACGTATCACAAGTGCCGTCCTCATTTTCCTTAGTCATTACTGAAATTACAACCGCATCTAAATCTTCAAACATTGTGGGGTCTTTAAAATTCTTCTCTTTATATCCATAAGTTTCTGCTGTCATCTCACCCAATTCGTCTATATACGGGTCATAAATGGCAACAACAGAATCTTTTAAGAGCCTGTGTATTCCCTTTCCAACTACCCCATATCCCGTCAGCCCCACCTTATAATCAATCATAAAATCCCCTCAACTTTCGCAACTACAAGCGGAGAAGTACAATTACCGTCTGTGGTTTCATTTTGATTCCATAGGTCTATCTTCTCATTATCAAATAAAGTCACACTTCTAAAATGCTTTATTAAAAGTGCATAGAACTCTCCTGGAGTCCAGTGATGCAAATGAAGTTCGTTTGAAGCATCTGTTTCTTTGACTACTGGGTGGTTGGGATTAGGAGCAGTAATAAACCCAACTGTATCTAACTTATCGCTGAAAAATCTTTTCATAAACTCTAACCCTGCTTCTGGGTTATTCAGGTGCTCAATAACCTCTATCATAACAACAACCTCAAATGTAGAAATCGGTCTTGATGGGGGATTTTCTATATCCATTTGCTCGAATGAGAGGTTGGGACGACTGAATACTTGGTTTGCGAAATTTATCGCCTCTGCGTTCAAATCTACCCCCCAAACATGTCGTGCTCTATGGGAAAGTATGTTAGATCCAACTCCGATAGAACATCCGATATCTATAACAGTTTTTCCCGATACCCAATAATCTGAAATGCTCTTGTAAAGGTCTAGTTGTATCTTTGGGATAATAAATCCAATCTCCTTAAATCTTTTTATATCCCTATCTAACCACGAGTAGTTTTGGTCTCTGTTTTTATTTTCCATGTAACATCTCCAAAATAGCTGGCTCAAGCTGATTACCCCAAATGTAATCCTCGTTAAATTCTTTTCTTAATCTAGTTTGTGCCTTAATAGCCTTGTTTTGTTCTAACTCATTTAATGCCAAGATAGCCACATCTCTGTAATAGTTATCCTCTCCATTAGGAAACTCTGGTGATGGTGCTACCGTTGAACTAAATCTAAAGTAAAGTGCGTCCTTACCACCGAAATCCTTAAATGCTGGGAAGTCCTGATTCAATATTAAGACGTTTCCACCAGCCATAGCCTCAAGTAAAACTAAGGGGCAGTTCTCTGAATAAGAGGGGAATATAAATATATTAGAGAGTGTGAATAAGTCCCTGACCACTTCGTGTGGAACACCACCCTCATACTTGGGAACATCATATAAAGAAGTGAATATGAGTTCACGTCTTTCAAGCCCGTGTTCGTGAGCCAATCGATACATCTCCTCTATCTTATCCTTCTCTCTTTGCCCATTTGCGTGAGCATTTGGTACGATAAGCCTTACAGATTTACCCCTCTTTTTTATTTCCGCTACTATTCTTATTGTTTTGCTCAACTGTTTACCAGCAGTATCCATTCTTGTTGATGAGAGTGGGTAGGAAACTAATACGTCTGGGCTCATTAAATCGTAGTAATCACAGAGTTCTTTAGTAAGGGGATGAAAGTCATATAAAGCTCTAATGTCCATTGGATTAAAGACAGTCCTAACGTTAGAAGGAAGTGTGTGATACATTTCCGCAGCCCTGATTTGGTCTGTGTAGTTCATATAAATTAGACGTGAATTTTTAGGTAATGTATATAGATTATCCCACACAGAACCATCTAAAGTAGCAAACGATGGACCAGAGTGCATCCAGTGTAACCATTTAACGTTTCCAAGTTTAGTATCTATAGCCTGTCTCAAAGCTATATTATATGGAAGATAGGAATTGATGAATATAATGTCGTGGCACAACATTACATCTATATCTTGCATGTTGTCCTCAAACGCTCTTCTAGCCTTTTCTACATCGGAATCAAGGCTGTCTAGATTGTGTTGTCCGTAGGGTTCAAGAAGAAGTTGGGGAACTATCTTTCTTATCTCAACACCTTCTGGAACTTTATCATCATCTTTAAATATATTAAGAACAAATAAAACTGGCTTATAATCATGTTTAAGCAACATTCTCAGTTGGGATAGTACAACAGTAGTTAGACTATACTCTGGAGAAAACGAAGAAAAAGTTGTTAAAATTCCGCACCTCATAACCAATCCTCCTCTACACCAGGACCTATAAGTAGGGCTTCATCACCATACACAGGCTCTTTATCTACAGGATTAGCCCTCTTCGGAGGTCTTAAATCATCTATAGTTAATTTTCTACTTCTAAACTTCTCACGATAATCTGAAACTTTAGGTATAGCTACACCTACTTCATCTTCCTTTGGCTGTTCTACCATGTAATCAGAGATTAGCGAGTTCGTCTGCATGTGTAGTTCCCATGTGCATAGAAAGAGCCCTCTTTTTATCGTACACCTTTCCACAGAACTTACACTTATAACCATCTGCAGACTCTTCTTCAGACTTCTCTGCTTCTTTTTTAATCTCAGGTTCTTTCTCAACTTTATACTCTTCTAGAAAACCGAATATGGACATTAAGTAGTCAGCAACGTAATGTGGGAATTCTAACTTTTCACCAGCCTTTATACTCCATTCAAGAGTTCTACCAGTAGTCTTATATCCTCTGGTATCGTTGGTTACGATTATATCTCCGTCAGGCCCTTCCTCAGCCTCCTCTATCCTAAAATCAATTACATCAACACTAGAGTTGTTGAATAGTTTTTTCGTTCTCATTTGACACCTCCTTAGGTCTCACTAAATCAGTTACATCTAACAGAAAACCGTATGTTTGCTTTAAAAAATTAGCCTCCGCTAAACCCTCCTCATCTTCTTTTAAGATATGAGAACACTTTGGCTTTATAATTATATCCCTTCCTCTAAAAGAAGTTCTAACTGTTTCTTTTCCGTTTATATTCTTTAGTACTATCATAAATTACCTCCTTGATTTATTCTTGTTAAAATCTCACGCCTATAAGAACCCATCATTTTGGGGTCAACTCTTAAAAGACCGTTCCAATACTTTTTAACTATTTCTTCGGACTTTGGGGTTCTATCAAAAAAGAAGAAAAATCTTCTTGGGTCTCTGTCATCTATACCTATTATGTCTAAACCTTCGCATAATAAAGCCGATGCCATGTTTAAATCAGATATCTTGAGCAGTTGTTTTTCCATTTTAATTTCCTTTAAGTAAATTTTAATTTCAATCTTTAGTACATTATACCACTTTTTTCTACTTACGCACCTGTCGTTGTACTTGATGTACTCGTACTTGTGCTCGTGCTAGACGAAGTGCTTGTTGAAGTACTCGTGCTAGTTGACGTAGATGTAGTTGTGGCGAATGTATCGTACATTCTCTTCCATACAGGTGTTGTACCCGATGTTGCTGTTTGAACGTATAATCTGCTATCAGTCGTCAGGTAATACATCTCCCCGCCTCGCCATGTAACCGAATCAACATCATTTGCCGCTGTCCCGTAATAGATATACGGAGCAGTTGGAAGTTGGGTTCCAATTTGAGCGGAAGCACCTATGGAATTAAGTTCGTTTATCTTTGTTACTCCCATAATTATTCCCTTCTGACAATCAAGTAAACATCTACTGTACCACCACCTATTACTGTTGATATTCTAGCTCGTACATAAGGAATTGGAATACCAGGGACATCCCCTAAAGCAATCTGTGCAATAAAGGTTTTAGAAGCTGCGTCAATGGTAGCTGTAGCTAGAGAAGCCCAAGTACCAGAATAATCCGATATCCTTGCTCCCTCTAATGTTACAACCCCAGACGATGTTCCTGAACTTGATTCAACCAATAAGGTAAGGGATGAGGCATCTAATACATCTACTGCTGTTGAAGATGTTTGTATAGTTGCTGCATCATCTAGTAATTTGTATATAGAAACCTCTGTGTTACCGCTTCTTATTCTTGAAGATTCCGATAATATAGCCATAATATCCCTCCTTATGCACCGCTTGTAGTTGTACTGGAAGTACTTGTTGAAGTACTGGTAGAACTACTCGTAGTGGTAGAAGTAGTAGTAGTTGCAAATGTATCGCTCATCCTTTTCCACGTTGGCGTGGTCCCAGACGTAGCAGTTTGAATATACAACCTGCTCTCTGTTGTAAGATAGTACAATTCCCCACCTCCCCATGTTACTGAATCTACATCATTAGATGAGACTCCATAGTAAATATATGGAGCAGTAGGTAGTTGTGTACCTATTTTGGCCGACGCACCTATCGCGTTAAGGTAGTCGAACTTTGTTGCCATGTTTTACTCCTTCAACGAAGGGCCCTCAGATGAGAGCCCCCCGACTAAAATTTATACTTAAGACGAATAAGCGACACCATCACCTTTGGAACCATAGAAACCTCTCCAATCACTCCAACCAGTTGAGAATCTTATTCTCACTTTGTATAGAGCTGCGTCAGCGTCAAAATTGTAATCACTCTTAAATTCTGGTTTGACTCTCCAGAAAAAGTTTAACAAATGATCGCTGGAATCTTGCAGGAACCAAGCTGTCGTTGATGTTAGGTATCTCCAAGGAACTACTTTAAATACTCCCTCGAAAATGTTTACATCATTGTTAGCTGTACCTGGTCTCAATGTCGATTGAGTCAAGATTTGAGCTGTCTTTCTTAGATCTACTGGGATGATAAGCTTATCGGCTTGGAAAGTTACGATCTGTCCTTTGTCATCCAAGACTTTTTCTAATGCTAATCTTCCTGTTTCAAGGTTTGTCTCTGTGAGAGTTATACCTGTTGAGGATGCGTTAGATTGTGCGGTTCCACCATCTGCTCTACTGTGTGATGTTGAGCAGAGAGGTTTTCCATCTCCGTATGACGTGTAGCTTGTACTAAACGCATTGTTCAATACTGAAGCTGCATGATACTCGGTTGTTCTAACTGTAGCCTTAGCTAATAGTTTAGGAAGTCTTGCTATAACATTGTGCTGATCGTCTTCCATCAATTCTTTCGATACTTTGAATCCCTTCGTATACTTCTTGTGACTGTAGACTGTCCTGTACATTTTTACAGGGTCTTCGTAATCGAGAGCACCTAATTCAGATGTCTCAATTAACATACCAAACCCAGTTGTTGCAGAGTCAGTCTCAGAATCTTTACTTGAAGAAAGTACGTTGAAAACTTCAGGCATTACCTGGGGCTCTTCATTATACCTATCAAGAAAGATTTGACGTATAGCGGGATCAAGCTCGTCTTTAAAGTTTCCTCTAATAGCTGCCATAAAACCTCCCTAGACTCTACTTATTATTGCTGAGCATATGGATCTAGCATTGACTCGGCGATTCTAAAGAGTCCTTTAGAAACGTCTCCGTCATTATCTGGATCCAGCCCAATCAACTGGAATTGGCCACTAGTATCACTAGCTGACGACTGGTTAATAGTATCTTCATCCGTCAAGTCAAAGAATTGTAACAGGTTTGTGGTTGCTAATGTACCAGATGAGTCGTTCGAGAACAACGCAAAAGGTGACATTATTATACCGACCTTGTACATCTTATCTGTTTCGTTATCGGATTCAACTGTGAAAGTATCGGTTGTACCAGAATCTGGTTCAATCGCAATACCGTTCTTATCAACAACTTGTGCGGCAATACCAGCGATTTCTTCACCGGCTGTAGCAACAACTGCGTGTCCATCGCTGTTTATCATTATTGCATCACCTATTGTAATAGTGTCTGAATTATCGATTATGAAATATACTAATGTAGGCTCGTCTTTAGTAATAAGGGATTTCCTGTACTGAAATCCTGCCATAATAGCCTCCTAGTAGTAAATAAATACTACAACTAATATAACTATAATTGTCAAGTTGTCAAATCAATAAGTATAAGTACGCCCTATTTCTAAGGCGTACCTATAATACAAAACAGATGTCGTTAATCTTTTAGATTTCACCTTCTGCTTTAGCTTTTTTCCAACTCTCAGCAACTTTCTCTGGATCTACTCCTAACTTTTCTGCCATTTCTGCTTGTTTAGGAGAAAGTCCTTCTGAGCTTGGAGTAATAGTTCCAGACGGCATTGTCCCCATAGTTCCATAAGCATTTTCTCTTGCTTCTGCAAAACCCTCTAAACGACCCTCTTCTTTTAATTCTTTAGCTTTTATAGACATATATGTCCTTTCCAATAGAGTAGGAAGTTTAGTCAAAGGAACAGTGTTTATATCCTGACCAAAATCAGATAAATATGCCCCTATCTCTGACCTAATCTTCTTTTGCTGGTCTTTTGGTAAGTTTGCTATACCAAACTTTCTCTCGAACTCAGCAACTTTTTCTTCTCTAGTACTAGCTTTAATATCTGCTACATCTCTACTAAGTCTTTCATCCTCTTTGTGAGGCTCTCCAGTATCTTTTGACGACACTTCTTTTTCTGTCGGTTGCTCGGCTTGTACTCCGTAAGCCTTTTGATAGACTTCTTGGAATTTTGATTTGAGTTCTGGGTTATAAGCAACTGTGTTGATAACAATGTTTGCTTGGTCGATAAACTCTTTTTGAGCTCCAAGTTCGTTTCCCATTCTTCCAAGCTCTGCTTCAAGTTCTTGGATTCTTTTATCTCTTGGGTCTTCTTTTGGGGATTCCTTTGCAGGTTGTTCTGCAATGGTATTAACTTTTTCTTCATTCATTTAAATTTCACCTCCTTCGGATGTCTGTGTGACACGCCCCGAAATAAATATTATCTACCTCTTTTTGATTTTCTAACTGGTCTAGACCAGCCCTTGGTGGCATGATACGCTCTTACTTGTTTCTTGGTGTATAGTTTACCACTTGGGCTTTTATATTTTTTTCCTGATTTTTTAAATGGCATATATATTATACTACAACTAAAATTCTCCGTAACTAGGTTGATATTGGTCAAGCATACCAATCCTTCTTAAAACATCTCTAGCATAGTCCGAACCTACTCCTGTAGTTTGGTATCCAGTTGCGCCGCCATTATAAGAAGCTAGTGCATCATAATAGTTACCTTCGTATTCGCTAAGTAAATCTTTCAAAATAATTGCTGCTTGTTCTATTGCAAACGCTGGATCCTTTAAGGCTTCCGCATATTCTTCTGGACTTGAGAAACCAGCTCCCTCATAATAAAATTTGGGTATAATCTGTGCTATCCCAACCTCACCAGACGTTCCCGATAGGTCTGGTTGGTACCCAGCACCACCAGACTCAGATGCAATCAAAGAAGCCAATATATTGGGGTCTATATCATATTGATTAGCACTTTCTGTTAAATAATCCCTATATTGGGTAGGGAACGGCTCCTTGTCCTGATATTCCCAAATTATCTTTCTTTCTGGTTTTGCTTCTGGTGTGTTACCAAAAGTACCTTGAGGAACATCTCCTGACAATTTAGTTGGCTTTGGAATAACATCCTCTGCAACTCTTTTTACATTCTGACTAAGATAATCTCCTACAACCTTAGCGTTACCACTTACGTCTAACTCCCTCATTTTATTTCTAATATTTTCCCAAAACTCAGGGGTTATTACTGGCATTTTTCTCCTTTTCAAACAACTCTACTTTTATGTTATCAACGAGTCTAGCCATATACTTTATACCAAAAGCTTGTGCTGCATAATCTGCGTGTTTAACGCTTAACGACTGACTAGACGGGTTTATATTAAAACAAGACTTCATCAAGTTCTCTATATATCTACTTGAAACTCTTTTGTATATTTCCCACTCTGGGGAATCTTTAAGTCTAGACAAAGCCTCTGCCTCAGTTAAAGACATTTTAATCTTGTAAGGAATATCAACTCTTTGTAGTTCGTCCTTTACTTTTTTCTTAGTCATTGCATATTAGGAACGCCCTCAGCACCTATCATTAGAGCTGGATTAGTTGCTTTGGCTTCGCTACCTTCCACACCCTGGCCAACACTTGTCGGAGGTTGAGGCATGCCTGCTCTAGAACCACCTTGTTCCCTTAGTTCTTGAGCTGTAGATTCCCCAAGAACATGGGCAGAGATGTTATTGATGAAATCATCAAACTTGGCTCTGGGTAAATTCTTTACTGGCTCAGAATTTATAAACGCTAAGTGTATGTTTGTGTGTCCCCTACTTGCGTATGGTGTCGGGCCTAGTTTCTTCCCCTCTAACATTATTTCGTTTTCTCTGTTTGCTAACTCTAAAAGCTGTTGCTCATCAACCATACCCTGTTGTACACCCTGTTGCGGTACTTCTGCTTTCAACTCGTCTGGATCAAAGTCATTTACCTCTAATATCTTATCTGCCATCTTACCTGGGTCTATATGACCTTGTTCTATAGCAGCCATTATTATAGGATTGTTGGAAAGTTCGTTTACCTTCTGCTGTAACAAAGGCTTGGATACTGGTAATGTAGGCTCTGCACTCATTCTTAGATCGTAACTTCCGTAATAAGGAATAATGAATTCTGGTTTTATTTCAAAGAAGTGCTCCCCTCTTTCTTTCTTTTCTACTAAAGAGCCGTCTCTTGCTGTTTCTAGTTGAACATTTGGAGTAGATATACTTCTAAACTTATTTATCTTACCCTCCCCAACTATATTCTCTACCTTTGGTGTTTTATAAAATTGTACTATATTAGAGGCTCTAAGTCTTATTATCCCAGTAAAAAGTTCTCTAGATAAAAGCCAGATCTTCATTCTCAAAGCCCTCATAGTCGATTCTTTTTGTATAGCCGCATCTGTAGCGGTAGATGTAGGTTGTGGAGATAGTATGCCAGTAACATCTCTACCATCCTGCTTTAAAAGCTCCTCCTCGTGATATGCTGATGGGTTAATATCTCTATATTCTAAAGGTCTTATTGAATTCGGATCATCGACGTAAACGAATCGAGAAGGAGCTATTATAGCCTCATCCTCATCTATGGTTTCTTTATTAGATACAAAAAACGTCTTGAATATATCCAGGTGCTGTCTATCTATTCTCATTCTTCTTAATGTCGTTAATTCATCCTGGATAGACTCTAAAAGCTCTGGCTCACCTATTGCATAAAATCCTGAACCAACAATTCTTTTAACATCCGAGCCTTCAGCAAAAGGAAGCTGTTTGTGCATATAGGGATTGGGACCGTCTCTTATCACGACATCGTTAGCGACTATAACTAACTTGTCTGGGTTTCTACCCCAATAAAATAGGACTTCTACCTGATCGGCTAACATACCTGATGCTGGTTTATAATATTGATAGTAGTCTGAACTTGCACCTGGTCTTACATATTGAACCGCACCGAATTGATCAAAGATAGAACCCTTATATGATTCAACAAAAGCGTTATAATCCATTACATATCTTCTGATACAATCCTGTGCCTTAAATCTTCCTCTGTTAATAGACTGAGCTAAAGGATCAATGTAAAAATCATACAAACTTACTGCTTCTCCATAAACGTCATCAAAGTCAGTCATCTCCTTTTTGACATACTCTTCTTCATTCTTATCCATATCGAATTTCTTTAAAAACTTAACTATCCTTTTATCTTGCCAATAATCTTCCTGCCACACAGTTTTACCTAAAATCAATGCCTGTTTAATTGCTGCGTATGCCTCTAAGTCCCCATCACCAATCTCCCAAGTGTAATCCTTGATATAGTTCATTAACTTGGCCTTAGGAATATCCTCAATACCTCTTGCAACGATAGTGGGCTGAACTGTCTGGTCTATCATTTCAGCTAATGCTTTTTCCACGATAGTCGTGGTGAAGGGCGGGACTATGGTTGATTGCCAATCATCGGCACTTCTATCTGGTCTCCATGCTTCATATTGTTTTTCCCACTTTCTCCACTTGGCTTCTAGGTCGTTACCATACCTATCGACACGCCCTGCTTTCATTAAGTGAAATCTTTCATATACGTTTCTTCTTACCGCCTGTATTTCATCTGACGGTTTATATATTGAGTTTATTGTTGCATCTTTTTTATCTTTGAATTGTATCATATCTGTTATTTAGTATAACTTATTCTATGCTGGATAATCAGAATGTGAAAACCTCCTTCTTTCCATTCTCTTTCTTGGAGGGTAGGAAATCTCTAGTATAGAAGCCAATGCGTCAATTACGTCATCATTCTTACCTCTAGGAAATCTCCTCAATTCGTCTTCTAAAGTAGCATTCTCTGGAAGTTCCTTTTTGTGAAATACTGTCCCCGTCTCATATCTAGGTTCAAGTCCCCTGATTCTTTCATCTTTCGATTTATCGTGATGTGTCAACTCTTTAATGGGGATAAATCTGTTTCTCTTTCTCATCTCATCATTTATAGAAAATTGAAGAATCTTTTGAAAAGCCACAGTCTCCATACCTATTGTAACTGGCTTCCACTTCTCATCCCAATAAAATATCTGGTCTATTAAACGAGAAGGATTGACTTTATCTCTCCATATATCAAGGATATACCAGGAGTTATTCTTATCTACCCCAACACAAACCATAGCAGAATAGTCAGCACTCTTTTTATCTGAAAGGGCGGGGTCTACGGCAATAAATTTGTTTAAGTCCAATCCTGTAAGGTCTGTGTCTTCATAATACTTAAAATCAAACTTAAACAAAGCATCCTCTCTTGGAACTGGGTTTAAAAGATACTGTGCGGCAAAGTGAGAAGAACCCTGAGACCTTTTTAACTCCTCTAGCTGTTCCCAACCCAAACGAGTAGGAAATAAGAGTTTTCCCTTTCCCCACTCACCTTCATAAGCGGGGAGTTTTAGAATCGCAAAGTCCTGACCAACACCAGACTCCTCATCTTCAATCCACGAGTACAAATCTGATTGATGCCACGTAGTTCCGATAACAATGACCTGTTTTCTACCATTTATAGGGTCTATTAAGTCCAGTGCGTCTTTAAAAAAGTTAATAGGCTTATCTAATTGTTCCCTTGTGTTTATATTGTCTCTATTAACCATATCATCTAATATTCCAAAGGTAAAATGAGAACCAACAAGGTTTGATTCCATTCCATAGGCTGAAACAGTAGGCTCCTTTCCTCTGTACCCAGAACCATCCATAGTTCCAGATAAAGTAATTAAATTCTCTCTCCACCCTTCGGCATCCTTAGTCAGGTCTCCATATATGTCTTTTAAAACCTCGTTCTTGCTTAAATGGTCTTTAATCTGTTTCAAAAAAGATACTGCCATAGGATAAGTGGCATTTGCTATTAAAACACGTTCATTAGGATTCTTACATATTCTCCATAGAGTATACCCGATTGTAATGATTGAAGACTTAAGAGAGCCTCTGGGTAGAAGTATTAAAAGTTTCTTTTTGTCTACATTATCCTGTACAAAATCACACACTCTCTTATGTAGAGGTTCGTATAGGTCTGGCCATCCTAGAACGTCTCTATTAAACTCATAGAAGTGAGTAGAATAATACTTTTCTTTTTGAGCACGTAAGACTTCTCTAGCGTGTTCAATCTTTGTTATTAGTTCTGATTTATCCATTATAAGATTAACCCTGACGGTTTTTTTGGTTTAGAACCTTCTAAAGCCCCTGTTAAGAAATCAACCGTGTTTTCAAGCTCATCTGCCAGAATTTCGACAGCATTTATATCATATTCGGCATCCCTGGTGACTTTCATACCCTTAATAAAGTTAGATTTCCCATTATGTAAGACGAAAAGCACTCCTTCGGGGG
>ERZ795052.4977-NODE-4977-length-13262-cov-12.131748_pt1 | contig 13262 bp, 17 predicted proteins | sample MGYA00375136_ERZ795052 | MGnify/ENA primary metagenome ERZ795052 (study PRJEB30181, sample SAMN05720156) | activated sludge metagenome | isolation source: Anaerobic digester | place: Japan | collected 2015-05-26 ... | reverse complement strand
CTCTAAGACATGAGCCTTTAGCTGAGTAATTGTATCGAGGGACATGGCGGGTATGTTGGACGGCTTAGTGGAAGTATAAGTTGATGGAGGAACTTCGAGTCTTCGAGAAGGCACTTTGTGTTTTTTCCCGTTTACAGGGAGAGGGTCCTTTTTCTTAACAAACAGAAAGTATAAAATTATGAGACTGACTAATGCAGAAAGTAATATCAATATTGTCTTCATCTTTTATAAACTGTGCCTCCCGATGATTCATGGTTCCGTATTAATACTTTTTCGATAGGCATAGACCATTTGACCAGGATTCCTGCCACCTTTTACTCCATCCAAACCATATTCCAAGAAGTACTCCACAACCCGTTGCGCTTCCATTTCCGATGCAGCAGTTCGGTAAATCCAGGCATCGTTCTGATAATGCACTTGATGTTCGGTGAAAAGCTTTCTTTTTGCATTGTCTGTGACACCCACGTACCACATCCGGGGGTGGCCTCCTTCGGACTGCACGAATTCCAGCATTTCCATTACTATGATTTCCGATGACTTTGGCATATCTTTCTACGCAATTTTTTCACAAATAATTTATTACGAATGCCGTTCACTACTTAACGCACGCATATGTTGCTTTTGGCTGGTCTAAGATAGCAATATTGATGCCAGAATGTCATGGAATGGCTTCTTGCCAATTTGTCTGCTGAGGGCTAATCAATCCCCTGCAGCGACGGGCCTGGTATCTTTCAACTTCTGAAAACGTTTTCTTGAACGATCTACGCAGTCATCATGAGCCAATGCGTTTCAACTGAACAATTTCCATGAAGCGGGATCAGGTATCTACCATTCGAACCGATCGATCAGAAAGCAATGAACAAAATTGCGGGCATTCAAAGTCAAACGATATTGCTTACGACATCAAATAGAATTTGCCGTTGATCTCGGTTTTTACAACGCTGACATGCCAATCGTAAGCATATTTCCAATATTGTCGGGTATTTGCCAACAGGCAATTCGGCGATTGGATTGCATAAAACAGCCTTTTTATCATTACTTTGATTACTTGATAGCAGTATTCAATTATCTCATCATATTAAAGATTTCCCTCGAGTAGACGATTTAAAATGAGGAACTCCATGTCGAGGGTTTGAATATGATATTAACGCTTTCTCTCATTCGGCATAAACTTGATGCCTGCGAGATGGAAATCCTCTATCTTGAGGAGATTAACAATCGCATGAAAAATGCATTGAATCAGATTCCATTTCATTCCCGTAGTCGCAAGCACATTGAAGCCCATTATCTCAGATGTGCTGAAGATATCAGTAAATTAAGATCAAATATGCGAAACGTCGAAATGCTTTGGATTAAAACCTGCAGACATCTATTTGATGACCTACAAATCTGACAGCGCAGATGACAATGATTTATGTCCTGCAACGCGTGCGATTACATGACTGGGAAACGTCGCATTTCAGTGAATATACCATGTATGGGAATGCAACTTTTGAGTAACACATCATCCAAACGCAAGCTATATGCACCGACTAATCGATCCGCTTAAGGCATGCAATGGTAGGCGTCAGTGGGGAATCATCTACTTTCGTAAACTTAATATTGCCGTCACCCATTTGCGGTAAGTCTCTTGTGCAGACATATCATCTGCTGTATCCACGGTGACCAATGAATAAAATTAGCGAAACCATATGCTCCATCTTCAAGTCGTTTTTAATAATCACACTAGGTCTACCTATATGTATGCTTTTTCTGCTTGCAAGTATGATTATGTGTCTTGCGTATGGTTGCGATTTATGCCGTAGTATCATCTCTCTTCTCTCTTCTGTATGGGCCGAGTCCATGCCCGGCGCGGACTATCATATCGATGTCCTGATAACCGGGGCCTTCTTTGCTATCGGAATTTCTCTTGTCTGGTTATCGTCCATGCTGATCAGATGCATGCTGAAAGCTTACCGGAAATCGTTTCTCGGTAAAATGCCGATTGGTTATTAGTTTCCCTTTTCAAATAGGTGGAAAGGGATTCCGGCAGCAACGACTCTGTTGTTTTTCAAGGCGAGGCAACCAATTATTGACCATTCAGCAACATGTCTGAGGAGGGCAAATCCAATGTCCCTAGCGGTCGTTCTTTTTAGCAGATGTCTGGACTCTATTGATACGCTGAAGCGAGGACTTGTAATCAGCGGATTAAGAGATGTTCGTATTGTAACTAGCCTAAACGAATTAGACACAATGCTTAAGGGCGGTGCCAGGTTCGATATCGCGGTTGTCCATATCGAACAGGATTACGAGGCAGGTCTGCAGTGTTTATCCCTGGTACGTGAGTTCATGCCTGATTCGTCATGCATTGTTGCATCATCTATAAACGACGCTGACTTGGCTAAAGAGTGTTTTGATAGGGGTGCCCTTGATTACATTACAATGCCCTTTTCAAAGGATACTCTCGCTGCCAAACTGAAAAAGGCTTCAGCCTACAAAGTGCCGGTTTGCAGCAGGCCCCGATTCTTAATCCTTGAAGACGATCCAGTTAGTGGCAGGCTGATGCAGAAATACCTCGACCCGTATGGCGATTGCACCCTCGTAGTTGATGGCAGAGAAGCTGTTGAGAGCTTCGAGCAGGCCGTAAGCGCCGGCCATATCTATCAGCTGCTTCTTCTAGACATTATGGTACCGGAAATACATGGCAAGGATGTTCTGAAGAGAATAAGAGAGCTGGAAGAACAATACGGGGTACCAAAGGATCGGCGATCACGTATTATCATGACCACCGCACTGAGTGACACATCTAATGTCGTCGAGTCTTTCAAGAGCAAATGCGATTCCTACCTCGTTAAACCGATCGACAAAAATAAGTTGATTCAAGAATTGGCAGGGTTCGGCTTTGATACCTCCACTACCAATACACGGCTGATGGCGCGCGTGTCCGAAAGCGCACAAACCACACTCTGAGCCGATGAGATAACCGCAACGTTTCAGCAAGGAACCCGCGAATAATAGAGTGGCGAGTGACTCGACAAGTAGTCCTATCCAGTTACTTGAAAGCTGGCTACCTTATTATTAGCCCTTGGGAAAGGTAGTCCGCTGAATTCCCGTGATCTCTTTTTTCCAGAATCTTTCCTCTTCGAAGTTCATTTCTTGAACTGAACAGCCACATATTGGGAACATCATTTCCTCTCTCATACTCAATCCATATGTTCTGGCTACTGAAAGAATGAGGCGTCGCTTCTCTTCATTATACTCATACGATCATTGGAGATCTCGAACGCTCCCAATAGGTGTTTTCTTATTATGAGAGAACAGGGCTTCACCAATGGATATGTCACTCTGATTCGCAGCTAAGGAATCGACCCCTACGTGTCTTCACTCCTGTTTTCCGGCCCCATACGATAGTGGAACCTAAGGCTGAGATCGCGAAGAACGATTCCTTATTAATTGATGGCGCAAGAACACTCTGAAGCTAAGTCATCTGCCAATCCGATGTGAAGTTGACAAGCCTGCCGATGCATTCGCAGCGAATATGCTGCTCCCATCTGAGGATGAGATTGATTACGGAGACTGTTCTTTTAAAATCAGCTTTCCCGACATGTGGATTTGCTTGAGGTAATATGTAACAATAATCAAATAATGCTTAGGCTGCAGCTCTTCGAACGATTGGGTTTGCTCTATCCATGCATAAAGATACAAGATCAATCGACTGAGGAATCATGATGAACGTCCATGATCTTCGAAATGATATTGATAGACAAGGTCGCTAATCGTTCTCACAATCCCTGCCGCTTATCGAATGAGTCTTGGGATATGCGAATGGAATGAAAAGACCACAACACATCCCACGGTCAGATAGGCGCCTCCCGGTATGCGAGTCAGTTGCACCATCATATGCTTTGCTATCTTGTTGTAACAAAGGAGGAGATGTATGCATGCACCTAATATTCGAGATAATGCCACAAAGAAAGTCGGCGGATACGCACGTGTTAGTACATTTGAGCAAGTTGAGAAGGGTACATCGATTGATGAACAGAAAAGGCTCATTATGGAAGAATGTGCACGGCGGGGATGGCACTTGGTGCGAATATACTGTGATGAGGGTGCTAGCGGCAAGTTCATAGACCGCCAGGGACTCCAAGAGCTTCACCAGGATGCACAAATGGGATCGTTTGATATCATCATGTTTACGAAATCTGACAGGTTGACCCGTAGCATACGGGATCTCAGCAATCTCTGGCATGATTGGACAGAGTGGGACATGGAAATAATTTGCATAGAACAGCCTGAGATCAGCTCAAAAGGAATATATGGAAAAATGTTACGGAACCTATTGGGAATCTTCGCTGAATGGGAAAGAGATTCCATAATCGAACGGACGACAAGCGGTCGCATGGCTAAGTGGAGAAAGAGTGAGGCTTTCATGGGCACACTTCCATATGGCTACGTGTTTGATAAAACAAATCGAGAGATTATCATCGATCCCGAGAAGGCTGGCATTTGCAGGCGCATATTTAACATGTATACCAAACAGCAGCTCGGCACACGTGAGATAACGCTGAGATTAAGCAAAGCTTCCATCCCATCGCCCCGCGGTCTTCGCTATTGGAATATTTCCGCCGTTCTAAGAATACTGCAAAACCCAGCTTATGCGGGAAAGGCAGAACTCAATATGTATAAGTTCGAGACAGTTATGAGTAAAAATAATCAAAGATATAAAAGGCGCAGCAAAGAGAAAAAGGACAGGGACCAATGGATAACAGTCGAATATCCGCCAATAATTTCTAAATCCACTCACCTCATGGCTCTGGAACGAATCAAATCGAGTCCATCATGGTCATTCATGCGAGTCAACAAATGTCATGACAAACATTTTCTCCTCGAGAAAATCCCCCTCTTCTGTGGAGAATGCGGAGGAAAAATGATTATACATGCGATAGAAAAGGGTGCTCGACCGACTCTTTATTCCTATTACAGATGCCGACGGAATGCAATGTCACGTAAGGAAGTAGCGGCAATGTACCGAAATCCACACCGATGTGACATGAGGGTTGATGCCCATACTCTCGATAATTCCGTACTCGGGCAGATTGTTGAGCTTCTCAGCGGAATCGTCAGCATCGTCCATCGCGGATTGATGGATTTAACTTTGAATAGATTGCTGGAAAAGGCAGAAGTGCATCTGGCAGCCAATTTCATAAGAAAGGAGGCGCATCATGCGAGAGATATGGAATGCCTGAGAATTGGTTCTTGGGCGGTGACGAAATGCAGCAAAGCAGAAATGGAGCATGCATATAATGCTTATCGAGGCCAAGCCAAGCAACCAACCAGAGCAACAAGGATTTGCAGCCCGGAAGTGCGACGATATAATCAAATGGGCGAGCGTGAGATTGATTGTTACAGAATCAGCGGCGAGCATGTGATTGGAAAGGACTCTTCTACTCTTTCGACTGAAATTAAAAGTTGCATAGACAGAATGTCGTTTGAGCAAAAGAAGCGTCTCGTTGAGTCAATTCTCTTATCCGGGGATGACGGAAAATGTGAGATCAGATGGGCTACGTCCATTGATGAATGTGATGTGCAAAAAAAGTTAACTTCGCTTCCAAAAGACAGATATGCGAGGGGTGCGTTCCGAAATTTACCTCAAATAGTTAAAATTACTTTTTTCGCTGATCTGCAACGAATTCGTGATTTGGTATGGGATACGGGAAATATTTCTATGAAAAAATAGCTATTTAAATCTTGATCATGACGAAATATCAAATCTTTCTCTTCTACATCAAATTGGTCCATATATTGCATATATCACAATATAAACCAGTTCAAGCGCTTCATATACGATTCTATACATGAAGGAGAGATTCATGCCTAAATTCAATAGGAATCTACAATCGTCATCCGTCATCCATATGATTATATTCATGATTTTGTGTGCCATCGTCATACAGGGTTGCGGTGATGATGATGTTTACAGGGGTGACTTTAAAACTGAGTATCAAGGTGTTTTTCTGGTCAACGGGACAGGCTACTTCGGGAAAATACAAAAGATGGGGGGGAATTTCATTGAATTATCTGACGTCTACTACGTGGAAAATCAGAAGAGTTCGGAAACCGTGAAGACTGTTTTGATCAAAAGAGGCAACGAGATTCATAGACCGGACCGAATGTTCATTAATGTGGCTCATATTCTCATAATTGAGCCTGTAGCCAAGGATTCAAATATAGCACAATCTATTAATGCCATAAGAATGCATCAGTGAATCTGTTACTATCGAGTCTGACATTGCTTCAAAAGACCGGTTAGAAAGCGGAATGAAACTCCGAGTGTCATCTGTGATAAATATGTGATTAGACTCAACAGGAATATATTGAACAGACAGATTTGGGCAGAACAAATAGAAATCAAATTTCCAAGTCTTTTCACTATTTGACGGGAAATCAGACCAAAGATCAAAGGCTTGGATATTACCCATTTTTCTCCTTTTCGCTCTGAAAATCCGAGTGTCGGCGGTTCGACTCCGCCCTGACCCACCAGGAAAATCAAGGGGTTGTGGCCCTAAAAGCCACGACCCCTTTCTCATTTTGGGGGTCAGTGTAGCTAAAATGTAACTGTTGCTCCTGCTGATCTCGATATTCCTGCCTCTTTTGGGCAGCCTTACTCAAATCTTCGGCGGACACGATGTTATAGCGGTCAAAGACGGCCCTCGTCCTGTGGCCTGATATGGCCATGACGACCCTTTCGGGAATCCCGGCCCTGACCATGTTGCGAACGGCCGTCCTCCGAAAGTCATGGAACAGCATGCCCGGCATGCCTGCTTTCTTGCATGCCGTTATCCAGACTTTGCGAAAGCTCCCGATCCTCTTCCCCTGCAAATGGAAAACATATGAACAGTGGGACGGGTCCTTCTCTTTTCTCTTAACCTCATTTTGTGCGTGAAGGCCCCGCATCATCTGCCACAACTGCGGTTCCATGTACAGGGTGCGGCCATCCTTGTTTTTTGTCGTGCCGGGCTCAAGCCGAACAATCCCCTGATTCAAATCGACCTGATCCCACTGGAGAGAGAGGATTTCTCCCCTTCGCCAGCCGCTACAATAGGCAAAGAAGGCAACCGGCCTCAGATACTCGGGCAGGTGTTTCATCAGGTCCTGAAACTTTTCATGCTCGAAGAATCCGGTTCTGACATTGTCTTCTCTAAGCATGGGGATATGAGGTACCTGTGCCACCTTCGCCGGGGTGCAGATCAATCCGAGCTTGTACATCCTCTTGAGTGCAGCCAGTTCACGGTTAATCGTAGCCTTGGACGCCTTCTCCCCTTGCCTTCTAGCGATATAGCGCTTGATAGAGGCCGTCGTGATCGCTGGAGCCTTCATGCCACCGAACTCCTTTTTCAACACTTCCACCGAATGTTCGGCCTTGACAAAAGACCGCTTCTCGTTGACCCGGTAGTCAGTGAGAAAGTCATCGGCCAGTTCATCGAAAGTGATGCGATCATAAACAACACCGGGCACCTTACCCTGCGCGATTTCGCCCTCACGACGCTTCAGGAGGCGTTGTGCAACAGCCTTCAGGTCGCTGCCGCTCGACTCCTGATAAGCTTTCCCATTCCGGGAATATTTGATCCACCAATTCTTGGAATTCCTTCGCCTGTAAACACAACCCATCTTATTCGCTCCTTTCTCGGGAGGGGCTGCGCTTGACCATTTCGAGGTCATAGCCGAGGTAATCAGCGATCCTTTCCAACTTCTCCAGGGAGAATGATGCCTCCCCCTTGATGAATCTGGAGAAGTGACCCTGGTTGAGGCCGAGGTCTTTACAGATCCGATACGCCGTTACCTTCTCCCTTGTCATGATGTGTTTCAGGCGATTCCCCATCATGGGGATTTCATAGCATATACTTTCATGACATGCAAGTATATTATTCATAAATCGACTTGCTCTTTTCAATGAAGGCATCGAGGTCACGGATATCGAAGAACAGCTTTCTGCCCCCCTTGTTCCTGACTACGGGAACCCGACCGGACCAGGCGAGATCCCGCATGCCCCACGGCGACCGGCCGAGGTAAACGGCGGCTTCCTTGAGGGTCAGCAGGCGCCGGAACATCGGATTGCACATCCCCTGCCCCTTCCCGAAGCCTTTATTTTCGCGTGTTTCACGAGACATGTAACTACTCTGTAACCGTATTTCTAATCTACTGGTTGCTTTATGCTCTGCGTGACTGAACTTGGGTTGTCCAGCGTGTCCAACATGTCCAGCATGTCAGAACTCTCTCTTCTATACTTCTATATTTCTCTTTTCTTGGCTCTTAGGTATAAAACCCTTGACATCCTTGACATCCTTGACAGTCGCGTTCCCCTACCATCTTTTGATTTCCTTCGGCCGCAAACCCAACCAGCAATTCTGCCGGCCTTTGCCATCCACGAGTTTTTTTGCGTCTTCGTACCCTAGGTCTTTCTTCATCGCCGAACTGAGGTCCTTTTCTGTCCACAGGCGGGCTCCCTGCGACTTCAGCCAGTCTTCAAAATTATTCCTGAATTCTTGTTTCGATACATAACCCTCCGCGTCACTTTCATAGTTTCCGCTGATGAAGGTCTCAAGCCGATTTGTCTTGCGCTCGTACTCTTCCCGGACTGACTCGGTCGACCCATCATTTGTAAATACGAGCCCGCGACCGTACATTTCTTTCAATATGAGCAGACATTTTGCTGCCAGTCCCTCCAGTTCACTTTTCACGCAGATTCTATCAAGAAGAAAACGGTCCGCATTTTCGCCATCAAATACAAAGGGAAATTCTACAACATGGAGCCTTCGATAAAATGCCTCGGTCTTGTCCATTGTTCGTGGCAGTTCATTCGTCAAGAAAATCAACTTGGCGTGGTTGACAAAATTGGATCTTCCGACTTTGTTGTGCAGCTAAACAGAGATAAGTCTCTGTAATAGTTGTTTAAACGCTCTTTGAAAGTTGACACGCGCACACGGCGTCGGTAAAGTGGACCGATGCTGACTGCAAAGACACTCCGAGACGCGTATCGATTCCCCGGTTTTCGCACCCGCGCCACGCTGACGCCGCACCCCGAAGACCCCGGCGGAGTTGTCCTTCGTCTTGAGCGACGCCAAAAAAAACGGTGTGCTCGGTCTGCGGCACGACGGCATCGGGGTTTCGGGACCGCCGCCGTCATACCGTGCGCGATCTGGATGCCGGCGATCTGCGCATCTATCTGGAGTTCGAGTATCGCCGAGTGGCCTGCCCGAGGTGCAAGGCCGTGAAACGCGAGACCCTGGGATGGCTGGCCCGATCGGCCCGCTTTACGCAGCGGTTCGAGGACCGCATCGGGCAGCTGTGCCGCGAGATGACGGTGACGCGGGTGGCCGAACTCAATCACCTGGGCTGGGACCAGGTCTGGCGCATGGAGATGAACTACATGCGCCGCTTGCTGGAGCGTCATCCGCCTTCCGAGCATCTTCGGGCCATCGGCGTCGACGAGTTCTCGGTCCGCAAAGGCCACCGGTATCGGCTGGTGGTGGCGGATCTGGATCAGCGAAGGCCGATCTGGCTCGGGGGCTGTGGCCGAACCGAAGAAGATCTGCAAATGTTCTTTGATCAGATGGGCCCGGAGCGCTGCGGCACGATCGCGCTTGCGGTCATGGACATGTGGAAGGCGTTCCGGAACGCAACGCTCAAGAATGTCCCCGACGCGCAGATCGTCTACGACAAGTTCCACGTCATGCGCCATCTGGCCGATGCCCTGGATCGGGTCCGACGCAGCGAGTACAAGCGCGTCAATGACAAAGAGCGCAAGTTCATCAAGGGCCAGCGCTATACGCTGCTGTCCCACAAAGCCAATCTGGATCCCGAGGGCCGACGGGCCCTGCGCACGCTGCTGAAGGCCAACAAACGGCTCCACAAGGCGTATCTGCTCAAGGAGTCCTTCGGGCAGCTCTGGGATTACAAAAACCCGCTCTGGGCTCGGCGATTCTTCGAGAACTGGAAAGCCCAGTTGCGCTGGCAGCGGCTTGAGCCCTTCGAGAAGTTCGCCGACCTGATCGAGCGCCACTGGGACGGGATCGTCAGTTACTGCGACCCGGATCACAAGGTCTCCCTCGGATTTATGGAAGGCCTCATTAACAAGATCCGCGTCATCCAGCGCAGAGCTTACGGCATCACCAACGAGGAGTACCTCATGCTCAAGGTCATCACCTCGTATATCAAAGAACCAAAATCATCCTAATCTATGCACAACAAACCCGGAAGACCCACAAAATTAAAGGGATGATGGAACTTCTTCTCGGCATGGATCGAATCGCCGCCCGTTAATTGCTTAATCAGATCTGTATGATTCAAATCCGAATAATCGAGCTCAGTGCAAATGTTGGCATATTTGTTATAGAGCTCAGCGCCCGAAAAGCGATTGTTCTGGAAATTTTTCATGGAGACATGGCTGATATTGTGCTTGCCGAGTATAGCCTCCAAGACCCGAGCGAAAACACCTTTACCGTTCGCCCCACGGCCATAGAGAAAGAAGAATTTCTGATAGGGGTAACTCCTGAACATGCAGTAGGCCGCAATTTCATACAAATCAATTACTCTATCCTCAGGCAGTAGCTGACTAAAAATTTTTTCTATCAATGGACATTGCCCATTTGGGTCATAGCTAACCGGCAACTTCGCGGTAATATAAAGTTTGGGGTCGTACTCCAAGACATCTCCGCTCTCGATGTCTACAACGCAGTCTGCAAAAGACACCCGCTGAGGAGGAGCCACGGGAAACTCTTTATACTTGAAGGAAAGGGACTTTACGTCATCAAGAATCTCATGCACTAGATGGCTAGATATTTTGTCACTAGGAAGTATTTGCTTCCTGATCAGCTGTTCTAGATGCATACGACTATCCTTACGCCAAAGTCCGTCCTGCTCATCATATGCCCATATATTCTCATATTTGTCGCAGGCTGTTGGGCATATCTCCATTAGTCTGGTTGAGCATTCGCGAACATATACCTTTTCTTTGCTCATCTCGCATTCTCCCTCATGGAGAGCATTTTTCCCCGCAGAGTCTTCACCGCGACGACGAAATCAGCCACAGGAACATTCGTGTTCATGTTGTACGCGGTGATGAGCTGGTTGGTCCGCTCCGTTGAAGGAAACACGAAGATGACCCGGCCATTGCTAACCGTGAGGGTCGGGGCTACCTGATGGAGGGAGAGGAAAGCGGCAAGATAAATATCGAGACTGGTGATGCGTTGTTCTTCGCTTCTTTTCATGTCCATTTCATTCCTTTCCATACCGCGCTGGCAAATGCGACGGCCTAAAAAAAGCCGAAGAGAAGTTTAATCTCTTCGGCCTAAACATAACCCCTAAAAGCGAGTTTCGGGAGATGGAACTTAATTCAAATTAATTTGCCTCCTGACTTTCACTTAAAACAATAACTTATTGTAATCATTATTAATAAGTCTTTTTGCCTGCTTGTGGTATTCTCTTATCATTTCTTTCGCCTGTTGAGGATCAGACTTGGAACTTCTTTCTTTATGCAGAAGGGCTGCTAATTGAGCCGTCGTGTCACCTTTTTCTCTGCGATCGAAGACCTGCAAGTACCTTCTCCAAACATCAGCCCTGATCTGAGGGCTTCTCCGCTTTTGTTTACCAACGGACCTTGATATTATTCTCGCGACTTTCTTCTGTACTTCGTTTCTGCGTGCCCGTGTTGAAATTCCGATGTAAATTGAATGACTATGTTGAACCGGAGCCAAGAAATACCTAACCGCAGCCAATATCAAGTCATTATCCGAAACTTGCCCTGTTTTTAACGCACGTGTGTTCAACTTCGATACTCTTGTAGCTAATTCCTTATCCGATAATGAGATCATCTCGTCTTGCCTGAGTATCAACGGCTTTCCTGTTTTTGTTATTTGGTCATACCGCAAGCTAGGGTCAGGGATCCATTCGGCGTATTTGCTGCTTAATTCTTCCTTCGGATCCGCAACCCAGATTACTGGTACTCCGAACTCTTTTTTGACTTGCTCCAATATCTTGCTGGCTCTACCTATCTCGGCGATTGTCAGCTTTCCGTGTACAATTTTCTTAAGTTCACAATGAGCCTTTCGGTAATTTTTATTCCTTCTTATAAATTCCCAGAGCCATCCATCGATCCACTCGCTCGACACCATCTTTTTCATGTACGCGTATTCTGGATCGTCGAAAAATGACTCCTTAAAGTCGCTAGCTTTATCTACAGATTTACCCATGTCCTCCCCCGATGCACAGCAAATTCGTTTTGGCTGCTTGCAGTAGGACTGTTAACTATTTCAACAAATCAGTTATAAGCACCACCGTGAATTAATCCCGCATTAATTCCCCTGTCATAGAGCATTAATGCATAATTTCAAGATGTTGAATGCAATTTGCCGGCCAAGGCGATTACGGCCTTGCTAGTTTGCCTTGGGGTTTTGATGGTAGTTGGCTGGTGTCAAGATGGATCAAATTGCGGATTGAAGGGAATTAGTTGAGACAAAGCCACTTTACGTTCTTTTACATGTACATTTTTGGTTCCTCGCTGTTTCAAGTGGGTAACCGGAAGTCGAGCTTGCCGCTGATGAGATAGATCATCGTGATGAAGTTCTTCACGGTGCGGTAGCCCCGGGCCCTGGCTTTGGCCGCTTGGATCATGCTGTTGATGCCTTCGAGGATGCCGTTGTTGACGCGAGACTCAAACCAGTTGAGGATCCCTTGCCAGTGTTTTTTGATGGTTTTCGCGCACTGCTTGATGGGCTCCAGACGGCTGTGGGTTGCCCAGAAGTACCATTTCTTCAGGAAGCGCTCGGCCAGCGCAGGCGGCTGCTGCCAGAGTTCCTGAAAGGCCAGACGAATCTGGTAAGCGTTGACGGTTTTGAGGTGTAGCGACTGGAGGCGAAGGGTTTCCAGGATCGCCCGTTGCTGGGCCGACAGACGCTCGGGGTTTTTGAGCCACAGATACCGGGTGTGCTTGAGTTCGGGCCGCTCGCGCTGTTCCTGACGTCGGACACGGTCGACGGCGGCGTTGAGGAGTTTGAGCACATGGAACTTGTCGAAGGTCAACCGGGCCTGCGGGAACTGCGACTCCACGCCCGAGATAAAGGCCGGCGACATATCGCAGCAGATCTCCTCGACGGCCTCGGGACGACCCCCATGGTCGCACAAGTCGGCCTGGAACCGCTCGAGGGTCGAGGCGTCCTTGCCGTCGGTGACGAAGACCGTCCGGGCCTGCTCCAGATCGACAAAAAGGCTGACGTAGTGGTGCCCCC
>ERZ795052.4931-NODE-4931-length-13379-cov-4.236566_pt1 | contig 13379 bp, 14 predicted proteins | sample MGYA00375136_ERZ795052 | MGnify/ENA primary metagenome ERZ795052 (study PRJEB30181, sample SAMN05720156) | activated sludge metagenome | isolation source: Anaerobic digester | place: Japan | collected 2015-05-26 ... | reverse complement strand
CTCTTATAACATCCATAGGAATAAGAATACAGTGCCCAGTAATATAGTCTGGATGATCTTGCACAGCAGGATAGATTGCCTCAAGATCCTCGCCCTCAACAGGTGTATAGTTATTATAGCCAACTATAGCTGAATCCGGATGACGATTAAAGCAATCTACCAGTGCCTGCAAGAATCCAGGCTTAACCTGACAATCTGTATTTATCTCTACTATTGCTGTGGTATCAGGTTGAGCAGCACGAATTCCTCTGTTAAGTGTTCTAGTAAAAAGTTGCTGCCTATCATTAACCAGTAATGAAGCATTTGGAACTTCAGAAACATATTTGACCAGTACATCGTGCGTTTCCCTGTCTGAGGCATCATCGACAAGGATCTGCGCAACATCAGCAGCCTCAGTCTGCTTTAGCTGATCAAGCAAACGAGCTGTACATTCAACAGCATTATGTACTGGTATTACTATAGTAACCATACTTACTTCTCCTTGGAGGATAAGGCTTGCCAAATACGTTTAACCTTCTTTAGCTCCTCCACGTAATTTTGTTCAACAACCTGCTTCTCATCAGCAGACAGTCTTGCTCTAAGCAAATAGGATGGATGATACAGTGCAAAAGCAGGCACATCATAGATACATGTATTATACAACTTTCCGTTGGAAGTTGTAATCTTCATAGAAGGCCCAATAATTGTCTTCAAAGCAGGTGAACCAAGACAAACTATTAGTTTTGGCTTCAGTATAGCCATCAACCTATGAAGATGCCGCCGGCAATTATCAATCTCATCCTTGTCAGGAGGCCTATTAACTACATTACCATACGCAGAAATGGTTGTAGGTCTGCACCTGACAACGTTAGAGATGAAATAGTGTTCTTTACGATATAGACCAGCCTGTTCAGCCAAGGATGTGAACAATTGGCCAGCCTTCCCGACAAAAGGACTCCCCTTTATGACCTCTTCGCCACCTGCAGCTTCTCCAATAAAAACAAGACCTGTATCTGGATTACCATCTCCAAATACAGGTGTTCCATTTGCGCAAATGGTACAGTCCTTGCAGTTAATAACAGCTTTCCTAGCTTCTTCAAGCTGAAGAAGCTTTTCACTAGTAGGCATATATCTCCCCTTAACAAACTATAATAAGCTGATCCTACATACGTAAGATCAGCTTATTATCTACAATAGCATGCTTTTAAAGTTCTGACACAACGGCAGCATTATCATTAAAGCCCGACATATCTACAATCTGTTTGGATAGTGCTGAAGCCACCCCTGCCGGAATAGCATCCCAGTTGACATCCTTTGGAAAAACAGTACAAACCTTAGACATTTCCTGATCCAGATCAAGAGAGGTGTCAGCAGATGCTTTGTTGCGGATGGTATTGAACTCAAGCCGCATAATTGGTCTAACAACATACCACCCACCACAGACACTAACGAGCCTCAGTGGATGTGGAACGGCCTTCTTGATCTTCTCAAGGTCTTCATCTGCCGGCTTATCTTGCTCGGCGAAATCTACCAAAGTAACTACAGTTGCGCTAACACCAGACTCCTGGGCCCCTACATCCATCAAGGACTTCTCCTGGATAGCACGAGACACCGCTGGCATAACTCCTGCAGGTACGGTCATCCATTGCATCGGAGTAAGTTCTGGCCACAGCAGTCCAATAGATACAATCTTCTCATCCAGTTCCTGGATGATGGCATTAGGGTTTTCCTGTGTCCACTTAGAAAGCTCAATAGCATCCTTCTGTGTTAGATAGGTAAAGACAAATTTCATCCCTTGTATCTCTACAGAAAATAGTGGACGACCAGGATGCTTAGTCTTTAGTTCAGCAATAATTTCGGGAGTTAGCTCCGGAAAGTCATTGGCCATTTGATAAACAGCCTCCTTGTTATGGTAGTAGCAAAGAAATTATACCCTAAGTTTCCTAGTATAAACCTTGATAGCAAGGTTCAACCGATCAACATAGGCATAATATCCAAGCTCTGAGCCCATAAGGCGCCATCTAAGCTCATGAAATTCATCGCATAGAATATCATAAGCTCGATCAGTAGCTACATTTGGATCATCAGCATAGTTCGTATAGACAGAAAGCGTTATGTCATACGAACCCTTGGCTCCTGTAGCCACTTCCAAGGAAGCGGGAATATGCTCCTTATAGAAAGCATGAAATACTGCCAGTACACTTACGGGCGTTACAAGATCTTGCATTATGTTCCCTTTCTTTATACAATCTTAGTTATATTCTCCAAGTCCATTGCTATGAACGGCACCTGTCCCTGCTTGGGAGATGATGTATGAAACTCCGTTGCCAGTAGATACGGCTTCACCGCCTCCTCATCTACCTTTTTGTCACCAACATACCAATCAGGCTTAAAGTTGACATTAAAGAGAACAATTGGCAAGTAATACTTGCCATTATTCTTGTTCCGCCAAAACCTTACACCACCAATGACTACAGACTCCGCATACTTAGGCAAGCTTGGTTCACCACGCAAACCTTCCTTGATTGCCATCTTAACTGGAGTCCTTGCAGCGTAGTCACAATACTGACCCTGTACCTTACCAACCTTGAGAATTTCCGGTGCTGATTTCTTAGTCTTTGGCTTCCGCGCATAATACACAGTAAAGACTTGCCCAGGTTTTCTCTTGGCAATAAGCGCCGCCGCTTCTTCCGGCTTCATCTTTTTCTCCTTCTATGTTACTCTTCAAAGAGGTTTTGCTGCAACCATGATGTATATACCACAGTTGGATACCTACCCTCTTTCATCTCTCTTCGTCTTTCTTTCTCTATGTTTTCCATGACAGCTACCGCTATGAGGTACTGCTTTCCAAACTTGCGCATATACTCTGCGTTTTTCTTAGCAAGATCTTTCAAGCATCGTCTAATCCTGCCCCACTGAACCTCTTCGTTAAGGCTACTAAGAACAGGCCTCGAAAACTGTATGATGTCAACATCCTGCTCAGTAGCATTCCTCCATAGCAGTGAAATTACTGTACCATGCAGCTGAACTCTTGGACGATAGAGAGGACCTGCTGGAGGAAAATGCTTCTTAATATATTTGCGTGCCTTTCTGTAGAACTTCTCTGCCAATTTAAGATCAGCATCACACTCGATAGAATACCTACGATAAAGCTCATCAACACTCCTCTTTTCTTCTCGGCAAATCTCTGCTATAGCATCAACTGTAGCGTCTTCTGGAACGAAGATGTCCTTCTCATGGGTAAGCCAGGTTTGCCAAAACACCCTTTGGTAACCTTCAAGTGAAAAATCTCTCCCGCACAACGGTGCCTCATACAATAGATGTATCTGATGGCCAATGCGCTCGTGGAAAAGACAGAAGAACTCACGCAGCTCACAGGATAGGCCAAACGCAGTATCCTGTACCTGCTTGGCGATTGCTATTCCGTTGCGATGTTCCTGCATATATCTTTCTCTATGGCCAAGAACATCCTCAACAATGCTCTTAACCAAGAGTTCATATGAGGTAGGACTGGTAATGTGCACTACGCCTTCAGAATCCTGATAATACTTCGGCTTGATTACTCTGTAATAGGAAGCCGTTCCTCTTTCTGGAACCAAAGAGAACTCATCTGGGATGACCTGATCCGCTGGAACACTTATATCTACTGCCAGAGCTGTTCCATAGGTGAAAACAACCGGAGTATACGGATCGTCTTTCCTCTCAAAGCGGTCATCATCCGAGGAAAAAACAGTAGAGTTGACTGCCTTAGAAACCTGCTTTAGTTCTGCAAAAAGTGGTGTATAGGTGCGCTCAATGTTAAGCTGTATTTCTCTGACCTCAGCCAATTTTACACTGAACCGCTCCCATGCTGTACTAAATGTATCTTCCGGAAGAATATCTACCAGAAAAGTTGCGCGGCACATATCATCTTCAACACGCCACTCATCACAACAAGAGCTGTCAAGTGTTCCTGATGGGACAACTAGATTGATAGCAATCTTGTGACTACGTTGTTCAACAGATAGACAAGATAACTCAATTGTATTATCCATGGCTTAGCTCTCTTCTGGCTGGCTGTTTATGGAGGGAAATAGTACAGCAAGCGTTCTCCATGCGTGACAAACTTCGCAGGTGCACTCTTCTTTAACGTTGCGCACACAACATAGAGCTTTATACCCAACACGTGCACATCTTGCAGACGCCATAAGTTTTCTCAGTGTTTCTGAGTAAGACTCAACAAAGTTCCTAATGTCCGCATCGCTGTCCCCAACATCATCTTCCAAGCAATCCATTACATCCATAGCTGTAGTACATGATTTACACTTGCATAGCATAGTTGCATCATATGATATGCCATCATAATCATCATGGATTAGCCTTACTGGAGCAAGAATAGTCGGGGCATTATCACAACGAAGAGATGTTTGTAAGACAGGAAGCGCATCAAACAGAATTACAGAGGAATACTTCTGACGGATCTGATCAAGAACCAGGTCCTTTCTGTCTGCCTTCTCACAATCCAGACTCAATGTACTCATTGCCTACATTCTCCTAAAGTGCTGTCTTCTTAGCTCTAGAGCTACTTGCTTTGCCACTTCTTGACAATCACCATACTTTTGCTGGAACTCATCAAAGGACCGTTCTAGAGTTTCCTGTGCAACATGTAGCTCATCTCTTATCTGCGCCTCCATTGTTCCAGAAGAAACTACACGAGAGAAAACAAGCTGTCCAGATTCTCTTTTCCATCCTCTTGGTAGATCAATGTCTGGATTATCAGTAGTGTAGGCCAGGATAGTGCGCCCATGATGGTCAAGCCTGCAGTACTTACAATAAGTAGATAAAGCAATTAGCTCAGCAGCAGCAATATCCTGCGCGTACTGCTTCTTGTACTTGTCTGTCCATTGTTCCATGAAATCAATAATGCTTTCCACCTTGAAAGTGGCATTATTCTCAGCAGTTATTGACTTTACAGGAAACTTTAAACAGAACTCATTAACTCGTGCAGTGGAAGAGACAAGTTTCCAGGCGGGAAGATCAAGTAATGTGGCGTATTCCATCTCAAGATGTTCAACGTCAGGTGGAACAAGTACATTTGCCATGATTATATGCCCGCAGGAAGAAAAGAGCGGATGAAATACAGCCATTCCTCGCTGTTTTTTATCAAAAAACTCAACAACTCTACGGGCAGTATCAATCTTGTCGGAGAAACATCTGTAATAATCATCATGCATACGCATAATATCATTACAGATGTCATATACCTTCTTAACAAAGGATGGTTCGCTATCTTTTACCACCCTGTAGACACGTCTTACACCAGGAATCGAAACAAAACCGCCTGGGGAACCAAGTCCAGGTGGTACAAGCACAGAGATAATAACAGCATTTTCATATGCCTCTACATGCGGCACATAACAGCTGTTATTATCATCTGTAAGGCCGCTGTACTTTTCCATACAGGCACTAGCAACTCTAGAAACATCGGGATTTCTTGTGTGCTGCTCTAGTGCCTCTTTAGCTTGCTCGACAATAGCATTCGCCCTGTCATAGACTAATGGAAATGTATCGCCCCTCTCAATATACAGGTTGTACACATACTCAGAATGTGTAACATCCTGACGCTCCGCCCAGCCGTCTGGCATTACCATATCATATGGCCCATAGAAGGCGATACTAATATGTCTGCCAGTGCTGCTAAAGCTTAGCTCTCTGGACAAATACTGGCTTGACCCAGACCACATTTCCTAGCCCTACTAGTTTTGTTGACTATGCCGTCTTGTGCTTACTACCGCGTAAGGCTGAAGGCACTGTTACAAAAAGGACGTGCTCCTTCTTTAGCTCATCTACAAGCTTCATTGTAGCATCCTTTGAGTTTGCATAGGTAAGAGTAAAAGATGGCATTCCCTGGACAAGATAGTCTTCACAAGAATGCAACACAAGCTTATACTCCGGTCCAAAGAACAGAGTGTTCCCAGTCTCAAATACGAAGAATGACCACCTAGGCCTAGCTATTGTCCAGCCACGTACTCCTGAAAGATCAGTGATATGCTGCATCACATCTTTAATGCACTGTGGCCGGAATGTTTCAACAAGAACAGCCGGTCGAGTAGAAATACCACCATCACTATAGACTCTGGAGAGTGACACACTGTCAGCACCATGATGATATGCATAGACAGCTAGATATTGATAGATCTTGACAGGATTAATCTCACCCTGTAGTATCTGATCATTACAACGAGTACTATACACCGCAGATTCTTGCTCTTCCGACAGTACTCCAGGCCCACTCAAGGTCAGTCTCCAGCCAAGACCATAAGCAGTCACAAGATAGCTGCGTGTAAGAGCATTATTTGAAAGAGTTGCTCCTACCTTGCCAAGGTCACGCTGCATAACATCAAGAATCTTCTCGGCATACTCTGCAGGAGCTGTAACCTTGAGGTCAAACATAATTGGTAACTTACCAACGCTATCTGTAGGAGTTAGGAGTACTACTTCAACCTCTATATCCTTGGAGATAGAGCACAGGTAATTGGCAATGTTTTCCACACTGGTTGACATAATAGTTAATCCTAGCATAATACCGTCTCCTCTTCCCTTTCAGCCGCCTCCTTCTTGCGCCGTCTCTCCTCACGAGCTGCAGCAATTTGCTTACACGCAATCTTCTCAGCTAGGATAATGCATGGCACATGATGCATACACATTGCCATACCATCTGGAGACATGAAATGATTAGTCGCTATATGCGACCACTGAACAAGCACGCACACAAAGGAGTAACAACTGGCAACGTCAACCGAGAAGTAGCTATACTCACTTGGAGGATTCTCCATTGCTTCAGCTTTCAGCATATCATAGTAGCTCAGCATGGCCCACTCAGAGGTCTTGTTCTTGATATATTCCGTAAACTTTTCTACAGCATACATATCAAACGGATTTTCAAGAACAAAATTCTCTGCCTCCTGAAAGATCCTCTTGCTGAGCTCTTCTTCTTTGTCCTTAGCATGGTAGAAGCCGGGCATCATAGCTAGCATTCTTTTGTCCCTTCGTACTTCTCAGCTATTTCCCTGCGTGCAGCATAGAAAGCACACATAGTATGAAGCCTCTCCTGCTCTGTTTTCAGTGTGGGCCACTTGTTGAGGACGAGCTCTTCAAAGCAGCGAAGCCGCTCTACATTCCTTTCATGAACTGACTTCCAATACTCTTCCCTAGTCATTCTCTTCCCTTTCTCTCCTTGAGTATTCTGCAGTCAACGCCTTAACTATAGCACATTGCTTACCATACTTCTCAGCATAGTGCTGATTATCTGTGGCGAGCCTTTTCAAGCGCTTCTTTATGCTCTTGAACTGCACCTTCTTGTCTTTGGTGATAGAAGCGCTATGATAGAAGCGAATCGCATCCTCTTCTTCGTCAACTGACTCACGCCAGGACGCGGTTATTACCGGACCAGAACGGGTTATGAATGGCCAGTACAGGAAATCCACATCAGAGAAGTGGGTCCTAACGTAGTCACGCATATCACGATAAAGCTTTCTGGCAATCTCTCGATGGTAAGCATATTCCCGCTTATACTTATCATGGAGCGCATCAATGCGGCTGCGTTCCTGCTTATATTGCCACAGAACAGTATCCAAGTTGTCATCTTCTGAGACAATAATATCCTTCTCGTAGAGAACTCCTGTGGAATACAGCGTTGCCTTATAGCCAGGAAGAGCAAAATCTGGATTGGGAACTTCAAGCAGTGGTACTTCGTAGGATATGTTGATTATATGACCTGCACCACCAATACATACCCAGAAGAATTTGCGGTATGTATAATCAAGAAGAGCTTCCTCACGTATCCTATTAGCTATTTCCACACCCTTAGCGTGGTCATAAAGGTACCGCTCCTTGTACATTACCACAGACCCAATGACAGTACGGAGCTTTTCTACAACATCATTAGGCCGAGCCAGTTTCAGCCTACCAGAACTATCACAGTTGCAGTCAGGATAACCAATGTGAGCACGATAGACGTGGGAACCACTGTCCTCATAACGTCCAAACAAGTCAGGAACAGGATAGTCTGGCGGGACAACAATATCAACAACAAGAGTCGATCCATGTGTAAGGACTATGGGTACATATGGTAGCTCAAACAAAGCAGTCCGCGCCCCAATGGAAGGAAACGTCATGTCGTTGAACTTCTCTGCTATTTCCTTGAGTTCTGGAAGAAGCAGGGAATACTTATGCTCAAATTCCCTGCGTATGTTCTGTACCTTTTCGTACACAGCATCGAATCGCTTTTGTGCTGTCTCTACAGTATCATCTGGCAGTATGTCAACCTTATATGTCACAAAGCGAGTATCAAAACTGACTGACTCCTTATACGAGTCGAAAACATCCTTGGTACCATTGGGAAGAAGAGCACTTATGGTTGTCTCGTGCCCTCTCGGCTCGACATAAATGCCCGTTAGCCTGCTCATTACTTCTCCTTTCTTATTGCTGGTCTGAGTTTAGCTGTTTGTTTATCTTAAGGTCATATAGATCAGTATATGGCCCATCAATATAGGAAGCTATTTGTGAATAATCCTTGGAAGATGAGGCACAGATAGTGCCGTTATCATCCTTCTCCAACAGGATATATTGGAGCGGCGCAATATGCTGCATAAGAAGGAGATACTGAACTAGAATATAGCTCTGAGTAGTAAGCACGATCTGAGCACCAAGATTACCCAGGCCAGTAAGAACAGCTGCTAGGGAAATGATTGAGGGAGCATCGAGTCCTGTATCTGGATTATCCAGCAGAAAGATAGAGCTCCCGTCACATGTGCCAGTGTTTAACAACCCATAGAGCAAGCCAAGTCGAGCCTCTGTCGAGGAAAGCAAGGAGGGGTGGCGAAGCAACTTATCTTCTGTACGAAACTTAGGAAGATAAGCAGTTGTCTCCAAGGATCCATGTATAGTCTCACTAACACATTTCTGAACAACAGCAACTTCTTCAGAAGGTCGCTTAATCTTTGAAACAATAATAGAGAATAAGCGCCGCACAGAATTCGGTACACAAGGAATGAATGATGATGGCCTATTCTCCAGTTTCACAAGACTAAGCACCTCAATGCTTGGAATGAGAATTACCTGGCGTCCAGTAAACGTGTGGATATAGTCCTTGATGGTAACTCCACCAGGACTAATGACACCTCTCTTGAGCCCAGAGTTGCTGAAGTACGCCTCCAATACAGCATTCTCGCTGATAGTCCGCTGATGAATAAGTTCTGAAGGAGATACAACATCAAAAGCAGCGGCTAATGAAGTGCTAATGTCTACTGGAGAATTCATTGTAGCGTAAAGAATCTTCAGAAGATGAGTTTTCCCAGAACTGGCAGGGCCGGTGACAATATTAATCCCCGGCCCAAGAATAACCTCTATGTCAGCAAAGGCTCCAATGTTCTTCACATGCAGACTCATTAGCTTGTCTTGCATAGATCTTAGCCCTTCTTTACATAGTCACTAACAAGAGTTTCAGCAATGGAAAGCTGCTTAGCATAACGAGACTCAAAACAGTCCTGTGCTTCAAGGAGTTCATCAAGAGCGAGCCTAAGCGGATTCCACTGAGACATAAACGATCCCTTGCCACTAATCTGAACAGCATACATTACTTCAGGACACCTTTCTACTACAGGCAGACTATAGCCGATAACCTTGAGAACAGGTCCATCAATATGTATGCGAGGACAAGAAACCGGCACATAGGTTGGCGACGGTGCCCTGAACACGTAACAATCAGTAGAAGAGCAATACACTCCCATATACTGCAGTGCTAGAGTCTGAAGATCCTGCGTTCTCTTGATTGCCTTCTTATACTTGCTACGATACTTATCGTATGCCACGTCAATGGCACGTACTCTATCAACAAGTACCAGGAACAGCTCTTTGAAAGACATTGCCTCGTCTACAAAGATACCTGTTGATAGCATGGATGGATGAGCCGGAGATTCTTGTTTCATATGCTTGGGAATGATGGGCTCGCTATACCCTGGAATATGACACGTGATCCTAATCTGGTGACCTACAAAAGTCAGCTGTGGTGAATAGGCATCGCGTAGCTTGTCATAACCAAGCGAAGCTTTCCGCATCTTCTTTACAAGCTCCAGAGCATGCGAATGTTGAGCAACATAGTCCTCTCTATATCGCTTAACATCCTTAAAAATGCTCTCTACACGAGACTCTAGCTCACCAAGATTGGCGACTGCCATCCCCGCATCATCATACTCAATTGCAGGAGTGAGTGTGCAAGTATAAGCGCGCGCCCAAGGTGCCTTCTTGGTGAGAGTAAATCCAGCGGGCACAGGAGAATCGTCTGGAACAACAACTCTGATCACAACGTCTGTTACTCTAGAGACAAGTGCCGGCACGTATGGATCATCGGCATCATCAGGATACCCAAACTTTGCTGCAAGATCCCTTAGTGCCTTTTTGACATTCTTGTAGACGTTGTTATACATAAGGGAAAGTTCTTCCGCTTCTTTAAGTACCTCGTTAAACTTTTCCGTTGCCGACTCAAGGGTGTCAGTATCATCAAGAACGATCATTCTTGAAATGGTGCGACCACTGTAGCCATCGTCTACCTCAACCCAGTTATCGTTTGGAAGGCCGACTATCTGTGGGATGCAAATATCCACAAAGATAGTGCTTTGATTACCCCAAACTGAAACGCCAGAAGACATTGCTTTTTCCTTTCTTGGTTTAAATTGTCAGATCACACTTACCACCAGTGCAAGCTACCTCAGCAAGTTGCTGACTGTTATCTTCCAGCTCTACCATCTTACTATAGTCTACTGGAGGATACCCTCTGACTAGATAATTCCATCTGTTCTCATCGTCTTCAGTAACTATAGCTTGCATTGGAGCGAATGCGTATTCCTTATCACCAGTACTTGGGAATAAGGAGACGCCTCTCAGGGAGGACTGGTGGTCCCATATGAACTGCTCAACTTCTCCCCACTCATCTTGCTTTACAAACACGGTATTGCTTACACCATGTTCTGCACCAGGGAAGTCGCTGTTAGTCCTTGTCCCATATCTCACCCAGTTCTCTTGAGTAAGAAGCACTTTCTTGAGAAACTCAATAGCAGATAGATCTTCCTTAACTATTGCGCCAGGTTTAGCCATAACTGGGAACTCAATAACCCAGTCACCATTCGGCTTCTGAACGCACATATGAGGATTGATGCTCTTGAAGTATTGGAACACAGGCTCAGTAGGATTAGCGGTTACTCTGCGGATATACCGATGGGCATGTGCAGGATGAATACCAGATGCGCCGATCCCAAGCTCAAGACTTGCTGTGCCTGATGGCTTTACACATGTACACCTGGCAGCATAGTTAATAGGAATACCATGCGCGCGCATCTTATCCACTATCTCTTCGTTGGTCTTAAGAACAACTCTAGCTGCTTCTCGTTGAAGTTCTGGATCAAATGCTAGCTCTGGGACTTCCATCATGCCGGTCATACTAACACCCAGTAAAGAATCTCTCAACAAGATTTTCTCTGTCACATCTCCAAGGAATGGCATATCAATATAGCCTGCTTGCAGAGTACCAAGAATAGCTGCTGCTCTGGCTGCTTCCATCATATCCTCAGGACCCTTAAACGCAGCAGCATTTATCTCAGTGAGATTACACATAGAAAATCCCGTCTTCCTGCCTTCTTCGGTATTAAGATAAGGAATAAGAAGTGCCTCGCCACAGTTTGATACAACAAATGATGTATCAGGCAGACCGGTATTGTAAGTGTGAGTGCGCCCGTCAACTGTTATGTCATACACATCCGTGTCAGTATAGGGCTCATGTGCGGACCGATCAACGGAGATTAGCTTATTAAGCTTATCCTCGCATACAATAAGAGACTCAGCCTCGAAGAACGGCTTTTTCCAGACGAACGCGTAGTCACTACTAAAGTCGGTAACTACTTGATGTTCTGCAGTACACAAAAGCTCCGCGTCATTATAGCGGTAGCGATAGACAAATTTCTTTCCCATGTATTCTTTTGACACAACCTTAACAAAAGAATCAAATGAGGAAAAGATCTTGTCGCCGACCTTAATGTCCGACAATGGCACTGCTTTTAGTTTATCCTCGTCATAGACCAGTACTGTAGCAAAACCTGGCTGGCACGGATTAACTCCATACTCTAGACTATGTGAGAAAAAGAATCCAGGTTCGCCCCATTCCTTGGCCATAGTGATGACTTTGTGGAAGAGTTCTCTGCTTGTTTCCCCAGGAACCAGGATAACTGAGTTATTTGAGTTAGCAAACTCAGGATACTTTTCAAACCAGTTACCTGTTTTACAAGTTATCATTTCATCATCATCGGCAGAGAACAATGTAATACATGATGACCGGCGAATCCCGCCGGACAAAACACTATCAGCCATTAGACAGACCAGCCGATAGCATTCAAATGGTCTGAGTTGACGGCCCTGCGCTTCATCAAAAACGGCGCGCATAGCCTCAAGAGATCTCTTTAATCCTCTATGACCAGGAGCTCTTCCTCCACTGGTCTTTAATGGCTTACCTCTATCCCTGATGGCGGAATAATCGAACTCAACATAATAGGAGTTAATATAGCTATCAAACAGGATGTCAACTGCATTAGCCCATCCTTCAATACTGTCTTCAATATGATGATGTACAACTGGACTTTCCAGTGTTATTCTTCCTAGTGGTGGAAGCTTGGAGACATGATGTTTTTGGACGCTCACACCTACGCCGCATCCACACAAAAGCAAATACAGAGCTTCTTTTAGGAATCCTGGCCGGTCAAAAAAGGAAAAAGAGCAGTTAAAAACGCGCGCATTATCTCTTTCAGCCGCAACTCCAGCAAACTGCATAGTTCTTAATGATGGGAGCACCTTTTTCTGGCGCACAAGATTGAATGCAAAATCAATCTCATCTCCAAGAAAAGGATACTTCTTAAGATGCATTTGTCTTACACGCTCTACAGTCTCCTCAAAAGTTTCGCGCCTCATCAGTTCAGGAACATAGCGCGCGTATTTTGCGGGGTGAATATATTGAGATATGGCAGAAGAATCAGGAATAAGTCTCTTCTTCCTGAGCTCAGTTCTTTTTGCTCTATACAGAATATAGTGTTTGGCCTGCTCATGATAGCCATACTCCATAAGCAGGAACTCAACTATATCCTGGATCTCCTCAACAGAAACATCATCTTCTCTCTCACCAATCTCAGCATTTACTGCGTCCCTAATAAGTGAGGGAAGATCCGTAGTATCATCATCAGGCAGTGGACAATTTGACAAGCACTTTGCCACTGCCCGATAGACCTTTTCCGGATCATACTTTTGTCTGCGACCATCTCTTTTTATGATCATCATTGTTTATTACCCCCGTTGCTATTGTTCAAATACATTCAAATACG
>ERZ795052.4928-NODE-4928-length-13388-cov-105.592140_pt1 | contig 13388 bp, 12 predicted proteins | sample MGYA00375136_ERZ795052 | MGnify/ENA primary metagenome ERZ795052 (study PRJEB30181, sample SAMN05720156) | activated sludge metagenome | isolation source: Anaerobic digester | place: Japan | collected 2015-05-26 ... | reverse complement strand
CGCACGGTTCTGTGAGAGGACGAGGGGCTCCGCCCCTCTCCTACTCGATGGTTTTTCTAAGGAGTGGATCCCAGGTCGGAGCCCGGGATGACAAGATGTGGGCGGTTAACGGGACGACAGTCCTTTCACGTTCACTGAAGTGATTCGAGATAATCGGTGAATGTTTCGGCGGGAAGTCTCCTTCGTTTGCTTATCATCTGGCTCCAAATAGCATTACCTTCAGACTCGTCGATCAGTTTCCTCAATAATGCAGCGTGAAGAATCATTGGAGTCGTCAGATTCTTGAGATGAAATAATTGAATGTAGTACTGGATGTCCTTGAGGTTGTTGCTGACCAGTATTCCCTTTCGTACCTTTGCAAGCACAATTGCAGAAGCCTCGCCTCTTCCTATGTGTTTCTGTCCACTCTGTGGGTTCTTTGTCAGCATGTGGTAAAGCTGGAATTCCTCTGTGCCCAAAAGTATTTCAGCCTTTCTGACTTGATTTTGAGACAGCAGCCGATTCACTTTGCTTGATAGGTGACTCACGCTTGGATTTGAAAGCTCGTCTAATACCTGTTCCGGAAGGATGATCCTCTTTGGGTAAAGATTTAATAGTATGTCGGTTCTATCGACCCACAGGAATGAAGAAATGCAGTCCGTATCAAAGAATATCGGTTCAATCATATCTCTCTTCGTCTTCTGTGGTTCCGTATACGATGTCTGACCTGAAAGCGTCAAGTAGGTATTGTTCGTACAATCCTTCGGAGATTACCTCGCTTTCTTTCAGTAATTCCGCAAGTTTTACATATTTTCCGAGAGTTATAGCCTTTTTCTCTTCGGAAGAGGATTTGTAAAGACTTACATCATAACCTAGCTCGCGAGCAGATTTAGTAACCCCCGATTGCATTTCGGATGCTTTGCTTTCCGAGATGTATCCTTCTCTTATGAGTCTAATCAGCGTTGCCTGTCTGCTTAGGCCATAATACTGCTCAATTTGGACTACATCTTTCAGAGAGATTTCTCCCTTTTTCTGAATTCGCTTGTCGAGAAACTCTCTAAGTGACTCGTATGGTGCCAGAAAATACGATGCGAACTTGTTTGCTTCGATTTCAGCCGGGTCTTTTTCATCAAAGGCGGCAGGGCAGACAACTTTACGGAGATCCTCATGAAAGTAGATGTGGCAGAGTTCATGTGCCGCAGTGAAGCGCTGTCTGCCGTACGTTTGGTCCGAGTTGACCACGATTATACTGTTGTCTTTATCTCTCGAGCACATCCCGCTGATTCTTTTGCCCAGAGGGTAATAAACAAGAGTTAGGTCATCGATACTGCCGATCACAGTGAAAATGTCAATCGGTGAGTAGGCATCCTCTCCAAGTTGTTTTCTCAGTGAGAGAGCGTTTGCATTTATCTGGATATCTTCAAGCATGTTTTAAGTAGACCTCCGCCAACTCCTGCATATCCTTCAGGTTCAACGCAATTCTATTTATGACAGCGATGGACTCCAGGTCCTCAGGTTCAAGCTGTTTGGCCCTCATCGCAAATGGTATCTGTTCGCAAGAGACGTCTGCCTCCAACAGTGATTCAACCGGCAAACCAAACAAATGAGAAAGCTTTTCTACTTGAAGCATGCTGATCTGTCGTTGACCGCTCTCGAGTTTCGAGACATAACTCTGATCAACTTTGAGATACTCTGCGATCTGACTCTGAGTTATTGAGCTCCTTTCGCGCAGCTTTTTGAGTTTGGCTCCTAGAGATTTCCCATCCAGCATATATATCCCCTCCCAGAAAGTATTATACCAGTTGTCATAACATATTTCGATATATTGCTTTTTCATATGACAAAAAGAGCCGTCCTTGGAAGAGCGGAAGAGCGAAAAGAGCCGGAACGAGAAGAGGAGAGAGGGCGAGACAGACGAGATGAGTTCCCGTATAGGAGCATTACGGGATGACAGCCCCCTCACGTCATGCCGGACTTGATCCGGCATCTCCGGTCCTTCGAAAGAGCGGGAGAGCGAGATCCCGTATAGGAACACTACGGGATGACACGAGGGGGAGCGTTTCAGGGCAGGCTCCACGGGATGACAGCCCCTTCCCGTCATTCTGAGCTTGACTCAGAATCCCGGTCTTTCCTCCCCTCACGTCATCCTGACGTGCTCCCAGTCAGGATCCCGGTCTTCGCGAAAAACGGGGACAGACGTCAGGAGCCCGTCAGTCCCCATTTTCGCGGTCTTTCCTCCTCCCCGTCATGCCGGACCTGATCCGGCATCTCCGTCCTTAGAGAGAGCGGAACCAGAGGTGAGAGAGTAGAGGTGTGAGGCGAGAAGAGCGGGATTTTGATCTTCTTACCTCTGACCTCATTCCTCTTACCTCTGTTTAGAGACGGACGAGAAGAGCGAGATCCCGTATAGGATCACTACGGGATGACAGCCCCCTCACGTCATGCCGGACTTGATCCGGCATCTCCGCTCCTTCGAAAGAGCAAAAGAGCGAGATCCCGTATATGAGCATTACGGGATGACAGCCCCCTCACGTCATGCCGGACTTGATCCGGCATCTCCGGTCCTTCGAAAGAGCGGGAGAGCGAGATCCCGTATAGGAACACTACGGGATGACACGAGGGGGAGCGTTTCAGGGCAGGCTCCACGGGATGACAGCCCCTTCCCGTCATTCTGAGCTTGACTCAGAATCCCGGTCTTTCCTCCCCTCACGTCATCCTGACGTGCTCCCAGTCAGGATCCCGGTCTTCGCGAAAAACGGGGACAGACGTCAGGAGCCCGTCAGTCCCCATTTTCGCGGTCTTTCCTCCTTCCCGTCATGCCGGACTTGATCCGGCATCTCCGTCCTTAGAGAGAGCGTAACCAGAGGTGAGAGAGTAGAGGTGTGAGGCGAGAAGAGCGGGATTTTGATCTTCTTACCTCTGACCTCATTCCTCTTACCTCTGTTTAGAGACGGACGAGAAGAACGAGATCCCGTATAGGAGCACTACGGGATGACAACCCTCTAACGTCATTCTGGCATGTTCCTAGCCAGAATCCCGCCTTTTCCTCCTTCGGGTCATGCCGGACTTGATCCGGCATCTCCGTCCTTAGAGAGAGCGGAACCAGAGGTGAGAGAGTAGAGGTGTGAGGCGAGAAGAGCGGGATTTTGATCTTCTTACCTCTGACCTCATTCCTCTTACCTCTGTTTAGAGACGGACGAGAAGAACGAGATCCCGATAGGAGCACTACGGGATGACAGGATAGGGGCGGTTAACGGAATGACAGTCCCTTCGGGTTATCCTGACGTGCTCCTAGAACTAGTCCTTCTTGATATGCAGGTCGATCTGACTGAAGGGAATCTCTATACCGTTTTCGTCGAATTTTGTCTTTATTATCTTCGCCAGATCCGTGCTGGAATTGACGAAGTTACTCCTTTCAACCCAGAAACGGACAACGAAATCTATCGAAGAGCTGCCGTATCCTGTGAACTGGATAACCGGTTTGTGACTTTCGTCTTTGTAGAGCTTCTCATACGAGTTGACCGATTCCTCAAGTACCCTCATGACCTTGTTCAAATCGCTGGAGTACGAAACGCCTACGTTCAAATCGTTTCGCCTTATATTCTCCGGCCAGAAGTGGATTATGGTCGCCGTCCAGACCGATCGGCTGGGCATGGTTATCATCTTCCCATCCCACGTTTTCAGAAGCACGTGATTCAACTTGATTTCGACGATCGAACCTGATTGGCCTGAGATTTCCACGGCCTCTCCCTCCACTATGAGTTTGTTGAGCATAATGAGAATACCGCAGATGAAGTTTTCCAGGGGTTCCTTGACCGCCAGGCCTATTATGATGCTTGAAACGCCGAGTCCGGTCAAAACGGGGGTTAGGTTTTTGAAGAGAACCGATACGATTATGAAAATGGCCAGCGCATAGAAAGCGATATTGAACAATGTCTTCAGGGTTCTCTGGTATTGCACGTTCACTATCCCCGTTTTCTTGGACAGTTTCATGAAGCCGTTGTAGAAGATCTTCGACAACCACCGGGCTATTATGAAAATGAGTATGCTTACCCCTATCCTGATGGCCCAATCGATGATTATGGACACTGTATCGCTCAAACGACTCACTCCTTCCTGATTGAGAGACTATACTCTATTCTTACATATTTCGGCCGGGATAAAAAGCCTGTAATCGATGTCGAGAGCACAGTCCGACTCTTGCGGGCAAAAACCTTTCTCCTTTATGGCAAAAAAAGAATCACTAAAAAGCGAACCTTCTTCTTATCAGTCTTTAGCTAAGAACGCTATACATTTTGATTATGATTATATTTATTAATTTATAGTGCTTTATTGATAAGGCTTTTAGCGGTATATAATTAATAAAAATTCTTGTTGACAGTGCCCGGACTCTTACCTATAATATAAATGTAGAAGCGTTGAGCTGAGCAAGGAGGGGAACAGGATGGCAAATAAAGAATATACGGTAGGAATCGATCTGGGCACGACCAATTCGGTTATAGCGTGGGTCAAGCAGGATGGCAGCGTTGAGGTGATACCCAACGCCGAAGGAAACAGGACCACACCTTCGATAGTCTCCTTCAGCAAGACCGGGGAGATAGTCGTCGGTGAGCCGGCAAAGAGACAGGCTATATTGAACGCCGATAGAACCGTCAGATCTATCAAAAGGAAAATGGGTTCGGACTACACGATAAAGATAGATGAGAAAGAATACACTCCGCAGGAGATAAGCGCATACATACTCAAAAAGATGAAGGCCGATGCCGAGGCTTATCTAGGCGGAAAAGTTACGAAGGCGGTTATCACCTGCCCCGCGTACTTCAACGATGCGCAGAGACAGGCCACCAAGGAAGCGGGTATCATAGCCGGCATGGAAGTTCTGAGAATAATTAACGAACCGACGGCGGCGGCAGTTGCATACGGTATCGATAAGAAGCAGGGAGACAGGAAGATCATCGTTTACGACCTGGGAGGCGGAACTTTCGATGTGTCGCTGCTGGACATAGGAGACGGAGTGGTTGAAGTTCTTTCGACCTCGGGCAATAACCACCTCGGTGGAGACGATTTCGACCAGTTGCTCATCGACTACATAGCCGAGGACTTCAGGAAGAAGAACAACGTCGATCTCAGAAAGGACAAGCAGGCTTTCCAGAGGCTTAAGGACGCCGCAGAAAGGGCCAAGATTGAACTCTCGGCGAAGTACGAAACGGAGGTCTCTCTCCCCTTCATAACCGCGACGGCCGACGGACCGCTCCATCTGGAGATGAAGATCACCAGATCGACCTTCGAGTCTTTGATCAAAGATCTGGTCGAGGGAACCAGAGAACAGATAGAGAGGGCAATGAGCGACGCCAAGGTCTCTCCAAAAGAAGTGGACGAGATACTTCTGGTCGGTGGTTCCACTAGAATTCCCATGGTCCAGAGTTTCATCAAGTCGATATTCGGCAAGGAACCCAACAAGAACATCAACCCGGACGAGGCCGTTGCGATCGGTGCGGCTCTCCAGAGCGGTATCCTCGCCGGAAGCGTGGAAAGCGATCTCGTTCTGGTGGACGTAACGCCCCTCACTCTAGGAGTTGAAGTAATGGGTGGCCTGCTGGAACCGATAATCGAGAGAAACTCGACGGTGCCGGTCAAGAGGTCCAAGGTCTTCACGACGGCGGCCGACGGTCAGACAGAAGTGGAAGTTGCCGTTTACCAGGGCGAAAGATCGATGGCCAAAGACAACATGGCACTGGGAAGTTTCAAGCTCACCGGTATAGCGCCGGCCCCGAGGGGAATTCCTCAGATAGAGGTAACGTTCGATATAGACAGCGACGGAATAGTTCATGTGTCGGCGAAGGATCTTGGAACCAACAGAGAGCAGTCGATGGTCGTCAGTGGAAGACAGAAGATGTCCGAAGAAGAAATCAAGAGAATCGTCGAAGACGCCAAAAAGTACGAAGAACAGGACAAAAAGAAGAAGCAGGAAGTCGAACTGAAAAACCAGGCCGATCAACTCGCCTACAGCATAGAAAAGCTCCTGAAGGATAGCGGCGACAAGATCTCTTCCGAGGACAGGGGAAAGCTGGAAGGACTTGTGAAAGATCTGAGAGACGCGATAAACCAGGACAATATACAGAGAGTGAAATTGCTCTTCGATCAGCTCCAGAAGGAGAGCATGAGGGTCGGGCAGAGCGTTTACCAGAAGACTCAGGCAAAGACCGGTCAGGGTCCCGAAAATGGCGGCGAAGTTAATGACGGCGGCGCCGAGTACATACCGCCGCAAGACAATCAGTGAAAATAATATAAAAACGGAGGTGTTCAAAATGTTGGCTATCAGAAGAAGTGATGTTTTCAGACCGTTCGAAGAGATCCAGAAGGAAATGGACAGACTTTTCAACGAAGCCTTCAGAGGGTTTAACAACCAGCCCAGAGAGACCTCTATGATCAGTCCGGAAGTCGATATCTACGAAAAAGACAACTCGGTTTTCATCGAAATGGATGTACCCGGAATAAAGAAAGACGAACTGGAGATAAAAGTAGAGGAAGACGTACTCTCGATCAAGGGCGAGAAAAAGCTTGAAAGAGATGACAAGGGAAGGGATTACCACCGCTACGAGCGCTTCTGCGGTGCCTTCCAGAGGATCTTCAGACTGCCCGACTATGTTAAGTCCGAAGAGATAAAGGCCAAGTACGAGGACGGTGTTCTGAAGATCGAGCTTCCAAAGAAAGAGGAAGTCAAGAAAGAAGCCATTCAGGTCAAGATCGACTGAAGGTGCTAGAAGATGAAAAGGGGCGCTTGAAGGCGCCCCTTTTTTGGAGGTCAAGATGATAAACTACGATGAATATACGGAAAAGGCCAAAAAGATTCTGATGGATGTTCAGGATATACTCACGCGTTACAGACAAAACCAGCTGGCCTCAGAACACATCCTTTTGTCGATGCTCGAGGATGACGACAATATCGCCGTGGATATTCTTAAGGAGAAAAACGGAAAGACAGAGTCCCTGAGGAGGGACGTAGAAGAGGTGATTGGCCGCTACGGCAGTTCTGGCCAATCTACCAGCCAGATCTTCATAACTCCCGAGGCCCGGCACATACTGGAAAACGCCAGGAGCGAGTCGAGAAGGATGCAGGATTCCAAGGTCGGAACGGAACACATACTCCTGGCTATGGTAAGGGAGACTTCGGCGGTCGCCAGCAGACTCCTTCAGAAGTACGGCATCAATATAGACAATATCTACTCTCTCATTTTGAAAAGGAGAAACGTGGCCGAATCGGAAGAGAGCGAAAACGTGAACTCCCTGAAGAAATACACGATAGACCTGACGCAACTGGCCAGAGAAGGCAAATTGATGCCCGTGATCGGAAGAGAGGACGAGATTCGCAGGGTTATTCAAATCATAGGAAGAAAAACGAAGAACAACCCTGCGCTGGTCGGCGAGCCGGGCGTGGGGAAGACGGCCATTGTGGAGGGTCTCTCCCAGAGAATAGTCAGCGGGGACGTTCCGCATTATCTGAGGGACAAGAGAGTCCTCGCCCTCGATATGGGCAGACTGGTAGCCGGAACGAAGTTTCGTGGAGAGTTCGAAGAGAGGATGAAGGATATAATCGACTCGGTGAAGAAGCTCTCCGGTGACGTGATTCTTTTCATCGACGAGATCCACAGCGTAGTTGGTGCCGGCTCGGCCGAAGGCTCTATGGACGCGGCGAACCTAATGAAGCCGGCCCTGGCGAGGGGAGAGCTCCAGTGCGTGGGCGCCACAACCCTTGACGAATACAGGAAATACATAGAGAAAGACAGGGCGCTCGAGAGAAGGTTCCAGCCGGTGCTGGTCGATGAGCCGACCACAGAAGAGGCCTATGAAATAATGAGAGGCCTGAAAGAGACCTACGAGAAACACCACGAGATAAAGATAACCGATGAAGCGCTGAAGACGGCCGTGGATCTGAGCGTAAAATACATTCCCGACAGATATCTCCCCGACAAGGCCATCGACCTCATAGACGAGGCGGCGTCCTTCGTCAGGCTAAAGGCCGGTTATATGCCCGACAACCTGAGATCCATGGACAGGGAATTGAAGGAACTGGACGCACAGATAACCGCTCTGGCCGAAAAGGGCGATTACAAAGCCGCCGCCGAATTGAAAACCAGGGCCGAACAGCTCAAGAAAGAGTATCTGGCCGAAAAGGCCAGGTGGGAAGCGAACGAATCGACCAGCAGTGCGGTCACACCGGACATAGTGGCCTCTATCGTGGAGCAATGGACGGGAATACCGGCCGGCAAGATGCTCCAGTCCGAGCGCGACAGGCTGAAGAACCTGGAATCGCTTATACACGAGAGGTTCATGGACCAAAACGAAGCCGTCGATGTGGTGTCCCAGACGATACGCCGCGCCAGGGCGGGCTTGAAAGATCCCGGCAAACCCTGGGGCTCCTTCCTCTTCATGGGACCGACCGGGGTGGGAAAGACCGAACTGGCCAAAACGCTTGCCTTCCTCCTCTTCGGAAGCGAAGAGGCCATGGTGAGGCTGGATATGTCGGAATACATGGAGAAACACACGGTATCCAGGCTGATCGGTGCGCCCCCGGGCTATGTGGGTTACGACGAGGGCGGGCAGTTGACTGAGGCCGTCAGAAGAAGGCCTTACTCGGTGGTCCTGCTGGACGAAATCGAAAAGGCCCATCCCGACGTTCACAACGTGCTTCTGCAAACCATGGACGACGGGAGGTTAACCGATGGCAAGGGGAAGACTGTCTCCTTCGCAAACACGATCATAATAATGACCAGCAACATCGCCTCGGAAGAGCTGGCAGACATACGGGAGAACCCTGGGGCCAAAGAAATCGCCGGTGAAAAACTGCGCAGAGCGTTCAGGCCGGAGTTCCTTAACAGGCTGGATGCCATAGTTCTCTTCGAACCGCTCGATCCTTCGGCGATGAGGGGCATAGTCAAACTGCAACTCTCGGAGATAGAAGAGCGATTACGCGAGCAGAACATAGGCATAGACGTCACCGACGCGGCCGTCGAATATCTGGCCGAGAACGGATACGATAAACTTTACGGGGCAAGGCCGGTGAGGCGCCTAATAGAAAGAACCATAGAAGGACCCGTGGCCGACATGATAATCGACGGCAAACTCCAGGAAGGAGCCACGGTGTCGGTCGATACGGATGAACTTGGAATAAAGCTGGATATCCGGTAGCCTTTCAAGACCGGAGGGGTGTCTCCCTCCGGTCTTTTTCTTTAAATACAAGATGATATCATTATCAAAGGAGGTGCCTGAATGGACAAAATTTTCTATACTTACAGAATCCCCGATGAAGGTATGCTTCTTCTCAAGAACTACGAAATCTCCGGAAACAACGAGGACCGTTTTCTAAGTAAGGAGGAGATAATCAAAGGGGCCCGCGACGCCTCTGCGCTCATTTCACTGCTCTCAGACAGGATAGATTCCGAAGTTATTTCGTCGCTGCCGAAGCTGAAAGTGATAGCCAACTACGCGGTTGGGTACAACAACATAGACATAGAAGAGGCCAAAAGGAGAAAAATAAGGGTGACCAACACTCCGGGCGCCCTGACCGACGCAACTGCAGATCTCACCATGGCACTGCTTCTGGCAACGAGTAGAAGGATAGTCGAAGGCGACAGGCTCGTGAGAGAGCACAAATTCGAAGGCTGGAAGCCCGGCCTGCTCAAGGGCCCAGCGCTCAAGGGCAAGATCCTGGGAATAATAGGAATGGGCAGGATAGGAAAGGCCGTGGCGGGCAGGGCGAAGGCCTTCGGCATGAACATCCTCTATCACAACAGAAAGCCTCTCCTGCAATCGGAGGAAGAAGAGCTCTGTGTAAAACACGTGAGCCTCGAAGAACTACTCAAAAGCTCGGACTTCATTTCTTTGCATGTGCCGCTCATGGGCGAGACCTACCATCTGCTCAACGAAAAGAGACTCTCTCTCCTGAAGCCGGAGGCGATAATCATCAACACCTCTCGCGGAGCCGTCATAGATGAAAAAGCTTTGATCAAAGCCCTGAAAGATGGAAAGATAGCCGGAGCAGGGCTAGACGTCTATGAAGAGGAGCCGTTCGTGCCGCAGGAGCTGATAGATCTTCCAAACGTCGTCCTCTTGCCCCACCTCGGATCGGCAACCAACGAGGCCAGAAGGGAAATGGCCATAATGGTCGGACGAAACGTGGCGGCCGTTCTCGAAGGCAAAGAGCCACCCAATCCCGTTATTTGAGACGCTTTACCCGGTTACCTGGTCAGGAAGTACCAGATGGGGCTGGAATAACGTCGGCCGTTTCTGTCCACCGCCACTATCTGCCAGTAATAGGTCATATTTGGAGAGAGTCTGTCTATCATGACCCTGTTCGACGCCGTGCTGGTGTAAAGTTGAGGGGTGGGGGTGGTTCCAAGATAAACGTTATAGCTCACGATTTCTATATATGGCACGGATTTGATTCCTATACTACCGCCAGAGTTTCTGCTCGAGAACCAGATATCTATGTTGTTCAGAACCAAAGAGCTGCCGCGGATAGTGACGTCCCAGCCGAGCACCACGCTTTCTCCATAAACATAGGCTCCATCCTGGAGATGGCTGAAAAAAGTGGTTTCAGTATAAGGGGTCAGCGATGCGGCGAGTGCCACCACAAAGATCGTAAGGAGCACTGTGAAAAAAACTCGTTCCATTCTTACACCTCCGTTTATAGTTTGACTGATAGAAACAACGGATGGTTTTACGACCGAAAGGAGTTGAGAAAGTGAAAGTCAAAAAAGTTGGAGAGGTTTATCGCTGCGAGATCTGCGGAAACGTCGTGGAAGTGAAGGAAGTCGGCGGTGGCGAACTTGTCTGCTGCGGAGAGCCTATGAAACTGGTCAAGAAATGAAAAAAGCCCCGCGCTCCGGGGCTTTTTCTTAATGGGTAAGGCATATCGATCCAACCGCTTCTAGGTCGGATAGTGGCCACAATTTTATTTACCCGGTCCCACGCGAATCAATCGACTATAAAGAGTTGCTTTGAGTTATGTACCATTTATTACCGATCTTCACGACGGTCCAGCTGTAGTTCTTTTCGACGTACGTGCCGTCCATATAACCGATTCTCGCCAAAAAAGTCACGTCGGCCTCATTCAAACCGGTTTTGAAAGATATATTCTTATCGGAAAGAAATTGGAAATAACTCACATTCTTAATGTTAAATATCATGCCGTAAAGAATCGCAATCTCGTTCCTCGTGTAACTGGTTCCGCTTACAAAAGCCGGCTCGGTATAGAGAGCTCCCAGCGCGACAGCGCTCTCCTGTTCCCAGTACTTCTCGAAATCGTTGATCAGATTACTGACGCCGACCATCGGCGTGATGATGAAACAACCGCTCAGCAGAAAAACCACAAGCAGACCGGCAACCGATAGCGCAAATGTTGATCTCTTCACCTAAACCCCTCCCCTTGAAAGTTTTGAAGACGCCTCAATTATACGCCTTGCTCCTTACTTTGGAGCTTTTCAGTTTGTGTTGAACATAAAAAAGCGGCCATCGAAGGCCGCTTTTCACCTTCTAGAACCCCCTATATTCTAGAAAGTGGGAACAATGGAGCCTTCGAACTTGTCCCAGATGAACTGCCTCACCTCATCACGCGTGATAATCTGCTTTAGAGTGGCGAGCCACTGGCTGTTGAGGTTTTCTTCGCGAACGACTATGAAATTGGCGTACGGCGAATTGCTATCCTCAACGAAAGTGGCGTCCTTCTGTGAATTCAATCCGATCGACAGGGCATAATTGGCGTTCAGAACCGCCCCCACGACGGTATCGTCTTCTTTGAACACCCTCGGCACAAAGCCCGCCTCCATCTCCACCAGTACCAGCCCCTTCGGGTTGTCCTGTATATCTCTTACCGTCAAATCGGCCTTAGACGGATCCTTCAGCGTTATCAGGCCGTTGTTGTGAAGCAGAAGCAGCGCCCTCGTCTCGTTGGTCGGGTCGTTCATCAGGGCTATTTTATCCCCCTTCTTCAGCTCCTCGAGGGGCTTTTTCATATAAAAGCCCATAGGAGCTATGAGAACATTGACGGCGGGCACCAATCCTTTGATCCCTCTTTGTGCGGTGAAGGACTTCAAATACTGCGCGTGCTGAAAAAAGTTGGCGTCCAGTTCCTTCGAAGAAAGCGCAAGATTTGGAAGAACATAGTCGCTGAAAACGACTATCTCCAGCTCAATACCGGCCTCTTCCAGCTGAGGCCTGATAAACTCGAGAATATCCACGAACGGGATCGGCGTAACTCCGATCTTCACCTTAGTAGCCCCGCAAACGATGATCGCCATAAAGACTACCAGAACCAGTAAAACCTTTTTCATACAACACCTCCTGAAGAAAATAAAAAACGGGGTGTCTCGCGACACCCCGCATTTCTAACAGCGACAGAAACCCTGTCAGAGCAACGGGGCTTCCCTGCACATCACCATGCCAATAAATATGAACCCACGCAAAATCGACAAAATAAATCCCTCCGAGTTATTGGAAGGATTATACAAAAAAAGTGATTTCGAACAAATCAAATGATTGTGAATTGTGTGACGCACGATCCCACGCCGGTGGGTTGTGGATAAAAAAAGAGCGTCGGGAGTTCGCTTCGCTCTTTAGTGCCCCCATCCCGTCATCCCGTAGTGATCCTATACGGGATCTCGCTCTTGCTCTTTCGAGGGAGCGGAGATGCCGGATCAAGGTCCGGCATGACGGGAAGGGAGTAAGACTGTCATCCCGTAATGTTCCTATACGGGATCTCGTTCTTCTCACTCTTTCGAAGGACAGGGATGCCGGATCGGTGTCCGGCATGACGGGAAGGGAGTGTCATCCCGTAATGCTCTTATACGGGATCTCGCTCTTTTACTCTTTCGAAAGAGCGGAGATGCCGGATCAAGGTCCGGCATGACGGGAAGGGAGTAAGACTGTCATCCCGTGTCATCCCGTGGAGCCTGTCCTGAAATGATCCTATTCAGGAATCCTAAACGGGATCTCGCTCAGAAGAGCCGTCCTTCGTTGTTCGTCCCAGATCATGGACCCGTCCTTCGTGAGAGCATTGGGAGCAATTCCTCGACATTACGCATCCAGAACGCCCCCATCCTGTCATCCCGGGCTCCGACCCGGGATCCACTCCTTAGAAAACTGTGATTCTGAGTCAAGCTCAGAATGACGGGAAGGGAGTAAGACTGTCATCCCGTAATGTTCCTATACGGGATCTCGTTCTTCTCACTCTTTCGAAGGACAGGGATGCCGGATCAGGTCCGGCATGACGGGAAGGGACTGTCATTCCGCAACGCCCCCATCCCGTCATCCCGTAGTGCTCCTATACGGGATCTCGTTCTTCTCACTCTTTCGAAGGACATCGAGTAGGAGAGGGGCGGAGCCCCTCGTCCTCTCACAGAACCGTGCGT
>ERZ795052.4916-NODE-4916-length-13408-cov-18.551711_pt1 | contig 13408 bp, 15 predicted proteins | sample MGYA00375136_ERZ795052 | MGnify/ENA primary metagenome ERZ795052 (study PRJEB30181, sample SAMN05720156) | activated sludge metagenome | isolation source: Anaerobic digester | place: Japan | collected 2015-05-26 ... | reverse complement strand
ATATGCTGTTCCAGACCGATGAGATTGACACCATGCTGCGGTGTATCAATACCTCCCGCGAAAGCCGCTATGAGAGCATCCAGGACACTCTCCTGACGTTCTATACCTCCAGCGACAGCTCGTTTCCCATGCGGACCAAGGCGGGCATGAAGGAGTGTGTCTCGATCCGCAATCCGCACCTGAGTATCTTTGGCACCGCTACGCCCAAGAACTATTACCAGGCCCTCAGCGAGCGGATGATGACCAGCGGATTTTTCAGCCGGATGCTGATTGTCGATGTGGGGGAGCGGCCCTTGTGTGAGCAGCCCGGCGACATCGATACCATTCCCCAAGAGATCCTGGAGATAGCAGAGTTCTGGCAGGAAAAAACCCGGCCTTCTGCCAAACACAATCTGTCCTGGGAAAATCCCAATCCTCCCGTGGCCCCCTATCAAGGCCAGGCGGGAAAACTGTTGTTTGATTTTCAGCGGCAATCGGACTTAAACCATCGGGCCGCAGAGGCCAATGATGAAGTCGCCAAGGCTGTCTGGTCACGAGCTGCCGAGAATGCCCGCAAACTGGCCCTCTTGTATGCGTGCAGTGAAAACCATCAGCAACCGGTCATCACCGAGGCCGCCGCCCAGTGGGCCATTGACTTTGTCAATCACCAGGTCCGCCGTCAATTGTTTATGGCCGGCATCTATGCCGCAGAAAACAAGTTTCATGCCGATTGTCTGAAGCTCAAAGAAAAACTCCGCCATGCGCCGGGTCGGAAAATGCAGCACAGCGACCTGATGAAAAATATGCGGATGGATAAAGACACCTTCAAAAAACTGGTCGATACGATGTTTGAACAGGGCGACATTCAAATCGAACCGATGGTTCAGGTCACCAAGAAAGGGGTGTTTTACAAGCTATGTACGGCCTAATTATAGTTCACAAAAAAGTTCACAAACGGGGTGTGAATTATCTCTCCAAAGGGGCGATGGAGGCCAAAAATCGGCCCAAAACAGGGAATAATTCACAAAACTTATCAGAGCCGTTGCGAACTATCTCTGAACGTAAGTCCTTCAATAATAAGAAGAAAAATAATAATTCTAATAATTCCTTATACTCCTCACACAGATTTCTGCGCGCGTACGCGCGAGGAGTGAACTAACTTTTCAAGAAAGGAGACCTGCCATGTCTGATGAAATGACTTGTTTTAACTGCCGCTATTTTTCCCCGGGCCAAGCGGGATGCCCCAGCTACCTTCTCGACCAAGAGATTGGCGAGTTTGAAGAAGACAAAGAAGGCCTCTGTAGACGGCACACACCCCGACACGGGAAGACGATCCCCAAACCCAATGGCGACGAATTTATCTGCTTTGCCGAATGGCCCAAGGTGATGGCCTGTGATTGGTGCGGCGAGTTTGAATCGCGAACAGCCCATCACAACTGCACCAATCGCAACGGTGCACACTGCGCCGACGTGAAAGGAGATTGTGAATGAATTCACAATGTAATGGTTCCTTCCTGCCAAAATGGCAGGAGACGCGGGCGGGAACAGGCGCGTCCTTAAGAACAGTTTGTTTTCCCTGTCCGGTTTTTTTGGGGAAGCCCCCCTACCGCCCCAGGATGCCCACGTTGGCCCACGTTGGGCGACCTGGCACCCGATGGAGCCGTTTTACGACCCAGAGGACTGCCGCAACGTGGGCCAAACCTGCGTTTTTAGTCAAAAAACCCAAGATTTGAGGAGATTTTACGATGAGCAAGCAATTCAGCGTTGAGATTCGCAATATCGAGACCATCCGGCCCTATGACAAGAACCCCCGCCTCAACGACGGTGCCGTGGATGCCGTGGCAGCATCCCTAAAGGAGTTCGGATTCAGGCAGCCGATTGTCATTGATGCAGATGGCGTGATCGTCTGCGGCCACACCCGCTACAAGGCCGCCCTAAAGCTGGGCCTGGCTAAAGTGCCGGTCCATGTGGCCAAGGACCTGACCCCGGAGCAGATCAAGGCATATCGCATCGCCGATAACAAGACGGCCGACCTGGCCGAGTGGGATTATGAAATCCTGCCCATCGAGCTGTCGGAATTGATGGAGGGCGGGTTTGATATGGAGCTGCTGGGCTTTGATGAGAAAGAGCTGACCCAGCTCCTCAATGCCGAGCTCCAGCAGGGAAATTGTGATCCGGATGAGATCCCCGAACCGCCGGATGAGGCAATCACTAAGCCGGGCGACCTTTGGATCCTCGGCGACCACCGGCTTCTGTGCGGGGATGCAGGCAGCGAATCCGACCTGGACCGATTACTGGATGGCGACACGATACATCTGGTTAATACCGATCCCCCCTACAACGTCAAAGTCGAGCCGCGCAGTAACACCGCTATCGCTGCCGGCCTGAGTTCGTTTACCAACAAGAAGGCCCAGCTGCATCACCAGGGCTTCGACCAGGCACGCGGGGCCAGTGATCCCAAAAAGGCCCGCAAGAAGATGAGAGCCAAAGACAGGCCGCTGGAGAATGATTTTCTTTCGGATGAAGATTTCGATCACATGCTCCACGCCTGGTTCAACAACGCAGCGCGGGTGCTTATTCCAGGCGGCTCGTTTTACATCTGGGGCGGCTATGCCAATCTCGGCAATTATCCCAAACCGCTTAAAGAGGCGGGATTGTATTTCTCTCAGGGGATCGTCTGGGACAAACAACACCCGGTTTTAACCCGAAAGGATTTTATGGGGGCGTTTGAAATTTGTTTTTATGGTTGGAAACTCGGCAAGGGACATCGATTCTTTGGTCCCAACAATGCACCGGACCTGTGGCACGTGAAGAAAATTCCGCCCCAGAAGATGGATCATTTGACGGCCAAACCGGTGGAACTGGCTGTGCGGGCAATCCAGTACTCCTCTAAACAAGGCGAGAATGTCCTGGACTTGTTTGGCGGATCAGGTTCGACGCTGCTTGGATGCCAGCAAACGGGCCGTAAGGCATTCCTGATGGAAATCGACCCATTGTATTGTGATGTCATAGTCCAGCGATTTGAGAATTTTACGGGATTGAAGGCCCAGCGGATGGAGGCGACTAAGAAAACCCCGACTTCTAATGCCGGGGTTTCAAAAGGAGTAAAAGGTTGATGTTACTTCTTCAGCGTAAACTGCCCGCGGCCGACCTTCTGGAAGCGGGATTCCTTGCCCTTGGTGTGGATCTCTTTGGCGATGGCGGCATACAGGGTATTGGCCGGTGTCTTGCCGCTCTTACTCTTCCAGTAATTCTTGGCTGCCATGGTCTCAATCAGTTGCCGGCAGGTCATGGGCTCTTTGGACTCGGCCAATACCCGCACCGCCGAATCCAGGGCCGAGGCCCGTTTGACCTTGGGCGACGTTGGCCCACGGTTGGCCGTGTTGGCCGACTTGGCCTGGGTCGCGGCCTTGGCTGGCTTTGTGCTGGACTTAGCGCCCTGTGCCGACGTAGGCGTTTTCTTGGGACTGTGCGGCCCAACCAGCCGCTCGGCGGACTGGATGACCACCGGCTTGCTGGTAGTCAGCCCAACCGCCTCCCAGCCGCCGGCTGGGGCGGCCTGCATAATCCGCACGGGCGTGGTATTCCGGCCGACCTTCAGGTCGTAGACGCTGCCGATGTGGATGTCGGTAGGTTTCATAGGATTTTTCCCTTTCCGTTAAGATTCCAGGGTGCTGGTTTGCCTCGGCCGCTTCTTTACAGCCGGGTTTCCTCCAGCGTGTCTTCAATGTCCTGGACCTGGATGCCGGACAGGAAACTCAAGGTCTCCATCAAACTCTGCCGGACGTGCTTGAGGCTGCCGACATGCGTCCAATTGATTTCTTTGGGCGTCTTGCTCAGTTCGCATTCAAAGAATCCGAGCAGGTTGGCGATGTCGCTTTTGGCCGTTTCATATTCGGTTTTCGCATCTTCTTTTGCCATGGTTTCATCTCCTGTATTTGGGTTTCTTTCGTTCCATTCCAGGGATGACTTACCGGCTTTTTGGACGGAATCCAAGGGAATTAAGGCCTTATTTTCAAAGAATTTGCATTATTTTTTAGCCATTCTGGACCAGGGATAGAATGAATCAAAAACCGGTCAAAATTACGGCCTTAACTCTAGAAGAATTGGCCCAATTACTCAGCCAGGCCGGCCGGAAGGCCATATCGGAACAAGACGTGCTGGCCATTGCCGAAGCGGCCGGAATCCTTCGGGATGGGAAGATTATCAACCTGATTGAATACACTGCGTTTTTGGCACGGGAGGTGGCCGGTGGCGCCGATTAATCCAACGCAACTGAAGCCCGCCGACCTGACGCGGCTGCTCAATTCCGCCGGCTTTGGTGAGGTGATCAGCGAGCGCACGCTCCGTCGCCATCGCAACCGCGCTGGATATACCATCGGGGATGCCAGGACGGTGGATCTGTTCCGCTACGCCGCCTGGCTGACTCATCGGTATTTGGAGCCGCCCAAAAAAGAACGCACCTATGAGGAAATGAAGGAAGCGGCCCGGTTGCGGAATGCCGAACTGGCTCGGGCCGGACAGGACATTGGGCAGATTCCGGAAGTGGTCAATCCGCAGCGTAAGGCCGCTGCCGCCGCCAGTTTCAAAACCTTCTGTGAGGTGTATTTCCCAGAAGTGTTCTATCTGCCCTGGTCGCAAGACCATCTGAAGGTCATCGAAAAGATCGAGACAGCAGTCCGTCAAGGCGGTCTGTTTGCCCTGGCTATGCCCAGGGCGAGCGGTAAAACTTCTTTAATGCAGATGGCCTGTCTGTGGTCGGCCCTGATCGGAGCGACCGAGTTTGTCACTCTGATCGCCGCCTCCGCGGAACGCGCCAAGGACCTTCTGGAGAACATCAAGGTCTGGCTGGAGACCAATGACCTGCTGCATGAGGATTTCCCAGAGGTAACGTTTCCCATCCGAGCCTTGGAGCGGATTACCAACCGCCAGAAGGGACAACGGTACAATGGGATTCCGACCCGGATCGAATGGGTGGCCGACAAGATCGTCCTGCCCATGATTGATGGCAGCAAATCCTCCGGGGCGGTTATTTCCTCCAGCGGCATGAAGGGGTCGGACATCCGGGGCCAGAACTATGCCCGCTCCGATGGCCGGGTAGTGCGTCCGCAACTGGTGATGGTCGATGACCCCCAAACTACTGAATCAGCCTGGAGTCCTTCGCAATCGCAACGACGCGAGGCAATCCTGGCCGGAGATGTCCTGGGGATGGCAGGTCCGGGTAAGAAGATCTCCGGTCTGATGGCCTGTACGGTCATCCGGCCGGGAGATATGGCCGACAACATCCTGGACCGCCAAAAACATCCCGAATGGCAGGGAGAACGGACCAAGATGGTCTACGCCTTCCCAACGAATGAAAAACTCTGGGCGCAGTATGCCGAGATCCGAGCCGATTCCCTGCGGAACGATGGGGACGGATCGGAAGCCACCGAATTCTATCGCCAGAACCGAGAGGCGATGGATGCCGGTGCGATTGTGGCCTGGCCTGAGCGTCACAATAACGATGAACTATCGGCCATCCAGCACGCCATGAACCTGAGGTTTCGGGATGAGGCGGCCTTCTTTGCCGAGTACCAGAACGAGCCGATCGTGGAGGCCGAAGGCGAGGATATGCTTAACGCCGATGAAATCGCCGCCAAACTCAACGGGTACAACCGCAGCATCATTCCGGTTAGCTGCAATCTCCTGACCCTGTTCATCGATGTCCAGCAGAAGGCGCTGTTCTGGATGCTGTGCGGATGGGAGGGGGATTTTACCGGGTACATTGTCGATTACGGCACCTGGCCCGATCAGAAACGGCTTTACTTTACCCTGCGGGACATTCGGCGGACCATTGCCCAGCAAAAACCCGGTGCCGGCCTGGAAGGAGCCCTCTACAATGCCCTGGAGAAATTGACCGACGAAAAACTGGGCCGTTTTTATCGTCGGGAGGACGGCCTGGACATGAAGATCGACCGGTGCCTGATCGATGCCAACTGGGGCCAGAGTACCGATGTGATCTATCAGTTCTGCAGGCAGTCCCGATTTGCCGGGATTGTCCTGCCCAGCCATGGAAAATATGTCGGGGCCTCCTCGATCCCGTTTTCCGAATACAAACGCAAAAAGGGAGACCGCATCGGTCTGCACTGGCGAATTCCCAATACGGCCGGCAAACGCGCCGTTCGGCATGTCCTGATCGATACCAACTACTGGAAGAGCTTTGTCCACGCCCGGCTGGCGGTGGCCATGGGGGATCCAGGGAGTTTGTCCCTGTTCGGTCGAGATGAGACCACTCATCGTCTATTGGCTGAACACCTGACGGCCGAGTACCGCATCCAGACCATGGCACGGGACCGGGTGGTGGATGAATGGAAGCTGAAGGCCATCCGTCCGGACAACCACTGGCTGGACTGCCTGGTGGGGTGTGGGGTAGCGGCCTCGATGGAAGGAGCCAAACTGTTCGGAACAGAGGCCGACCGGGAAAATCGCCCTGCGAAGATTCGACTTTCACAACTCCAGAAAGGCAAGCAACTATGCAGGACATAAAAGTAAAACCCTCCAAAGGACTGGTCTGTAAGGCCTGTGGCGGGCGAAAGTTCAAGGTCATTTATACCCGTGCTGCTCACGGCGGCCGTTTGATGCGCCGGCGGCAATGCTGCCGCTGCGGCAGGCGATTTACGACGTGGGAATCGATGTCATGCTTGTAAACCGTAAATTTTTCACCCCCAATGTCTATATACGTAATCATTTTGGCGGGCCTGGGTTTTTCATTTGAACCCTTCCACTTTTTGGGCATAATCAGACGTGACAACTGAATAAGGCGTTGGGCGCGACTGATCATCGCAGCCGAAACGAAAGCTAACAAGGCCGTGTGGGGCCACACCCCCATGCGGCCTTTTTGTTTTGGCCGACGCCCGGTTGTCAGTAGAGCGGGATAGAGCAATGGCAGCTCGCGAGGGTTTAAAACCCATCGAGGTTGAAGGTTCAAGTCCTTCTCCCGCCAGTATGGCTGAAGACTTGAAAAATACGATTCAGGAAAACGCCTCTGGCCCCAAACGAGCCAGCGGAGATGGTATCTCTGTCGAGCAGCATTCTCTGGCCGACCAGATTGCCGCGGATAAGTACCTGCAGTCCAAACAGGCCGCAGCAGCCAAGGGCCTGGGAATCAAACTCCTGAAGATTTCTCCGGGAGGGACGACCTGATGTGGCCGTTTAAGACCAAAACCAAGCCTGCCCAGATCTCGCTGCCGGTGACGCTGCATGCTAAGTACGATGCCGCCCAGACCACCCGTGAGAACCTGCGGCACTGGGCGATGGCCGATGGGCTATCGGCGGATGCGGCGGCCTCCAGCGATGTCCGCAAGACCCTGCGTCAGCGGGCACGGTATGAGGTGTCCAATAATTCTTATGCCAAGGGGATTACCTTAACCCTGGCCAACGATTGCGTGGGTACCGGTCCCCGGCTGCAGGTCCTGACCGGCGATGATGCCTTCAATCGCAAGGTCGAGGGGGCCTTCAGCCTGTGGGCCCAGCGGGTGGGATTGGCGGCCAAATTGCGTACCATGCGGATGGCTAAAGCCACCGATGGAGAGACCTTTGCCATCCTGACGGGCAATGGGGCTATTGCCGGCCCGGTCAAGCTGGATGTCCACCTGGTGGAGGCCGACCGGGTGACCACCCCGCCCCTGAAACAGATGGATGAAAACACCATTGACGGGATTGAGCTTGATTCTTCCGGCAATCCGGTGCGGTATACCATCCTTCGCTACCATCCAGGTGACCTTCGAGCCACTTCGGATGATTATGATACTATCGGCGCCGATGCGGTCATTCACTGGTTCCGGTCCGACCGGCCCGGCCAGCATCGAGGCGTGCCGGAGATTACCCCTGCGCTTCCGCTGTTTGCCCAGTTGCGGCGATATACCCTGGCGGTCCTGGGGGCGGCCGAAACCGCAGCGGATTTTGCGGCGGTCCTGTTCACGGATGCCCCGGCCAATGGCGAGGCGGCCTCAGTCGAGCCGATGGATGTGGTCGAGCTGGAAAAACGCATGGCCACGGTCCTGCCGGATGGCTGGAAGCTGGGCCAGATCAAGGCCGAGCAGCCGGCCACCGCTTATGGGGAATTCAAACGGGAGATCTTAAATGAGATCGCCCGCTGCCTGAACCTGCCCTACAACATCGCCGCGTGTAATTCGTCGGGCTACAACTATGCCTCCGGTCGTCTGGATCACCAGACGTACTACAAATCCATCCGGGTCGAACAGGCAGATATGGCATCGGTGGTGCTGGATCAGATCCTGGCTGCCTGGCTCTACGAGGCGATGCTGTCCAGCGAGTTTGCCGCCCTGCGGACCCTATCCAATCTGCCGCACCAGTGGTTCTTTGATGGGACTGAGCACGTCGACCCGGCCAAAGAGGCCAATGCCCAATCCATTCGCCTGCAGTCCAATACCACCACGCTGGCGGCCGAATATGCCCGCCAGGGCAAGGACTGGGAAACCGAACTGCAGCAGCGGGCCAAGGAAAAGAAACTGATGATGCAACTGGGGCTTGTAGAAGAAACCACCACCCTAACTGTAGAGGACGACGATGAAGAACAGTAACTTGCCTGAAACAATTCACTTTGAATGTTCCCTGAATATCGAAGCCGCGGGTGATGAGAAGCAAGTGCCGCAGTTTTCGATGGTGGCCTATACGGGCGGTCCGATGAAGATCGCCGGATTTACCCATCCGGTGGTGGTGGACCTGGAGGGACTGGCCATCGACCGGCAGAACATCCCCATCCGCCTGGATCACAATCCCAAGCAAGGGGTCGGGCATACCCATCGGGTCGCGATTGAAAACGGTCAGGTCGTCGCCGAGGGATTTATATCACGCGATACGAGTTGGGCGCGGGATGTGGCCAACAGCGGCTCTCGGGGTTTTCCCTGGCAGGCCAGCATCGGGGCAGACATCCTCGAGGCGGAGTTTGTCCCCAACGGACAATCTATCCAGGTCAACGGCAGGACCTTCGATGGTCCTTTGTATGTCATCCGCAAATCGATCTTGAAGGAGATCAGTTTCGTGGACAGCGGCGCAGATACCCATACGTCCGCTCAGGTAGCGGCCCAATTTAATGAGGACAAAACGATGAAAAATGAAACGACAGAGAAAGAAATGGATCTCCAGCCAGAGGTCACCCCGGAACCGGCCAAGACGCCGGAACAAATCCAGGCAGCGGCCCCTGTGGCTTCGGAAACAAATCCGGTCCTGGAGATCCGCAAACAGGTGGCCGGTGAGACCAAACGCATCCAGGCCATCCGGACGGTCTGCGATGGCAAGTTCCCGGACATCGAGGCCAAAGCCATCGAGGAGGGCTGGGATGTCACCAAATGCGAGCTGGAAGTACTCCGGGCTTCGCGTCCCAAAGCGCCGGCCGTACATGTGCAGCGGTCCAATAGCGACCCGAAGATTTTCGAAGCCGTGGCCTTAATGGCGGCCGGCGTTCCGGATGCTCGCATGCAGGTGATGTATGATGCGCCCTCGCTCGAAGCAGCTGACCGCCTGCGAGGCATCGGTATCCAGGAATATTGTGAACGCATTTCCGGTGCCGGAAACTTCCCCCGCTTTCGGCGGGATGCCTCCGGGTGGCTGCAGGCGGCCTTCAGTACGACTTCTTTGCCGGGAATCCTGTCCAATGTGGCCAACAAGATGCTGCTGGAAGGATACAACTACATCGAGGATGCCTGGCGGCGGATCTGCAAGATCGCCAGCGTCAACGATTTTAAGGAGCATACCCGCTATCGCATGACCGGCAGTTTCAAGTTCCAGCAGGTCGGGGCAGACGGGGAGCTCAAGCACGGCAAGCTCGAAGAGATGCAGTACGGCCAGAAGGCCGATACGCACGGCATCATGTTTGCCCTGACCCGGCAGATGATCATCAATGATGACCTGGGCGCGTTTGCCGATATTCCCCGTTCCATCGGCATGGGAGCCGCTGAGGCCATTGCCGATGCGGTCTGGGGCCTGCTGCTCTCGAATCCGGGCAGTTTCTTTTCCACGGGTCATAAGAACTACCTGGAGGGGGCCGATACGGCCCTGAGTGTCGATGGCCTGACGGCGGCCGAGATCCTCTTTGGTGAGCAGACCAAGCCCAACGGCCGTCCTTTGGGGATCGGGCCTACGATCCTGCTGGTGCCCATCGCCCTGAAGGTCATTGCCGAGCAGCTGATGAAGTCGGTCAATCTCAATGAGACGACCACGGCCAACAAGCCCAAACCCCAGGCCAATCCGCATGTGGGCAAGTTCGATGTGGTCTCCAGTTCCTATCTGAGCAACCCGTCCTTTACCGGATATTCCAGCAAGGCGTGGTATCTGTTCGCTGATCCCAACCGGCTGCCGGCCCTGGAGGTGGCCTTCCTCAACGGCGTGGACCGCCCCACCGTCGAGAAGACCGATGCGGACTTCAATACGCTGGGGATTCAGTTCCGCGGGTATATCGACTTCGGCGTGCGGGAGCAGGACTTCCGCGGGGCGATCCGCATGAAGGGCGAGGCATAACCACTAATCTTAGCACAGGAGATCCATTATGAGTGCACGATTTGTTCAAGATGGAATCAGTATTGACTATACGTCCGGCTCAGCCGTAACGGCGGGCGATGTGGTGGTCCAGGGGGACCTGATTGGCATTGCCAAGAGTGACATTGCCGCCAACGGCCTGGGCGCCCTGGCGATTGAGGGGGTCTTTGACTTCCCCAAGGCCACGGGTACCAGTACCGGGATCGCCGCAGGCGCGGTCTGTTACTGGGATGTGGCAGACCAGCAGGCCAAGACGGACTCGGAGACCGGGGCCAACAAGAAGCTCGGTAAATGTATCCGGGCCGCTGCCGACGCAGACACTACCGTGCGGATCAAACTGGATCAGTAAATGGCAGATCTTCTTCAAAAAGGACTGGAGTTCCTCGAAAGCCAGCGGCAAAGGCACATGGCCCAGGAAGTCACCTATAAACGCGGTGCTGATTCAGTGGCAGTCCTGGCCACGTTTGGTAAGACCGAATACCAGGTGGAGGAGTCCGAAGGGATCACGGTTGGCGCTGAGGTCATCGACTTTTTGATTACGGCTGCCGATCTGGTGATTCAGGACCAGTCCATCCAGCCCAAATATGGCGACCAAATCGTGGTGGAAGGCCAGGGAGCCCATGAGGTCCTGGACCTGCCGGGAGTGGGGTGCTGGAGGTACAGCGACCCGTACCAGATGACGTTTCGGATTCATACCAAGAAGATTGCCTGATGAGGACACCATGACCGACAAGACCGAAAATACCTGGCAGAAACTGACCCTGACCGTCCTGGGTCTGGCCACGACGATCCTGCTGTTTGCCTTTGGGTCTCTGGAGACCCGCAAGGTCGACAAAAGCGCCTTTGAGGTCCATATGGAAAACGAGCGGGAGCAGTTCCGGCGGATCGAGTCGTCCCAGTCAAGGATCGAGGACAAGATCGATCAGCTGATCCTGTCGCAGCAGGCCGCCAAGAAACCTACTCCATAAAGGAAAATGATGTCCATCATAAACCCGAAACAAATGGCTGATGCCATCTCAACCCTTCTCAATGGGGCCAGTTTCAGCATCCCCTTGAAAAGCCAGGTTTTGCTCAAACCCCTGTTTGACCTGACGGAACTGGGGGATCTGAAGGTCACGGTCGTGCCGGTCTCCCTGGGCCTGGAAAAAATCGCTCGCGGCATGAGCTCCGGCCAGTATGAAATCGACATCGCCGTCCAGCAGAAACTGCCTGCCGAGGACATGGATGCGGCCATCGAGTCCTTGATGGAGCTGGTCCTGGAGATCGCCGCTTGCCTGGACAATAGTCCCATCGAATATGAATCCGGCAAACATACGACGGCCGTCAAGACGGAGATTAAACCCATCTATTCGATGGAGCACCTGGCTGAATACAAGGTATTTACCAGCGTGATCACCGTCACCTACAAAGTCACGTAAGGAGAATCCCAATGCGTAAACTATGCATCATCCTGTTTGGCCTGCTTCTTGAGGAGATTTGCTGCGGATGGATCTATGAGGTCCTGCTATGAATAACTTGATTGCTCGAATCATCTCTGTTACATCCCAGTATCAGCCGCTGGCCAGCGAGCGTCTGGTGGCGACCATTACACTGTCAGCACCACCGGGCAATAGCCATCCGGTCTATCTGCAGGGAGATACCGGCCAGGATGTGCCGCTGGTGCCGGGGGAATGGCATATCTTCCAGCGTGTGAACCTGGCCGAGATCCGTATCAAGGGAACCGCCGGCGATACCGTTACCGTGGTTGGGGGGACCTGGTAATGCCATACATGCCGCCAACTCAATCGGGCGGGTCCGTACCTTCCGGGACCATTGTCATGTGGTCCGGGACGGTTGCTACGATTCCTTCCGGGTGGTTTCTGTGTAATGGTCAAAACGGCACACCGGATCTGCGGAATCGGTTTGTGGTCTGTGCAAGCGGCGATTACGTCGGCGCGGCGGTCACATCCATCCAGGGAGGTCCGGCCCAGTATGGGGGCAAGAACAAACACCGGCACACCTTTAGTTTTTCAGGCGGCGGGTCATCCGGAGCGCCGGTCAGCGGTTCGATGAATGTACAGAGCGGATCAGGGGCTGCCGCATATGGCTCGACTCATGTTCACAGTTTAAGTTTCAGTGGCGGCGGGGCCACAGAATATCCATCTGAGGATGGAGAATCGTCAGCGCTGCCTCCTTTTTTTGCGCTGGCCTATATTATGAAAGGATAATCCGAAAAATGAACGGATTTGTAAAAACAAAACGGTTGTTTTTTGACCGCAACGCGGTCACCAGTGCCCTGGACAAGGGGACCCGCCAGGTCCTGTCTCAGTTTGGCGCCCTGGTCCGAAAGACCGCCCGCTGGTCGATCCGCAAGCGGAAAAAGGCTTCGCTGCCGGGTCAACCACCTTCGAGCCACACCGGACTCTTGAAGCGGTTTATCTTTTATTCCTATGACGACTCCCGAAAATCTGTGGTCATCGGCCCGGCCAAGCTGAATGCCAAGAACACCGGCGCTCCGGAGGTCCTCGAACATGGCGGAACGACCCTTCTGGAAATCGGGCAGGAAAAACGAAAGATCCAGATCGCCCGGCGGCCCTATATGAACCCGGCCTTCGAAAAGACCAAAACCCAACTGCCCCATTTGTGGCGCAATAGTATTGTTCGATAATAGGAGAATTTACAATGGCAACCACGTATAAACTCGGAATGGAAGCGGTCATCAAGTACCAGACTCCCGCCCTGGCCGATCCATCTACTCTTAATCCGGCTGCTGCCGGAGGGATGACCGAACTGACTAATGTTCGGGATGTGACAATTAATCACGAGACGGGCGAGGCGGATGTGACCACGCGCGCCAATCAGGGCTGGCGGGCCACCGCTGCCACACTCAAGGAATGCACGGTCGAGTTTGAGA
>ERZ795052.4903-NODE-4903-length-13425-cov-3.503964_pt1 | contig 13425 bp, 3 predicted proteins | sample MGYA00375136_ERZ795052 | MGnify/ENA primary metagenome ERZ795052 (study PRJEB30181, sample SAMN05720156) | activated sludge metagenome | isolation source: Anaerobic digester | place: Japan | collected 2015-05-26 ... | reverse complement strand
ACGAGATAACAGCGAGTGACTGGAGTTCAGACGTGTGCTCTTCCGATCTCACGTGCGCCGCGGGTCCCCAGTTGCCCGCTCCGTCCTGCGCGCGAACGTGCAGATAGCACAGATTCTTGCCAAGTCCTTCCAGTTTCCACGATGAAGCTTTGACCGGCTCGTTTACTCCGGGCAACGCAAAGGGGTCGGCGTCCACCTTCCACGCGAAGGCCTGGATGCCAGTCAGGTCGCGGCCGGCCGCCGTGACAGAAGGTAATTCGTGGACAGGACCAAGGACGCAGACGTTGTCCAGTTGCAGGCACTCGTCCGGTTTTGCCGGTCCCTCGTGGATGATGGCGACGGAACTGATCTTAACCGGGCCGGTGGTCCGAATGACTCTGCCAAGGAGTCTCCCGATGGGGATGGCCACGTGCCGCCAGGTGTCGTCCGCCGTCAGGGCCGGGATGGAGAGCTTGTGGCGCGTGTTGGACGGCCGGACAGTGAGGTTCACTCCCACGGAGTCGCCATTGGCGTAGAGCAGCAGACCCACGCGCGTTCTGGGAGGGATGCGGTAGTCGAAGGTGAGCCAGGGGTAGGCGCCCAGATCATAGGCTGTGGACACGAGCGTCACGCCCCAGGGCTCCTGCGAAGCGGCGGCCACCACGATGGACTTGTCGCCGCGGCGGCGTTCGAGGCTGCGGATGTGGGTGCTCGCGGCCTTCCCGTACGGGGCCAAAGTCTCGCCGTTGTCGAAGGTTTGGAACAGGAAATGGCCCGATTCCTTCAGTGTCAGGACCGGCGGCGGCGGTTCGAGCTTGTCGTCTTTGTGCTTGATGACCATGCGCCAGACGCTCTCGGGTCCGGTGTTGCCGGCGAAGTCGGCGACCGGGCCGGCGTGGAACACGCGCTCCTGCCCGTCGGGCACGACGCCAAAGGAAGGCGGCGCTTGCTGAGTCCATTCCCACGCAAACTGGCAAGCGGCGTGCCGGAAGGTGGAGAAGGCGGGGCGCGCTTTGAGTTTGGGTTCCTCCAGGGACACGGCAAGGGATGACTCGTCAATGCCGGAGCCTGTCTCCACGAACCGGATGACCGCTTCCTCGGAGGCGGGGATCGTCCGGTTCGCGGCGGGCAGGGGCTGGGGCGCAGTGTTGTCGATCAGGAACTGATAGTGGGCCGTTGGCCCCCAGATTCCGGCCTTGTCCTGGCCGCGGACGTGGAAGAACAGCTTGCCCTCACTCAGTCCGGAGAAGGCCGCCTTGCCCTCGGCGGACAATATCTTTTCGGCCGGGACCGTGCGCGGATTCGCGTCCCATGTGTAGGCGTAGCCGGCGATCCCGCTGGTGTCCGCGCTGGTCCAGGTGAGCTGCAGCGGCGTGGCCGTGGTTCGCGCCGGGGCGATGCGGATGTTGGCCAGGCGGACTTGCGCGCCTGGCGCCGTGGCGCAGTAGCCGGAGTTGGCTACCTGCACGGCGGTCATGGCGTAGGGCGTGCTCTTGATCCCCAGGGATTCAACGGCGGCGCGGATGTTCACTTCCGCCGAGCGCCATTGGCCGTCGTCCACCACGTCCGGGATGCGGCCGGCCGCGTTCGCGTCAGGGCCCTGGTCCGTGAAACGCAGCCAGCGGGTGTGGCCTTTGAGAATCAGACCCCAGTCAAGGTCGGTCATGGGATTGATGGCGTAGTCAAAGGCCAGGATGGGGGCCTTGCCGGCGTGCAGGGGGGCGCGGCAGAGCAGAGTGGACATGTTGCCCGCGAACTTGCGGTTGACGATGCGGAGGGAGCTGTCCCCGGGCTGGGGTCCCTCGCTCTCCACAATCGCGGCCGTGAAGGCCGGCGACGAGACTTGAACGCTGGCCAGTTCTTCCGCGGAAGAGAGGTGGAGGGGATAGGCGCTCAGGCTCGGAGCGGAGGGAGGCGTCTTGTCGGCCTTGAAGCTGTAGACCGCTTCCCACGTCATGGTCTGGGCCGCGCCGGCCACGCCGCCCTGAATCTGGCGGCGTTTGCCGGCGGTGAGGGAAAAGGACACCTTCTGACCGTCGTTGAACTCGGCCCGCAGGCGGGACAAGTCCAGGATCAGGGCGTTGCGATCCCATCGGGCCAGGTTCAGAGGGGCCTCGGTCGTGTTGACCAACAGGCGGCTCGCGGCCAGGTTGAGCGCCGCGGACGCGAGCGGAGCGAACTCCACGCGGATGGGTCCGCCGCCCCACGGGGCGCCGTTGGCGGGCTGGGCCGACTGAAGACGGAGCGGTTCTGGGTCGGCGAGGATGGGGATGTGGGCAACGGCGCGCCACGCGCCGCCGGGCTCGCGCGTCTTAATATTGGCGAACCACAGGCCAGGTTGAGGACATTCGACGCTGCACGTCTTGTCATTGCCCGAAACGGCGCCGCCTGGGTCGGCGGGGGCGGGGGTGAGGGATAGACTCCGCTCCACCGGCGAGTCCTTGCCGCCAGTCCGGTCGAAGACCGCGCGCGCGCACCCCTGGGTCGTGATGCGGAAGTCGTCAATCCAGTACGTGGCGTTCTGGGCGTTGCCGTTGAAGCCGGCCAGGGTGTAGCCGGGATGGTAGCACCCGAGGCGCACGTCGTTGCAAAGCAGGGCCGGGCCGGCGGGGTAGGTCTCGCGAACGGCGCGGCCCATGTCGAAGGACGCCTCGCGCCACTTGCCGTCGGCGACAACGTCAGAGACGCGGCCCAGCATGACCATGTTCTCGTTGCTGTCGTCAGGCCCCGTGAGATGGATGAAATGCCACGTCTCGTTGATGAGGAAGTAGAGGTTGACGCGGACATCAGGCGGAATGCGGTACTTGAAGCGCAGGTCGGCGACACTGGCCAGGTCGAGGAACGGGATCGGCAGTGCGGCGCCAAACGTCCCGCCGGAGCGGATGTTGAGGAGTTTGAGGCAGCGCTGGCCCGGAGAGGGGCCGGTGTCCAGGGACAAGTCCGCGCCCTGGTCCGCGTCCGGGTTGCGCCAGCCATCCAGGCTTTCCTCGAACGGGCAGCAGGCGCCGGGGTGCGTGGAGCTGGCCACGGGCGTGACGGGGGGGGGCTGGGGGGGCTCGTCAGGGGCGGAGTCGAACACCGGCGCCGGCGCCGGCCGGGTGTGGGTGTAGGAGATGCGCGTCCGGGCGATGACGATCGAGTTGTCCATGGTCCAGATAGCCATGCGTTTGCCCTGCAAGGGCTTTGGATCGTCGTAGGCCATAACCAGCGCGTCGTCGAAGTAGACCTCGATGCGGCCGCCGATCCGGCGAACCTTGACGTAGTACCAGGCGCCGTGGATGGGGCGCCCGCCCGGGTCCCAGGACACGGGGATGGCGCGGCGGGCGGGGTTCGCTCGGCGGTTGCACGGCACCAGCTCCCGGTAGGCGGCCGCCACCTCGCGGCCCGCGCGCATGATGCGCGACCAGCGGCCTGTCCACTGCGGGTCCCAGCCGTTGATGATGACGCTGTAGCCCGAGTCGAGGTTGCGGCCGTCGCCGCAGAGGGACACGTTGATCTCGCCGGGCCGGGGATAGCTGCTGGCCATGCCGCGCTGCATGCGCATCCCCGCGTAGAACTCGATGGTCTGGTCGCCGTCGAACTCGCGCTTGTTCCATGCCGCGGCCACGCCGTTCCAGCCGGTGGCGCTCAGCCACGACCACCGCGGATCGCAGGCGAAACGGTTCGTCACCTCCCACACGCCGCTGGTGAACCAGTCCGCCGGCGCTTGCGTGAAGAGGTAGTCCTTCACGTCGTACTGGGTCACTTGGACCTGCTTGGCCTGCGCCGCGGGCAGACGCACGCCGACGCGGCTGCCGCGGGGCGGATGGGGGTCGAAGTAGGAGAAGACGGCCGCGCCTGCCGCGGACAGGCGCGTCAGCCCGCCTTCCAGAGACAGCGCCAAGTCCTGGCCTGCCGCCAGCGGACGCGCGGCGAGGTCATAGGACCCTTTGGCCAGTTCTTTGCCGGCTCTGCGCAGAGACGCCTCCATCTTCTTGCCGTCGGAGGACAGCGCCACGACGTACCCTGATTCCGGTTGGGTCTCCGTAGCGGCCAGAAGAGCCTCGACCTTGGGCAGCACAGGCAGGTAGACGCACAGAGGGCCATAGAAATCGCTCTTGTGCCACCAGAGGTCCGAGTCGCTGGCCGCGGGCTCCCACCCGCCCGCCACCGACGCCCAGCCCACCATGTAGGGGTCTTGCGCAAAAAGCTTGGTCCGGACGACCTGGCTGGCGTCCTCTTGAAGGCGGAAAGAGACGCAGGGGCTGCGCACGACTATGTCGCCGGACGCGGCGAGGCCAGGCCTGGCTTGGGTGAAGTTCGCGCAAGGCGCGGCGAAGAGCAGGCGTCCGTCCACATAGGCGCGCGCGACGCCGGGTTGCGTGGCGTCGAGGCGGAGCTCGATCGGCCGGCCGGGCGGCGTGGTCACGGGCGCGGCGGCAATCTCCACGAGGCGGCCGTCCTTGGGCGTCAAGAGGCGGACCTGGGACGAGCCGCCGGCCGCGGTGTCGAGACGCATCTCCGCGGCCGTGGCCGCGCCGGTGTCGAAGAGCAGAGACAGCGCGCCGTTGGCCTTGGCCGGCACGGCCACAGCCTGGACCGAGGACGGCGGCCATTGGGCTGGACCGAGCCAGAGCCGCGCTTGCGCTGATTCCGGCGTGAGGGCCACATGATCCTTGCAGCCGATGGGATTGGGGCCGGCCGCGGCGTAGCGCCAGCGGCCTTCCATTGTGGCGAGGGCCAAGGCGCCGGCGGTGTCGAAGCGCAGCGTCTCGCTTGTGACGACCGAGATGTCGTCGAAAAGGGCTGGGCCGTCGGCGGCGTAGAGCCCCACGCGCCCCATGGCGGCGCCTTTCCACGGGACGTCCATGGTGACCGTGCCGTCCACCAGCGCGGTCAGGCGGCCGGCCGCCGTGGCCAGCGCGAGGCGATACCATTGGCCGGCCGCGCCCGTGACGCCCGCGCGCGCAAGAACCGTCTCCTTGCCGCCCTTGATCGAAACAAGCTCCATGGGGCAGGGCTTCTCGACAATGGACCTCAGCCGCCAGCGCAAGAGGACGCAGTTGTCCTTGTCCAGGACATGGACCGCGAGACCGACCGAGCCTCCTTGGGTCTTAACCGACAACGACGCTTCGTAGTCCGAGGCGTGGGGGTCGCCGCTGGCGCAAAGCGCGGGCGCGCCATCCTGGCCGGGCTGGCCCTCGTAGCTGAAGTAGTTGGCGCTGTGCGCCGCGTCCATGTTGCGGCCCTGGCGCTCGGGGTGAGCCAGGGCCGACTCGCGGACGGTGTGCAGGCGCCACGCGCCCGAGAGCGTCTCCCATGGGTTCTGGTCCTGCTCGGTGCGCATGAAGTCGTCTTGAAGGTCGATCGGGGCAAAGGGCCGGACGGCGCGGCGGCGGAGTCGCAGGGGCTGGCCCTCGGAGGAAACGGCAAAGGCGCCTTGGGCGGGGGACGCGTCCAAGACGCGTAACTGCTCCACGCCGTCCAGCAGCACAGCGAGCCATGCGGCGCGGCGGCGGAAGATGATTTCCACGGCCTGGCCGGGCTGGCGGGGTTGGGCCGCGGCTGTGGCCAACTCCGTTTCTTTGCCTTGCGCCAAGCGAGACAGTTGGAGCCGGCCGCCGGCGAGTCGCAGGCGGAAGGCGTTCGCGCCGCTGGCCGCGGCGAGGGTGTCGAACTCCGTCACGGCCTGCGCGGCCTGGGTTGGCTCCAGCGTAAAGATCGCGTCGTACGCTGGGCAGGTTGATTTCGCGAACACGGTGTAGGCCACGCCGCCGAGGGTGATCGTCTCGGGCGCCGGGGCCGGAGGAGGGGGCTCGGCGGGTTTGGCCGGGCTCGCGGCCGCGGGAGCCGCCGGCCCGGCTGGGGCTGTCTGGGCGAGCCCAAAGCCACCCCATCCGGCGAGCACTAAACACAGCAGCAGCGTTCTTCTATGTATCATGGCATATTCGATGTCGCGTGTTGGGCGCGGGATCAGGGGCGGTTCCGGCGCGGTACCAAGTCAGGTCCTATTCCATTGTAGCGCGTCCCGCTCATCCGGGAAATGGCGCACGCGGTTGTTGACTCAGCCGCCGGGCGCGCCTACGATGTTGTGCAACTTGTCCGTGCGGCGAAGGTTGCGCCGCGTCTCCAATGGAGCCTTTCGTCATGTTTACCTTTGATCCGCGATCGGGCCGCATCAGCGCGCCGGACACCCCATTCAAGAACGGACGCCTGGCCTTCCGGCTGAGGGAGTTCGTCTGCTCGTCTGATTCGATGGAGTGGAAGGCGTCCGGCCGCGTCGCGGTCGCGGTCAAGGGCGGTTGCCAGTTCTCCGTAGGCATCAAGGGTCCGGCCTTGCGCGTCGAGGTCAAGAACGCGGGCGGCCAGGATGTTTTCTTCGAGGACGCGACGCTCAGCTTCAGTCCGGCGGATATGGGCGGCGGGCTGGAAGCGGGAGAGCACTTGGAGTTCATCCACTCCTTCAGTTTCGAGAAGCTCTCGGGCGTCAAGAAGGTCGGCTTGCCCACGCGCTGGCTGGACCCCAATCCCGAGAGTTCCATGATCTACGTCGTGCGTCACATGGTAACGCAGGAGAGCTACCTTTTCTCCATCCTTCCGCCGCTGCAAGGCGACTTCGTGACGTTCCGCGCGCTTCACGCGGAGGCGCACATGGAGGGGCGCTTCGGCGTCTTGATCCGCAGCGAGCAACGGCGGCTGCTGCGCAAGGGCCGCAAGGCCGCGTTGACGCCCATTCGGCTGGAGAAGGGCAAGGACCCGCTGGCGCTGCTCAACAGCGCGGGCGACGATCTGGCCGAGGCGATCCGCCGGCCGCTGAAGAGTGTGCGCACGGGTTGGAACTCATGGGACTACTTCGCGGGCGCCGTGACCTCCAGGGACATCTTCGAAAATCAGAAGACGGCCAAGAGCCTTTTCGGAGGCCAGGTGAATCTGTTTGTGATTGACGAGGGCTGGGAGCCGCGTTGGGGCGCGTGGGTAGCCAACTGGAAGTTCCCGGAGGGAACCAAGGGTTTCTGTCAGAAGATCAAATCGCAGGGCGGCGCGCCAGGCGTCTGGACGGCTCCTCTTCTGGTCAACACCTACACGGATATCTTCCGCGCGCACCCGGACTGGTTCGGCCGGGGGAAAGACGGCCAGATCGTTCAGAAGCTCTACAGCTATGGTCCCATGGCTTACCTGGACATTACGCATCCTGAGGTCGAGGCCTTCGTCTTTGATACTTTCCGCCGTCTGCGCAGCGATGGCTTCGAGTACTTCAAGGTGGACTTCACGCAGTGCGTTCTCGAGTGCGACCGTTTCCGCGACGCCACGGTTCCTCGGGGCCTCATCCTGCGCAAGGCGTTCGAGACGATCCGCAAGGCCATTGGCGAGAGCGCTTACCTTTTGGCGTGCGGCGCGCCCTACGAATCCGTGCTGGGCGTAGTGGACGCGGTTCGGACTACAGGCGACATTCACAACTTTTGGGCGCACGTGCTCGCCAACGCGGCCAGCATGGCCGCGCGGTGGTGGACGCACCGGAAACTGTGGAACGTGGACCCCGACTTCCTGATCGTGCGGACCCCCGAAACCACGGACGACAAGCAACTCAACCGCACCCTCTCGGTCAAGCCCTTCAGCTACCGGGACTACTGGGTAGCTGGCCGTGAGCTCAACATCAACGAGGCCCGCGCCTACGCGCTGCTGGTTTATCTTTCCGCCGGCGACGTGATTCTGGGCGACGATCTCGCCAAACTCAACGCGCAGGGCGTGGACATCTTGCGCAAGGTCCTGGACCGCAGGCTCGAGGACGCGGCCGTGCCGCTGGACATGTTCGACCACCACGGCGGCCTGCCCGCCCTGTGGATGGCCGAGGAGGAGGACTGGCACTTCCTGGGCGTGTTCAACTGGGAAGAGGAGTACCTTGAGTTCCACGTGGACTTGAAGGAGCTGGGCATCGGCGACTGCCGCGACATCGAGTTGCTGTGGTCAGGCAAGAAGTTGCAGCCCGAGAGCGGCCTGATGACCGTGCGTCTGGCCCCGCGTTCTTGCGAAGGGTTGCGGATTTGGAAGAAGTGAATCAGGGGCAGGACTCGGCCGCCGCCCCGAGGCAGCCCTGGCTGCCGCGGAAGCGGGCGGCGGCGTGCGCGCTGGCGTTGATTGTCTTGCTGGGGGCGGGGGCGCGGCTGTGGCGGGTGGGCGGGCCGTCGTTGTGGATGGACGAGGCCACGAGCGTCTATCTGGCCCGGTTGCAGTTCGCGACCGAGGCCGAGCGCGGCCGCTTGGACCTGGCGGAGCGCGTGGCTCTGATGGCGCGCCATTGCGGCAAGCACGATCTTCACCCGCCGGGATATCAGTGCCTGCTGTTGCTGGCCTTGGAGTGGCTGGGCGCCAGCGAGGCGGCGGCGCGCGCGCCGTCGGCGCTGGCGGGCATTGTGTCCGTGGCTCTGCTCTACTGCCTGGCTTCCACGCTCTACGGACGGGCGGCAGGGCTTGTGGCCGCGGCGTTGGGGGCTGCATCGGCGCATCTTGTGTTCTTCTCTCGGGACGCGCGGCTGCACAGCCTGCTGGCGTGTCTGACGCTCGGCCATGCGTGCCTGCTGGTGAGTCTGGTCCGGGCGCCGAGGCCAAGCTGGCGCAAGCTGTTCGCTTATGCGTTGGTGGGCGCGGCGTGTCTATGGACTTACCTCCCCTATGGCATGGTCATCGCCGGCCATTGGCTGTTCTGGGGGTTGTACGCGTCGCGCAGCCGCAAGAACGCCCTGCGGTTTGCCCTTGCTCAGGTGGTGATGTGCGCCAGTGTGGCGCCATGGATCCCCGTGGCGGGCCGCCTTTCAGGCGCTTTGCGCCAGAGACTGGCGGAAAACCCCGAGGACGAAAGGCCGCTGACCCCCGGCGTAGTGGCGCCCGCGCTGCTTGACATGCCTGCGGGAGCGCAACTGGCGTTGAGCGGCGCGACGCCTGCGCTTGCCCCGTCGGCGGGCGCGGGGCGGCTTGTCTTTGCCGAAGCGGACGTGAGCGACAGCTACTGGCTGGGCGCGTGGCCGGTCTGGGCGATGGGGGGCGCGGCCATGCTTGTTGGGTGCCTGCGCCGCGGCGAGAAGGGGGAGCGGTTGTGGCCGCTTTTGCTTGTGCCGGTGGCCGCGGCGCTGGCGATGCCAGCGCCCAGGGTCCACGTGTTCGAGGTGAAGCACGTCGCCTTTGCCGTGCCGCTGGCTTTGGCGGCGGTTGCGGCCCATGCGGCGGCGCCGCGCGGGCTGAAGTCGTTTTGGCTGGCGGCCGCCGCGGTTCTTCTGGTGGTGAACGTCTCAGGACTGGTTCGCATTTTGTCGCCCAGCTTCGAGAAGGAGCCGTGGCGCGCGGCGTTGCGGCTGGCGCAGGAGCAAGGCCGCGACGGCGACATCATGCTGTTCGAGCCTGAACATGCGCTGGCGCCATACTTTTTCTATGTCCACAAGGCGATGCCGCCGGCCACGGCGCGCACCTTCGCGGACGCGGAGCGCCGCGGTCGCGCTGGGGGGCGCGTTTGGCTTGTGGAGTTGGAGAACCCGGTGTCACATCAGAGCGGCCGCGTGTTCGCGTGGCTGAGCCACCGGTGGCAAGAGGCCCGGCCCAGCGTCGTTTTTCAGGGCTACCTCGGCGCGATCCGCGTGACGCTTTTCGAACGGCCGGACGGGGCTGGGGCAAAGGGGGGAGCGCCGGCGAAGTGATGCCGCGGCGAGAGGACCGGCTGACACGCGCGGCCAGCCACTCTTCCGGCGCGCGCGTCGCGTCCAGCCCAATGGGTCAGTCCCGGGTGATCACGAGCAGGGTGATGTCGTCGCTTTGCGGCCTGCCCGAGGTGAACTCCACCACGGAATCCACGATGTCGTCGGCCATGCGCTCGGCCGAGCCCTGGTGATAGCGCATGGCCATTTGCAGCCGCTCGTCTCCAAAGAGTTCGTCCGCCGGGTTTTTGGCTTCCGTGATGCCGTCGGTGTAGAGGAGCAGCCGGTCACCGCGACGCAAGACCGTCTCCACGGCGTCGAACTCGGCCCCCGAGACAACGCCGAGCGGAAAGCCCGAAGGCGACTCTATCGGCGTTACCTCTCCGGTTTCGCCGAGGTAGAGAAGGGGGGGCGGGTGTCCGGCGCTGAAGACCTGGATCCGGCCCGTGCGCTTGTCGAGCAGAACCATGCACGCGGTGACGAACGTCCGTTCATTCCACTCCGCGGCCAGGAGTTCGTTGACGCTGGGAAGCAAGGTCTCGCCGGGCGCGCCCAGACTGGCGGCCGCGCGGAAGTAACTCAACACCCGGCTCATGTACAGGGCGGCGGGGATGCCCTTGCCGCACACGTCGCCCAAGAGCAGGGCCGCTTGATGGCTGGGCAGCAGGATCATGTCGTAGAAGTCGCCGCCCACTTCGCGCGCGGGAATGCATCGGGCCGCGAAAGCGAAGCCCTTTTCCCATGGCAGCGAGTCGGGGAGGATCTGAAGCTGAATCTCCCTGGCCACGCGGAGGTCCTGGTCCAGACGGTCCTTTTCCATCGCCGCTTGGCGCAGCCGGGCCTTGTCCAGGGCGATGACCACGAAGTTGGCCACGACGCTCAGCAGCAGCTCGTCAGACGCCGTGAACACCGCCCCGTCCGTCTTGTTGTTGACGTTGAGGACGCCGATGGTTTTGTTGCGAAAGATGAGCGGAACGCTGAGCAGCGACTTGGTGTTGTATTCGCCTTTGTTGCGGCGGAGGAAGAGGGGGTGGTTTTCGACGTCGGAGACGAGGAGGGGCTTGCCGTGCTTGAAGACCCACCCGCTGATGCCTTCGCCCGGCTTCACCTGAACGGCGGCCGCCACCGCGGGCAGAATGCCGTGGCTGGCGTGGACGGTGAGGCGCCCGATCTCCGGTTCCCACAGCATCAGGGAGCAACGCTCAACGCCGAGCATACGGCTCACCATGGAGACCATGCTGTCCAAGGCCTTCTTGGGGTCATCTATGGCGCTGACGACGTCGCTGATCTCTTTCAGAATCCGTTCTGCGACCAGCGGCGCCTCCTCGGCGATCCCTGTGGCGATCATTGCCTGGCGCAATCCTTTGCATTTTGCATGGCGGGCGGCGCTTTTCCGCCGCCAAAGGCCCACGATTACATCTGTATGTTCGTCAAAACACGCGCGACGGTTGAGCGTTCAGGAACCGTTTTTTCCGCGGACCGAGAGGGGTGGGAACAGGCGGGCCGGGCCGGGCCTTGCGCGGGCTTGGCCTCCGACCACGCGCCAAGGGACAGCCGACGCGCTGTTCATGTCGCGGAACCCCTGAAATCACAAACGCCTCTGACCGCCAAAACCGCTTGACAATCCTTAATGGAGCCGATTATACTCCGGCCTCGATACCGTCGCTGCCGCGCGGCGCCAGGCGCTTGGGAAAACCAGGGGCGAGGGGGGCGTGGCTCGTGGGGGGGGGCGTCAAAGGCGTACGGCGGGGAGAGATGGTTTGAGTTTACAGGGCGAGAGCGCGAGAGAGAAAACATGAAGATGACCTCACGGCTGGTCGTGATTGCGTGGGCGTTTTTGGCGGCGTGCGCCTTGTCGTGCGGGTCGCTTTTGCGGGCCGGCGAACCGGCCAAGGACGCAAAGCCAGCCGCGAAGCCCGCCGCCAAGGAGAAGGCGGCTGCGCCCGCGGCCACGCCTGTGGCCGCCAAGCCCGAAGCCCCGGCGGCCAAGCCTGACGCCGCCGGCCAGGTCTATGTCTCCGAGTTCTCCGTGACTATCGCGGACACGGCGGGTTCACCCGCGATCAAGACTTCGGGCAAGGGTGAGTTCGCGCTCAACGCCACCGCGGGTTCGGTCGAGGTCAAGGCCGGCAAGTCCGCGGCTGCGCTGTCCGTTGGCGACGCTTCGTCAAAGGCCGCTATTCCCGACGTGGCCGTCAAGGTTGCGCTGGCTGGGGCTGGCAAGGCTGCTTCGGTGACAGGCCTTGACAAGGATGCTGCTGCTCTGGTGAGCGCCATGGTTGATCCGGGCATGGCCGGGGCCGCTCCTGGCGCCATCGTCAATCGTGAGACCGCGCTGCCGTTAGGCGACCTCGGCATGGTTCCCCTCAAGCTTTCGAGTTGCGTGGTTGATAAGCCTGTGGTCAACAAGCAGCCTTGCGTGGTCGTGGAGACGGTCGGCTTTGGCCAGGCCGAGACCTCCAAGCACGGCGTGAAGCTCGCGGAGGTCCATTTCCGCGTGGTTTCGCTGGTCGCGACTTCTGGCGCTTTGATGCGCGCAAGCGGCCGGTCGCGTTGCGCCTTGACCGGCGCCGACGGCCAGATGCAGGTTGTTTGGGCCAAAGTGGAGACGTCGCTCAAGGACAAAGCAATACAAACCCTTGCTGGATGGCCAGTTGTGGCGTCGCTGTCTTCCGAGGAAAAGCTGGCGACCCGCTATGGCGCGGCGGGAGTGGCGGGCATGGCCGCCATGGCGCCCCTGGGCATGGCCGGTTACGTGTTTGGGCATCGGCGTGGCAGGGCGCGCAGAGCTAAGTCCTTGTTGGCGTTGTTCTTGTCGCTTGGCATGATTCTCTGGGGCGGCCCTGGCGGGCTCGGCGCTCTAATGGCCGCCATGCCCGATGGCGCCAGCGGTGTTGTGGTTTCCATGACGGCCAGCAAGGCCGTCACTCCTGTCCTTGCCCCATCTGCGCTTGCCGCGGCTGGCTCAGGACCGGGCGGTGTAGCGTCAATGTGTGTTGGGGCTGCGTGGATGGGCGCTGGCCTGAGCGGTTTGTCCGCGTTTGTGCAGTCTCCGGAAGGTGTCGCCGCGTGGGCCAAAGCCAAGGGCGGCGCCGGTTTGACCGACTCGCTCGCGGTGATCAAAGAAGCCACGAGCGGGCTCTACGCCGGCCCGGCCGCGGATCGCCACCTGCTGATGACCGAAAAGGCCACCCAGGCCGGTTGGGCCAGCCTCACCGAAGCCAAGAAGCACTTGGCCGACGCCAAGAAGTACACGGCCCAGGTTGATGAACCCAAGGCGCAGGCCAGCCTGGCCAAGGTCAACGATCTGGCCTTCAACCAGGCCTACAAGGCTGGCGTGCTCGACGCTCAGCGTGGCGTGGAGTTCGCCAAGAGCTGCGCCGACGCGGCCCAGCGCCTGGCCGTGCGCAGCGGCATGGCCGCCGAAACCCCTGACCAGCAGAAGACCGCGGCCGAGACAGCCACTGCCGCCCGTGGAATCCTGACTTTCTCCGTGGACACTCAAGCCCTCAGCGACTCGCTCCTGCGCGGCGTGGCCGAGGTCCGAGGCGACTACAACGCCCTCACCGCGGGCCGGCAGCCCGATGCCCCTGGCCGCATTCCCCGGCCCGACACCAAGCCCTCGCATTGGGATGAGTACAAGTGGTGGTATATCGGCGGCGCCGCGGTGCTGCTGGGTGGAGGCATTGCCGCGGCAGCGGCGGGTGGCGGTGGCGGTGGCGGTGACGGCGGAACCACCACGGACGTCACCGTCAGCCAGCGCCAGATCACCCTCACTGTGTGG
>ERZ795052.4898-NODE-4898-length-13445-cov-3.792980_pt1 | contig 13445 bp, 4 predicted proteins | sample MGYA00375136_ERZ795052 | MGnify/ENA primary metagenome ERZ795052 (study PRJEB30181, sample SAMN05720156) | activated sludge metagenome | isolation source: Anaerobic digester | place: Japan | collected 2015-05-26 ... | reverse complement strand
AGTACATCAGGGAATTATCAATGTAGAATAACAACTACATGTGCAGCTCTTTCTAATATTGTTGCTGTTACAGCAAGTTCTATGCAGATTTCTATTTCGCCTTCAACTACACAAACAGTATGTCAGGGGAATAATGTGCTATTTTCAACTTCTAATGAACCCGGTAACAATTATCAATGGAATGTTGATGGTAATGCAATACCCGGAGCTATATCTGATTCTTATTCCGCTAACGTATCTGGCGTTTACTCAGTTACAATAACTAATGGATGTGGTACACAAACATCACAAGCAGTTACTGTTAATGTAGTGCCTGTTACAGCAGCAATATCACCTGATGCAGCTCAGATAATTTGCTCTGGTGGAAGTGTAAACTTTACTGCTAATACAGGCTTTGGAAATAATTATCAGTGGAACCTTAATGGAAATCCAATTAGTGGTGCAATAAGCCAGACTTTTAATGCCAATGTTGCCGGAAATTATTCTGTTACAATCTCAAACAGTTGTGGTGTCTATACTTCTGCATCCGTACAAGTTTCTGTTGGCTCTATTATTGCAACAATTAGCCCAGATACTACACAAACTATCTGCTCTGGCGATAGTGTTCTGCTAACAGCCAATCCTGCCAGTGGCATTTCTTATCAATGGTATTTAGATGGTAATACAATAGTTGGAGCAAATGCATCAACTTATTATGCAAAATCTCAGGGAAATTATACGGTTAGTATTGTGAGTTCATGTGGAAATTCTACTTCACCTTCAGTGGCGCTTACAGTAATTTCTCTTTCCAGTAGTATTACACCTGCAACTACGCAAAATATCTGTCCGGGTTCTTTTATACTATTATCAGCCAATACAGGTAATGGTTTATCATATCAATGGAAAAAAGATGGTATAATAATTAGCGGAGCTACACAGGCAACATTCTTAGCTGAAGAAACCGGAATTTATACTGTTGATGTATCAAACAGCTGTGGATCATTAGAGTCAAATCAGGTAACAGTAAATGCTACGCTGATTAATGCTTCTGTAACTCCTGTAGGAACTACAACTGTTTGTTCGGGTACGCCACAAACATTTTCTGTGTTACCAACAACAGGAGCAACTTATCAATGGTATAGAAACAACGTTGCAATCAGCAATGCAACAAATAATTCATTTAATGCATCTAGTTCAGGACAATATTATGTAAAAGTGCATTTATCCGGTTGTAATGTTGTAACATCAAATACAGCAATACTTTCTGTGCAGACAAACACCACGCCAACAGTAACTGTAACACCGGGAACAACATTATGTAATGGGCAACAGGCAACATTAAGCAGTAATATTTATTCCGGGGTTGCAATTCAATGGCAACATGAAAAAGTAAATATTCCAGGAGCTACATCACAAACGTATCAGACAAGCATTGCCGGACAATACAGAGTGGTACACACCTATAACGGTTGCGTTAGAAATTCTGCCGAGAAATCAATTAAATTCGTTAGCTGCCGTTCCGAAGGTTATGAAACAGATTTGGAAATGCAGGTGTCTGCAGAGGTATTCCCTAATCCATTTAAAGAAGTAACCAATATAAAATTAAACGGATTTGAAATATCCTCTACAACCATTACGGTGACCAATATTCTTGGTGAAATGGTTCATAGGTTTCATCCTGATGCTGAAAGTATTGGATGGAAGCGAGATGGAAATGCGCCAGGTATTTATCTGATGCAAATTACAGATGGATATAATCACCGCATCACTCAGAAAATCGTCATTGAGTAATTGATGAATTGTGTAAAACTTTAATTGAAAACCGACTTTTTATAAGTCGGTTTTTTGTTTCTTAGTAGATGTTGAAAGTTAAGTCTTTAACGCAATTTTTTTTGACATGACTACAAAGCAGTTTTTATTGATGTTTTTATTTTACATGCCTTTTTTTGCAAAGGCAGATACTACCTTGGTTAGTTTTAGTGATTCATGGAAATATTTTGATAGTGGTTATTTGCCTGCATCAAACTGGAGTCAGATTGGGTATAATGATTCAGCATGGGCAATTGGAAATGGAGAGTTTGGGTATGGTGATGGAGATGAAACTACAATTATCAATTACGGTGGCGATCCGAATAATAAATTTATTACAACTTATTTCAGAAAGACAATTGCTTTAAACAATCCGTATGATTTTGCTTCATATCATCTGGATTTGAAAAGAGACGATGGTGCTATTGTTTATATTAATGGCACAGAAGTTTTCAGATCAAACATGGCAGCAGGCAATGTAGGATATAGTACATCTGCATATACTGATTGTGTTGATGATGGCAATGCGTTACAGTCAATAGTATTAGTGCCTGCAGATTTTCTTTCTGGTATAAATGTTATTGCCGTTGAAGTGCATCAGATCAATAATATTAGTTCGGATATGTCTTTCGATCTTCAATTAAATGCATACAATAATTTTGTGCCTCAATTGTTACGTCAGCCTTATCTTCAGATGGTTGCCGATTCAGCAATAACAATTCGTTGGAGAACTAATGTTTTATGTCAAACAGCAGTTCTTTATGGTAATGATCCGGATTCATTAAACTTTACAATGACGGATTCTGTAAACGTAATTGATCATGAGATAAGATTAACGGGGCTTAGTCCTGATACACGATATTATTATGCCGTCAGTGATGGAATAAATATACTTCAGGGCGATTCAAATAATTATTTTAAGACAGCACCTGTAAAAGGAATGTCAAAGCATGTCAGGATTTGGTCTATGGGTGATACAGGCATCAACACCATTGATCAGAACAATGTAAGAGACGCATTTCTGAATTATAATGACACCTTGCCAATTGATTTGTTGTATATGTTGGGTGATAACGCCTATTATTCAGGTACAGATCAGGAGTATCAGGATGCATTTTTTCAAAATCACTATGAGGATATTTTAAAAAATATACCCGTCTTTAGTGTTGCAGGTAATCATGAAAATTATACAGCTAATGCAATCACACAAACCGGACCTTATTATGATATTTTCACTTTTCCTAAAAATGGAGAATGTGGTGGTTTGCCTTCCGGTTCAGAAGCATATTACTCCTTCGATTATGGCAACATTCATTTTATAGCATTAGAGACAAATACACTTTCGTTATTGCAAACGGGAAGTGTTATGCTTAACTGGTTACAGAGTGATATTACAGCAACACAACAGAAATGGAAAATTGTAGTGTTTCATAACTCACCATACACCAAAGGTGGTCATAATTCAGATACTGAAACAGACTTGATTTTGATAAGACAAAATATAATGCCTATTCTGGATCAACATAAAGTAGATTTGGTATTGTGTGGGCATAACCATGTGTATGAGCGTTCTTATTTTATGGATGGACACTATGGATTATCGTCAACATTTGATTCAACCATGGTTGTGGACTCTTCTTATGGTCAATTGCCACAACCCTATCTGAAAAAGTCTTCGAAGGATTATAAAGGATTAGTTGTGGTGCAAGCCGGATGCTCAGGTGTTTTAGATCCTGTCGGTCCGGAATGGCCTCATCCTGCAATGAAAAGATATTATGATCAGGAACTTGGTTCATTACTCATTGAAATAGAGGCAGACACACTAACTGTAACATTTGTTGACAACAATGTTGGTGCACCACAGGTGCTTGACGCATTTAGTGTTGTTAAAGAATGTGATGTCGTGCCACAACTTACAGTTCCTGTTACAAAAGTTTGTGTTACTGATGATCCCGTACAATTAAGTGCAACACCTATTGGCGGATTTTTTTCAGGCCTTGGCGTGGTGGATACTGTTTTCAATCCAACTGTTGCCGGGAAAGGGATACATACAATTGCATATACATACAATGATATGTATGGTTGTCATGTTATAGATACAAAAACTATTGAAGTAGTAGGAGGAGTACCTTCACAACCTTCCGGTATTGTTGGTTCAGTTTTGGTTTGCCCTCCGTCAAGTAATGAAGTGTTGTCAATTCAATCATTGCCTGATGCTGATAGTTACATTTGGACCGCTTCTGCCGGGGTAGATTTTACTTCTTCAAATACAGACACCTTAGTTAACTTTGATATAAATGCTGCTCTTCCACAGTACAATATTTCTGTCAGTGCATTAAATATTTGCGGAAGCAGTAGTCCTACTGTAGTCAGTCTTACTTCAGTTAAATCTTTTCCGGTTAGTTTAACAGGAAATGGTGTTGTCTGCCCGGGCGATACTTTTGTTTGTTCTGTAAATGCTTTTAGTAGCCTTTCAACTTATTGGTGGCAAGCAACAGATAATATTTTTTTGAATGGCCAATCTGATATTGTAAATACCTTTAATACTTTACAGGTAAATGCTTCTGTTGACAGTAATTTTGTCTATGGAAGAATTTGTGTTGCAAGCAAAGAAGCTTGTCTGAAGAATAATGCTGTTAGTTGTATTGAGCTAAGCACAAAGCCTCCTGTTCCCGGTGTTATTTCAGGTCCTGCTGCTGTTCTGGGTGGAAGCTCTGGTGTTTCTTATAGCATTGTTCCGGTCAGTGGAGCAACAGATTATTTCTGGACGGTTACTGGTGATGCTACAGTTGCATCCGGCCAGTTCGGCAATGCCATTACCGTTGATTTCCTTCCTGCTTTTACAGGTGGATATGTGGGTGTTAAAAGCCGGAGCAATTGTGATGAAAGTGTTGAGGTTGCTAAACTTATTAAATCCTATGTTATTCAGGTTGCACAAAATTCGGTTGCACAGAATAAAGTGGCAAATGAGTACAGTCACGATAGACTTATTTCTGTTTATCCGAATCCAATCGGCAATGAAATGCATCTTAGAATGTTGCTGAAAGAATCATCTTTAACGGTTTTAATTATTTTAAAAGATGTAGCAGGTAAAGAAGTAGGAAAATGGGTAAAAAAAGTTTTTCCTGATGAAGATGATATTACTTTAGATGTTTCATTTTTGAGTAACGGAATTTATTATTTATGTGTTACATCTGACAATTTGCATTGGAATGGAGTGGTGCTTAAACAAAAAAATCAATGATAAATTAATGGAAGGCTGATTGTAACTTTTGTGCCTGCACCTAATTTGCTTTGCACTTCAAGTTTTCCGTTGAGGATTTGGATAAGTTCAGAAATAATAACATAACCGAGACCAAATCCTTCTTTGTTATCAGATTGTTCATCTTCCTCATTTAATGGTTGCTTGTTTATCAGTTTAGATAGTCGTGTTAACTGCTTTTCAGACATACCTTTGCCGTTGTCCTCTATTGTAATTTCATAGTGACTGTTTTGCCTTGAAGAAATTTTTATAAAACCATTTTCAGTAAATTTAGTTGCATTGGAAATTATGTTGTGTAAAATTATTGACAGTAAATTTGAATCGGATTGAATAATATCATCATGAGAAATAGTGCTGACAAGTCTGATGCCTTTATTATAAGTAATGTGCATAAATTGATCAGTAATATCTTCTGCTAATGCACCGATTGCCACACTGGTAATTTGTCTTTCTATACGTTTATTCTGTTGCTTAATCCAGTTTAGTATATTTTCAGCATTTGCGCGAAGTTTATCTGTAGTGAATTCTATTTCTCCTAATAATTCTTTATGTTTTTTGGTATCCATTTCAACATCTTCTCCGGCACCTTTTTTTGCAACCATAGTGATAAATCTTAATGGTGTTATCAGATCATGTGATATTATCGAGATTAGTTTGTCTTTGATTTTAATTGATTCTGATAATTCATTATAGGCTATTTGCAGTTCTGATGTGCGCAAGACTACGTTTTTTTCAAGTAATATATTTTTTCGTCTGATATTATATGAATAAAGTCTTGCAACAATTATGATGATTAAAAGTGCAAGTCCGGTCATAGCCAACCAAAACCATATTGTTTCATAATATTTTTTTTCAATCTGAAATGATATTGTCGCTTCTGTATAATCTTTAGAAAGTCCTGTTTGCTTGCGTATATGCAGCTTGTATTTTCCTGTTTTAAGATTTGAAAACTCGATGGCAGATTGATCAGGTAATAAATTGACCCAAAGTTTGTTATAGCCTTCTAATTTATATTCACAGAAAATATTCTCAGGTTGCCCCCAATAAGGGTTTGAAAATTCTACTCTGATTGATTGAACAGACTCCGGAACAAGGATAGAATTTAAAGAATTGTAAATTGAATCATCTGCAATAAATTGATCAATGCTTATTGGGTAATCAGACCGTGGGTCTTCAATTTTTTCAGGATAAAACCAAACCAATCCTTCTACATTAGGCAATGAAACATATCCGTTTTTAAGTCTTAAATAATTTGGGTCGCAGCCACCATTAAATTCAGGGTTAATGATACCATCTTCTTCTGAATAGTGAAAATAAGATATCTGATAGGTCGTATCATTAAAGTAGCGAACTAATTCTTCGAATTTTGTTTTGAATACGCCATTGTTGGTAGCCATCCAAAGATACCCTAATGAATCAAGTACAAAATTATGTACCTGTTTTAATGCTTCAAATCTGCCGTTTGGCACTTTTACAGTCTTGCCATTTTTATACATATAATAGCCACGACCATACGTGCCAATCAGAAGATAATCGTTTATCACCTTAAAGTGATACGTATATTTAAGAGCAAGATCATGTAAAGTATCTAACTTGCCATTCTGAGTATTGTAAGCGTAAACCCCGGTATAGTTACATATCCAAAGCTTACCTTCATAACGCAGCATCTGAAAAATATTAGAGTTTGATTCTTCATTGTCTAATATTTTAAGATGCTTTAATGTGTCATCAATAACACAGCCAAAACTTTTAATAAGCCCAACCCACAAAGAATCACCTTCTTCATAAAACGAAAGTGGCAATTCGTCTCCGGTATAATAAATGTACTTTTTTGCTTTGGTTTTTGGATTATAACGAACCAATGTGTTGTTTTCAGCATACCAGTAGTCACCTTTTTTGTCAATGTAAATATTTTCGGAATAATTCCTTGTAAGGTGGAGCTTGCTTGGTTTGCCTCCATTAATGGTAAATTCTCTGTTCCAATCGGTATATACAGTGCTGTCATTTAATGCTATTTGACAGAAATAAGTGTTGTTGGTGCCGGGTTCGGGGTTCGAGAAGGCTAAGGATTTAAAATTGCGTTTCTTATAAACAAACAATCCGCGTGTATCTGTTCCTGTTAATATCAAATTCTGATCTGCATTATAAATAATGGAAGTAATCAGACAGTTATTAGGAAGTTGGTTAGTCAATTGAATGGTGTTTATCTCATTTACATTTAATGAGTCCGGTAAAAATGAATACAAGTTAAAATCAACCTGAACACATGGGTCGCTATTGTTAAAATTCCAGAATGTGTTGGTGATTTTGCTGGAAAAATTTTTATATGAATTCAGGTCACCATTTAATTTGCATCTAACCAATGACCACGATGCTACATCAACTCTGTATATTTCGGAGTCATTCACAAAAACATAAATATTCCCATTTGCTGAAATATACTTTCGGTTATGCAAATGCTCTAAATTAAGTTCCTTGATATTTTTTTTGCCTTTAATATGTGCAATTCCTTTTTTTGTTCGGACAATGTAAGAGCTGTCTTTTAAAGGGAACATAATTAAAGGGGTTAATATCCAATTTTTGTCAACTGTTATGTTTACATGAGGTGTAGATAGTTCCAGATATGTTTTTAAGTCAGGAAGTGTTCCTTTGATATTAATATAATTAAGCGAATTGATTTTTCCTTTTCTTATCGTGTCAATTGATAAATCTTTAACCTGAAAAATATTTCCACTTGGCTCAATCATAAATTTATCACCATTGGCAGATTTAGAAATGAATAAGTTGAGATAAGGTGTTTCTGAAGTAAAATATTTTTTAAAGTTAATACCGTCAAAACGGGCTAAGCCACTTCCATAAACAACCCAAACATATCCATTTTTCTCAGAAAACAATCCAAGTATATTATTGTCCGGAAGTCCTTTTTTAATGGTGTAATTTTGGATACTATAGCTGTTCTGTGCTGGTAATTTGGAAAAAGAAAATAATAAGATAATTAAAAGAACTCGCAATTTTTGCATATAACTCAAACTGTTGGAATGTTATATGCCCGTGCTGAGTTTTGTAAATCCATTAAGTTATTTACACCTATTTTATCAAATATTCTGGCTTTAAAGGTAGCAACCGTGTTTGATTTTAAATCAAAGTAAGAAGCTATCTCCTTTACACTTTTTCCTTTCAACAGGAGTAGCAGAACTTCTGTTTCTCTTTCCGACAGATTTGAAAACGGATTGTCGCTTTTTCCTTTTGTGGCACTATGCTGCATGTCAAAATATTTTTGACTGACATATTTTCTGCCGGTAAAGAAGAGTTCCATTGCTTTCACTACTTCTTCTTCGCTGCTTTGTTTGTTCAGATATCCCGATGCACCAAGATTGTTCAGTCGTTTGGCAAAGATATCTTCCGGACTCATGGAGTATATCAATATGGGCAGATGTGGATTTTGCTGTTTTATTTCCTGAAAAATTTCAAGTAAATTCCCATCTGCTAATTGCATGTCTAAAATGAGATGTGTAAACTGATGTTTGGCCAAAGATGATAAAATGCCTTTTGATGAATCGGTTTCAACTATATTGAATTTTCCAAAATGTGTTTCTAATAAAAATTTTAAGCCTCGTCTGATAATAACATGGTCATCGGCAATGAGGAGTGATATGTCTGAAAATGCATTCATTTTACAAGTAGGATTTTTAGCACGTTAAAAATACATAAATAATTTAATGTGTAGAGTGATTGCCACAAGTTCTGAGTTTTAAATAAAAAAATATAAAATAATGCAATTAATTATGAGTAGTTTAGAGGGAAAACTCAACTTGTAGTTCTATCTCTACATGTAAAATGTATTTCTTTTAATTATTTTGTTTTAAGAAAGTAGTGCAGTCTATGACTGTCTAAGTGTACAATGATTAAAACCGGATTAATTAATTTTTTCAAGTGAAGAAAATACATGCTAAATAGTAGTAGTCTGTATTATCAATTGAAAATAACTCCTTATTTACTTTAGGTTTTATGTTTGATTGTTACCTATTGAATTCAATTTTAAGAAAATAAATTTATATAACTAAATATCCAAACAAATGAGTACATCTAATTACCAAAACAAAAATCCATTAGGGAAATTGCTGAGGATAGCAGTATGCTTTTTAGTAGCATTATTGCTGAATTTTAATTTGCAGGCGCAAACAACGGTTCAGATAGGAACTGGAAACACACTCCCTTCAAACACGCTTTACAGCCCTGTTTATAGGTTTAGTGCCACAAGCACAACCACCCATTGCAGAGGGAATATTTTATACACAGCTGCAGAAATGAGTGCCGCAGGAATACCTGCAGGTGCAACAATAACAAAGATTGCTTTTAAGAAAGGCAACACAGCAAATTTTGTGACCCCTGCAAGTAATTATAATATGTTGATGGCAAATACATCCAACACATCTCTTGCTTCAGGTTTAGCATGGACTAGTATTTTAAATACTCATAATCAAGTATTTCAAAGTTCATCATTCAATATTCCAAATACTATAGGCTGGGTTGATTGGGTTTTAACCACACCGTTTAATTATACTGGAGGTGCACTGGAAATTGCATACGAAATGCAGATGACAGGTAATGGTGGTGCTACTGATAAATTTTTGTGGGAATATTCTGGTACTTCCGGCAGCAGTGCAAGCTTAATTGTTTGAGCAACAGGCAGTTCATATCCAGCCACACTTACTGGAGCTGTAGCTGATTATAAAAACAGACCCAATATTCAAATAACCTTTACTAGTGGCCCCTGTACAGTTCCGCCAACCCCGGGTTCTGCCTCAGCAGCACCTTCTTCCGGACTTTGTTTAGGAAATAATGTGGTTCTTTCATTAACCGGCAACAGCGTAGGCTCAGGACAAACTTATCAATGGCAGGAATCAACCACAATTGGAGGGCCCTACACAAATATTGGAGCATCGTCTAATTCTTCTGTTCTCAATATCCTGGCTTCAACTACCAAATACTATCAGTGCGAAGTAACTTGCAGTGGCAATAGTCAACTAAGTACTCCTGTATTAGTTACTGTAAACCCCAGTTTTCCGGGAGGAAACTATACCATCAATTCTGCACTACCTACCAGTGGGTCAAACTTTCAGACTTTCAACGATTTTAAAAATGCACTCAATTGCGGCATTGCAGGAGCTATTGTTGTGAATGTTGTTGCCGGCAGTGGTCCCTATAACGAACAAGTTGAGTTCGGTGAAATTACAGGTGTTTCATCAGTTAATACAATAACTATTAATGGTAATGGCAACGTTTTAACTTATGGAGCTACTGTAAGCACAGCCCCCGGCACTTTGGTATTAAATGGTACGGATTATATGACGGTAAATAATCTGACAGTAGAAGGCACAGGCACAACCTATGCCTTGGTGTGTCACTTATGGAACAATGCCGACAACAATACCTTTAGCAATTGTACCTTTAATGCACCTGTAAATGGTACAAGTACTTCAATGGTGCCATTCTCAATCAGTGGTTCGGCCACATCTGGTACTGCCTCAGGTAATAGTGGAATAAACAATGTAATTACTGGTTGTACCATGTTTAGTGGTTATTATAATACTGCAATAGTTGGTAATAGTAGTTTGCCTAGTACCGGCAATCAGGTAATCAATTGTAATATACTTGATCAATATAATTATGCTACATACTTTTTATATCAAAACGGACTTGTGTTCAGAGGCAACACCTTATCACGACCTACCAGAACTAACCTAAGTACCTATTATGGAATTTATCTTTCCACCGGAAATACCAATGCATTAGTTGAAAGAAACAAAATCAGAAATACATTTGCAACAAACCCGACAAGTACCAGTATTCAATATTCTATATATTGTACCATTGATGCAACGCTTGGAAATGAAAATAAATTTTCTAACAACGTGATTTCTGATATTAATTCTAATGGAACAGTTTATGGATTTTATATGAGTGGCAGTGACTACTGGAAAGCTTATCATAATACTATTTCATTGGACGATGCATCTTCAACAGCTACCGGTACAACTTACGGATTCTACTGTACGGGGTCATTAGCTTATGATGTTAGAAATAATATTGTGAGCATTAGCCGAGGTGGAACCGGAACAAAGTATGATGTTTACTATTCCAATCCTTCAGCAGCTACAAGCGATTATAATGACTTGTATATGAATGCTTCAGCAGGTACTAATAATATTGGGTATAATGGTACGGCATATACAACATTGGCAGCATGGCAGTCGGGCAGTGGCAAAGACGCTAATAGTGTAAGTGTAGATCCACTCTATGTTGCCCCCGGCACTTACGATTATACGCCAAGCAATGGCTTGGTAAACGATGCCGGAACTCCAGTAGGTGTTACTGATGATATCAATGGTGCACCACGTTCTCTCACTTCACCTGATATGGGTGCTTATGAATTTTCATTGGGTGGATTGGATGCAGGAATAACCTGGTTTACTCCAACAAGTCCATCAAGTCCAGGATTAAAAACCATAACTGTAAATATTGATAACACGCAGGCTCAAACCATCAATAGCATTCAACTTTCCTATAGTGATGGCGGTGCTCCGGTAGTGCAAACATTTACCGGATTAGGACTTACCTCAGGCAATAACACCAACCTGTCGTTTACAACACAATACAATTTAGTCAGCAGTGTAACCATGACGGTAAATATATTGGCCGTAAATGGTGGAGCTGATGCTACATCCGGAAATAACACTGACTCATATTATTTATGTCTGGCACCTTCTGGAACTTATACCATCAATAGTGCCTTGCCAACAAGTGGAAGTAACTTTCAGACTTTTGATGATGCTATACAGGCTTTGAGTTGTGGAATTACAGGTCCTGTTGTATTTAATGTTGTTGCAGGTTCAGGTCCATACAACGAACAGGTAGTTATTCCGGAAATCAGTGGTGCTTCATCAGTAAACACCATTACGTTTAATGGAAACGGTAATACTTTATCTTTTAACGGTGTTGTGAGTAATCCAAATACTTTGGCATTAAATGGTGCAGATTATATTACTTTCGATAGTTTGAATATTGAAGCCACCAATGGTACTTATGGCATTGCATGTCACCTTTATGGAGGAGCAGACAGCAACACATTTTCTAAATGTACATTCACTACATCTATTACAGGAACAACTACTGTTCTTGCAGCATTAGTTGTAAATGGCAGTGCAACTACAAGTACAACCACCGGATTGTCCGGTAGTGGTAACGTGTTTAGTGATTGTGAAATGATTGGAGGGTATTATGGCACAGTGATTACCGGTTTAACCACATCCCCTTATAATTTAGATAATCAAATTATAAACAGCACCATTCGCGATTTTTATTTTTATGGTATCTATCACTCCTATTGTAGAAATACCATTGTAAGTAACAATATCATTGAACGCCCAAACAGAGCCAGCACCAGCACAACTTATGGTATTTATATGAGCACAAGTTCCTATAATATTTTAGTGGAAAAGAACAGAATCAGAAAACTGTTTGATGCTATACCTTCAAGTACTTCAACTGCATATTGCATGTATAATACAGCCAGTGGTGCTGCCGGTTTTGAAAATAAATGGATTAATAATTTAGTATATGACATTGAGTCAAGCGGAGCTTTGTATGGTCTGTATTGCCCATCATATAACTATGTACATATCTATCACAATACTATTTCATTTGATGATGCCGGTGCAACAGGCACAACCTCAACCTATGGTATTTATGCCTACGGAACATCAACAGAAGTTAAGAACAACATCATATCTATAACACGTGGTGGTACAGGAACCAAGTATTGTCTGTATTTTGGCACAAATACTGCAGTAGCTAGTAATAATAATGATTTGTATATTAATGCACCATCCGGTAGCAATAATATTGGCTATTCTTCCGGTGCACATGCAACATTTGCCAACTGGCAAGCTGCCAACGGTGGCGCCTGGGATCAGAACAGTCAAAGCGTGAATCCTAATTTTGCCAATATTGCGTTAGAGAATTACAAACCTACTAATGTGGCATTGGATAATATTGGTGCAGCTTTAGGTGTAACAGATGATATCACCGGTGCATTGCGTAACATGACAACTCCTGACCCCGGTGCTTACGAGTTTGCAGCAGCAAATAAAGACATTGGCGTTTCTGCTTTCATTGGACCTAACCCTGATGGATGTTTTACCAATGCTGAAACCATTGTGGTAGAAATCAAGAATTTTGGTGTTCAGAACTTAGATTTCTCTATAGACCCGGTTACTGTTAATTGTGTGATTACCGGTCCGGTCAATACAACAGTTAGTGCAACATTGTCTTCAGGAACATTAGCTTCCGGTGCAACCATGAACGTTTCATTATCACCAACAGTAGATGGAAC
>ERZ795052.4881-NODE-4881-length-13477-cov-3.833929_pt1 | contig 13477 bp, 9 predicted proteins | sample MGYA00375136_ERZ795052 | MGnify/ENA primary metagenome ERZ795052 (study PRJEB30181, sample SAMN05720156) | activated sludge metagenome | isolation source: Anaerobic digester | place: Japan | collected 2015-05-26 ... | reverse complement strand
CTATTCGCTATTCGCTATTCGCTATTCGCTATTCGCTATTCGCTATTCACTATTCGCTATTCACTATTCACTATTCACTATTCACTGTTTACTGTTTACTGTTCACCCTCCAGTCACCGACTTGACAAAATCAGAAAATTGTCTTAGATTTACGGACAAATGTCCACCGCCCCCCGCACCAACTCTTCCCTCGAGTTCCAATTGAACAGAGCCGTCGCCTCGCTTTTTCGTGAGCGCGCCTCCGGTCGAAAGGTTACCTATGCCGAGTTGCTTTCCGACAAGATGCTCATCATTGCCGCCATCCGGATCGGCATTCCGTATTCGCTCTTCGAGTTGATCCTGAAATACACGCCCTTCTCCGAGGCCGATTGGGCTTCGTTTCTGAATATTTCCACCAAATCGCTGCAGCGATACGAGCAGAATCGTCGGTATCATTTCAAGCCCCTGCAATCGGAAAAGATCATCGAACTCGCGGAGGTCACCCGGCTGGGCCTGGACGTGTTCGGGAATATGGAAAAGTTCCGGCTATGGCTGGACGCCCCCAACTACGCGCTGGGTAACATGAAACCGGTCGAGCTGCTGCGCGATTCCTACGGCAAGGAGATGGTTGTGGCGGAGTTGAACCGCATCAATTACGGTATTCTTTCCTGAGCGGTGGAAGTCTTTCGCCTCAGCCGCGACCGTTACGCGCGCACCCTTTCGGGGGAAGGCGCCGCCAGGACCGGCGGTCGGTGGAACTCGCCGGGTGTTGAGATGGTCTATACGGCGATGAACCGTTCCCTTGCCATGGCCGAGGTGGCCGTGCACCTCAGTCTGGCCATGCTGCCCGAAGATTACCGCATGATCACGATCGACATCCCCGACCGTGTATCCCGCCACCAACTCGCGCCGAACAGACTCCCGGCCGGCTGGAAAGCATTTCCGCATCCCGCCGCGACGCGCGCGATCGGAGATCGTTTCATTGCCGAGGGCAAACACTGCATCCTGATCGTTCCCTCAGCCATCACCCAGGGCGACTTCAACTATCTTCTCAACCCACGTCATCCCGATTTCAAGAAGATCCGCATCCGGAAGGTGGAGGCGTTTCCGTTTGACAGGAGGATGGTGCGGTAAGGCGAGGGACGAGGGACGAGGGACGAAGGGCGAGGAGGAGCCGCATGCTACGAATCGTCCATTGAAATGAAGCAGCCGAATATTCAGCGCAAAGACTTGACAGTTGTTACCAAATATGGTAACTTTGATTGCTGACTTTTCGTCTTATGCCTGTCATCCATCAACTGGGGGCGATCCGAATACTCGTTTACTCCCGGGACCATGCTCCGCCGCACTTCCATGCGGTTGTTGCTGAGTACGAGGCGCTGATCGAAATCAAGACGTTAAAAGTAATAGCCGGTCATCTGCCCAAAAGGCAATTGCAAACCGTCATCCGCTGGGCCCGCCAGCCGCATAACAATCAACGGCTCCTGGAAACGTTTCACGTCCTTAATCCGGTAAAAAGAAAATGAAAAACTCCCCAAAACTTCCGCGTATCCTGAAGGTGCTTTCTGTCCGTAATCACCAGGTTCACTGCGTGTTCAACAATGGAGAGACCCGGCGGATCGATTTTATCAAACTCTTTTCCAAGTGGAAGGTGGGCAAGAAGGACCCGGAATATCCGCTACTCGATTCCAGGGTATTCAACAAGGTCCGGGTACATAACCAGACGCTCGCCTGGGATAACATTCGGCTCGAAATTCCTGGGCCGGATGGTCAACCCGTAGAGGTTCCATACGAAATCGATCCGGATATTTTGTACAAGAACAGTGATCCGTTGAATGAACCGGCACACCGCTTCTTCTTCGGTAGTGTGATAAGGCAATTACGCGAAGCAAGCGGATTGTCGCAGGAGGAACTGGCATTACGGAGCGGGACGAGTAAATCCTATCTCTCTCGTGTGGAGAATGACACGATAGAGCCAGGGCTGACGACCTTATACAAGATCATCGAAATCGGGTTAGGCGGGAAGCTGTCGATCGAGGTGAAGAAGCGAAGATGACTGCTGTACGTTGAAATTGGGATCAGGATCGAGATGCGAGCATAAGGCATCGAACTCGAGCCGCCTACTGCGAACTGCCCGCTGCAAACTGAAAAACTCCAGGCACCCAGCCCACAGTGCTTGCATTGGCACCGGCTTCCTTGTAACTTTCGTTCAGCCGAAGTATGTCCACGCACCGTCAACTCGAAAATCAATGGATCGCCAACTTCCGCCGCGGCCCGCTCGTGGATGCGGATTCCGGGAAGTTGAGGATACGCATTGCCCATCAGTTGTTTTACGGAAGAGAAACGGAGGATTATCCCGCAGACCTGCCCGAGAATTTCCGGGCGTTCGTAGGAGAGCATGCCGAGCTGCAACGAACCGAGGCCGTCCGCCAACTCCTGGCTTTTCTGCAGCCTGCCGGCATCTCCCTCGATTACGAACGGGTGCTCCGACACCTGGAATTACAACCGGACGATTTTTTAAAACTCGTAAAACGGACCCGGTACATCCTCCAAACCCTCGCGCACGCCCGCGACGATTTCGATACCGCCAACCCGTTCCGCGAACTGGGCGGCGACCTGGCCTTTCTCCAGCGACTCGCCAGCGGTGAAGCTGCGAGTCAGCTGCACCTCTTCGAAGAGCTCGACCTGCCCGACCTCTACAACCGGCTCGGGACACTTCCTCCCGGATACGGAAACGATCCGCTCATCCGGCAGCTTTTTACCCGCATCGAAGGCGGCAACGAGAGTTTCTTCCTGACCGGCAAGGCCGGCACCGGGAAATCCACTTTCCTGCACTACTTCGCCCAGCAGACCAAAAAGAAGGTGGTCATCACCGCTTTCACGGGTATTGCTGCCGTGAATGTCGGCGGACAAACCCTGCATTCGTTCTTCCTGTTCCCGTTGAAACCGCTGCTCCCGGAGGACCATGAGATCAGACGGTTTGAAGAACACTCCGACCGGTACAAGATCATCCGGGAAATGGATACGCTGGTCATCGACGAGGTATCCATGCTGCGGGCCGACCTGCTGGAGGCCATCGACTATTCCCTGCGCATCAACGGCGGGAATCCCGACCGACCGTTCGGCGGAAAACAGATCATCTTTGTCGGGGACGTTTTCCAGTTACCACCCGTGACCGACGGCGAGGACGAAGTGGAAGCCGTCCTGTTCAGCCGGGTGTTTCGCAGCGAGTACTTCTTCGACAGTCCCGCGTATCGTAAACTGGCGCCGGTCTATTTCGAGTTCCGGAAATCCCACCGCCAGCAGTCCGACCGGGCCTTCGTGGACCTGCTCGACAAGGTCCGCCTTTGCCAGGCAGACCTCGAAGATCTGGAGCGGCTCAACCGACGTTTCGATCCTTCCTTCTCCGTAGATGCGGGTGAATTCGTTATAACATTGACTACCAACAACGCAATTGCCCGAGCCGAGAACGCGCGCAGGCTCCGGGAGCTGCCCTATGCATCCCTCTTCTTCGAGGCCACGATCGAGGGAGATTTTCGCGAGCAGAAATACCCGACTTCCCGCGTGCTGGAGCTGCGCCGGGACGCCCAGGTCATCTTCATCAAGAACGATCCCGGCGGCCGCTGGGTCAACGGTACCATCGCCAAGGTGGATTTCATCGCGCAGGACTTCCTGCAGGTGCGGCTGCAGGACGGCTCCGTACACAAAGTGGAACGCGTGCAGTGGGAGAACCGGAAATTCAAGTACCGGCGGGATCAGGGCAAGATCGTTTCCGAAGCGCTTGGCACCTTCACGCAGTTTCCCGTGAAGCCGGCCTGGGCCATCACCATCCACAAAAGCCAGGGTCTGACCTTCGACCGGGTGATCATCGACCTGGGCCGGGGCGCGTTCGTGAATGGACAACTGTACACCGCCCTCAGCCGCTGCCGCACACTCGACGGCATTGTCCTAAAACGCCCCATCCGCCCCGACGACCTCATCATGGACCGGCGCATCGTCGCCTTCCACGAGACGGAGCAGTTGCTACACCGGCTGGATGAGAGCACCGGGTGGAACGTAAATCAAAGCTCAAAGATTTGATCTGGTTGAATTTGGATGGGAGCTTTATTGTGCTCACAACCAAATGTTGCATTCCTGAGTTGTAGATTTGGCCGGTAGCGAGCAGTGATTCACTCAAACCAGGACTGAAATTTTGTATTTTTGATTTGTTGGATGGCAGACAAGGCATACATAACACCCAATGTTTTAAAATGGGCGCGTGAATCAGCAAGAATGGCTGAAGAAACGGCTGCAGCCAAAGTGGCTGTGACCATAGATAGACTGCGTGAATGGGAGTCGGGAGTAAGTCAACCGACGATCAGACAAGCTCAAGTATTGGCAAAGGCATATAAAAGACCTTTTGCTTTGTTCTTCTTACCAGAGATCCCGCGAGACTTTCAACCCCTTCAAGATTTTAGAAGATCCGGATCAAAGGCCTTAACAACCTCCTCGATTTTCATTATTAGAGAAATTCAGCAAAAACAGTCCTGGATCAGCAACGCATTCTTGGAAAACCAAGAACGAAAGTTGCCTTTTGTGGGTCGATTCTCTATAAAAGACAATCCGCAGGTTGTGGCGAAAGATATTTTGGACACTTTTCAAATTAACCCCGCATCATACATATCCAACAATCCAATCAAGGAATGGATAGATGCCGCAGAAACCAATGGCATTTTCGTTTCAAGGACAAGTTTCATTCACACCAGACTAAAGCTGGATGCAGAGGAGTTGCAGGGTTTTGCCATTGCTGACCCCTACGCCCCATTCGTTTTCGTAAACTCCGATGATTGGAACGCTCCTCAGTTGTTCACGCTTGTCCATGAATTGGCTCATATTTGGATTGCAGAGACTGGGATTTCCAATGAAATTGAAAAAGACATTAAACAGAAAAACAAATATCATCCGACTGAACTCTTCTGCAATGAGGTGGCTGCGAATGCGTTGATGCCTTCACCAATCGTTTTGAATCTTGAGGCTTCAAAATTTCACTCTGCTCAAAACATTTCTGCAATCGCCAAACAATTCGGAATTAGCACCTATGCGCTACTTGTACGAGCACTTAATCTTGGTATTATTTCTAAGCATGCTTATCAGATTCTAAAGCAGCAAGCTGATACAGACTTCGCTCACTATCTGAAAATGCAAGCGGAAAGAAGACTGAGGCAAAAAGAACTAGAGAAGTCGGGAGGGCCTGATTATTTTCTATTGCAGTTAAATAGAAATAGCAGGCTGTTTACCCAAACAGTATTGGATGCTTTTCGTGGTGGCTTCATTGAACCAACGCTGGCAAGTGATTTACTTAATGTCCAGGTTAACAAGTTTCAAAAACTTGAATCGCTTATTTATAAATGAGCGCTGCGGCACATAAATACTGTCTGGATGCCAATGTGTTGATTCAGGCATGGCAAAAGTATTATAGTCCAAGATTTTGCCCTGACTATTGGAACGTGCTAAACGCGCTTGGAGATAAAGGCATAGTCCAAATCCCTGAAGCAGTTTTTGAAGAAATTGTAAGAACAGAAGATGAACTTTCCCGCTGGTTAAAGGCAAGCAAAATCCCCGTCACAAAGATAAGTGAACCCATTACCCGCTGCTTACAGAGGATCTATGAAGCAGCTCCGACCCATAAGTTCTTGGTAGACAACACACGAGCGCGTTCATTAGCCGACCCTTGGGTAATAGCACATGCTCTCCATGAAGGTGCAACAGTTGTGACAAAGGAAGAAAAAGTGACCGCCATTAACTCAAACAAGATAAAAATCCCGAATGTATGCGATAACATGGGTGTGAGATGGATCGATGACTTCCAGTTTATTGATGAGGCGGGTATCCGATTTGACTGTTCCTTAAGGTGAGTTATACCTGTATCGCAACCAATTACCTCCCTATAACCTGTTTCGGTTTGGGTAATTTGAGTCCATATTTTAACAGTATGATGGTAGGGAAGTGAGGTTCAACCAAAACCAGGTACTTTCTATCACGGAGTCATCAACCAAGATTATCCAATATTAAATCCTCTGCAAACACCCCGTACCGATTGACCCGGATTGTCAGTCCACAGCAGTTTGCTCGCGCCGAAAGAACGCCCTGAACCTTTATTTTCGCTCCACCCTTTCACCGGTTCCAGCCGATACCTGATCCGATTTGCCATATGAGTTTTCAGACCATCCTCGACCACTATCGTCAACATGCCTTTTCCGAACGCGACAAAGGCGCCCGCTTCGAGCGGCTGATGCAGGCCTACCTGCAGACCGACCGCCGCTATGCCGACCAGTTCCGCCACGTCTGGCTCTGGAACGAGTTCTTCGGACGACAGGACCTGGGCGGAGGCGATACCGGCATCGACCTGGTCGCTGAGACCATCACCGGCGAGTACTGGGCCATCCAGTGCAAATGCTACCGGGAAGACGCCATCATCGACAAACCGGCCGTGGACGGCTTCCTTGCCACCTCCGGCAAGACTTTTCGCGACAAAGCGGGTCAGGTGACGCGCTTTGCGCACCGCCTCTGGATCTCGACCACCAACCATTGGGGACCGAACGCCACCGAAGCCATCAAGAACCAACATCCGGAAGTCACCCGCCTCAACCTTTCCGAATTGCTCGAGGCCGCGGTCGACTGGCAAAAGCTCGAAAAGGGCGTGCACGGTGAAGCGGCCCGGGCGCCGAAAAAGCAATTGCGCCCCCATCAGGCGGAAGCCGTCGAGAAGGCGCATCTCCACTTCAGGAAGAACGACCGGGGCCAGATGATCATGGCCTGCGGTACCGGCAAGACGTTCACCTCGCTGCGCATCGCCGAGAAGGAAACCAAAGGAAAGGGACTGGTACTCTTCCTCGTGCCGTCCATCGCCCTGCTCGGACAGACTTTGCGCGAATGGACAGCCGATGCCGAAGAACCGATCAACGCCATCTGCATCTGTTCGGATCCGGAGATCAGCAGGAAGAAAGCGAAACAGGAAGACAGCGACGGCTTCAGCACCATCGACCTTGCCCTGCCGGCTTCGACCGACACGAAGTATATTCTCAACCAGTTCCGGCAGCTTCGGGAGAAGAAAGCCAGGGGCATGACGGTCGTCTTCTCGACCTACCAGTCCATCGAGGTGGTTTCGAAGGTGCAGAAAGCCCTGTTGAAAGAAGACGATGCCGAGTTCGACCTCATCATCTGCGACGAAGCCCACCGGACCACCGGTGTGACCCTTTCCGGCGAAGACGAATCGGCCTTCACCAAGGTACACGACGACCGCTTCCTGCGGGGTACGCGCCGCCTGTACATGACGGCAACGCCAAGGCTTTATAGCGACGATGTGAAGCAGAAGGCAAAAGAAGTGAACGCCGAACTCTGCTCAATGGATAAGCCCGAACTCTACGGCGAAGAGTTCTACCGCATCGGCTTTGGCGAGGCGGTAGAAAAACAGTTGCTCACCGACTACAAGGTGCTGATCCTCACCCTCAGCGACCAGGACGTGCCCGCCTCGGTGCAACGGGCCTTGTCGGGCGGTGAATCCGAGATCAATGCCGACGATGTCACCAAGCTCATCGGTACGGTGAATGCGCTTTCCAAGCAGTTCATCGGCGACGGCGGCATGACCCGGGCAACCGACCCGGAACCGATGCGCCGCGCGGTGGCTTTTTGCCAAAGCATCCAGGTCTCCAAGAAGATAACGGGCGCCTATAACACCGCCGCGGAAGCCTATCTGAAGGCCCTGCCCGAAGCGAAGCGCGAGTCCATGATCACCGTGCAGGCGCAGCACATCGACGGTACGATGAGCGCACCGCGGCGCGATGAATTGCTGTCCTGGCTCAAGGAAGAAACACCCGAAGGCGAGTGCCGCGTACTCACCAACGTGCGTTGCCTGAGCGAAGGGGTGGACGTCCCCTCCCTCGACGCGGTGCTCTTCCTCTCCGCCCGCAATTCGCAGGTGGACGTGGTCCAGAGCGTGGGCCGCGTGATGCGTCGTGCCCCGGGCAAGGAGTTCGGCTACATCATCATACCGGTGGTGACGCCTGCCGACGTGGAACCGGAAAAAGCCCTCGACGACAACGAACGCTACAAAGTAGTCTGGACCGTGCTCAACGCCTTGCGGGCGCACGACGACCGCTTCAACGCGCTCGTGAATAAGATCGAACTCAATAAGAAACGCCCGGATAAGGTGGTGATCGGGACCAGCGGGACCAAGTTCGATCAGAACGACCGGGTGTCAGTGGTCAACGAGGACCAGGTGGGCTATGGCGAGGGACAAAAACTCGGACAGCAGCTCGCTCTCAAGTTCGAGCAGTTGCAGTCGGTGGTGTATGCCCGGCTGGTGCTCAAGGTGGGCGACCGCCGCTATTGGGAGCAATGGGCCCGCGACGTGGCCCAGATCGCCGAGCGGCAGATCGAGCGCATCGAACACCTGATCAAGACGCGCAAGGACCAGCGGGAAGCTTTTGAACGTTTCCTGACCGGCCTGCAGCAGAACATCAACCCCGGCATCAGCCGGCAGCAGGGCGTGGAGATGCTTGCCCAGCACATCATCACCCAGCCGGTCTTCGAGGCGCTGTTCGAAGGCTACTCCTTCGTGCGCAACAACCCGGTCTCCAAGGCCATGCAGGCCATGCTGGAACACCTGGAGCAGGGCAGCAACCTCACGAAGGATTCCGATACCCTGCAGAAGTTCTACGAATCCGTGCGCAAGCGGGCGGAGGGCATCGACAACGCCGAAGGCAAGCAGCGCATCATCATCGAGCTGTACGACAAGTTCTTCAAGGCCGCGTTCCCTAAGATGGTGGAACAGCTCGGCATCGTCTATACGCCGGTGGAGGTGGTGGATTTCATCCTGCATTCGGTGGACGGCGTCCTGCGCAGCGAGTTCGGGCGGGGACTGACCGAGGAGAACGTCCACATCCTCGATCCGTTCACGGGCACCGGGACCTTCATCACGCGCCTGCTGCAAAGCGGACTCATCCGCCCGGAAGACCTGGACCGCAAGTACCGGCACGAGCTGCACGCCAACGAGATCGTGCTGCTGGCTTACTACATCGCCGCCATCAACATCGAGAACGCCTACCACGACGCCACGCCCGACCCCGACGACGGCATCGGGAAGAACAAGTACGTACCCTTCGAGGGCATCGTACTCACCGACACCTTCCAGTTGGGCGAGAGCGGAGCGGCGGATAAGCTGTTCTCCGAGATGTTCCCCCAGAACTCCGCCCGGGTCGTCCGCCAGAAGAAAGCTCCCGTACGCGTGATCATCGGCAACCCGCCGTATTCGATCGGACAGAAGTCGGCGAACGACAACGCGCAGAACCAGAAATACGCCCGACTCGACCAGCGCATCGCCGATACCTATGCTGCCGCCTCCACAGCGGGTCTGAACAAGTCGCTGTACGACGCTTATATCAAGGCGTTCCGCTGGAGCGCTGATCGACTGGATCCGGAACAGGGCGGCGTGATCGCCTTTGTAAGCAACGGCGCCTGGCTCGACGGCAACAGTACGGACGGTTTCCGGAAAACGATCGAACGGGAGTTTGACAGCATCTGGGTCTTCAGCCTGCGCGGCAACCAGCGTACCAGCGGCGAGTTAAGCCGGAAAGAAGGCGGCAAGATCTTCGGTTCCGGCTCCCGTACGCCCATTGCCATTACCCTGTTGGTGCGTAACCCGGCCGCGAGGCGGGAGAAAGCGGTGATCCGTTATTGCGACATCGGCGATTACCTCAGCCGGGAAGACAAGCTCGAGATCCTCCGCGACTCCGCCTCCATCACCAGTCCGAAGCTCCACTGGAAAACCCTGGAGCCGAATGAGGAAGGGGATTGGTTGAATCAGCGGAATGATTTGTTTGAGAAGTTTATTCCGTTGGCGCCGGAGAAGAAGTATGATAAGGCAGCGAAATCGTTTTTTATAGCTAACTCATTGGGTACTGTAACTGCCAGAGATGCGTGGGTTTATAATTTCTCGCATTCTCGTCTAAGAAGAAACATTACAAAAACTATTTCGCATTATAATGAAGAGCTCCAGAAAGTAGTGAAAGGACGGGCCAAACAGTACACTGTTAATCCCGAATTGGGAAGCTGGAGTAGAGACTGGCAGAATCATTTTTTGAGGAAAAGAGAAATTATTTTGGATAAAAGGGAGTTTCGGAATTCAATGTATCGCCCTTTCACAAAGGTGTATACTTATTATGCTGATATTCTAAATCAAGAAAGGTATCAGCAGCCCATTTTTTACGTGGATTCGAATATTTCCTTGTTTGTCTCGGGTATTGGAGTCAATAAGGATTTTTCAACTTTATGTGTGAATCTTATATCGGACTATCAATTACTTACTAACGGGCAATGTTTTCCATTGTATTATTATGAAGAAAATTCAGAGTCCTTGGATCTCTTTGCTTCAGGCAATGGGGAAAAATATATTAAACAGGATGGGGTTAGTGATTATATTTTTGAAGAATGCCGGAAGAAGTATGGTAAAAATATTTCGAAGGAGGACATCTTTTACTATGTCTATGGGGTATTGCATGACAATGAATACAGAAATAGATTTTCCAGCGATTTAAAAAAGTCCCTTCCCAGAATCCCACTGGTAGATGATGTGAAAGATTTCTGGTCCTTCAGCAAAGCCGGTCGAGCCCTGGCTGACTTGCACATCAACTATGAGAAGGTTCCGGCTTACAAGGGTGTGAAAGTGGAGGGCTTGCGGAGCGGGGATTATGCGGTGGAGAAGATGCGGTTTCCGCAGAAGGGGCAGAAGGATACGATTCTGTACAACAACAGCATCACGATCCGCGACATACCGGAAAAGGCCTACGAGTACGTGGTCAACGGCAAGTCGGCCATCGAGTGGGTGATGGAGCGTTACCAGGTCACCGTCCACAAAGACAGCGGCATCGTGAACGACCCCAACGACTGGGCGAAAGAGAGCGGCAACCCGCGTTACATCCTTGACCTGCTGCTCAGCGTGATCAACGTAAGCATGCAAACCGTGGAGATCGTGGAGGGGCTGCCGAGGTTGAAGTTTGGAGATTTGTGATTGGTGATTCGTGATTGGATCAATCGAGGTGTTTGGTCATCAGCTCGCTTTTGTTGTTCAAGCTATCCTGAATAGCTTTTGCGCCCTCTTCACGGAAAGGGGTCTCGACGTGAGATTAGTTTAGGATGCCAAGTGTACTCGACGTAAAAGCTTGGTTATCAGTAGAGGTGAGGTTTTCTAGTGCAATGAAATGTTCTACAATGCGTCAATTCTGTCGCAAACTTCGGTTATGTGGTCAAGTCCGTATAGTAACACTGATTCATTGATGTTCATCCATTGGAAAAATTGTAAAGTCAATTGGTGATTTTGTCTCGCATAGCGTGTGCTTTTGCTGTGAGCGCCTAGTTGAAAGCACACAGGTTCGTGGTGTGCAAGTCTGTTTCTTAAGGCGTTGATGTTTTCTAACTCCATAAATATGAAACTATTATTGTAATTGATGGATGGAGTACTTCGCGGTTTCGACGGGAAAATGGCAAGCAAGCTCTGCCCGCCGTGGTGGAATTGATGTCTTGCAAAGAGATATCTCCAGAATCCAAAATCCATTTCTGCCAGCAGTTTAGGATGAGTATAGGATGACAATTTTCTTTCACCCTCAGAAATGATGTAGGGTGTTTTACCGCACGCCCTATTACTGAACATGCCTCCTGGTCTGGCCGAATCTCTCAACCAATCAGCACCGCAAAGCGAGGAATAATGTCGATCAATAGCGTTTCGCAATGCGACCTCGAAGCAGCCAACTACAGTGAAAAGTTCCTGTGAAAGTCTCAGATTGAGACGATAAAGGGTCATGGCCTTTCGTGTGTCGCCATTGCATGCAGTTACATAACGACTCATTCTGGGTACCGACATAATCTGCTCAAAATCAACAAATCTCATAGTTGTTAAGTATAAAATAAAGGTTGCTTTCTGCCTGCTTTAGCGTTATATTTGTCATCAAGATATAGTTCCCGGAAGCCCCTGAAGAAATTCAAGCTTCCGGGTTTCGAATTTTATGCCCCTGGCACTTTTTTAGTGATTGCATTTTCCATCCTATTCATCAGATGTAAAATTCGGTTTTCTTTGTTTCAATTGTACTTTGCGTGATTTTTTCAGCTTTTATTAGGTTTTTATAAATGCGCATCATCCTGCAGGCCAAAAAATTCTTGTCAATAAGCTGAATTCCCTTCGTCATTCCCTCTCCGGCATCGATCGAACTCCTGTTGGGGAAATGACCGATGGAAGAATGGAGGCAAACGCCGAATTTATCTGCGACTTTCCTGTAACAACCGACTACTCATCATTCGATCGGAATGAACAGCAGACATGCTTGAAATCAGCGCTGCGCCTTTTTATTTATTGCATTATTCGATAGGAAACAGCTATTACTAAAAGAAATAGTATATGCACTAAACCCGGAAATTCTGGAACTCTTCTCAGAATTTTTGGAACTCGATTCGGTCGGTTGCTAATTCCCGCCATACCAATCAAGAAGATGCTGCAGCAACAATTTGATCGTGGCTATCCGCCCGTAACACAAACCGCCTGGGAAAAATTGCTGGCATTTATCCCGCTATTGGAACGATCCGCTCCCGTTGGGCAGTGGAAGGAAGGGAGTGAATTGATCGCGGGTGTTTATGTGATGCCCGATGTAAACTATGAGCCGATCATACATGAGTTCATCAGGACGGCCTATGCTTCGGGTGTGATCACGCAGGTCGACTGGATGAACTGGCCGGAGCAGACGGAATTGTTGCAAATCGGAGATGAAACATTGCTGCAGCAGTTGGGGCTGAACCTGCTGCGCGACTTATTGACGGCGATCCTGCGGCAAGACCGCTTCGTCGATGGCTGGCTGTTGGCGAAGCTGACGGATGGGACCGTGCTGCGCATCCTTCGGGCTTTGCGGTATAATGTCCTCCATCCCCTGATCACGGATCGGGAGACCACCCGGATCTATTTCGCTGACCGGTTGCAACGGGATTTTCCCGAGCTATTCCTCAGGTTGATCCATCTTCTGGATGCCTTCGGCATATCCTATACGCTACTTCCGGCTGCGGAAGACATCTGGTGCCGTGATTACATGCCGGTACAGGTGAAGTCGGATAAGTTCGTCCGGTTCCGGTACACCACGGATCAGTCTGCTTTGATCCCGGAATCCATTAGGTCCAAGACAGTATCCTCCGATCTCCGCCTGGATGGAGGGAACATCGTCAAAGGTCCCGACCGGGTCGCCCTGACCGACCGTGTGTTTGATGATAATGATGACCGGCCTCGGCAACGGATCGTGGAAGAACTGCAGGAGATCTTCGAGACCCGCAGCATAATCGTCGTACCGCAACTGCCGTACGAGGAATTCGGTCACATCGACGGCATGCTGCGCTTCCTGGACGCGAACACCGTGTTGGTCAGCGATTTCAAGCAGGCCGGTTACCCGAATAACTTTTTATCAGAGTTCGACCAAAGCCTGACTCG
>ERZ795052.4871-NODE-4871-length-13486-cov-79.428784_pt1 | contig 13486 bp, 19 predicted proteins | sample MGYA00375136_ERZ795052 | MGnify/ENA primary metagenome ERZ795052 (study PRJEB30181, sample SAMN05720156) | activated sludge metagenome | isolation source: Anaerobic digester | place: Japan | collected 2015-05-26 ... | reverse complement strand
ACGTGCTCGGGGACTACTCCGTCCGGGGCACCCCGCTCGACTGGGCGCGGCAGGTGGCCTGGGCCGTCGACAAGCACGGTGCGGATCGCGTGGTCGGGGAGACGAACAACGGCGGGGATCTCGTCGAGGTCAACCTCCGCACCGTCAGCAAGAACCTCCCGTTCAAGAAGGTGACTGCCAGCCGGGGCAAGTACATCCGGGCCGAGCCCGTCGCCGCCCTCTACGAGAAGGGGGAGGTGCACCACGTCGGCGCGTTCCCGGAGCTCGAAGACCAGATGTGCGAGTGGCTCCCCGGCGATGAATCTCCGGACCGCATGGACGCGCTCGTATGGGCGATCACTGAACTCGCATCAGGGCCGGGGCACGTCACCATCCCGCCCGAGTGGCTCTCGTTCGGAGGCGCCCGATGAGTCTCGCCGGCTGGCTATCGCTGGCGTTCGGCGTGCTCTTCGCGTTCGCCGTCGCCGTCTGCATTATAGGAGGCTAACATGGCAGAAGAACCAGAACTAACCCCGAAAGAAACCCGCGTTACGCGCGGCACCAAGGCAGAAGGCGAGGTCTCGTTCCAGTCGAGCGAGAACGCCTACACCGCTCCGAAGATCACGCCGGAGACGGCCCGGAACTACTTCGAGCAGAACATCCACCTCGCTACGCAGATCGTCAACCTCCTCCCGCAGGTCTTTCCCGGGGCGCCGGACATCTACGTCGAGGACCGCGACCTGGAGCGCGTCGACGACCTCTCGCGATGGATCGCCCGGACCGCCGAGAGCGTCGGGATCTACCCGAGCATGAAGGCGTCGTGGATCGACACCATGAGCCACGGCTGCAGCGTCAAAAGCGCCGGGTATGTCTTCAGGAACGGGCGATACGAGATCGACGAGATCCGGGATCTGCCGGCGATCTCCTTCCGACAGCCCCCGCGGACCCTCGGCATGTTCCAGGCCCCCCCGAACCCGCTGATGCCGGGGGTCGTCTGGGACGTGAAGGAGAAGCGAGTTAGGGTCTTCCAGACCCTCGACGACACGCTCGCCCTGCACGAGCTCAAGAACTTCACGATCATCCGCGACCCGAGCACCCCGTTCCCCGCCGGCCGGGCCTACTGTCTCCCGGCGTATCATATCATCGGCGCCATCGACCACGCCAACAAAGCCGCTGATCAGCAGGTGCACCGGGTCGGCGCCCCGCTCATCTTCCCCCAGATCACCGAGACGATCACGGCAGACCTCAAGACCTGGGGCGACAACTTCGTCCGCACCTGGGGCAAGGACACCGGGTTCGTCATCCCGCCCGGCGTGGCGTTCCCGGACGTCAAGATCCGGGAGAGCCAGACAGCCGCCGACCGGCTCAAACTCCTCGTCTCCTGGCTGGAGTTCTACTTCAACCCGACAACCGTCCTCCGGTCGGGCGCCGGCACTGTGATCGGGGCCTCGGATAGCGGCGCCATGCGGGTCTGGAACAACTTCATCGGTGGCACGCAGGCATGGATAGAAGAACAGTACGAGGCGTTCCTGCAACCGGTCCTGACGGCGAACGGCTACGACGACCTGAATGTCCGCATCCAGCTCAAGCGCCCGGAACTCGACCGGTCCACGGTCATCGTCGAACAACTCCGGGTCGGCATAGAGGGCAGGGCCCTGACGCGGGAGGACATTCGGCGCAACCTCTCTGAACTTGATCTGGGTGAACTCACCGACGAGGTCCGGGCGGAACTCGACGCGACCTACGCGGCGGCGCCGGCGCTCTTCGAGAACCTCGCCGGGTTCAGCCGGAAGGAAGGCCGCCCGATCTCTGCCGCTGAGCGCAAGATCGCCGCCGCCAACCTCGCGAGCCTCCGGGCGATTGAGAAGATCCTGAAGAAAGGGGCGTAGATGCCGACCGACGAGCAGCGGAAACTCATCGAAGAGGTCCTCGCGGACCGGCAGGAGGCAATCGCCGCCGCCCTCATCGAGGAGGCCGAGACCCTCGTCCCGGTCGCCGTGCAGTCCACGCTCGGCGAACTCCGGCGCATGGTCGCCGACAAGTTCACCCGCCAGATCGTCGAGGGTATCACGAAGGAGCAGGTCGCCGCCTACCGGGCGCAGGTCGCGAAGGGCGGGACCGATATCATCGAGCGCGTCGTCAAAGACCTCGGCGACGGTCGCGCCTCCGTCACCACCCGCCGCACGTTCAAGCCGTGGCTCGCTGACATGGCCACGCGCGACCAGAATGAGATCCTCCGCATCATCAGCGACGGGCAGCGCGACGGCATGCATCCGCACCAGATCGCCCGCGAGCTCCGGGGCTACTTCGACGGCACGGAGCACAATGCGAGCACCGCCGCCCGGACTGAAGCGCAGAAGATCCGTACCGACGCCCGGGTCGCGACCTACCTGAAGACCGGGGTCCACTATCTCGAGTACATCGCCGTCGACGACGGCAAGGCCCGGCCCGATCACCTGGCGAGGGACGGTAAGATCTACCCGATCGATAAGGCCCCCTGGCTCGGCGAACCGAACTGCCGGTGCACCCTCATCGACGCCGACTACCGCGTCGAGGAAGAAGGTGCCGCCGTGGAAGAATCCGACAGCATCACCCTAACACCAGAGGAACTCGAAGCATGACCCGCCCGCCAGCGCTCACCGATCGCCAGATCCAGATCATCCGGGAGAACCTCGACCTGTTCCCGGCCGACATCCTGAAACTTCCCGAGTTCACCGACGCCGACGTCACCCGGCACACGATCCGGAACTACCAGCGCCGCCTCAAGAACGCCGCCGTTATCGACGAAGAAGAGGTCCTCCTCACACGCCTGAAACAATATATAAACCGGTATGGCCTCGAATCCCGGTTCCACGGTCCGCGAGGGGTCACCGGGTTCATTACCCACCTCGAAAAGCAGATCGATTTACGCGCGATTGAGAGGGACAATTCAGAAAACAGCGCCGTATAATGCGTAGAATGCCCAAAAAAGGGCCACAATTTTTTATATAGGGTATGCCTGCCAAGCATATTGTATGACTCGTGGAGACACTCCCCACACGAACGCTTTTGCTAACCTCCACGACGTCACGCTCCAACGCCTCGACGTGTACCACCGGAACAACGGGAGATACGTGTTCTACGACTCGAAGCACTTCGCGCCGACCGTAGACCGTTGGAACACTGTCCCAGTGATCTACGTTGAGACGAGGCCGGGGGAGCCCGTAGAGCATCCCCGGTTCGAGGACGTGGTTGCCAGCACCCTTCCCGCGAAGTTCCGCAAGGTCGGCGACGTATCGGTCGCCCACCTGACGGAGACGGGCGAGCGAGCGCTCAAGGGTGCGATCACGTTCTCGGACCCGACGATTGCCGCGAAGGCCAACGCGGGCGAACTCTCGCTCTCGACCGGCCTTGCTTCTCCGGAGGCCCCGGACCCCCGGCTACCCGGTGCAACCAGGATCGCCGGTCCGGTGACCCCGAACCACATCCTCGTGTTCGACCGCGGAGCGTGCCCGAACTGCTATCCGAACGACAGTGGAGCAATGTTCCACAATCTACAGGAACCAGACATGCCTGACGACGAAACCAAGGGACTGCTCAAGACGATTGCCGACGCGCTCACCCGGCGCGAGCCGGCACCCGTACAGCACGTCAACCTGACCGAGTTCGAGAACCTGAAGAAGGAACTCGAAACAGCGAAAGCACAGACCGCAGAACTCGCGAACCTCAAGCAGGAACTTGAGACCCTCAAGGCCGAGAAGGCAACCGCCGAGAAGGACGCCAAGTGGAACGCCATGAAGGCAAACCTTCCGGAGGGCTGGCTCGGCGAGAAGGAGGGCTCGACCCGCAAGGAGTTCGAGGCCGACCCTGGCGCATTTGCGCTGAAGGTGGTCGCGTTCAAGAACACGCAGCCGCAGGAGCAGCAGGCCGAGGGTGCTGGCGTGACCGGAGGATCCGGAGACGCGGAAAGCACCGAGGAACAGAAGTTTGCAAACATGGCCGCAGAGGTCGCGAAGGCGACCGGGATCCAGTTTGTGTGAGGTGAGAAAGACATGGCATACGAAGCAGGAGAGTTCTTCCCCGGCGCCCGGGTGCAGAGAGTCACAGCAAGCGCAGATATCGCAAAGGGCGCCGTTGTCACGATCACCCCGGCCGCACCATCTACCGCAGCGGCCTGTGCTAAAGACGGTGTCGGGCCGTTCGCGGTCGCGATCGAGGCCGTGGCGAACGGCAAGACCGGCCGCGTCGTCACGAAGGGCGAAGTCGCAGTTGACTGTTCCGGGAACTGTTACACCGGCGCTGTTGTGACTGGAAGTGGCGGGAAAGTCAAGGTATGCGACACCGACCCGTCCGGCAACTGGATCAAGCCGCTCGGCCGGATGACCGTCGGCGGCGCAGACGGCACCGTAGGTGTCGTCGACCTCGGAGGGTTCTGATATGGGAAACACAGGAATACTCGGTAAGGTCCAGATCGAAGGGAACTGGACGCAGAAACGCCTGATCCTCCCGGTGATCCAGGCAGCGCTCGAACGCACACAGCTTGCGTCGCCCGCTATCGGGCCGACGATGACCTACGCGAAACTCAAGGGCACGATCCCCCTCCTCGGCCCTGTCCCGGTCCAGTCGCAGCTCGACGAGTTCGAGCACGCGGTCGGCGGGGGCGGTAAACCGTCCGGGTTCGACATCGAGGTGCTCAAGGACCGCGTGGTCCTGTACGTTTCGGATGAGGCGGAGATCGAGAGTGATGTCGGGAACCCCATGAGCCTGCAGCAGCAGGCTGCAGCCGGCGCCCTGGCGGCGAACCTGAACAAACTCATCGCCGAGAGACTCAACACGACCCCGCAGGTCTACGGGACCGGCGGCGATCTCGGTAACTGGACGTCGGCCAAGCCCACGCTCGCCGTCGGCAAGATGGCTGCAGCGATGGGCGTTCATCAGCCGACCGCGCTCGTGATGGGGACGCTCGCGGGTGCGTATTACGTCGATGCGGTCGGGGACAAGGTCGCGATCGCCAACCTCGCCGAATGGCGCGGTGCCACGTCCATCCACCCGACGCTCAACATCCCGGTCTTCATCAGCACTGACATCGACAAACTCGATGACACGAGCGGCAACCGGTTCGTCTTCGGTGTCTGCAACGCGACGCCCGGCGTCGTGACCGTGATCTCGAAGATCAAGGCGCGGCAGTACGACGACCCGAAGCTCGGCGCTCAGGTCTACCAGTACGACATCTGGCGTTCGCCGTTCTCGAACATCCAGCAGACCGGTGGCAAGAACCTCGGCGTGATGCGCGGCTACATGACGGAGAGCTAATCTCTCCTTTTCGGAGGCACTATGGCCTTCGCACCGTGCAACCGCTACGGGGTTGCTGGCATCATCGATGACGAAGGGCGACACATCGTCGGGAGCGACGTGCTCCACGCCGTGCGGCAGGGGCGGGCGTTCCGGTTCGCTCACCGGTTCACTGCCGTCGCCCCTGCAGCTGCAGTCGATATCCTGCTCGATCCGAGCGCGAACGACGCCGCGACCGTGGTCCGGCTCGGCCTGGAGATCGACACCGGCGTCGACTGTTCCGTCGGGATCTACGAGTCGCCGACCGTCTCCGCCGTCGGCACGGAACTCATCGCCTACAACCTGAACCGGAACGGCGACCCGTCGATGAACAGTGTGCCCGCTGTCTACCACACGCCGTCGGTCTCGCCCGCTGGCACGCTCGCAGCCCCGGTCGCCTACGTGACCGCCGCGCTCCCGGTCGACATCCTCTACCAGGGTACGATGGGCGATGTCGGAGCAGGGGGCGCGGCACACGGCACGCTACCGGAGATCTACCTCGACCGGACGAAGAAGTACCTGGTTAGGGTCACGAACATCGGCACCGGTGCAGGGAACACTGTCGTCGCTGGCCGCCTGATCCGGGAACCGAACTACTACGAGGGCTGACCATGTCCGAATCGTTCGCGTCCCGGTTCATGACGCCGGATGAGAAGCAGGCGATGATCGCCCGTGACCCTCAATCAGCTCAGGCACTCCACAACGGGCCGCGGACCGGGTTCGCGCACAATTGTTACGCCGGCGGGCTCGGGATGTTCTTTCAGAAGACGATCAAGAACACGATCCTTGAGAAGTTCCTCGACCAGGCGTGGCAGGGGTTCCTGAAGTATCGGTGCGCCGGGAACAAGGCGGCCTATCGTGAGGCAAAGAAGAACCCGGATGCCGTCTTCCAGTACGACGACCAACTCCTCGCGCTGCTCAACCGTGTCATGAAAGAATCGATCGCGGAACACCACACCGACAACGACGCTGCGAGGAAGCAACATCTCATGCGGCAGGCGACCGACATCACGCTCACCCTCCTCAACGAAGACATCTACTACCGGGCACGGTGCAAAGAGCACCTCCGCGATATCCTCGCCGCCGTCGCCGAGCACCCGGAATACCTCGACCTCTCGCCGGAGGAGGAACAGAACATCCGGAGGTGGAACGGGTGCAGCCCGTGATCGACCCTCACTACCCTGCAATGGTGCAGGCGTTCGAGGGTGCAACCGGGCTCCCATATCCTGCCGGGCTCACGGTGATCACCGACCGGCTCTTCGAGGAGGATCCCCATGCCGACGAGCGGTAACGTTCTTGCTCTGCTCCCGGTCCTGACCCCCTACACGCCGACATCGGCACAGTTCGACCTGCTCTACCCCTACGCGCTCGACGAGTTCAAGGGCGACGATCCGGGGTGCAGTAAGACCGGAGCTGAACGGGCGCTCGCCTACCTCATGGCCCACTACCTCGCCGGCGGGGAGGACCAGATCGGGTTCACCGGCGAGAAGATCGACGACTACAGTTATACCGTCGCCGGGCCGGCAGCAACCTCGTCCCGGTGGTACGTGTTATACCGGCAGCAACTCGACCGGTGCCGCGACGCACTCGCCATCGGCCCGGCAGCGCTCGCAGGCGTCCAGCACGCGGACGTCTCCGGGCTTTCTGACCTGCATCTTGACCAGAACCCCGTCGTGCGCGTGAGGAGGGATGGCCTGTGAGCCTGCCGAACGATGCCGGCCTCGGTGCGCTCTCTGACCGGGAGATCCTCCTCATGGTCTACGCCAAGGTGGACACGATCGCCGAGGCCTCAAACGATCACGAAGACCGGCTCCGCGTTCTGGAAGCGCAGAGCAACCGGACCCTCGGCCTGATGGCGGCGACCGGCGGGGGTTCAGGAGCCGTCGCTGGCGGCGTGGTCGCGGTGATCATGAAGCTCCTGGGGGGGTTCGGATGAGCCTCGCGGGCCTTCTGAACCAGGAGGTGCAGATCAAGGCGCGGACCGGCACCACCTACACCGGCGATCCGGAGTATGCGGCTGCCGCTACCTATCCGGCCCGGATCTCCTACAAGCCGCGCCGGGTCTTCGTGAACGGGGTTGAGCGGACCTCGACCGCCCGGATCACCGTTGCCGTCCCGGTCTTCGACGAGGACCTGATCGTTCTGCCGGACGGCACCGAGCGGGGATCGCTCCAGGTCAAGCGCACACATGGGGGCGGCGGGACGTTCCACCATTCGACCATCGACATCTGAAAAAAGGAGGAAACAACAGCAATGGTAAACCGAGTATCAGGAGAAATCCACAAGAAGGGAGGCATCCTCCAGCAGACGTTCGGCGAGACCGTCGCGGATGCGTTCGGCCTGGTCTTCTACCAGGCGGCCGACGGTAAACTCTACCGGGCGCAGGCAAACGCCGAAACGACTGTCGCCGGCGTCCTTTACCTCTGCGCGGACGCAGCCACGGTCGAAGACACCGTCGGCAACGCTCTCGCCCAGGGCCGGGCTGAGAAGACCGGTTGGTCATGGACCGTGGGAAAACTGGTCTACGTCTCGCCGACCGTGGCCGGCGGATTGACACAGACCGTGCCGACCGGGACGCAGAAGATCCGGCCGGTCGGGTTCGCGACCAAGACAGATCAGATCGACTTCCGGCCCCTGTGGGGCACCGGGGCGAGCTACGAAGTCAACTTCCCCGACATCCCTGCGTCGCATGGCGACATCCTCGTCCGGAGCGCGACCGCATGGGGGGCCGTGCCCGGCACCACGATCGGCGCACACCCGCTCGTCCCCGACCTCCGCAACCGCATCCTCCGCATCAAGGACGGGTCGGGCAACGACCTTGAGATTCATCAGGTCTATATCCCGCTGTTCTACTCGGAGGGGTTCCCGGATCCGAACCTGAACGGGATCGAGTGCGGCGGGTTCTGGATCGATAAGTATCAGGCGTGCATGCACGACGCGACGAACGTCAGCCGCGGCTCCAGCACTGTCAACGATCCCGGCACGCACGGTGCCGCCTCCAAACCCGGGGTTGTCATCTGGACGGATATCAATTGGAACAACGCCAAGACCGCGATCGAGAACCGGGGCGGCGCTGAGAATAAGAAGACCGGCACCTGTGCCGCGTTCGGCGCCGGTAGCCCATCAAAGTTCTACGTCGCCGCGATCACCGACCTGATCGGGCGCAGGGTCCGGATCACGCAGGGAGGTGTCACTTATGTCCGCCGTATCGTCAAGACCGGCGGCGACAAGGACGCGGACGCAAACGCCGCGAAACTCGTCGAGATCTACCCGGCACTCCCGGCAAACATCACGGCCGCGGACACCTACGAGATCGTGCAGCATTTCCTGCCCGGCCAGTACGAGTGGTTCAGCCTGGCTGCGTGGGCGATGAAGTACCGCTACCAGTACGGCCTCGGCTACCCGAAAGGCAACACGGACTGGGGTAAGGACGCCGCCGACCCGCGGAACGCGATCTACGAGGGGCGGCCGGACCCGGTGGCCCCGGGATATGACGGCAATGCGATCGCCCGGTGTCTCGCGGGCACGGGGCCGACCTCATGGAGCCTCAACGGCAAGGAGTCGGGGGTCTATGACCTCGTCGGGAACGCCTGGGAGTGGGTCGACATGCTCATCGGGACCACAGCGGACCACACGATCGACGCCGAGTATCCGGGCGCGGGTCTCGTGCTGCCGACCGCAAACGGCAACATCGCGACACTCTACGCCCCAACGAAGGACGGCAACCGGTCCCTCGCGGCAGACGCGTTCTCTCCGGCAACGGTTGGCTCTGCAAAAGCAGAGTATGACAACGATTACTACTACCAGGCAACCGGCCAGCGTGCTGCGTCACGGGGCGGGGCTTGGGACACCGCCGCGCGTGCGGGGTTGTTCTCTCTGCACGTGAATCACGCCCCGTCCCGCGTGAACAACAACATCGGCTTCCGCGGAGTCTGTTGATCTGGTGATCTGTATGGTAGAACGACACGAACGCCTGAAAATCTGGCAGAAATCGTACGACCTGGCGAAGGATCTGATGCAGGTGACTGAATGACAGGGAAACAGATTATGAGAGTCCACACGGCCGTCGGGGCCGAGGAGATCGACGCCGACCGCCTCCTGGTACAGAACGACGAATACGTATTCCTCAACGGGAACGAGGAGATCCGGCGGGTCAAGATCGCAGATATCGTGATTGCGACTGACCCGGAGACCGGGGAGGAGATCGGCGGCATCGAGACGGTCTACAGCCGGAGTTAAGATCATGGCCAGACCAAGCGTGAAGGTGGCGTATGTCAACGGCGACCAGACGCTGATCGCGAACCTGGAGGTCTATAAGGACCGGATGACGGACGCGGTCGCGGACGGTATGCGGAAGTTCGGCGGCCGGGTGGAAGGCGAGTCCACCCGCCGGTGCCCCGTCGAGACCGGGGAACTCCGGTCCCGGGTCTTCAACGAGGGGCCGCTCCGGGACGGCGACACCTACGTGCAGGTGGTCGGCTACGAGAAGTTCGGCGCAACCTGGGAGAAGGGGAAGGCATATGCCGTCCCGGTCCATGAACGGCTCGGTGTCCGCCACCCCGTTGGGGAAGCGAAGTTCTTGGAGAACGCCGTAAATCACCTCTCCGGAGAATACGCGAAGTATCTCCAGAAACTCCTCGGGCAGGTGAAACCGTGAGCGTCGGCGACGACTTCGTGCAGTACCTGACCGAGCTCGGGATTGGCACACCTGGCATCAGCCTGTGGCTCGGGGGAGTCCCGGACCGGGCGGCCGCGATCGCCGTCGTCGAGACCGGCGGTCCGGCTCCGTATCATGACTACGGACCGGGAGAGGTGATCGACCACCCCTCGGTGCAGGTCCTCGTCCGCAACCCGGCCTACCTGCTCGCCCGCGACAAGGTCGACCAGATCCGGGACGCATTCGACGGGCTCGCGAACTGGCCGATCAACGGCACCCGCTACCTCTCCATCACGGCGATGAGTGATCCGGCCTACCTTGGCAAGGCCGCCACGAGCCAGGGGGAGACGCATGAGTTCAGCCTGAACTTCGCCACGATACGCGAGCGGGCGGCGCCGGTCATCGGCCTGTGCGGCGCCTACTATGATCTATCGAGGTGGCATGAACCATGATTGGCAAAGGATCTATCCTCTATGACGTGACCGCCGGCGTCACAATCGCCCCGGTCTCCGCGATCGGCCGGCTCGACCTCGAACGCACCGAGATCGAGACCACGACGCATGGCCCGCAGGAACGCCGGACGCACCGGGTCGGCCTGAAACGGGACGCCCCGGTCACCGTCCGCCTGAACTATCGGGAGAACGACGAACCGGCGGTCCGGTTGCTCGACCGCTACGAATCGGGGGAGTCCGCGGAATATGCTCTGATCTTCCCGGACCACTCGGCGTACGTGTTCGAGGCGTTTGTCTCCGCTCTCGGGCAGGAGACGCCCCGGGACGGACTGATCCATCGGTCGTTCCGATTTTTACCGACCGGTGTGGTCGAACCGCGCCTATCTGCGATCGCCTTCTGCGGCGACTACTACGATTACTCGCAGTGGTCCGCCCCTGGCGACGACTACCCGGCAGCACCGGCCGGGTCATGCCCGGTGCAGTTTGACATCAGCAAGTGGTATACATGACGACCTATATCGGCAAGACAACGAAGATCACTGACAGCAGCGGGAACATCGCCAACGTGGACGCGATCGGTGACCTCTCGCTCACCGCAGATGAGATCGAAGACACCGTCTACGGCACCGGCGGGTGGAAGACCTTCGTGCAGGGCCTCAAGGACGCCGGCACGTTTGACCTGACCGTGAACTACGACAAGGACACGAGCGGGAACACCCGGCTGACGAAGGCGTTTAACAGCGGGGACTCGGAGCAGTACACGATCACGTTCCCGGACACCTCGACGCTCACCTTCACGGCGTTTGTGTCCGGGATCGGGATCGCTGTCCCCAAGGACGAAAAAGTGCAGCGGACGTTCACCCTGCGGATCGACGGCAAGACTTCGCCCGCGTTCAGTGAGGCGTCCTCAACATGATCCCAAACGTGACCCGGGAGATCGGAGGGGTGAACTACACCCTCCGCTTCTCCGCCGGGACCTCGATCGCGATCGAGCGAGAGTTCGAGACGAAGATCACCGATCTCCCGAAGATGCTCGGCGACGACCCGAACGTCACCATGACAGCGAGGCTCGTCAAACTCTGCATGCGGAAAGACGGCAAGATGTTGACGGACGCGGAGTTCGAGGAAGTCCTCGACAACATCACCATCGAAGAACTCGCGGAACTCCTGAACGACGCGATGCAGTCGGCCTCGACGAAGAAACCCGCGGGTGATACGGGAAACTGAAACCGTTCTCCGGGTGGATGCACGAGTACCTCGATCTTGCCGCTGAAACCGGATACTTCGATGATCCACGCATCCTCTACGACCTGACGCCGGCGGAGATTGCGATCACGATCGCCGGCAAGGCCGCCCGCGACCGGCAGCAGCAGCAGATGGAGAACGTCCGGGCGGGGACGGTTGCGGCCGCGGTCTACAACTCGCTCCGGCAGAAACGGACGGATCGGGTGTGGACATGGAAGGACATCTTCCCGGACACGACGCCAAAACAGCCGCAGTCGCCGGAGGAGATGAAACGACGATGCAAAGAAATAGCACTGATATTCGGAGGAACGGTGACGACACATGGCGCTGAACGTCGGGAACCTCGTAGCGACGCTGAGTCTGGATAAGAAAGGGTTCGACTCTGGCATACAGGATGCGGCGAAGAAGACTGAGGGGTTTGCGGCGGGATTCTCATCCAAACTCTCCTCGTTATCAGCCCCACTCGCAGCGATAGGGGAGAAACTCAAGGGAGCCGTGTCGGGATTCTCATCCAAACTCTCCTCGTTATCAGCCCCCTTCGCAGCAGTAGGGAGTAAATTCAAAGGTGTTGTATCCGGGATATCTTCGGGGCTCTCCTCACTCGCAGCCCCCATAGGGGCGGCGAAGGACAAACTCATAGGTCTCGCCACGAGCGTTGCCACGACGATGAAATCCCTTGCCGTCCCGATCGCCGCAGTCGGCGCCGCAATCGCCAGTCTCGGAACCGCAGCCGTCCTCGCCGCAGATAACATCAACAAAGCGTACAACGCGATCCGGGTTGGGACGGGTGCGACCGGGGAGGATCTGGAAGCCCTCAAATCTGATTTTGACGCGGTGTTCGGCACAATCCCCGCCGGCGCCGGTGAGGTCGGGACGGCGATCGCAGACCTCAACACCCGGCTCGGGCTCACCGGGAAACCGTTGCAAAATATGGCGACTCAGTTCTTGGAACTTTCCCGGATCACTGGGACTGACGTTGCCTCGAACATCAAAGAGGTTACCCGGCTCTTCGGCAGCTGGAACGTCGCCGCCGAAGAACAGACGGGGATGCTCGATTACCTATTCAAGGTCTCGCAGTCGACCGGGATCGGAGTCGACAGACTCTCTACGTTGACCACGCAATACGGGTCGACGCTCCGAGGGTTGGGATTTGACCTTAAGGATTCAGTAGCGGTCCTCGGTAAGTTTGAGAAAGGGGGCGTAAACGTCGAAGCTGCCCTCGCCGGCATGAAGATGGGTCTCGGCAACCTCGCCGGTAAAGGCATCACTGATCCGGTCGAAGCGCTCGACGAACTCGCTCGGCAGGTGAGGGAGGCGGGGACTGAGATCGAGGCGGTCTCGATCGCCGCCGAAGTCTTCGGCGCCCGGGGCGCCGCAGAGATGGCTGCAGCGATCCGGTCAGGTAATCTTGACCTCGGCGATTTCGTCACGATGCTTGATGCGTCAGAAGAGACCGTCCTCACAGCAGCCGATGCCTCGATGTCGCTCGGCGACCGGATGGCCATCCTGCAACACAAGGCGGAGAAGGCGCTGGAACCCGTCGGCAACCTCCTGATCGGGGCGTTCGAGGACGCCATGCCCTTCCTCGAAGGGGCGGGGGACCATCTCGCTGACATCGGACAGGGGATCGCTGACTGGGCGGTGCAGGCGCAGGCAGCCGCAGCGCCGTTCGTTGCAGCCCTTCAGGACCAGATGGCGCCCGCAGTGGAGTTCTTTGAGGGGCGGCTTGCCCACATTATCGACTGGTGGGAGGAGAACAGCCCGATCTTCATAGCAGCATGGGAGAATATCGGGGCGGCGATCAAGTGGGTCATCGACACCGTGATCGTCCCGATCATCGAAT